>Ga0116124_1002556_pt1 | contig 11159 bp, 9 predicted proteins | sample June2015DPH_13_1_2_FD_89728 | JGI IMG/M metagenome (GOLD analysis project Ga0116124, IMG submission 89728) | Peatland microbial communities from SPRUCE experiment site at the Marcell Experimental Forest, Minnesota, USA - June2015DPH_13_150 | ecosystem: Environmental > Terrestrial > Soil >... | reverse complement strand
GGCACACACCTCTCCATCCGTATCGATCTGGCATCCGGCGACCGCATCGGCCCGGGTAAAATCGCGCTCCTGGAAGCGATCCGCTCGACCGGGTCGATCTCGGCGGCGGCGCGCTTGCTCGGCATGTCCTACCGCCGCGCCTGGCTTCTGGTCGAAGAGATCAATCACACGCTGCGTGAACCCGCGGTGACGGCGGAAACCGGCGGCTCGGGCGGCGGCGGCGCGGTGGTCACGCCCGTCGGCGAACGCGTCGTCGGCCTTTACCGGGCCATCGAAACGCACGCGCGGGCCGCCACCGGCGGAGACTTCCGGGCGATCGGCAAGCTCATTCGCCACGACAAACATCCGGGCTGAGGCAACCTTCCCGGCTGCCATTAACAGTCTGCCGCCCCGCTATTCGTTCTGGCGCCTGCGCGCGCAATCAGTGATATTGAGTGAGAGGAACCGGCGAAGGAGAGGACTATGACCGGCGCTGTCGCGGTGACCGATGATGGCGCCGTGCGCATCATCCGGATGAACCGCCCGGAGAAGAAAAACGCGCTGACGCTGGCGATGTATGCCGAAATGACCCGCGCGTTGCGCGAGTCCGATCAAAGCGACACCATCCGTTGCGTCATGTTCGCCGGCGCGCCCGGGGCGTTCTGCGCCGGCAACGACATCGGCGATTTTCTCAAAGCCGCCGAAGGCGGCCGCAATCCCCAGGCATTCGACTTTCTCAAGGCGCTGGCGCTTGGCCAAAAACCGATGGTCGCCGCCGTGGCCGGGGTTGCCATCGGCATCGGCACCACCATGCTGCTGCACTGCGATCACGTCATCGCCGGCGCCGATGCGATATTCTCGACGCCGTTCTTGAAGCTTGCGCTCATTCCGGAAGCGGCCTCCACCCTGCTGGCGCCGATGCGCATGGGTTATGCGCGCGCCTTCTCGATGCTGATGATGGGCCGTCCGCTTTCCGCCGACGACGCCAAAGCTGCGGGTCTAGTCAATACCGTCGTCGATAGCGCCGAGGTCGATGCCGTCGCGCTGCAAGCAGCGCAAGAGATCGCCGCGCTGCCGCCGGGAGCGCTGGCGGTTGCGCGCCGGCTGATGCGCGGCCAGCGTGACGCCGTCATCAAACAGATCGAAGCTGAATCGATGCATTTCGGGGATCTGCTGAAATCCGACGAGGCGCGCGCCGCCTTCCAGGCGTTTCTCGCCCGCAAGAAGTGAGGCCGACGATGTCGTTAGCTGGCAAGACCCTGTTCATCACCGGCGCCTCGCGCGGCATCGGGCTGGCGATCGGACTGCGCGCCGCCCGCGACGGCGCCAATGTCGCGATCGCCGCCAAAACCGCGGAACCGCACCCGAAGCTGTCCGGCACCATCTACACCGCGGCGGAAGACATCGAACGCACCGGCGGCAAGGCGCTGCCGCTGGTGGTCGACGTCCGCGACGAAGCGATGGTGAAGGACGCGCTCGCCGAGACGGCGGCGCGGTTCGGCGGCATCGACATCGTGGTCAACAATGCCAGCGCGATCTCGCTGACGCCGGTCGCCACCACCGACATGAAGCGCTTCGATCTCATGCATCAGATCAACACCCGCGGCACGTTCGTCGTCTCCAAATGGGCCATTCCGCATCTGGAAAAGGCGGCAAACCCGCATATTCTCATGATCTCGCCGCCGCTCGACATCAAGGAGAAATGGTTCGCGCCGCACACCGCCTATACCATCGCCAAGTTCGGCATGAGCCTGGTCGCGCTCGGCCTGGCCGGCGAATTGCGCGGCAAAGGCATTGCCGTCAATACGCTGTGGCCGCGCACGGTCATTGCCACGGCGGCAGTGCAAAACCTGCTGGGTGGCGATGCCTTGATGTGTCGATCGCGCAAGCCGGAGATCATGGCCGATGCGGCCTATGCCGTATTCATCCGGCCCTCGCGGCAGCTCACCGGCCGCTTTCTCATCGACGACACGTTCTTGGCCGAAACCGGCGTCAAGGATTTCGATCGGTATCGCGCCGATCCGACGCAAAAACTCGCCTCGGACTTCTTTGTGCCGGACGACATCGCGCCGCCCGAGGGAGTGGACCTCGACGCCTGGCCGCGCTGACCGCACCTTGGCCGAATATGCTTCCGCTCACCCCAGCCAGCGCTTGCGCCGCTTGTAGTGCTTGCCTTCGCGGAACGATTTACGTTTGCCTTCGGCGACGCCGAGGTAGAATTCCTTGACGTCCTCGTTCTGCGCCAGCGCGGTCGCCGTGCCGTCGAGCACCACGCGTCCGTTCTCGAGGATGTAGCCGTAGCCGGAATATTTGAGCGCCAGGTTGGCGTTCTGCTCCGCCAGCAGGAACGAGACGCCTTCGCGGTCGTTGAGATTCTTCATGATCGTGAAAATTTCCTCGACGATCTGCGGCGCCAAGCCCATCGACGGCTCGTCGAGCAAGATCATCTTCGGGCGCGACATCAGCGCGCGGCCGATGGCGCACATCTGCTGCTCGCCCCCGGATGTGTATCCGGCCAGCGCCTGCCGGCGCTCGCGCAGCCGCGGAAAATAGGTGTAGACCTTCTCCAGATCGGCGCGGATCGCGGCCGCCCCGTCGCGCCGAGTAAACGCGCCGGTGAGCAGATTTTCCTCGACGCTGAGATGGCCGAAGCAGTAGCGGCCCTGCATCACCTGGATGCAGCCGCGGCGCACCACCTCGTTCGGCGCGAGCCCCTGAACCTCGGCGCCGTCGAACACGATCGCGCCCTTGGTCACTTCACCGCGCTCGGAATGCAGCAGATTGGAGATCGCCTTCAGCGTCGTGGTCTTGCCGGCGCCGTTCGCTCCGAGCAGCGCAACGATGCCGCCGTTGGCCACCGCGAGCGACACGCCCTTGAGCACGAGAATGACGCGGTCGTAGACCACTTCGACATTATTGAGCGAGAGAATCGGCGCGGTATTTGTTGCCGCTACCGGCGCGGCCATCGTCGAAGTGGCGGCAGTCATCGTCGCTTTCTCCCTGTGTTCCAGGAGAGATCAATTGTTGCTCGGGAGGCAGGCAGGACGAGGGTCCGCGGTTCGGCGAGACCCTCATCCCTTTGTCTTCGGCCGCCCACGGTCCCTTTGCCGCGGGCGGCTTGAGAATCAGCCTACGAAGACTTGTCGCAAGGCTCGGTCCGCTTCGGCCAGCCGGCGTTGGCCTTGACGTAATCCTCGGCGGTGCTGTTGATCAGCGGCAGAACCTTGTCCTTGATCGGCTGGATCGAGGGGACCACCGTGTCCCATTTCGCTCCGTCCCACTGGACCAATGAGATGCCGCTGTGACCATTGTGGTCCACGCAGCTCAGATGGATCGGTGAGGCAAAGCCCGGCAGACCCATTTCCTTCCAGCGCGCATCGGTGATGTTAAGCGCCTCAAAGCCGCGGCGCACGTCTTCGCCGGTGACCTGCTTCTTGCCGGTCAGCTTCTGAGCCGTGCGGATCGCCTCGGCAATGATAGCCGAATTGAGAACGGCGCGGTTGTAGAGGTTCTCGCCGACCTTGTCTCTCGAGGCGACCTGGCTCTTGCCCTTATCGACCACGTATTTGAGGATGTCCTGGATCGCCGGGAAGTTGGTGCCGACGCCGTTGATGTCGAGCGAACTATATCCCTTGGCTTCCGCGCCGGCCGGACGCGCATCGTCGTCGCCGCCGGACCACCACACGCCGACCAACCGATTCATCGGATAGCCGATCTTGGTCGCTTCCTTGATTGCCGTCGGGTTCATGGCGCCCCAGCCCTGGATATAAATCCAATCAGGCCGGTCGCGACGCACGTCGAGCCAGAGCGAGGTCTGATTCTGCATCTGCGATGCCGGCACGGGATAGAGCTTCAGCTCGAAACCGTAGTCCTGGGCGAGCGCCTGAAGGAGCGGGATCGGCTCCTTGCCGTAGGGCGCGTCGAGATGGACCAGACCGATCTTCTTGCCCTTGAGCTTGTCAAAGCCGCCTTCGACATCGGCGGCGTGACGGACGAAAGCTGACGCGCCGTCCCAATAGGTCGCCGGCGGGTTGAAGATCCAAGGGAACAGGTCGCCGTCAGCCGAAGCCGAGAGGCCGTAGGCCATCGAAAAAACCGGCAGCTTGTCGACCGCCGCTTTTGGGATCACTTGCAGCGTTATGCCCGTCGAAAAGGGGGTGATGACAACGGGGTTTTTGCCCTTCACCGTGTCGTAACACTCGACGCCTTTTTTGGTGTCGTAGCCGGTCTCGCACTCCTCGACGATTAGCTTGACGCCACCGATGCCGCCGTCGCGCTCGTTAAGCATGTTGAGATAATCCGTCAGCCCGTTGGCGATGGGTATCCCAGACCCGGCGAAGGGGCCGGTCCGATAAGTGAAGAATGGAACGTAAAGTCCGTCCTCTGCCTGCGCCGTCGCGACCGCGGCTGGAACCGCGGTCACTACCGCCAGGCCGAGAGCAAGATGCTTCAGACGCATGGCCGTTTCTCCCTTGTTGGCGCCGGTTTAACCGGCGGATCCGTGCAGCCCTCGGCCCTCATCGGCGGGACAGAGGGACTCCCGGCCGGCCGGTCCGCCGGAACGCGGGAATTGGGGCGGAGTGTGCACCATCAGTAAGGAAAGGGCCACACCCTCAATTTCTGTTTTCCGATCTGCCAGAGGCGTGCCAGCCCGTTCGGCTCCATCACCAGAAACAGGATGATCAATACTCCGACAATGACGAACGTTAGCTGCTCGGCGGCGGCCGGGTGGATCGGCAAGCCGAAGGCCGCGGGGATCGCCCGCAGCGCGATCGGCAAAATGTAGATCAGAGCGGCGCCGAAGAACGACCCGATCAGAGTTCCCAGTCCGCCGATGATCACCATGAACAGCACGAGAAAGCTCTGGTCGATAGCGAACACGTCGGCCTCGGCGCCGCCGTACCACAGGAACACCATCATCGCGCCGGCGACCCCGCAATAAAACGACGACACCGCAAAGGCGAGCAGCTTGGCGCGCAACAGCCTGATGCCGATCAGCTCGGCGGCAAGGTCCATGTCGCGCACCGACATCCACATCCGGCCGATGCGGCCATGGACGAGGTTCGAAGCCACCCAGGTCATTGCCACGACGATGCTCAGCACGACCAGATAACGCGTCAGCGAGGTGGCCGTCGGGCCGGTGATCGGAATGCCCATGAAGGTCCGCAACGGAACCTCGATCGCTCCCGAGACGCTGTTGTTGTAGAGCCAGGGAATGCGGATGAAGCACCATTCCAGGAAGAATTGCGCGGCCAGCGTCGCCACCGCGAGATAAAAACCTTTGATACGCAGCGACGGCAGTCCAAACAGCACACCGACGGCGGCGGAGAAGAAACCCGACGCGATAATCCAGATGATGATATCGACGTTAGGAAAGAAGGTCGTGAGCTTCAGGCAGGCATAGGCGCCGACCCCCATGAACCCGCCGGTGCCGAGCGAAAGTAGCCCGGTATAGCCGGTAAGCAGGTTGAGCCCGATGGCGGCAAGCGAGAAGATGAGAAACGGGATCAGCACCGCGTTGAGGGTGAAGTCACTGCCGGCAAGCGGAAAGACCACGAAGGCGACCAGCAAAATGACCAGCATCCCGATCCGGTCCTGCAGGATCGGGAACACCGCCATGTCGGCGGCGTAGTTGGTCTTGTACTGGCCGGCCTCGCGATACAGCATCGTCAAATCCGCTCGATGAGCCTTTCGCCAAACAGGCCCTGCGGCCGGAACACCAAAAATCCCAGCGCGATCACATAGGCGAACCAGCTCTCGATGCCGCCGCCGAGCAGCGGCCCCCAATAGAATTCGGCGAGTTTCTCGCCGATGCCGATGATCAGGCCGCCGACGATGGCGCCCGGGATCGAAGTGAGCCCGCCGAGGATCAGCACCGGCAGTGCCTTGAGCGCGATGATCTGCAGCGAAAATGAAACCTCCGAGCGGGCCCCCCACATGATGCCGGTGGCCAGCGCAACGATACCGGCGGCAAACCACACGATGACCCAAATCTGCTCCAGCGAGATGCCGACCGACAACGCCGCCTGGTGACTGTCGGCGACCGCGCGCAGCGCCCGCCCGATACGGGTGCGTTGAAAGAACACCGCCAGCACCGCCACCATCACCGAGGCGATGATCACCGCCGCGATATCGATCTTCTGCAGCGACACGAAGCCGCCGAGCCCTTTGAATTCGATGGCGCCGCTCGGCAGATAGAGCTGTTGCGCGATCATCACCTTGGGATTGCCGCCGAACACCAGCTGGCCGAAGCCGATGAGGAAATAGGTGATGCCGAAGGTCGCCATGAACAGAATGATGTCCGATTGGTTGACCAGCGGCCGCAGCACCAGCCGTTCGACCCCGAACGCCAGCATGAACATAACCACGACGGTGAGGCCGAGCGCAACAAAGGCCGGCACGCCTTGCTCGTGCAGGCCGACCAGCGTCAGGGCCGCGAACACGACCATGATTCCTTGCGCGAAATTGAATACGCCCGACGCCTTGAAGATCAGGACGAAGCCGAGCGCGATCAGGGCATAGAGCACGCCGCCGACCAGGCCGTCCCATAGTGTCTGCACCAGAAGATCCGGCGCCATGCCCATCTGCACAAACGGATCGATGAAGACCTTGTGGAGGATATCCATGCGCGACCTACCCGATCGCCTGAGCAGGCACGATGACGCAGCGACGAGGCGCGCCCGGGACCGGATTCACCGTCATACGCTGACCCCGTGCGGCTCGCCCAGATAGGCGCGGATGACGTTCTTGTCGCTCTTCACGTCGTCGGGCGCGGCGTCGGCGATCTTGCGGCCGTAATCGAGCACGACGACCCGGTCGGATAGGTCCATGACCACGCCCATGTCGTGCTCGATGAGCGCGATCGTCGTGCCGTATTGCTGGTTCACGTCGAGAATGAATCGCGACATGTCCTCCTTCTCTTCGAGGTTCATGCCGGCCATCGGTTCGTCGAGCAGCAGCAGGTCGGGCTCCATGGCCAGCGCGCGACCGAGCTCCACCCGCTTTTGCAGGCCGTAGGGCAGACGTCCGACCGGGACTTTGCGGATGGCCGCGATCTCGAGAAAGTCGATGATTTCCTCGACCCGCCGCCGATGCTCGACTTCTTCGCGAAGCGCCGGGCCGTAGCGGATGAGCTGCCAGAAGAAGCCGCGCCGCATCTTGAGCGCGCGGCCGGCGAGAATGTTGTCGAGGGTGGTCATGCCCCTGAACAGCGCCAGATTTTGGAACGTGCGCGCGATGCCGCCTTCAGCAGCGGCATAAGGCCGCATCGAAGTACGCTCCTTGCCCTTGAACGTGATGCGGCCGGATTGCGGTTGGTAGAAACCGTTGACGACGTTGAGCATCGAGGTCTTGCCGGCACCGTTGGGCCCGATGATGGCGCGGATCTCGCCCTTGCGGATGTCGAACGAGACGCCGGTCAATGCGCGCACCCCGCCGAATGCCAGCGAAACGTCCTCCACTGCGAGCAGAACCTCGCCGAGCGCCGCCTCGCGCGAGGACGGCGCCCTCATGCCGCGCGCTCCAACTTCGCAGCGCGCGCCGGATAAGCTTGCATGTCGCGGATCGCCAAGCGCGCCGCGATCACGCCTTTATGCCCGTCCTCGAAGGTGACTTCGGTCGAGATTTCCGCAGTCGCTGCGCCGTTGTAGAACGCCTCGACCAGCGGCCCGTAGCGGTCGATGATATGGCCGCGGCGAAGCTTCTGCGTGCGCGTGAGTTCGCCGTCGTCCGGATCGAGTTCCTTGTGCAGGATGAGGAAGCGCCGGATTTGCGCGCCGGCCATCACTTCTTCTTCCGCAAGCGACCGGTTCACTTCATCGATATGCCGCGCGATCATGTCGTAGACCTGCGGATTGGCGGCGAGCTCCTGATATGAGCCGTAGACGACGTTGTTCCGCTCGGCCCAGCTGCCGACCGAAGTCAGATCGATATTGATCATGGCGCAGACGAAATCGCGGCTGGCGCCGACCGCCACGGCCTCGCGGATGTTGGGATAGAACTTGAGCTTGTTCTCGATGTATTTGGGCGCGAACACGGTGCCATCGCTCAGCCGCCCGACGTCCTTGGCGCGGTCGATGATCTTCAATTGGCCGCTCTTCGGGTCGAAGAAACCGGCGTCGCCAGTGTGCACCCAGCCGTCGGGCGTGAGCACCTCGGCGGTCTTGCCCGGATCTTTGTAATAACCGGCGAACACGCCGGGCGAGCGGTAGAGGACTTCGCCGCTGTCGGAGATCTTGACCTCGACATCGGGTGAGGCCTTGCCCACCGTGTCGGAGTAGATCTCGCCGTCCGGCTGCGCGGTGACGTAGACCGAAGCCTCGGTCTGGCCGTAGAGCTGTTTCAAATTGAGGCCGATGCCGCGCCAGAAGCGAAAGATTTCGGGGCCGATCGCCTCGCCGGCAGTATAGGCCACACGGACTCGCGACAGCCCGAACTGGTTCATCAGCGGGCCGTACACCAGCAGGTTTCCGATGCCATAGAGCAAGCGCGCGCGCAGCGGCACCTTCTCGCCGTCAAGAATCTTCTGCCCCCAGCGCCCTGCCACCGCGATGAAGAAATCGAACACCTTGCGCTTGAGCGCGCCGGCATCGGCCATCCGTACCGTGGTCAGCGTCAGGATATTCTCGTAGACCCGGGGCGGCGCAAACGCGTAAGTCGTGCCGATCTCGCGCCGATCCTGGACCACCGTATCGGGCGCCTCCGGACAATTGACGCAGTAGCCCGCCACATAGGACTGCACATAAGAAAAAATGTAATCGCCGACCCACGCCAGCGGCAGATAGGCAATCACCTCCTCGTTCTGATCGAGATGATCGAAGGCATTGGCATTGCGCGCGGAGACGATCGTATTCTCGTAGGTCAGCATCACGCCTTTGGCGCGGCCCGTCGTCCCCGAGGTGTAGAGGATGACGCTGAGATCGCTGCCCTTGGCCGCCGCGACGCCGGCTTGCCAAAGCTGCAGACATTCGGGATCGCTCGCAAGCTTTTTGCGGCCGAGTCCTTGCACGTCCTCGAAGGCGATCAAGCGGCTGTGGTCGTAGTCCTTCAATCCGCGCGGCTCGTCATAAATGACTTGGCCGAGATGCGGCAGCCGATCCGACACCGCGATGATCTTGTCGACCTGTTCCTGGTCCTGGACGACGGCCAGCATCACCTCGGCATGCGCCAACACGAAGGCCATCTCGTCGGCGACGGCATCGGCATAAACCGGCACCGGCACGGCGCCGAGCGCCTGGCCCGCGCACATCGCCCAATAAAGCCGCGGGCGGTTGCTGCCGATGATGGTAAATTTGTCGCCGCGCTTGAGGCCGCGCTCGGCGAGCCCGATCGAGAAGGCGCGAACCTCCTCGAGCATCTGCACCCATGTCCACGCCTGCCAGATGCCGAGATCCTTGTGGCGCATGGCGGATCGGCCGCCGATCGCGCCGGCGTTGTGGATCAGAAGCTTGGGCAGCGTATCTAAGCCGAGATCGACCGATTGCACGGCGTTCCTCCGCCCCTATTGGTTTCGCGCTTCGATGAGAAGCGCACCGCTCGTAACGGATGTCCGCACCGCTTGAGCGACTCAAGGGCGCCGTCAGTGCGCCGTGGGCCAACGCCACAACTTACCGTACGCGGAAACCGCAGATCCCCCAATCCATGGTCTCCGGCGTTGGTTACTTGGCCCAATAAGCCCTGATTCTCGCATTGCTGGAGGAAAACGACAATGCTATTTCACACCTAAGCCTAGGCATTTTGACGCGAAATTCACCCCGGGGGTGCCGAAGCCTCCGACCTAACTGGCCGCCAGGCTGGGCAATGTCCCCTATGCTCGATTCATCCTCAGCCGGTTCGCCGCAATTTTCTCTCGCTGAAGACCAGATCGCGGTCCGCGACATGGCCCGCGCCTTTGCCGCGGAAGTCTTCGCCCCGCAGGCGCTGGCCTGGGACGAGGCCAAGCACTTCCCCGTTGCCGAAATGCGCAAGGCCGCCGCGCTCGGCATGGGCGGTATCTATATTTCCGCGGATGTCGGGGGCTCGGCCCTGTCCCGGCTCGATGCGGCCTTGATTTTCGAGGCGCTGGCCACCGGCTGTCCGACGGTGGCGGCCTATATGTCGATCCACAACATGGCCGCTTGGATGATCGATGCCTATGGTTCCGATGAGCTGCGCAAGACATGGCTGCCCAAGCTGTGCACGATGGAGCTTCTGGCGAGCTATTGCCTGACCGAGCCGGGTGCGGGCTCCGATGCGGCGGCGCTGGCGACGCGCGCCGTGCGCGACGGCGACACCTACGTCATCAACGGCCAAAAGCAGTTCATCTCCGGAGCCGGCGCCGGCGACCTCTATGTGGTGATGGCGCGAACCGGCGGTGCCGGTCCGTCCGGAATATCGACGCTGGTCGTTCCGGGCGACACCCCAGGCATTTCGCTCGGCGCCAACGAGCGTAAGATGGGCTGGAACGCACAGCCGACGCGCGCCGTCATCTTCCAAGACGCGCGCGTACCGGCCGGCAACCGGCTGGGCGAGGAAGGAATCGGTTTTAAGATCGCCATGGCCGGCCTTGACGGCGGCCGGCTCAACATTGCGGCCTGTTCGCTCGGCGGCGCCCAGGTCGCCCTGGAAAAGGCGCTGGCCTACATGAAAGAGCGCCGCGCGTTTGGCAAACGCCTGGAAGAGTTCCAGGCCCTGCAATTCCGCCTCGCCGATATGGCGATCGGGCTGGAGGCGTCGCGCGCGCTGTTGTGGCGGGCGGCCGCGGCGCTCGACCGCAAGGATGCGGACGCGACGCAGCTCTGCGCCATGGCCAAACGCTTTGTCACCGATACTTGCTTCGAGGTCGCCAATCAGGCGCTGCAGCTGCACGGCGGCTACGGCTACCTGTCGGAATTCGGCATCGAAAAGATCGTGCGTGATTTGCGCGTGCATCAGATCCTCGAAGGAACCAACGAGATCATGCGCCTGATCGTGGCAAGAAGCCTCGTCGGACGATGAGCGGAGCGGTGCTTCAGGACGGCGAACTGATCGTCCGGCAGGAGCGGGCGCTGCGCCGGATCACGCTCAATCGGCCGAAGGCGCTGAATGCGCTGACGCTGGACATGGCCGTGGCGATGACCGCGTTGCTGCGCTCCTGGGCGACGGACCCGAGCGTCGGCGCGGTCGTGATCGACGGCGCCGGCGAGCGCGGCCTGTGTGCGGGC
>Ga0116124_1002555_pt1 | contig 11161 bp, 8 predicted proteins | sample June2015DPH_13_1_2_FD_89728 | JGI IMG/M metagenome (GOLD analysis project Ga0116124, IMG submission 89728) | Peatland microbial communities from SPRUCE experiment site at the Marcell Experimental Forest, Minnesota, USA - June2015DPH_13_150 | ecosystem: Environmental > Terrestrial > Soil >... | reverse complement strand
GCCCGGCCAGCGAATGATCGGCGCCCTGATACGCTTGAGTGCTTCAATGGTGTCTTTACGCAGGCCGTTCTGGTTCGGGATGGCCGAGCCTTCGCCCACCCACATGGCGTCGTAAATGCAGCTCCCCAAGTGTTCGGTGAAGTGGCCGTAGATGTTGCGGTTGATCTTCCCCACCCGGTCGCCCCAAATCACGTCAAGGCGGGCGCGCTTCGATTCGGCACCAGGTGCCGGCACGCCGAGCGATGGATGGCTTCCCGCCTTCATCGTCAGCGCGCCCAGCGCCGCAAGACTGCTGTTACGAAGGAATCGTCTGCGATTCATCTTACCCTCCAGTGTGACATGCGTTCGGCGATCCTAGGGTTTACTCCATTCCCAGACGGATGTCCAGCGTTTTCAGCGCATCGAGGCTGACTATCAGGCTGGTTGACACCAGGGCCGAGCGGGGACGAAATATCGATAAGGCCTACCGAATGGGCATTGCGGCAATCAGCTCGAAGCTTCATGAAGCAGGTTGGTGGGAAACTTCGCCCAACCGGAAGCTGCATGGCTATCTCTGCCCTCGCCACTGCGAGATCGGCGAGGGGCTGGCAGGTTTCTGTTTCATCCGCAAGGACATTGGCGGGAGGCTTTATAACCTTGGTTATGCTCAGCCTGCTGTCATGCAGGTCGATCCCATCGAGAAGAAGCCGCTCAACCACTTCCTGCCCGACACGAAGATTTTTTCCCTTGGCACTGTCGGGTGATCACCGCCAATCGTCCCATCACCGGCACGTTGTCGAGTCGGAGCCAAAGCAGACTGCCGTCCGTGGCCCCTGCGGGAATCGTGTGCTTCTCAAGATCGGCCCGCTGCACAAAAGACTTGACGCAAGCAAACCCGGCTGGGCCATTGCATGCCAGAGGTGGTCAGGTGTATGTTAAGGTTCGGCCGGGAAATGAACACGCAGATTCCGGTCAGAATGACTTATCCTGTGAGTTGGCTTCTTTAGCGCGTAAGTAGCTTCGCCGAGCAAGCCTGAGAGTATTGTGAACCGAGTAGTATTCCGCACTCTGATCAGCGTCGCTGCGGTCGTGGCGCTGCTCTTCGTCCTCGATCGGCCTGCTGCGCAGCATGTCCCGCACGGAGCCGGTCTTCCCTCATTGCACCGAGCGGCGACTGCGCCTCCGGCGGATTCCTTCCTGTCTCCCAGACCTGGCGGCGAGCGGCTGGCCCCCATCACGATCAATTATCCGGCGGAGGGATCGATCTTCCCACCTGAGATTACACCCCCACGATTCATCTGGCGTGACGCTTCGGAGGGCCCCACGCTTTGGCTGATCGAGGTGTCGTTTTCCGACGGCTCGGCCGGAATGCAGGTGAAATCACAGGGCGAGCGCTTGCACATCGGTGAGATCGACCCGCGTTGCATCGCTGATACAAACAAACTGCCTGAACTGACACCGCAGGAAGCCGCGTCGTGGAGTTGGCTCCCAGACGCCGCCACCTGGGCGACGATCAAGAAGCACTCCGTGGAGCGTCCGGCCACGGTGACCATCACGGGATTCCGGGACAAGAACGCGACCCAGGCCGTCTCCCGGGGTCAGTGCATGATCGAGACCTCGAAAGACCCCGTGGGCGCGCCGATCTTCTACCGCGATGTGCCGCTCATACCCGCTCCCGGCGAGCAGGGGGTCATCAAGCCACTGCCGGAGAGCATCATTCCATTCATCAAATGGTGTCTGCGCAGTGTCGGGGACACCGAGAGCCGGACGCTGATGACGGGGCTCCACACCTGCGCGAACTGCCATTCCTTCTCTCGCGATGGCAAGACGATGGGGATGGATGTCGACGGCGGGGCGAATGAGAAGGGGCTGTACTCTTTGACCCCGGTCAAACAGGAAACGTCAATCCGCAAGGAAAACGTGATCAAGTGGAGTTCCTTTCGGCCTTTGGAAGACAGCGGCAACCTCCGGGTGGGCTTCATGTCGCAGGTCTCGCCCGACGGGCGCTACGTCGTGACCATGATCAACAATCCCGGCCCGAAACAAGGTGGCCCCCGCTTCCGTCCGCAGGACAGAATCTACGTCGCCAATTTCACCGACTACCGCTTCGGGCAGGTGTTTTACCCGACGAAGGGAATGCTGGTCTGGTACGACCGGGAAGCGCGCCAGTTGAACCTCCTGCCGGGCGCCGATGACCCACGATACGTGCAAACCGGCGGCGTTTGGAGTCCCGACGGCAAATACATCGTCTTTGCGCGTGCGCTAGCGAGGGACCCGTACCCCGAAGGCTGGAAGGCGCCTCGATTCGCCAACGATCCCAATGAGACGCAAATCCAGTACGACCTCTACCGGGTTCCCTTTAACAACGGCCAAGGGGGAGTTCCGGAGCCCATCGCCGGCGCTTCCCAGAACGGCATGAGCAACAATTTCGCAAAGGTCTCACCCGACGGCCGCTGGATCGTTTTCGTGCAGTGCCGCAATGGCCTGTTGATCCGTCCTGACAGCCAGCTTTTCATCGTGCCCTTCCAGGGCGGTCAGGCCAGGCGGATGAAATGCAACCTTCCATTGATGAATTCCTGGCACAGCTTCTCCCCCAATGGCCGCTGGCTGGTTTTCTCCTCCAAGGGCCGCTCGCCCTACACGCAGATGTTTCTGACGCACCTGGACGAAGAGGGCAACGACAGCCCACCGATCCTCATCGAGAACGCCACCGCGGCCAACCGCGCCGTGAACATCCCTGAGTTCGTGAATGTTCAGCCGGAGGCCTTTCTGAAGCTGGATGCGCCGGTCACCAAGTTCTACGACGTGTTCGACCGCGCCATGGCTCTGGAAAAGAAGGGGCAACATTCCGCGGCCGTGGCCGAATGGAGAAAGGCCCTGGAACTCGATCCCGAGGATGCCAAGGCCAACAATAACCTCGGCCTCGGCCTCACGCGCGACGGGCGGCTTGACGAGGCGATCCCGCATTTCGAGAAGGCCGTAGAGGGCGACCCAAGATTCGCCGAGGCTTACAATAACCTGGGGATTGCCCGCGCCCAGAAGGGACAGGTCGAGGAGGCCATCCGGCATTTCCAGAAGGCCGTGGAACTCGAACCCGATTACGGCAGCGCCCACAACAACCTCGGCGCCGCCCTTCTGCAAAGCGGAAGAATCGACGAAGCGATTCCGCATTTCCAGAAGGCGGTGGAGGTCATCCCCGATTTCGCCGACGCCCACAACAACCTGGGGATGGCCCTCTTGCAGAAGGGAAACGTCGACGAAGCGACCCCGCATTTCCAGAAAGCCGTGGAGGTCAACCCTAACTTCGCCGACGCCCACAACAACCTGGGGATTACCCTGTTGCAGAATGGAAAGGTCGACGAAGCGATCCCGCGTTTCCAGAAGGCCGTGGAGATTAGCCCCGACTTCGCCGACGCCCACGACAATCTGGGCATGGCCCTCCTCGAGAAGGGAAAGGGCGACGAAGCGATCCCGCATTTCCAGAAAGCTTTGGAACTTGATCCCAGGCGGGCTCAGACTTATTACAACCTCGGTGGCGCCCTTTACATGCAAGGAAAGGTCCGAGAGGCGCTGGCACGCTGGCGCGAAGGGCTCCGCGCGGACCCGAACTCTCTGCCGCTACTGAACCAGACGGCCTGGGTGCTGGCTACCTGCCCGGACGCGTCGGTCCGAAATGGTCCTGAGGCCGTCGAACTCGCCGAGCGGGCGGTCAAAGTATCTCCCGGCCCTGACCCTGGTCTTCTCGACGTGCTGGCCGCAGCCTACGCCGAGGTCGGTCGTTTTCTCGAGGCCGTACAAATTGCACACCGAGCCTTGGATCTCGCTACCCAACAAAACGCCCAAACCTTGATAGAAGGCCTGAAAGCCCGGATCGCGCACTACGAATCCAAGTCTCCCTTCCGAGACAGGCAGTAACCGTCTCCTTCCCTCGACCTCGCGTCCAACGCTATCTCCTTTCCTTTCAACAACTTTCTTGCTTCGCCCCGATTACCGCGCAACCTGTGTATTTTCGTCCACATAGCCGGGTCAATCGTTTTCAGTTTCAGCCTCCACTTTATTTTCAAGGATATAGCCGGGTCAACCTGCATTTCTAACATCTTTTTGGCTCAGAGCCCCGTTTCGGATCTTGATCGGCGTGTTGGTGAGCCGCCACAATTTTGGATTTCACCAACAGTGGGGGACGTAATCCGGGCGGGCCAAGGCGGCGCAGAGGCCGTCCGGCGACGCTACCTGGTCCGGGCGTTAGAGGTTCTCTGCACGCTACCTTCGGCTTCCCCCCTTGAGCGTTTGACCTCTGATGCTCGAACCCTGAAACCGACTTCTCAATTCACCGTCAGCGTCAGTGTGAGGTCGTGCGTGAGAACCGTTGAGCCGGATACAGAGGTACCAGTAACGGTTAGGGTATACGTTCCTAACGGGGTGCCAGGGTTCCCGCCACCGCCTCCTCCACCCCCTGGTCCACCGCCGCCACAAGCAGCCCAGACCGTTACAACGAGGATTATGAGTCCTAAACCGATCTTGGCCGGGACCGGGACCCGGCGAAGTTTACTTGATAAGCTCAAGGCGAGCAGGACACCAATCAGGGCTAAAGCCCAAGCCCACAGCGGTGGAAAAACTCTGAAGGCGCGGCCGTTTGTAGGCGTGTTAAAGGGGGTGCGGACAACAAGCGATGGGGCAGTTGTGGTAACTGTCACAGTAGCGGCAACGGCAGCCAGCCGACGACCGTATCGAGCGGGATGTCCTTGGTGGAATAGGCCGGGAGCGGCACCGACCCTAGCGCCCTTCGCGCAGGTCTCCACTTTCTCCACAACAGAGGCCGCATGAACTTCTAACGAGGAAAGATTCCTGCACCTTCAAGAGAGAAGAATCCCTTCAAATCCAAGAGAGAATCTACTCGCTACTTGCCAACCCGGGGCTTGGCTCCTGGGGGAACCAGTCCGGGTCTGTCCCGCCAAGTTTCTGCACCATGCCCTCGCGGGCCGTGCGCTGGAGTTTGACCTGCTTTAGGATTGCTGGCGGTGCTTCCGAAATTGTATTCTTCCGGAAGTCGTAAACTAGCGTCCTCTTCGACCCGGCCAGCAACAGACCGGTGCCGTCTGGGGTGAGGCCATCGAGATGAAAGCTCCCTTCCTCTGGGAGATCCATCTTGCGCTCCACTTTGTTGGCGCGAACTAGGACAAGCGTGGCGGGCGGGCGGAGGTCTAGGAAGGCCAAGTACTGGCAATCAGGTGTCCATTGCAGTGGAACGTGAATATCGGGTATCCCATCGATCGCGTCGGGGAATCCGAAACCCATCTCTTTGTCGTTCACTTGTAACTGCATCGATCGATGCGTGGGAAACACAGGAGTCCAGAACGCGACCCGTCCCATCGTCGCACAAGTCGCAAAGTTGCCTCCACCATAACCACCCATCCTACCGGTGCGAATGTCAATCGTCCGGTATTCAACTACGTACGGGTTGGCACTCCCGGCAGCGAAGACGTGATCAAAGTCGTACCAACCTATGAGCTCCACCCCGCGCATGCCGGCAACCGGGGTCCCGTCAGGGAGGGTGACGAGCACGGAGGCCGAGCCTGCTTGCTCCCCGGAGGTATTGATGATCCGGATCGTGCCCCTGCTCTTGGGAGTGGCACGCATATCGCCTTCAGTGAGATATGCGATTCTCTTACCCTCCGGAGACCATTTGGGCCATTGCTTTCGTTTGCCGTCGAGGGTTATGCGGCGAATATTGGAACCGTCTTCATTGGCCGTATAAATTTCGCTATCTCGCACGAACACAACACGGCCGGACGTTCCAGCCGTACACAGGACATTGGCGCACATTGCCAGAATCGTTAAAAGGACGCCTGCTTTCATAAAGCCTCCCTACTCAATGGCATATCTGGGGCATAATGCGGTCGGGGTGGATGGACTGCAAGCGCCAACGACGATGCTGTTCGAGAATCCCGAACACACGGAGTTGCCTATTCCCTTGTAAATATCCAGGATGTATAGCGTAATCCCTTGGCCAATGTCATTGGCAGCGTAACTACCACCAGGCAACTGAACAGTTATACTGGGGGCCGTTTTGGGGATTATGCTTCTATCGCGCGCGAGGGTTTGGTTAGCGACAACGGCGGTGCCGTCTGCCCCCACGTACTGCGTGATCACCTGGAATGTCCAGTTCGGCTTGCTTCCCGAGACCCATGCTATCTTTGTTCCGTTTGCGGTCAGCCCGCTGCCGTTCAACCGGACCATTCCGAGGAAGGCATCGCAATAGGTTCCCGCTGGCAATCCGGACGGGTTCGTATCAGTTCCAGAGTAGAGGGTGCCGTAGATTGTGATTTGTGTGCATGCACCTCCGGATATGTAGTCAGTTTCTAGCTGCGTGTTGTAGCACGACAGCCCGAACGTGGGCACGTAGAACTGCACGAACGGAGAACCCCCCGAGGTATTGTAGGTCGCCGTCAGTATTGCATATCCCCCTTGCACCACCGAGCCGCCCGGATTAGAAGGAGCGTTGATCGAAGCGGTGTTCGGGTTCGCATTCGGGTTTTGCGTCGTATAGGAGGCAATGTTACCTCCGCCGCCGCCGTATGCCGCGGCGGCGTAGGTGAACGCAGGATTAGCCGCAGCAGAGGAGGGGGAACCAGTGGCCGAAGTGGACGTGAGGCTCTGACGGGTCACGGTAATAGTGGGATTCTGCACGCTGCACGGGGTGTTGCCGACGATGGGCACCCAACTGCTACACTGGCAGACCGCTCCCATCATGTACCACGCCTGGCATGCGGTCGTCCCTTGAGCGAGCGCAGTGGCTGCGCCCCCGCCGATACCGGTCAAGAGGCCTTTCGGATTGCTGTTGTTCAGCGTGAAAACGTTGGTGTTGGTCGAACTCCAACCCAAACTAGTGGTCATGTCGAAGTAGTAGTAGGCCCCTCCACAAGCGGGCGAATACCACACCTGGCCGTGGACCTGGTCGCCGACCGCCACGGTGATGGGACAGGTGATCACGGGTATGAGCAGAGTGTAGCCGTACTGGCCGGGACACCCGCAAAGGCAACAATCGTAGCTTGAAGCCATACCACCGTGCCGGGTGATCACCGCCAGCCGGCCCATCACCGGCACGTTATCGAGGCGCAGCCAGAGCACGCTGCCGTCCGTCGCCCCCGCCGGAATCTGGTGCTTCTCCAGGTCAGTCTCCTGCGCATCCCGCAGCTTGCGCAAGTCGATCATGCGTGTCTCGTGGGGAACGAGCTCCAGGCTGCCGAGGTAAAAGATTTGCCCGTCCGCCCACACCTTAAAGCCAATCCTAACGGGCTTGTCGCCCATGTTGGTGAGAAACTCGTAGCTCTCCGTGTCCTTATCCAGATGCCAGGGGTTGCCCCCCGAACCCACCCAGCCGTTCGCCTCGTTTTGAAGGTGTCTGTCCACCACGGGGTTACCCCTCGACTCGCTGCTCGAGACCTCCGCCTCGACTGATCCCGGCGGCCCACTGTATAGCATGCGAACCGAGCAGAAGGGGGAGAGGCAGCGGCAGGTCCCGACACATGGCGCACCTCGTCGCAGTCGCAGACATCACAAAGAAGGTGTGAAAAAATAAACAATCTCATCCCGCAAAGCGGGACCAAGGCGCAAAGACTTGCAAAGAACAATCGCTTTGTTTTCTTTGCGCCTTCTATGACCTTGCACGTTTGCTTCAAATGCTTTTGCTCATCTAGGGATATTTCACAGCTTCAAAACGATGTCTGTGCTACCGAGCGAGCAGGCCCGCTAGGGAGTGACCGTCACTGTAATCTTGTTTGATCCGACCAAGCCAGCCTTTTCATTTGTAGACGAGATTGCCCTGAACACCTGGATGACATACTCGCCCGGTCGGGTCATGTCATATATCCGGGCAACGTCCTGGCCCTCGGTCCGCGTCTCGCCGGGCCTTACGGTGCAGTCCATAATAGGATGTCCTTCTGCAAGCTCCGGGTGCGGATACACTCTCTTCGGGACCAAGTGCCCGTGGTCGTCACGGACATCGAACCTAAAATACGGGTCCTGCCCGGTAAGGTCGCTGATATTCGCGCTGCAGCTCAGGGGCTCAGCGGAGGTATTCTTGAGAAGAATCTCTATGTCTACGCCCGTACCCACCTTCACCGTCTGCCCAGCGGCGATGATCTGAATCATAAATGGCTCCTTAGGTGGATGGCCTTGAGCGGGGCCAAGCGCGGCTGGCGCTGGTGGCCGCACCCCCGTCACCGCTATAGCCCTGCGCGATATAGCCCGCGGCGTTCGGCTGGGCACTGCCCGCCACCGTGGTGATGACTCCCGTAACCGCGTCCACACGGCGAACGCGCTGGTTGTTACTATCCGCGATAAGGAGGTTGCCGTGGGTGTCGAAGGCCAAACCACCGCCTGGAAGACCGTCGAATGTACCGACAAAGAGACTGGCGCTGATAGCCGGCCCCCGTCGCCGCTGTACCCCGCTATATGATTTCCGGCAAAAGTGGTGATGATCCCCGAGACCGCATCGACACGCCGGATGGCGAACGCGTCCACGAAGAAGAGGTTGCCCAGCGCGTCCACGACCATACCCCCAGGGCCGTTCAGACTGGCTTTGGTCGCCAGTCCATTGTCGCCGCTAGACCCCACAGCGCCATTGCCCGCCACTGTGGTGATGATCCCGGTCACCGCATCAACGCGGCGGATGCGGTTATTGTTGGTATCCGCGATGAAGAGGTTGCCCTGAGTATCCAAAGCAACGGCGATAGGGAAATTCAAGAGCGCACTCGTAGCCGGTCCGCCGTCACCACTAAAGCCAGGAGCGACAAGGCCGAACTGGCTATTGCCTGCCACCGTAGTAATGATCCCGGTCACCGCATCCACACGTCGGATAACGCAATTGCCCGCCTCAGCAATGAAAATGTCGCCCTGGGCGTCCACGGCCACGCCGGAAGGGTAGGCGAGGCTGGCCTGCGAGGCCGGCCCGCCATCGCCGCTGAGGGCATCGATGCCCGTGCCGGCCACCACGGTGAAATCGCCGGCGGGAACGACCTTAAATACCTGGTGCATCGCGTGTCCGGCGATGAAAAGATTGCCGCGGGTGTCTGCCGCCACAGATACAGGGGTAATGTCCGCGGACAGCGCGAGCGTGCTGTTGGGCCCGCCCCCCGCAAACATGGTGATAATGCCCTGCTGGGGGAATGTATTTGTTGGTAGTCCTGTAATTAACAATATGAAGAAGAGAAATCCTGTTGTCAGTTTCTGCCATTTGCGCTTCATGATCTCCCCCCTTTCTACTTTGTCGGAATGGGAAGCATCCAAACTGGTTGCCACGTAGAGCTACACAGCCAGCACCCGCCGCGGCTGAAAGTCCGCCGATCCTAATGGTAGGCGGGTCCTTGAAGGCTACGGCCTGTCGTTACCCAAGATCGAGCCGCGGAGTTGCAGAACAGCTCCGTCGGCTGCCGGTGGTCGAGCGCTTCGCGGCACGGAAACCCGCCACTTTGCACCAGCCGCCCGAGTGTGCAGTCAGAATGGAATCTCTACAATCGAGTTCAGGGCGGCCAGGTGTCCCTCCTCGGAGTCTTGCACCACCTCGCGGATCAGGTACGTTCCCGGTCTGACGGCAAAAGAGGTTTCCCGGTTGATGCCGGCTTGCTTGTCGGGCCCGAAGGTGGAATCGAGGTGATCGGCGAGTCGCAAGGCGACGTCGAGCAAGGAGCGCTTGCCCGTGGCTCGATTGTGAGCCACGGCCGCCTCGAAGAGCGAGCCCGCGCAAAACAGTTCGTGGTTGAACGCCAAGCTCGTCCACTTCAGGTCCGGGAGATTCAGTTGAATGTATGTATCCAGATAGCCATCTTTCTGCTGGGCCGCCGCGATCTTCGCAATTAACTCGTCCACTTTGGGTTCGAGTCGAGCATCCGGATGCAGGGCGCGTTTGAGGTAAGCATCGTCTTGAGCTCCATTCTTCTCTCCGAACTCTTCCTTGCTTGGAGAGATTGAGTGTCTGTTTCGCACGATTTGCACGGCTCACCGCTGTGATAACACTCGAACGGGAGACTCCGAACGTCCTGCTCGCGTCGGAAATGTCTGGGCCTTCACGATCCCCCGTCCTTCTTCGAGCGTGATCAATTGATTGGCGAGGACGTTGCGGAAAGACTCCTTGAGACCTGAGGGCCAGGCAACTTCCACCAAGTCGGCTGCCTTTGCCTGGCCCAGGCCAAAGTGCAAGCGCAGGTCGCTTTGAGAGAGGAAGCTGGACCCGCTGATGACTTCCTCCATCTGCGCGTGCTGGCCGGTAACAACTCGGACCCGAGCCCCAATAGCACTGCGGTTCGAACGAGTACCCAGGCACTTCACCAGCAGCCAGTTGCGTTTGTTCCCGCCGTCATTGCGCAGGAGGGTGGGCGGTTCGTTATTGTTACTGACCAGGATGTCGATGTCGCCATCGTTGTCGTAATCCGCGAAAGCACACCCATGGCTGGAAGCAACGATCTTCAGGCCGGGACCCGCCGTCGATGATACGTCAGCAAAACGGCCGTTCCCCAAGTTGCGAAACAATACTTTGGGCTGTTTGAACCCGGGGATGCCTGGAGTTCGGTCCGCCTCAGGGTAGACGTGCCCGTTAGCCACGAAGATGTCCGGCCAGCCGTCGTCGTCGAAATCCAGAAAACCCACACCCATGCCGACGTACTGGGTAATCGCCCCCAGCCCGGCCTGCTGGCTGACATCGCTGAAGGTTCCATCACCGTTGTTGTGATAAAGAGTGGTCGGATCGCCGGCGAAATTCACCTTGACGAGGTCGAGCCAGCCGTCCCCGTCATAGTCGGCTGTCGCTGCTCCCATCCCACCCTGCCGGGTACCCTGGCCGCTTAGCGCACAACCGGCAGGGACACCTACCTCGGTGAAGGTGCCGTCATGGTTATTGTGGTAAAGCAGGCTCGGAGCGGTGTCGCACGATACATAGATATCCGGCCAGCCATCGTTATCGAAATCTGCGGCGAGGGAGGCGAATCCGTACGCGCCCACGGGCCGCCACGTCCGATCCGCGGCCAAGGTGAGTTCCTTAGTCCCGCGCGGGTAGGTCACACCCGACTTCTCGGAAACGTCCTCAAACGTGCCATCGCCGCGGTTGTGATAAAGAATATTGGTTCCTCCTCCCAGACCTTCCGGGCCACAGGCCACTGGGACATTCATGAAGGAACAGTAATAGTTG
>Ga0116124_1002545_pt1 | contig 11204 bp, 6 predicted proteins | sample June2015DPH_13_1_2_FD_89728 | JGI IMG/M metagenome (GOLD analysis project Ga0116124, IMG submission 89728) | Peatland microbial communities from SPRUCE experiment site at the Marcell Experimental Forest, Minnesota, USA - June2015DPH_13_150 | ecosystem: Environmental > Terrestrial > Soil >... | reverse complement strand
CGCCTGCAGCGCCGCCCAAACTCTCGCGGTGACGCCGCAGAAGTGGTTTGACAAAGTTGTGCAAGAAGTCGTGGCGGGAGTTCGGCGGCTCAACCTGAAGGAGATCTATCTGGACGCGAAGAGAGTCATCGCCGGAGAAGCGGCAGACCGGCCGCCGCATGAAGCCCAGGGAGTCGTTCTTGGAGACTTCCGCGAAGTCGGGCAGGAGATTCCTGACGAGTCCGTGGCGCTCATCTTCACGGATCCGCCCTACGATCGCGCCAGCCTGGAGCTTTACGGCGAGACCGCGAAGCTGGCGAAGCGCGTCCTGCTGCCGGGAGGCAGCCTGCTAGCTTATGCGCCGAACTATGCTTTGCCTGACGTCTTCGCGTCGTGCCGAGAGCACCTCACTTACTGGTGGACGCTCGCCGTGCTGCACAGCGGTAGCCACGCGCTGATGCGTGAGTACGGAGTAAGGGTCGGCTACAAGCCGCTGGTCTGGTTTACGAAAGGCGGGCGGTCCAACAAGCAGCAGATCTTCGAGGATACGGTTGCGGGCGATATGGAAAAGACGGAGCACGAGTGGCAGCAGGGAGTACTCGAGGCCGAGACGATCATCAAGGCTTTGACTTCGCCGGACGACCTCGTGCTCGACCCGATGTGCGGATCGGGAACCACGCTTCTCGCAGCGCGCCGCTGCGGTCGGCGCTATTTGGGGATCGAGGCGAAAGTAGAGACGGCAAGTTTGGCGCGAGAGAGAATGGCAAAAAAGAAAGAGTGATGCGATGGCTCTCATTGAACTTACGTCGGGCGAGAATTTGGAGAATTGGGAGCCTGAGAAGGGTTTGGTGCAGTGACGGCGCCCGGGCCGTGAAGCCGGGAGAGCAGAGCAATGCCGACATTCCGGAGAAGCGCGACACTCGAAGCCTGGGACGGCACCGTGCCGGAGCTGCCGGAGGACTTCATGGCGCGCGTCCGCGCTATCAACCTGGTGCAGTTCGCCGCGTCCAGCGAAGGCTTAGCGGATGCCAACCGCCTGATCTCGCTCCTGGTGCTCGCCGGCATCGCCATCCTGGCGGACGGGGAGGGCGTGCTGCACGTCTCCGATCAGCAGCTTGCCGCGTTCCTGCGGGCTCCGGCAGACGGAACCACGGGTAGGGCGGACGCGGTCGTGCTCGCAGGGGTAATTCACCGGATTGGGAACGACCACCCTTCCAACTCGGAATCCAACCCCAGCGGTAGGTCAGTCGATGGGAAGGCGACTTTTCAGGCCCAATCCGCTGCCGGCGATATCCATCACCTGAGAATGACTAGTCGGAAGGGGATTTGTCGCCAGGAATCGGTAATACTAAACGCTGCGCCGTCACACAGGGTCTATCTGAGGCAGCGGCCATATTGCAGGTGGCTGACCTTTCAGGACAAAGACCCGGTTGTGCTAAGCCCTCCCTCGCAACCAGGACTTGTGGCCTGCGTGCTTCGAATCGGAGAGGTTCAACTTGTTGCAAAGGTGTTAAATACGCTGGTATTATTCAGTCATTGTTCGATGTTGGAAGGTTGCCAAGATGAGCGCAAATGAATATTACCTTGGAGCCCAAGCTTTTCCTCTGGACAAGGAAGAGGAAAAGGCGCGGCTTATCCAGCGTCTCCGTCAATACCTCGAATTACGCAACCTGACCCTCCTGATAGGCAACGGTTGCAGCATTCCACTTGGCTCATCAAGGATCGATGACGTGTCGAACCTCTTACCCGAATTCGACACAGCACCTTACCGCCTTAACGACGATGGCCTCCAGACGCGGGCGCTAACTCTCTTGGCCCAGCTTCTTCCTGACAAGGGTGTGCTTGGAGTTGAGCCGCTCCTCACGGTGCTAGCTAATGTCCAGGCAAACGAGATGATTCTGCAAAAAACGACCGCGTTCCAAGGAATGGAAGTGTCGGCGACAGATGCGCAATGTCTCGAACACCTTGTAAAGAAATGGCTATTCCACAAATGCAAGGCACTCAACGCGACTCCCGATGAGAGCCTTAAATTTCATGAAGAACTTCTTCGCCGAGTCCTCCTGCGCAGCACAAACCTTCCCCGGGCCAAGGTCTTCACGATCAACTACGACCTACTGCTCGAGCGTGCGTTGGACAACCTTGGCGTGCTGTACTTCGATGGGTTTTTGGGAACCATTAACCGTACACTCCGAACGGAGTGCTACCATTACGATTTGTATTACCCAGGGGAAACAACAGAAGGACGCGTGAGCCGGGTGGATCGCGTTCTGCATTTCTACAAACTCCACGGCAGCATCAACTGGCGTCGTCGGTTTACGGCTGCTGGGGACGTGGTCATCAGCCATACTATCCCCGAAGAAAACGAATACGGCGACGTGATGATCTACCCTTCACCGCTGAAATTAACCGAGATGAACGGATATCCATACGCAGAGATGTTTCGCCACTTTAGCGCAAGCATCCATCAGCCCCAAAGCGTACTTCTAACTGTTGGCTACAAATTCCAAGATAACCATATTAATCGTCTCATTTACCAGGCCCTCAGCATTCCGAGTTTCGTACTGATAATTGTGACTCCGCAAATCGTCTCACCGAACGCAGGTGAATCCCTCGATGCCCGCCATGAGGTGTGGCGGCTCAGGCAAATTGGGAGCAAGCGCATCGTAATAATTGTTGGGGCGGAAAAGGACTCCAAGGGGAACTACACGGGGGGCGCAGGCACCATTCAAGATTTCAGCACAAAATGGTTGCCTGATATCACCGAACTAAATGTCGAAGCTAACGCGCGCGAGGAGGTACGAAAGGCGTTCCCGCTGGATCAACCGCCTGCGTGACCCATGTCAACAGATAGAACGATAGGACGGACTGTCAAGGTCAAAACGTATCAGGCCCTTGTGGAACTCGCGCCTGAGACGAGCAGCTACGTCAAGAGCAGCTCGGGCGGCCTTTATGCGATTGCTGTGATAAACAGTTTCGTTATCATTCCGGTGGGGAGTGAACGCGTCGTAGCCATCGTCACCAGCCTGGACATGGCGGAGGATGCCGAAGCGACCTTGCAGCACCGCCAAATGCTTGTCATTGCGAGGCCGAGACGGACGATGTGGGTCAGTATGGTTGGTACTCTCATGCAGACGTCCGACGGTAAGAAATTCGAGTACGGAGTGAGGCGGTACCCCGAACTTGATAACCCGGTTTGGTTTGCCAGCGAGGAAGATCTGGACGTTATCTTCGATAAGGCTCGCACGCACGATCCGCACCACGTCACAATTGGTAAGTCACCGGTCTTTACAGACTACGACGTTAACATCGATATTGACCAGTTCTTCGGTAAGCACGCCGCAATCCTTGGGAACACAGGATCGGGCAAGAGCTGCACAGTCACGGCCCTGATCCGGGCAGTCCTGGACCGCGGCATGCCAAATGCGCACTTCATCATTTTCGACACCAACAACGAGTACGAGCGGGCCTTTACGGGAATAGATGGGGCACCGCTTTATAAGAGGCTGGTTCTCCGAAATGATGGCGATCAACCCAGCGGCTTGTGGATACCGCACTGGTTCATGAACAGTGTCGACTACAACGCTTTCTTCCGTCCGGGCGAGGGCGCGCAGGCGCCGCTTCTATTTACGGCGATCAGTGCTGCACGTGCAACGGGACAAGTAAAGGCGTCGCAATTACACATCTTTAGCACGATCCAGGACTCGTTGAACCAGATCGACTCCTCGCTAAAAAACCCACCGGCCGGCAACGCTGCGTTCTACGCCCGGAAAAACATGCGTGAGCGCAATTTGGAGCCACTCAGAAAACTGTTGGCAAACAAGCAGGCAGTCTTCACCGAGGCGGGCTTCGCCGAGAGCTGGGCGGGGTATACGAGTGCCACCGAGATAATGTTGACCAGTGTACAGGGAGACGGACCGATTGACGCGCTTGCAAACAATGCAATTCGCGAGCAACTTCAGAGAACTCAGGAAAGGTTGGTAAATGATCGTACTGCGCTTAAGGGGGATAGCAGTACGCCAGTGGGTGTCGACTCGCCTGTTCACTTTGACTTCGACGAGTTCGTCACCACAGTATTTAACGATGTTTTAAGCCGCGAGGCCGAGCGAAATCCCAACCTGCGCAATTATGTCGGGACTTTGCAACTCCGGCTGGAGCAGGCCCGCCAGGACCCTCGTTATGCATTCCTGTTCCGGGTTCCTCCGTTCGCGCAGGCACTTGCCTCATTTCTAAGGCTTCTCTTCGGGCTCGAACCTCATAAGCACTTCACGGATGCCCCCCCACCTTGGAAGGATTCCTATTTGAAACAGAACCCGGATCCTGTCGCCTCTCACCAAGTCACAATTCTCGACCTCAGCCAGCTCGCGTCCGAAGTTCTCGAGAACGTTACGGCGCTGGTCGGGAGACTTGTCTTAGAATTCATGCAGCGTAACCCCGAACGGGGAAAGTTTCCTGTCGTCATTATCTTGGAGGAAGCCCACCATTACATACCCGCTGATGCTCGTCTTGAGCGTCAGCAGCGTGCCCGGGACGTGTTCGAAAAGATCGCGAAGGAGGGGAGGAAGTACGGCTTAAGCTTAGTTGTTGCTTCCCAGCGCCCCGGTGAGCTTTCTCGGACCGTGCTAGCGCAATGCAATAGTTTTATCGTCCACCGTATCCAGAACCCGGACGACCAGCAATACTTCAAAAGCGTGATCAGCGGAATCAACCGCGAACTCCTGGACCAGCTCCCCGCGCTGGCGCAGCAACAAGCCATAGTGCTGGGCGACTGCGTGGCCCTGCCGTTGCAGGTCCGCATCAGCACTGTCTACCCGCGTCCGCGGAGCGATGATCCTCCGTTTACGCGCGAGTGGGCCAACGCTAAACCGACGCTTCCAGACATTGAGGCAATTGCAGCACGATGGGAGGGCAAGCTTCCAGGAAAGTAAACCGCTCCAGAAGAGAATCTTCAACCGGTAAAGCTCCGGCTCGGGTGTTCACCGTCAACATCGCAATCATGGAAAAACTGGACCTGAAGCGATTCGACCCAAAGACTCGATCTTTTATCGAGAAGCTGAAAGACATAATCACCGCTTTTGACGTTGGACTCATCAATGAACACAAGCAGCTCGCGGAGCATGCGCCCTCAGGATTTATGGACGACATGCACCTCCAAGTCCCATGCGTGTACTCGCTTCTCGCGTACGGCATTCCCGGCGTGAGATCGCTGTTCGAGATTGCCTCCGGGAATTCAAGCGGAGCATGGGATGCGCAGCGGGCACTCCTTCTTGCGGCCCTTGGAAAGGCTGATGTGGGATTGGCACAGGTAGAGCTCGCGCGGACATACCTGGATGATCATGTGCAGGACCGGCTCGAACTACGAATACGGGAAGTATTGGAAGATCCAGGAACGCAAGCCGAGGCAAAGCGACTCCTCACCAGCCTAATCCGAGGGCTTTTGACATCTGCCCGCCGGAGGGTAGCAATAGGCCAGATCTTGTCCAGCTCGAGTCTGGGTCCGTTAAGGTCCGAAGGAGACGCTCTCCTCTGGGAAATCATCTCCAAGTCCGTATTGAACATCAGCGACGGGATTTGTGACGAGCTTTCGGAGATCATCGTGCGGGACGAAGATGAGAATGTGTACCAATCGTTTTTCGAGGGTTACCCCGCGGTACTTGATCCGCTCGCGGCAGAAATTATCCCCTCGCAGGTGCTTGGCGAGATGTTCGCAACCGATTTCGTGGTGAGGCGGTTGGACGATGAGTACATTTTCGTGGAAATTGAGAAGCCCCGGGACCGTGTATTCACGGACTATCCACAACCAACCGCCGCATTGTCACATGCCTTGGCGCAGGTGCTTTCTTGGTTCAGTTGGGTCGAAGACAACATCGCGTATGCCCATTCCCACGGATACCCGGGCATACACTCTCCGAGAGGCCTAGTAATTATTGGCAGAACACGGGAAATGACTGCTGCCCAGCAACGGATGTTGAAGCAGCTTAATGATCTGCTTCGTCCAAGAATACACATCGCAACATACGACGAGATACTTCAGAGTGCACGGAATGTTCTAACGAATCTAACCGCCCGGTAGCCCAACTACGTGCGCGTGTCCCTCCAGGACAGTACCGCCCCGAAAACGCCACGCCCGTACCTTGAAGGGGGGCGGGACTCCCATCAGCCTCGGCATTACTCCCGAGTAGGCCGGGAAGGGTTTACCAATAGCTGTCGATAACTGCCCAACCCACAACTTAAGCGGGATTTGGAATGAGAAACGCCCTTCCACGCCGGAATCCATCCGGCCGTAACTTGCAGTGAGGCGAGTGAATAAACCTTCCGCGAACAAGTGGAGAGTAACCCTCGTGTCGGCGACCATTCGCCCAGAAGCAGTCCAGTGCGTGGCAGAGCGGCGGCTGGCGGGTTCAGTTGGCCACTTGTACAGGTAAGGCGCCCGGCTGAGCGCCCGAACCCGCCTCGAGTTCCTCGTGGGGGGTGCGGCATCTGGGCCGACGATGGTGGGCGGCTAGGATTGGAGCGGCTCAGTTGCCAGCCCCCGTTACGCGATGGGCTCCTTCAGTAGTTCTCCGAAGTCAAAATGGCCTCGACTGCCGAGCAAATTCACGAGATCCTCTGCCATTCTGCGCGACTCCGGATTGCCAGACCTGCGTGCCGCCCGAATTATGTCCTTCGCCTTATCCCGCCACCTGAGGACGCCCCAACCCTTTGCATCGCCTTCCACCATCATGGTCAACGCTTGAATGCACTGAAGTGGCATGGCCCTCGATAGATCTGTAAGCCGTTCTACCACCATGTGGTCTGGCTCGACCCATTTGACGAGCCGAAGCACGTCCAACAGGCGATTGACAGCCCACTCGTCGTCAAGCTTCCCGGACGCGAACCACCACCCGTATTCCCTTAGTTCCTCGGCACCACCTTCGGGGCGTTCTCTGGTCGCGCCCACCCGCCTCTCTAGCAGGGTCTTCAGTCGCTGTGCGATCTCGCCTGGAATTGGCTCTTTGGTATTGCGCAGGCTCCATCCCACAAAGTTGAGTGCCTGCCCACGCAGCTTGCCATCAGCTCGATGATAGAAGGCGTCAAGGAGAGCACCTTGATCGTCTAGTTTACCTCGCCAGTAGTAAGTCATCAGGTGCTGGGCGAGGGAATGGTCCGGAGCCTCCGGGTTTCCCCATTCATGTTTGTGCGTGCCGATCCGTTGGACCGCAAACGCGTACTCCTCTTTGAGCCATTCGAACACGTCGTCATAAGGAGCACAATAGCAAACGTAGGTATCCCAGGCGGCATGCCAAAACTGAAGCTCATTCCTGGGAAGTATGCGCGCAGTGTTTTCCTCGGTCCATTTCCGGTCCAAATGTTGCAGGAACGGAAGGTACTCACCGTAAACCGCGCGGATCGTGATTGAGGGTTCCGCGTTCGAGTCCAAATGCGTTTCAAGAACCTTCTTCACATCGAGCATGGCATCAAATCCCTGCGTCAGCAATACGCCTCCATCGCCCGACCTTTCAAATCCTTTCCGCACCCAATCGGCATACCTCACAACGGTTTCCATTGCCACGCCCCGTACGGAGTTAATGGCATTTGTAAGGGGATCATTGCTTTGAACGTTGATGCCTTGATCGCGATGCTCCTCCTTAATGCCACTCTTGGCGTATCTCTCCTCCTGCTCAGGTGTGGGGTCAGGATCGTAGGTCACTGGCTCGATCGCCCGCCAAACTTGTTCGCGCATCTCAAAAGGGATGCGATTCTCGTCGGAAACAAACCCAGCAGTCAGAAGCCTGCAGACCGCCGATCTTGTCCATCCCCAGTGGGGATCCATTTCGAAGAACTCAGCCGTGCGACCCGCGATGTCTCTCGCGCGCGTCACGGCCCATTCACAAAGGTCGAGCACCGGTTTCCACGGAAACTGCCGTGTCTCCTTTAGCGCATGCTGAATCCCCTCGATGAGAGCGCGAATATAAGTTGGTTCGGTCAGGTGCTGGAACTCGGCGGCAGCCTCAGCGTACTCGTTGGCCTTTTCCGTCACCACCGATGTGAGCTCCCTAGCAAGCCCTTCCATGCTTGCACCATGAATCGGATCGCCTGAGGGCTGCCAGGCACGAAGGTAGCCAACGACCTCCTTGGGCGACATCGCTTTCAGTTCCTGGCGAGCTACTGGGCTGTGCGGCCCAACCCAGGCACGCTGAGTGTAGGAAACAAACTCCGGATGCTCTGGTGCGCCAGTCTCAGCGGCAAAAGCGGCGTAGACTGCCTTCCACGACTCGTCGAGAAATTGCTCCAATGGAGCGAGGCGGTCACGCTTCCACTGTCTGGCGTAACGTTCGTCTTCCTCTTCAGTCACGTTCCTACCGATGAACTTCTCCCAAGATTTTCTATGTTCTTCCCGGTTGGGCGGTCCCGCCTCAATCCACATCAGGATCCTGTTCTGATCTTCGCTGGGTAAGCAGTCGAAGCACTCCTTCTGCAACAAAAAATACTCGTGACGCATCGCCGCATCGTCGAACAGCTGCCGATCGAGAAGGCGCTCCCGCACCAAGTCCGGTGCCGAATCAGGGAATGACCACAGGAGGTGCAACGCAAATCGTCGAAAGATCTGCCACGATTTGCCGCGCTCCTCCAGGCGCTGCACAAGAGCCGGCAAGGAATCAGGGGATTTCCTAGCGATTCTCTCAGCAGTGTTGCGCACGGCACTTACAAGAAGGTGCTTGAGCCCTAGGTTGAGATTCTGCTGATGCTCTTCGATTGCGGGGCGCCAGATGTACGACAGGTCTTCAGGGCGGCGCTCAGCTCCGCGGCGGTCGGAAAGAAGAACAGCACGGTCTAGGAGGTCGCAAAGTAGGTTGAGTGTTTGCTGGGGGGCGACCTCCACAAGCTCCGGAATGTTATTGCTCAAAATCTGCTCGTATTCCCAAAGGTCGAATTGGGCCCGCGGCTCTAGGAGGTTAATAAACCGTGATTCATCGGCTTTCGCCTCTTTGTGCCTTGGATCTTCAAGGACCGTCAACAGCGATGCAGCCAACTGGAGTGCAGGGCCAACTTGTTGCCCCTTCGCCAAAACGATAAAGAGGTTGGCCAGTTTGGCGGGAAGCCCAAAGTACAAGTTGGGGCGTGATACAATCCAATCGGCCTCTTTGACAGCCCAACCGGCACTGTACTCCGCAGGAACTGAAGTCAAAGCTTCAGCCAGGTCTTCGTGCACGCGAGTATTGTTCGTATTCGGGACCGTAAGAGCAATCTGAGACACAGCTTCCGATGCAAGCGGCGCCATACGCTTCAGGTATCCACCTGCTGGCCACAATGGAAAAATGATTCCTTCGCCTGGGATCGTCTTTGCACGCGGAGGTTCAGTAAACACTCCTGCGTCAGCGAGAAGCCTCAGCCAACCTGGTGAACTAAGATTGTCATAAAAATACCTTTGAGAAGGTTCATCAACCAAGAGAGGGGCAAGATCCTTAGCGTAATTGCAGGCCGAGGGTCCAGAAATAATTAACGCATCGATTCTTTTCAATTTGTTAAAAAACGATTCTGTCATCGTGGTGCTGCCTTTCCATCACTTACTGTGGATACGGCTTCGGAAAGTCGACAAACCGCTTCCAAGACGTCTTCTATTTCCCAGTGTTTTCGCCGGTCAACAGGTGCATACCGGAGAACGACCGTGTCTAACTCCAAAAAAAGCTTTGCCTCGGCTTGTTCCTCAGTCATATCCCGAATTTCCTCGGTCTTCATCTCCCTTTTCACTTCTTTGAATCTAGCAGGAAGTACTGCGATCCTGGGAGGCATCTTATATCCGGGGTAGGTGTTCTTGATTTGTGTGTGCATTTCGTGAACTCTACGAAACACCTGGTGTACGTCCGGTTCAGAAAGTCGACAACCAATGAACACAATCGGATAATTCAGTAATAGATTTTCCACAAAGAGCCGAACTACACCCCTATAGGCCTGGTCGAACTCACTCCGAGCCAGAACGAGGTCGCGTCCCGTGGGCATCCCGTCCCGTCGCGCGTGCCCGTGGGCGTAGAACAGGGGTTTCGTGCAACGCTCTAGCTCTGGGGCAGGGAGTAATGGATATGAAAATAGATACCTATGTCCGAGTGCGTTAGCTGCCTCACTCAGAAGAGGGTCGAGATTAGTTGTTACGTAAGCCTTGAACGGTGCCTGCATCAACCACAGATATGCTTGCCTAGTCTGCACCACGTTTCCGCCGTAATAACCGGCCAATGTGGCTTCATACGCGTTTGCATTCGCTCGTTTACATTCTTCGGCCTTGTCGAGCAACTCATCTGCCGTAGGTGTCGGTCGCGAATTGTCAAAAGGCTCCACTGCACATGCAGAGCAAAGCCCGGTCACGGCGCTAGGCCAGTCTGGGTAGAGCTCTTTTGAGAGCCCCGAACCCACCCACGCGACGCACCTCCCTCCTCCTACGGCCTTGATGATTTCTGCAGCGATTTGTCTCGAAGCCAGATCTTCGATTGCCTTTGCTGGCATGGTTCCTGCCTACGTCGAGCGTGCGGGCAAACAGCCCCACGTACGCGCACTCGACGGTTTGCCACGCAGGTTCGTATGTTGAGTGCGACCGTGCCTCGCTGGCGCAGTGGGCATGTCCGATTAGACCTCCGCGTGCGTTCCGAGTCAAGCAGTGTGGCCGGAACGGGGCGGATGCTCCACGCGCACGCGTCCGAATTGCATCCGCGCCAAACGCGCAAAGCTTTCGAGGAGACCCGCCACCGTGCTCGATGCACAGCATTTGAGCGGGTTGGAGGATGCACGCAAATCGCCCCAAAACCACTGGCCGCATAGCCCGCAAACCGTAGACGTGGCCCCCCTGTCACCTTTGGCAATTGTGCGTGGATGATGGCGCACCCGGAAAGCACTCGCCGATTTTGGCCTCTCGGCTCTATTGGAGAGCTAAGGTGGCAAGAGGCAAATTCTGCGTTTGGAGACGACGAAAGCAGACCTCCTCGCAACCCAAGCAGGATTACGCCGCTCCACGCCTGAATCCCGCCAGCCGCAATGCCGTGCGCCAGCTGACGGCCAGGCGGCTTTCCATTCTCAATTACTTCTGAAGTCTACCTGTCAAAACTAGGTTACCTGTGCGAAATGGATACACAGCAGGCGAGCACTCTGCAGTAGGCCTGCACCACGCATTCCGGCACGGTCTGCGGCCTTATAATCGAGGTTGTGACAGTTGTTCTGTGAGTTAGAGCCCAAGAACGGTCAGAAGGAGGACGGTTGCG
>Ga0116124_1002535_pt1 | contig 11267 bp, 7 predicted proteins | sample June2015DPH_13_1_2_FD_89728 | JGI IMG/M metagenome (GOLD analysis project Ga0116124, IMG submission 89728) | Peatland microbial communities from SPRUCE experiment site at the Marcell Experimental Forest, Minnesota, USA - June2015DPH_13_150 | ecosystem: Environmental > Terrestrial > Soil >... | reverse complement strand
CTGGTAGGCGGGGTGATATTCGCAACGCCGCGCCACTTCCCGCGCCGAACTCACCCCTTCACTGTCGGCGTAAATCCATAGGCTGATCAGCAACCACGGATCGTACGCCGGCCGCCCCGCCTCGCCTTCCACTACCTCGATCTCCGCCCGGAACGCGCTCAGATCGAGCCCCCCCACCAACTCCCATATCGCCCGCGCCGCATGCTCCGGCTCAATCAACCTCTCCACATCCACGGCGCGCAACATCATCTGCTGCCGGTTCACCCGCTTCAAACGCAGTTCCTTGTTGATTCCCTCCGCCCCTGCCTGCTCTTGCCCTCGCATCCTCGACGGCCCGCCTTCCCATCGCCCTTGCGAGCGGCTCTTCACTCACTCCTGCCGCTTCGCCTCATTATCATGCACTCCAAAATCCACTCCTCCTATGCCAGCTAACAAAATGGGGGATATTTTCACAACTTCTTTCGCCGTGGGCTACATTCTTTCGCCCGCTCCGCGGGCTGACTTCATCAACGAACTTCTGAGACCCGGCACCAGGGGTTAATCACGTCGTCATTGAACCCTGTTCCGATTAGCGGGGACCCTGTGGCTCCCCGCGAAGCTGCTGAACAACCTCCGGTCGGGCGTCGCGTGGCCCTCAGAAGATTCCGTAATGCTTGAACACCTCGGTTGCCATGCGACCGCTCGCCAGGTGCTGCAACGCGGTCTGCTCGTGCCGCGACTTTTCCAGCGCCCCACTGATGACTTCCACTTCCAGTTCGCGCGGGATGACCAGCACGCCATCGATATCTCCAAAGACGACATCGCCAGGCCTTACCAGGACCCCGTCGATTTCAAGTTGCACGTGGTGCGCGATCATCTGCCCGCGACCGCGCTGGTCCTGAGCATAGCAGCCGGAGCAAAAGACGGGAAAATCGAGGGGCAGAATCCCTCGCGTGTCACGTGTGAAGCCGGCCAACACGGCGCCGGCCGAGCCGCGCCGCCGATGGCGCCTGTATTGATGTGCACACCCCTCGAGTTTCCAGGGACGCTTGGTCGATGCGACTCGCCGAATTCCAGTCAGCGGCTGGTCAACGCGAGGTCGCGACTAACCGATACGAGGGGGACTGGCGATTCCCGCAAAAGTGAAAGCTTCTTTTACTGATTAGTCTCCCGTCCCGCCTAACGCGGATTTCTCACCACGCTGGAACGCTTCTGGGGGGCTGCCGGAAGGGCGGGGCTTCAGCCCCGCCCTTCCAAACCCGTGGTGAGAAATCCGGGCGAATCCTGTACCATGATGGTTTCGTTCCAAGGATCGGGAGGTTGACGATCTTCGGACTCAGTAAACCATCTCATCTTCCCACCTCACTCTGCCGATGACCGATCTGGGGAAGTGTGCCACGGGTGCAGGTGGAATCGGGTGACTGCCTGATGGAGCGATTGGGTGATTGCGTGATCGGACGATTGCGCGATAGAGCGATCGGGCGCTTGAGCGGTGGGGTGATTTGACCTGAATTCGTAAGTTGACCTGCTCTGTCTTAAACTAAGCGCTGTGTTGTCAGCGTGTTATGCTATGAAAATCCAACTTCGCGCAAGTTGAAACAGTGCGTAGTAAGCCTTTGAAAACAAACCCGATATTTGTAAAACCAAGCGACTTGAGGTTCCTTGCTGGGATTTAACTTACGAATTCGGGTTGATACCCGCGCGTCCTTCTGATCCACTGCTGAATCCGGAATCCTAACCCCGAGTTTCTTTGGCCGGAACTCGCATTATGATTGGTACAGAAAACGGGGGCGGGTCACAATACCAGAAGAATCGGCAAGAAACCGATGCTTCTGATACGTTTCATTAATCTGCCTCCTTTAACAAAACGAGGTTTCAGTATGGGCAAGGTGTAAAGCAAAGACCAAGCGCCTCGGGCTCTGGGATAGGGAGCCAAGAGATGTCTCGCGCCCGGAGCAAACAAGGTGAACTTCAGAAGATGAACTTCATCGCCAGTTGCATGATGCGTGGTGGCCGGGCGTAACCAATTTCGCCGTTGCCGATATTGTTGGGCCCCGTACAGGGGGCGCCGGCGGGTGTGAGGCCGCTGCACCAGATGCTGACGCCAGCGAACTGGGTGTGATTGACGGTGTTGAATGTCTCCCAGCGGAACTGAATGCGGGATTGCTCGCTCTTGATCCAGGGCATCGTAAAATCCTTGTGCAGGGCGAGATCCCAGTTGTTCACCCCCGGACCGGTCAGCGGGTTGCGTCCCATGTAGCCGAACATGCCGGGCTCACCGTCGGCGCGCAACTGGGGCAGCGTGACTTGGCCGACCACGACAGGATTGATCCAGGTCGGCGTAGGACCGTAGGTGGGATCGTCATAGACCCCTTTATTGACCTTCACCGGACCGAGGGAATTGCAGCGCACGCCACCGCCGATGCCGCTCGCGTACCCAAGACCACTCACCGGATCGGTAAGACCGCAGCCAAAGTCCACGGGCTCGCCGGAGTAGAAACTCGAGATGCCGCTGATGGTCCACCCGGCCAGAGCCTGCCGGGTCACGCGGCTGCTGGAGTGCTTGAAGAACGGCAGTTCGTAGACATAGCTCATTTCCACCACCTGCGCGCGGTTCAGTGCTGAAGTTGCCTTCCAACGCGACAGGTCGAAATTGTCATCGACGCCCGTCGAAAAGTAGGTGGTGGACGAATCGTCAATGGCGTGCGCCCACGTATAGGCAGCCTGGAACGTGAGGCCGTGTCCGACGTCATGACGCCAGGAGACCTGCAGAGAGTTGTAGTGTGAGACCGCCGTGTTTTGCTTGCCGGTGATCCCCGTGTAGCCTTGATAGGGAGCGAAAAACACCCCGGGATTTCCACCCGGTCCGATCAGTGAAGCTTCAATATCGCAGTTGCCCTGGGCATCGCAGCCCACCGTGTTGGTGAGCGAGGGAATGTTCACGCTGCCGCCGTTCAGCGGTATCTGGTTGAGATTGCGAGACGTCGCCAAGTGGCGTCCGAGGCTGCCGACATAGCCCACACTCATGATGTTGCCGCCCGGAAACTCATGCTGGATTCCCAGGCTGAACTGTTGCACGCTGGGCCACTTCTGGTGCAGGGGAATCGCCGTGAATCCCCCGGGGCTGAGGGGCTCCTGGGAAGGTGAGTTGATCGGCTGGATGGCGTTGTAACCCACCAGATTATAGGCGGTCGGCGCCAGGGAGACGGGCGGATTGCCCTCGCCGCCTTCGGCGTTGCTCTCGTTACCGTTGCCCATTTCATAGTAAAAGCCATAGCCGCCCCGGATGGCGGTCTTACCGGTGCCGAAGGGGTCGTAAGCAAAGCCCAAGCGAGGAGCGAAATTCCTCGTGGAACCGAAGAAGCAGCCCTTGGGAACGCCGTGCGTGCCACAAGCGTAGAGGCCGTTGCCGTAGACGCTGTAGTTCGACCCGGTTCCCGGCACCAGCACGGGGCCCAGCACGGGGTCGCTTACGAGTTGCCCCTGCGCGGCCGGACTGTAATCGCTCGGGAGGAAGGCGGAGTCAATATTGGTGGCGGACACGTCATGAAAAGGCTGGAAGTAGTAGTAGCGTAGTCCCAGGTTCAGGGTCAGCTTATTCGACACCTTCCAGTCGTCCTCAATGTAAGGCTCGGCGTCGCGCCCGTTCCAATGGCCTTTGGGATAACCACCGATGGCGACGCCGTTCAGATTGATGGTGCCTTCCGAGTATGAGGCGATGCGGCCCAGGTACATATCGGCCAGGCCGTTACCCGTTGAAATTGGACTCCAGTTGCCGAAGGTGAGAAAGCCCTGGGTATTGGCGCCGAACTGCTCGTTCTTGTGATAGTCCTGGTAGAAGATGCCGAATTTCAACCCATGCTTGCCCACCATCCAGGCGACGTTGTCCTTGAAGTCCACGATCGGATTGGCGTTGAACCAAGGATGGTTTCCGGCATCGGCCGTGAAGCCGTTGACGGAGATGGAAGGCAGCAGCGGGTTCGAGGCGTTGGCCGAAAACAGGTTCTCGACCGTCCAGTCCGAAGGTTTATCGATGGAGTGGGCGGGTGAAGATGAGCCCGTCTGGTTAAAGAGCGAAATGTGGTCCACCGAGTAGCTGGCCACAAATTCATTCATCAGGTTCGGCCGGAAGGTGTGGGTGATATGAATTACAGTGCTTTTGGCCGGTCCAAGGAAAGGCGTTTTGATGGTGTCGGAGCTTGAGCCCGTCCAAAGGGCCGGAACCGAGAGGGTGTTCCAGGAGTCCTGGGTCCAGCGCATGAAGACCTGGGTCTTGTCGCTGAGGTTCTGATCAACGCGAATCTGCTCTTGCCGCCAGTTGGTGGCGGTGGAGGAGGCCACCACGTAACCCTGGGGACCGCTGTTCGGCAAGGGGATCAGGCCATTCAGCAGCGCACTGGCATTCGGATCGATGGGCACCGTGTCACCGGGATAAAGATTCCCGTTCGGGTCCGAGGGGAGTGTGCAACCGGAGGCCACCACCGCGTTGTAGTTGGAGGAGGAGGGGTCACATTCACTGAAATCGCCCTGCCTCATCCGGAGCGTGGGCACACCCGCACCCACCGTCTGACCTTGGCGGTATCGCCGCCAGTCTTCCGACCAAAAGAAGAAGGTTTTCGACTTGTTCGTATTGTAATGACCGGGAATGTAGAACGGCCCCCCCAGGGTGTAGCCAAAATCGTTCCACTTCAGAGGGCTCTTGGGAGCCACGCTGCCGATCGAGGCTCGATTGATGTCCCACGGGTTGGCGTCGAAGATGTCGTTGCGCACATAATCGAAGGCATCGCCGTGGAACTCCTTGGTGCCCGATTTGGTGGCCACCTCGATGGTTGCTCCCGAGTGTTTGCCCAACTCCGCGCCGTAGTTGGAGGTGGAGATGCGGAATTCGGCGATGGAATCGAGGTTCGGGAAAGTGTTCATGGAGGTCCCGCCCGAGCCTTCGTCGAGGTTGTTGCCGCCATCGATCTCCCAGTTGTTGTACTCCATGCGGCCGCCGTTAAATGAGATCGAAGCAAAACCGGTAATGCCCACTGCCGTGGGGTCGTAGGCGTCGTCCGCCACGGCGCCCGGAACCAGCAGCGCCAAGGAGACAAAGTTGCGCCCGTTCAGGTTGAGATTGGCTATCTGCGTTCCGGTGACCACTCCCGAAATGGCGGCGGTTTCCGTCTCCACCTTGGCCCCGGCGGCTGTGACCGTCACCTCCTGGGTGGATTGGCCCACCACCATCGTCAGGTCGACGCGCAGGATCTGACCGACACCGACCGTGATTCCCGCGCGCACCAGTTTTTGGAATCCCCGCACTTCGGCGGTGATGACGTAGTTTCCGATGGGAATGACCTGGGCGGAATATTCTCCCACGCTGTTGCTCACCAAGTCCCGCGTGAAACCCTTTTCGGGATTCGACACGGTTACTTTGGCTCCCGCAATCACGCCGCCTGAGGAATCCTTCACGGTGCCTACGATGCTCGCGGTGTCTTGAGCCCAACTGCCGATGGAAACTCCGAGGAAAACGAGGAAGAGCAGCGCCTTTCTCATACGCACCCTCCAAAGGCAAGATTTCCCAAAACCCCGGTCAGCGGGCGCCAGTCGAGGTCTTGGAAAGGGTAGGGAAAGCCTCCCCTGCCGGCTCGCAATATACGCCAAGCGGCCTTCGCACGCAATGCTCTGGACTCGCCAAGTTGTCCGGTTTTTATAGCACGTGATCTGGACGAGCGCGACGGGAGGTAGTACACTTCGCGGCACATGTCGTTCGTGCGGGCGGGACAGCGGCACCGACATGATTCTCTGCCCAGGAGTCAGATTATGAAAATGAGTCTTCCCCCAGGGATGATGCGGGTCGTCTGGGTCGTCCTACTTTTGTTCGGTTCAGTTTCCAGCGGGCTCGCGCAGGGCGAGGGGCTGGCCCGTACTCCTCCCATGGGCTGGAACAGTTGGAACCATTTCGAATGCAAGGTCACGGCAACTGACGTGCGGTCCGCCGCGGACGCCATCGTCGCGAATGGCATGAAGGCCGCCGGCTACATTTACGTCAACATCGACGACTGCTGGCAGGGCAAACGCGACGAAAAGGGAGTGCTGCACCCCAACGAAAAGTTTCCCGACATGAAAGGGCTGGCCGACTACGTTCACAGCAAAGGCCTGAAGGTCGGCATCTACTCTTCGCCGGGGCCCAAGACCTGCGCGGGCTTCGAGGGCAGCTTTGGCCACGAGGAGCAGGACGCGCGCATGTATGGCGAGTGGGGGATCGATTACCTGAAGTATGACTACTGCAGCTTCCAGGGCGACGTGGACGCCCAAATCGCCGCCTACCGGAAGATGCACGACGGCTTGCTGAAAACCGGCCGCCCCATTGTCTTCAGCCTTTGCCAGTACGGGATGGATCGCGTCTGGGCGTGGGGGCCGGGCGTGGGCGGGAATCTCTGGCGAACCACGGAAGACATCAGCGACGATTACGGTAGCATGGCTTACATTGGTTTCGGGCAGGAGGGCCTCGACCGGTTTGCCGGGCCGGGCCATTGGAACGACCCCGACATGCTGGAAATCGGCAATGGCAAGATGAACCACGATGAATATTTGACCCACATGAGTTTGTGGTGCATGCTGGCGGCGCCGCTGCTGGCGGGCAACGATCTTTCCAAGATGACCGCGGAGACTTTGGATATCCTCACCAACCCCGAAGTGGTCGCAGTCGATCAGGACCAGGCGGGCATCCAGGGCTATCCCGTTGCCCAGGAAGGCCCGCTGGAGGTCTGGGTGAAGCCGCTCTGGGACGGCGGCAAAGCCGTGGGCCTGTTCAATCGGGGCGAATCCGCGATGCCGGTCACCGCTCACTTTCGGGATATCGGCATCGGAGATCAGGCCAGTGTGCGCGACCTTTGGGCCAAGCGCGACCTGGGAGTGGTGCGTGACCGCTTCACCGCCGTCGTGCCCAAGCACGGCGTCGTCTTGGTGAAAGTCAGGTGAACGGCGGAAAGCATCTTGACGGTCGGGATGGACGATGATGGACGAAACCATTTTGCCAGAGCAGAAGAGGCCTTTGGCCGGCGCGTGCCACCACCAGTGGCAGAAGCAGGAAGGCCCTTACGCGGTGGCGCAACTCTGCGCGGTTTGCATGCTGTTCCGCTACAAAACCAGCGTGACGGCGGATTGGGAATACCGCGCGCCAATTCCCTTCGGCCAGCTCCCGAAGCCATAGGGCGTCGCACCGAAGCGCTGACCTGAGGGCCGGCGCTACGAAGGCGGCCCGCCATTCGAACGCCCCTGCGGTTTTCGCCCAGGATTCATACTCCGCTCAAGCCGGGGTGCCGCGAGCCGATAATCTTATTGCCAGCTCATGGTATACTCTGCCCCATAATGAGGTGAACAGGGATCTCCATGAAGACCTGCTCAACGTGCCAAGGAAGTTATCCAAACAATTTCGTGATTTGCCCGCAGGATGGCACCCCGCTGCAGGAGACCGGCACCTGGTCGGAAGGAAGTGTAATTCGCGGGAAGTACCGCCTGCTCAGCAAGGTGGGACAGGGCGGTATGGGCTCGGTTTACAAGGCGCTGCACTTGGCGTTTGACGAACTGCGCGCGCTGAAAGTGATCGCGCCGGAGCTGATGAGCGACGAGCTTTTTGTGAAGCGCTTCAAGCACGAAGCGGTGATCACTCGTAAGCTTCAGCACCCCAATGCGGTGCGCGTGGACGACATCGACGAGGCCGAAGACGGACGGCCGTTCATCGTCATGGAGTTCATCGAGGGGATAAGCCTGAAGAAGCTGATCCGCGATGAGGGACCCCTGCAGGTCGAGCGCGTGTGCGCCCTCATGAAGCAAGCTGCGGCGGCGCTGGATGCGGCGCACCGGCTGGGCATGGTCCATCGCGACATCAAGCCGGATAACATCGCTCTGGTGAATACACCCGAGGGCGAAATGGTCAAGGTTCTTGACTTCGGAATCGCCAAGTTGAAAGAGGCCCGCATGGGCGGCGAGGCCGCGGGTATGACCTTGACGGGCACCGGGGTGGTCATTGGCACGCCGCAGTACATGTCTCCGGAACAAGCCATGGGGAAACGCGGAGACGAACTCGACGGCCGCGCGGACCTTTACTCGCTGGGCATCGTGATGTACCAGATGCTGACCGCCGACCTGCCCTTCAAGGCCGACACCACCATGGAGATGTTGCTGGCCCACATGCAGAAACCCCCCGCGCCCATTCGCGCCCTGCATCCGGAACTAAACGTGCCTGAGCCTGTGGCCGCGCTGACCATGCGCCTGCTCGAGAAGAACCGTGACCTGCGGCCGGCTTCTGGCCGGGCGCTCATCCAGGAAATTGAGAAAGCCGAAGCGCAAGTGGCCGACGTCGGCGCCACGCGCGTCGTGCCGCCCGAGGAGCTGACGCGAATGGCCGGAGTTCAGCCCCCTACCGCCGGGGGCACCGCCCCGGCGCGGCCGCAACCTGCCCCGCCGAAGCCGGCGCCCGTCCCCAGACCGCAGCCTCCGCCCCTGCCGCTGCCCTTACCGCGACCCAAACCCGAATCACGCTGGGGGATGTGGGTGGCCTTGATTGTTCTTGTGGTGGGGCTGGGCGGGGGGTTATTGTACATCGGCACGCGGACCCCTACCCCTACGCCGCAGAATCAGACGCCTACCGAACCGAAGCCCGGGGAAGCTTCGCCGCCCAGCGCGCACGCCGATCAGCCGGCGAAGCCCGCCGAAACTAATACCGCGGTTTCGACCGAAACGTCGACACCTCCGGCTGTCTCCCCCGAACCCGCCAACCCTAAGGTTATTGCCCCCCCGGAAAAGGAACCTATCATCCCGGTTCATAACACTCCGAAGGGCAACACCCGCAAGACGGCCCGGGAAGAGGTGTATCATCCGCCACCGGCGCCGGAGAAGCCTGCGGTGGACCCGAAACAGATCCAGGCAAAGATTACGGAGGGTGACTTCGATGCGCATCGCGGTGAGTACGATGCGGCGCTCACTGTCTACCAACAAGGCTTAAGATTGGATCCTTCGAACGCCGTTCTGCGCCAGAGGTTCGAGACTGCCAAGAAAGCCTGCGTGCAGGAAAAATCCATTCTGGGCGCCAGCGCCAACAAATGCGAGCCACAATAAAGCCCGCGGCCCACCGGAATTCTGGCGCCTCTTCGTGCCCTTGACGATGCCCTCCGGTGGCGCTATAAGAAGGATAGATCAATCCCAGGTGGCATTTGCATGCTTGCTGACGCGCAGGGCAAACATACTCGTAAGGTTCTGGCGCTCCTGGCAATCGTAGTTGCGGCTGTCGCGCTCTGTCCTTTCTCGGCACACCCCCAAAACACGGGCAAGAAACTCTCCGAGCAGGACATCGTTGGCCTGCTGACGGGTGACGTAACGAGTGAGCGGGTGGCGGACATCGCCAAAGAGAAGGGGATTTCCTTTGACATGAACGCTGCCGCGGAGAAGGACATTCGCGCGGCAGGCGGATCGGATGATCTGATTCGGGTGCTGAGCGGACTCGCGCCCCGGGCACCGGTTGCACCCAGCCGGCCGCCCCGAACCTCGCCGGCTGCCGGCTCTCCTGCCGTGTTGGTAATTCAGTCGAGTCCTGGCGAGGGCCAGGTTTACGTCGACGATGAACCCGTGGGATCGACGAGCCGGGGGGGCAGGCTGAGATTGACCCGGTTCTCGCCCGGGAATCATCAGGTGCGCGTCGCGCTGAGTGGTTACCAGGACTACGAAAAAACGGTGACCCTGACGGAAGGAGAAACCGTTATGGTGGCAGCGACGCTTCAGTCCGCCGCACCACCTCTTACAGCCAATCCGCCGCAGCGTCCCCCAGCGGTCGAAACTCCTGGCGTGAGCCCGGGCGAAGCTGGCGCCCTGGGTGTGGAGGTCGTGGCGCAACAACCCGCGGGTGCGCGGGGCGTGGTGATTTCCGGCGCTGCACCCGGCAGCCCGGCAGAGCAGGCAGGAATAAAAACTTACGACACGATCATGGCGGTCGGCGGGCGGCCGGTGCGGACTCCGCAGGAACTCAAGTCGGCCGTGTCCAGTCATCGAGCCGGAGAAGCGGTCGCTGTGACTTGGTATAATGGATCAACCAATGTGACCCGGCAGATCCGGCTGGCCGCAGCGCCTGCGGGACCTGACAGGGAGGAGGCGACCCCGCCCTATTCTCCCCCCCTCCCCAAGACGCCCCATACAGGCTTCGTGTCATTTTCGGTGGCACACGATCACGGGTCGGGTGGGAATGACTACTGCTCCGGCGTGATGTCCATCGGGAACGGGATGATCTACTATAAGAGCACTAATGGGCGGCACGTCTTTGAAATACCCCTGAACAGCATCAAAGAAGCCCGCCGGAATGCGGTGTATCTGTCGGCCTTGGGCGCGTTCCATATCCGCTTGGCGAAGGGAACGAATTACAACTTCGTGGCCGTTAACCAGTATGGTCAATACCAGCCCCCGGACCCGATTCTGAAAGCCATCGAGCAGGCAAGCGGCAAGTAAGAGGCTGCGGAAAAACGCCAAGGCTGTCATCCTGAGGAGGTCGCCGCGGCGACCGACGAAGGACCTCTGCATTTGCCTGATTCTACAAATGCAGGGGTTCTTCGCTTCGCTCAGAATGACAGTGCCTGTGAAATTTTCCGAAGCCTGTTTAGACCCGCCCTTTCGGCAGTCCCCCAAAAACCGTCCCAGCGTGGTGAGAAACCCGGGTTAGGTCCAACGAAACCAGCGCACCGCCAGCAGGTACGACAGAACACCCCAGAGGCAAAGCACGAGAAGGCGCGCGGCTTGGTGGGTAAGCGAAGCACCCTCCAGGATCGCGGCGCGCAGCGCATCGTTCAATGCGGTGAGCGGCAGCACTTTGATCAGCGGGTGGAGGACGGCGGGGAATCGCTCGTAGGAGAAGAAGACCCCGGAGAGAATCCACATGGGCATCATGACCAAGTTAATCAGGCCGCTGACCGTCTCGATTTTCTGCGCGCGGCTCGCCGTGAGCAACCCCACTCCGCCGAAACAAAGCGCCCCGAGCGCGCTGATGACCAGGATCGACAGCAGTGAGCCCATGACACGTATGTGAAAAGCCAGCACCCCGAAACTGAGCAGCAGAACCAGCTCAATGAACATCAATATGAGCCGGCTGCTGGCCAGGGCCAGAAGAAAATCGCCGCGCCGCATGGGGCTGGCCACAAAACGCTTGAGCAACTTCCGCTGACGCATATCGACCAGGGCAAACCCGATGCCCCACATGCCAGAGTTCATCAGGTTCATGCCCAGCAGGCCCGGAATGAGGAAGTCGATATACCGGGCGCCCG
>Ga0116124_1002493_pt1 | contig 11392 bp, 10 predicted proteins | sample June2015DPH_13_1_2_FD_89728 | JGI IMG/M metagenome (GOLD analysis project Ga0116124, IMG submission 89728) | Peatland microbial communities from SPRUCE experiment site at the Marcell Experimental Forest, Minnesota, USA - June2015DPH_13_150 | ecosystem: Environmental > Terrestrial > Soil >... | reverse complement strand
TATCGCACTGCGAACGAGTGCCTCTGAGAAAAGTGTGCGCATATTCGTAGGACATTGTGTATTTTGCAGCGAGTGCGCGATGATTTGTCCGGTTTCCGCCATTACTATGAGCAAAATCTGGGATACGACAGTCACCGACAGACTCTCTCGAGATACGATGAGCGAACGCGAGATAAAGCGTCGACCAAAGCTAAAAGAGACACAAGAGTCCAACACCTTGGCAAGCGAGCATCGAGAGTCAGCACCCATACCTAACGCCTCCAAACCAACGCTTCCTACAGATGATGAAAGTGGTCCAACCAACGAATGAAAGGACGTTCACAGGCACGGTGGCGTCTTCACTGCTCAAAATCGCTGACTCTTTTTTTATTCATCAAGCGAAGCAAGCAACATTTTTAAAACTTGCGTGTGAATCTCACATGCGAGTGCAACGTGGGCGAGAATCCTATGCTATATGATGTGATCATCGTCGGTGGCGGACCAGCGGGATTGACAGCGGCAGTCTACGCAGCGAGAAAGATGTTAGATGTGCTACTAATTACGCAGAATATCGGCGGTCAGGCACTTTACAGCCTCGATGTCGAGAACTACATGGGCTATCAGTTTATCTCAGGCCAAGATCTAATGGAGCGCTTTGAAACGCAAGTCGAAAAGTACAACATAAAAAAAGCATTTACAGAAGTAAAAAGCGTAGGAAAAGAGAGTGAGGCGTTTACAGCGCGCACGGAGAAGGGCGAAGAGTATCGCGGAAAGACCATTATTATTGCTACGGGGAAAAGGTCCAGAACGCTCAATGCAAAGGGCGTGGACAGATTGATCGGACGCGGAGTCAGCTATTGTGCTACGTGCGACGCGCCGCTCTTTATGGACATGGACGTCGCGGTTCTAGGCGGCGGGAACTCAGCGATCACCGCTGCATATGAGTTAATGAGCATTGCGCGTAAGGTCTATCTCGTCAACAGGAGCCCTTGGAAGGCAGATGAAGTATATTTGGAGAAAATTCGCGACGCCCCAAACATCGAACGCCTTGTCGGCTACGAGCTCATTGAAGTGACGGGAGACGACGCGCTGAACGCAGCAGTGCTCCGCAACCTCTCTGACGGCTCATCCGTCACGCTTCCGGTCGCGGGCATTTTCATCGAGATTGGCCTCATTCCAAATTCGGACATTGTAAAAGACTTGGTCTTACTCAACAAAGATAACGAAATTGTCGTCAGCTGCGATTGTTCGACGAGCCTCCCCGGTATTTTCGCAGCAGGCGACGTTACCACCGTTCCTGAGAAACAAATCATCGTAGCGGCTGGTGAGGGCGCTAAGGCCGCGATAAGCGCCTACAAGTTCTTATTAAAAGAAGGGGAACATGCTATCATCGGCTATTAAACGCGGAGCCGCTGGGGTGTGACCCTATGGTTGAGGTAGTGAGCGTCAATCTGAAACGATGTGAAAACTGTGGCGTCTGTGAAATGGCGTGCGCCGAGCGACATGGCGGAAAAGCGCGCTTGAAAGTGAAAGATGTGCTACAGTCAAGAGGGCTCATATTCAACGACGAAGCGCTCCCTATCGTATGCAAACAGTGTGAGAATCCCGCGTGCGTCGAAGTCTGCAAGCCGAAGGCCCTCGTGCGGGAGAATGGCGTCATATACGTTGATGAAGAAAAATGCATCGGCTGCGGAAAATGCGCGAAGATCTGCCCGTTCAATGCAATCTTCATCGAAGAGAGGCGAGGAACACCAACGCCTGGACCGCGCGAGCCGGGCATACTGTCCATGCTGTTTGGCAGACAACAAAGGACCGTAGAGGCGCGACGCAAGCGAAAGCCCAAAACGGCGCGAAGGGCGCTTAAATGCGACAGATGCAAAGGGTATGACAACATGGCCTGCCTCGACGCGTGCTATTTCAAAGCGCTCTCCTTGCGAGATTTGAGTGCTCTGACTGGCAGTGGCAAACGCGAGCATGCTGCGCTACTAGAACAACAGCTCACGAGGAAAGAAGCTAGTAGCGAGACTTGACTGTGGCGTTTGCGCTCCTTTCAAAAAGACGCGCAACTGGAAACTCCTTTTGCGGTTAACCTTATATTTTCGGCACCCTTACCTATTGAGAGGCTACTATGGACGTCCTACTTGTCAACCCCCCGGACATCGCGTCCAAATATAAGGACGTATTAGGTTTAACCGCACCCCCGCTTGGTCTGGCGTACATCGGCGCAGTCTTAGAGCAAAATGACGTCAAGGTCACCATTTTAGATGCGCCCGCGGTCGATATGGACTTACAGGGCTATCGGCGTAAGCTCGCTAAAATGCGCGTCGATCTGCTTGGGGTGCAGACAACGACGCCGACGATCAAGCAAGCTCTCGCCGTAGGGAGAATTACAAAAGAGCTTCACCCTGATTGCGCCGTGACAATGGGGGGATATCACGCGACTTTCATGCCTGAGGAACTCTTGCGCGAAAACGACTTTGTGGATGTTGTTGTCAGGAACGAAGGGGAATATGCTACCCTTGAACTTGTCGACGCTCTCGAAAACGAAAAACCCCTCCGCAACATTGACGGCATCAATTACCGAGATGGCGACCGTTTGGTAGAAACGCCTAAGCGGCGACCTATTGAGGATCTCGATTCGCTTCCATTTCCTGCGCGTCACCTGCTCCCAATGAGCGACTATATGCTTTTCGGACGCAAGCAGGTCTTAGCAACCATGATCTGCAGCCGTGGATGCCCAATGGGCTGTTCGTTCTGCGCTTCAAGTGCGATGCACGGTCGCAAAGTCAGATTCCGATCTCCTGAGAACGCCGCCGATGAGATGGAACGAGTTGTCGATGAGTATAAAGTCAGAATGATCGGCTTCATGGATGATACCTTTACGCTCTTTCCAAAGTGGGTGTACAGCTTCTGCAAGGGGATAATTAGTCGCGGTATTGACGTCGTTTGGGGATGCACGGCGAGGGTTGACCGGTTCAACAAGGATCTGCTCTCCTACATGTGGAAGGCTGGTTGTCGAACGCTGCTTTTTGGCGTAGAGAGTGGAAATCAGCAGATTTTGGACAACGTCCAGAAGGGCACGAAGGTAGGACAGGCCAGGCGGGCCTTTAAAACTGCAAAAGACATTGGTATGCATACGATCGCTTCAATGACCCTTGGAATGCCCGGCGAGAGCAGAACTACCATCGATGAAACGATCGGCTTTGCAAAGCGGGTGAACCCTGACTATGCCCTCTTCTCGCTCGCCACGCCATACCCTGGCACCAAGTTCTACGAGCTGGCGAGCAAGATGGGGCTCATCAAGGTGAAGGATTGGACGCACTTCACACTTCTCATGCCTGTCCTAGAAACCGTAGACCTGACGCTGAGAGACCTGCAGGACACACAAAGGGAGGCATTTAAAGAGTTCTACTTGAGGCCCAACTACCTCTTAAAGCAACTAAGTCGAGATAAGCTCCTTTTCGCTCTAGTGATGTACAAGGTATTTAAGGGGGCGCTTAGGATGAAGTCAACGCCAATTCTCGGTACGTCAGTAGATCCGCACACAAACGATGAACAGCGCCCCCCGCGCGCGTGAAATGTCGGTTCACAAGGTTAATTCGACGGGCTCCGCTGTTTCGAACCCGACGCTTGATGTACGAGCCTTTTGCATAAGTTCGTTGTACGCGCTCAAGTTGTTGATACATCCGATATCAGGGGCTTTGATGTCGTTAAAATACGCGTAAGCGCGGGCACGGCAGCCGCCACAAACGTTCCTGTAATCGCACGAGCCGCAATGCCCCTTAAGGTCGTGTCGTTCCCGGAGCGACTGCATTACTTCTGCATTCTTCCAGATATCGATAAATGATTCCGATCGCAAATCGCCGACTGGAATCGGCAGGAAGACACACGGGGTGACGATGCCGTTTGGTTGAATAGCACTGTACATTCTGCCGGCACCACATCCACCGATGTACTCAGCGAGCAAGCCCACTTTATCGCTGAAACCGGCGGCGCCAACGTGTGCGAGTGATATAACCCCTGTTTTTGAATTCATCATGCAGACGCGTGAGAATTGGGGGGCCGTCGTAAGAATCTCCCACTTCTCGTCTTGACCACTCAAGTGCCTGTACATCTGCTGCAAAAGGTCCTCCCGTGCTTCTGGCGGTAAGTCGACATCGACAATTTCCGAGCCCCTCCCGACGGGAATAAAATTGAAAATTAAGGTCCTGTCGACACCCATCTTCTTGCTAAATGCTATGAGGTCTTCAAGTTCGTTACTATTCTCACTCGTAATCGTAGTGGCGATGCACGAATAGGCGTGCTCTGCGACTACGTTTTGGATCCCTGCCACGGTGCGTTCCCACGCGCCGCTGACGCCGCGAAATGCGTCGTGTTTTAACGGGTCGACAGAATCAAGACTTATTTCAAAGTACTCAATGCCGACGTCTAAGAGCCGGCGAACGACATCTTTTGTAAGTAACGTGCCGTTTGTCGCCAATGAAAGATACAACCCCTTCTGCGCAGCGTGACGAGCGACTTCCCAGAAGTCGTTTCGCAACAGCGCTTCCCCCCCAGAGAACGCAATAGCGACAACGTCGTTATCAACGAGCTGATCTACTATGTTGAGCCGCTCTTCGAGACCGAGCTCGTTACTTGACATTCTGCCGGCACCCTGATAGCAGTGCTTACAGCGCAGATTGCAGGCGTCCGTATAGTTCCATACGACCAAAAAGGGTGCTTGAAGTTTAAGCGGCTTGGTTATCCCGTACTCTGCTACGCTCTTAACGATATTCGATAAGCCTCGTCGCGTTACTTGCTTGCTAAAGAAATCTTGCATCTTAGACTTGTCAACGTGGAATGATAGCCTTCCGAGCTCAACAAACGCACAGATAGGTAGCAGCTTGAGTTTTTCTAAAAGAGCTAGGTCGTTTTGGCCGCTATAGTACCTCAGAGCTTCGTATATCGCTTGCTTGTCGTCCACGCACACGCCACGAATTACCTTCCGGAGGACAGCATTGCCCAAAAAGACGTTCACTGTGTTGAGGGCAGAGTAGAGCGGTTCCGACTCTCGTGAGCCATTTTGTCGATTTAGTACAGATAGCAAGCTGCGCACTCTCGACATAATAAATGACTCTGTCGCTTAAGGTGATAACACTTGTTCCCGATAAAGCTAAATCGAGTCGCAGACGAAGAGAAAGACAGTAATCGAAAAACGCGTGAACTGATCGTCACCGCACGAACGATTGCTGAGACAACATTAAGCTAGCGTAGCGAAATTCTGGTCTTTTCTCTTCTGATACTCTGATTGTGGTGTTAATCGTGGATTCGTCCGAACGCGAGAATGAGTTTTTTCTCTACCTGTCAAAGCACGTTGAAGAGGATGACACTCGACTTATCGAACGCGGTGAGCTTTACGCGCTTGCTAAGGCCATTGGCTTCAGTGAGCGAGAAGTGTATCGCTACACAATGGACTTGGATCTGTTAGGATACTTAAAAGCGCAGCCTATTCTTGGCGGAAAGATAGCTTCTCTGAACCTCACAGCTCGCGGAGTTGAGTATGCTAAACAACTGAGAGACGACAAAAAATCGCTTTGAATGGGTTTTTTTGCCCCGTGCGAGTCCCCGCTTCGAGACTTTTGGAATTGTGTGCTTGCTCACAGGATCGGACACGCAAGAGCGTACTGCTGAGACGGTGCACAACGCATCTCCCCCCATTGATAGCCAGCAGCCGCGCTGCACCCCCATTGATAGCCAGCAGCCGCGCTGCAGTTAGAGATTTCTCTGCCAATCTCGATGGTTGACTACTTTTCCCGAAGACCTAACAATGCTTAGACAAATTTTATCAACGCGTGTCATTCAGCCTTCGCTAGGTTGACGATTTCCCCCAACGTCAGGCTGTACGTTAGGATTGAGATGGGATGCCTATGACAAGCTTTAATTACCAGCTCTGTGCATCGAGCTATGCTTGGAAGTTATTATCTACGCTGTGGCTATAACCATTACTGCGGCGGAATGCGTTTGATTCTAAAGCCCTAACCATGAAACGTGATGAAGCGGGTGCGCACCTATCAAATACTGGTCTTAGACGAGAGATTCCCCTTGACTTCGAGATCAAATGGAAAAAAACCGCTACGGTTTTCACCCACTCCTTGCTTACAGCGACCCTAAAGTATTCCCCCGCTGACGGAGGAGCGCGGACCTATAAGGCCACCATCGTGCTGGGGAAAATAATCGAGAATTGCATCGAGGACCCTTTTAGTCGTTTTGTCTTTTGGCTTACCGCGGACTTAAACATCGAGAGTACTCGTTTGGGCGTAAAGACACGCAGCGCGATCCGCGCAGAACTTGCAAAGACGATAAAGCCGCCGACAGAGATGCAAATCACAGAGATGAACAAGCGTATGAATCTATTGCCTGACTATCTGCGCGTGTTTTATTTAGAGGACTATTTTGATAGCGTAACGAAAAACCTCTGAGTGATAAGTGAGGTGAGTGCTATCCCTTTAAGGCTGTGCACGTCGTCTAATTTCGACTCAAAAAAAGCAGCGTGAACTCTTCGGCAGGCAATGCGACTAGCACCTTACCCGCCCTGCTCGGAATCCTTCTCGGTCCTTATTGCGGTGAACCATCTTGTTCCCCGCGTTGAATCGCGCGCTGAGCAACCTCGCTGCCCACCTTTAGTCCTTGATCGCAATCAAATCGGTAGTGGATGCCCGCGTAAAGGCGAGACAGAGACGCTTGTTGCGCCTGGGCTTGTAACTGGCTCTGTTCCTTCGGGAAGACGTAACTCAGGACCCCGGCCGCTGCGCCGGAAAAGTCAGAGTGACCCGAGGTGTATGAGGGAAAGTTCGGCGTTGCAAATACCGTCTTGACGGTCGGATCAGCCTGGATGGGCCTAAGATACCAATAATCGTACTTAGCTTTCCAGCAGCAGATTCCGGCATCCATTGACGCTGTATTCATAAGCGCGAGCGTCCGCGCAGCGCGCAGCTCGTTAAGGTTGTAGCTCTGAATCAAATCGCACCCAATCTGGTTCCAGTGGCCTGGGGGTGTAGACGTCCCAGCACCATCGTCCCAAAACTGGGCAATTTGCATCTGTTCCGCCGTTCTATTATTGGCGATTTGCTTGACTTCTTGCAGGGATGCGTTGAATTGTGCAGAGCCATACGGAGGTGGTGCAGGCGGCATGATCATGGCCGACTGATTAAGCAGCCACGGGGTGACATTGCCCCAGTTTGGCAAGAGGGGGGGCTGCGGTGGCGATGCCGTGCTAAACCATTTGCCTGGCCCGGTGGGCACCGTCCCGTTCCACGTCACATTCGAACCGTCGTTCTTGGCACGCTTGATGACATCCTGTGCCACGGTGACTCCGATGGCATTGCCAGCGGTAATATCGCTACGGAAGTTCACCCCGGCCGCAAGCCGCGACTCTTCGTCTGCAGCCGCTTGTTTGGCCAACCAAGCAGTTTCATTAGGGTACAGGTACGAGAGCACCGCCGCAGATGCTCCGGCGACAGCGCCATGATCAGACGGGTATGCAGGGTCGCTCGTTGTCTGCACAGCAGGCTGTATACTTTGATCAATATCGTGTGGGCTCGAACGGTTGTACGTATACTTGTTGTTCCACGCTGAGACGAGTGCGTCGTACTGCGCCACACTCAACAGCGCATACACACGCGAGGCCATAGGTGCGGAGGTGTTGTGTTTGATAACGAGGCTGCGTGCAATCTCGTTCCAGCGCACCACTGAGCCGTTGTTCCAGTACGCAATGCTTTCATTGACCGCAGCCGTTCGGTTCAGCTGGAGAGCCTTTAGCTCATTGAGGTCTTGATTTGATTGTGCAGAACCTTGCGATGGTGGAGGGAGGGACCGTATAGCATCGCTTGAGTTTAAGACGAACGGCTTCCAGTTTCCTCCCGTTGGCTCCGCGGCAAGCACAGCGCCTCCTGAGCTTGTCGAGTTGTTTGTCGACGTAAGACACCCGCTCGCGCTGACGGCGACGAGCACCGTAACGAGAATGATAGCGATCAGTGTATGCTTTAGCCGCACAATTTTTATGCGACCGGAGTGATATAAATAATTCTTGCCTCGTGGTACCAAGCCCCTTGCCACCTTTCTTCCCGCGTGCACGAAAGATTGTCAGCAATTTGGCCGGAAGGATACCAGTTTCATAAAGCGGCAACATGTTGACTGCGACGGTCATCACTAGTGCGTAACAACAGTGATTGTTGAAACACCACTCGCAAACGCAATATCGATAAATCAGGCACCAGTTTGGAACACGTGTTGAGAAGGCATGCGCCGGGCAAATGCTAATAGCCTAAAGATTCATCGATGAGAATCAGGGTTACTCTGCCCTCAATTTCCTCATTGGCGAGAATTACACATTTTCCGATCTGACTTGGGGCTCCGTACGCCCTCTTTGCGCGGACGTTTTCTAGAGGGTAAGCGTACTCCCAGACGCGGTGTAAGGCGTGGTCAAGCGTGGGGACGATCTTGTTAGTGCCGCTTACGATTATTAGGTGAGCTGCCGCAAATGGCCACGCTCCGACTCGGCTGCCTGACCTGTCACAAGCGACAATTTCGCCTGACTGTGCGATGGCATTGACTCCTGAAATGAAATACTCAGCCGTAACAGATTTCCTTCGTAGGCCACGTCGCTTATCTTCGTCATTTTCGGCAACGATAGCGCAGTGAAGATCTTTCCATCGTGTTTGATCACTATTCACATATGCTTCGTAGCCAATCTCGACCAACGTGGTTGACGAACCGTTCATCACTTCTGCACCAGGAGGAATCAAATCTTTGAGCATTTCGAGGGCAGTTTTTCCATTTCTTACCCGAATTGCTGCTATACCGCGCCGCCGAATGTTTTCGACAGTTAGTGCCACTTCGTGGTCTGATGGCTGCCGATTCCATTTTTCAGAGTCAACTTGGGCCTCAGCGAGAAGATTTGCCGCGCTATATGGAGTGAGTTTGCCCATTGATTCTCCTCATAGACGTTGTATTAGCCCTATATACAATATGCGTGTCGAGGGTGGTCGATGTTTTCAAGCGTGCCGGACTCTACTGAGGCGAGTTCTTTAGTGGGCCAAGTTATGAGCAACGGCACACCGAAAAAGCTCCGTCCCGCCGAGTGAAGAAAGCTGTCACTCTCTCCTGCGTAACAACAGCGTAGCCAACGAAAGAAAGACCGAAGCAAAGATGAGGAGCGCGATGACGTCGGGATATATCTTGTCGATGCCCCACCCACGCAAAATCACCGAGCGTACGGCTTCTACCGCGTACGTGACCGGAATGAGATATGACACGGGCCGCAGCCAAGTTGGAATTGCTTGTATAGGCCAAAAAACGCCAGAGAGTAGAAATGCGGGCAATACAACGATTGGCAAAAACTGAATTGCCTGCGCCTCACGGCGGGCGAAGCTCGAGAGCAGTATGCCAAGCCCTTCAGATACGACTGCAAGCAGCGCGATGACCCCGAACGCGAGAAGTACGTCGCCAACAATGGTCACGTGAAACAGAATGACGGAAGCTGTTAGCAACACTGCTGACTGCGCGGTCCCGATTATGCCAAACGCCACGGCGTACCCAGCTACCAGCTCGCTCTCCTTCAAAGGAGAGGCAAGCAGTCGGAAAAGCGTTCCAGACGTTCGCTCACCTACAAACGAAATGAGCGTGAGGAGCGTTGTGAGCTGCCACACGGCGATGCACAGTATGCCCGGCGCAAAAAAGTCGATAAACTGCGCGTTAGCGCCGTAAATTGCGTTGCTTGAGTCCACGGAGACCGGCGCCTGACGACCGAGGCCTTGGATCGTTTGTGCGACTGCTGTGTTGACAGTTGCAATGATCGGATCCGACACGTTGGGGTTGCTCTTGTCCGCGAGAAGGGTAATAGTGACATTTTCCTTCGCGACTGACGTTTGACCAGACGCGCGCGCCGCTACCGATTGGGTGAAGTTTGCGGGGAAGACTATTACGGCAGATGCACTTCCGTTTTGCACTTGGCCCACGGCTTCGCTCTCACTATTCGCGTACGCAACGTTGAGCACGCTTGTATCAAAATTGGAGATGATCTTGTCCGAGAGTGAACTGTTTCCTACTGCCGTGTCACCGTTAACGACAACCACGTGTACATCTTTTACGTTGCCAGTAAATGCGACGCCAAAGATGCTTATAACGAGCAAGGGGGCGATAAAAATGAGAGCGAGCTGCCGGCGATCGTTCTTGAGGTCCCGCAAGACGCGCTTCGTCACCGCAAACGCGCGCGACGCCTTCATTGCAGTCCCTCAGTTCGTGAGTACGCCAAAAATGCGTCCTCGAGCGAGTCAGTGTGCGTTAACTCGAGGAGTTCCTGTGGTGAACCTTCAGCGATGATGCGCCCATCGCGCATAAAGCCGATACGATCACAGTGGCGCGCCTCATCCATGTAGTGCGTCGTGATGAGCATCGTAATCCCGGCATCGCGCAACCCCTCAAAGTAGCGCCAGAACGTTGCGCGCAGATCGGGATCCACCCCTACAGTCGGCTCGTCAAGAAACAGGAGCTGTGGTTCGTGCAGCAACGTGCAGGCGAGGGAGATGCGGTGTTGCATGCCGCCACTCAGTTGATCGATAAGCAGATCCTTCGAAGCCTCGAGATCAACTAGCTTGAGAAGCGCCTGTTCGCGCGTCTCAATTTCCCTTTTGCTGAGGCCAAACACCTCGCCATAAAACGCCAGGTTTTCGTGCACTGTCAAATTACGGTACAGTGCCAGCTCCTGCGGCATATATCCGACGCTCGACGCCATTCCGGGATCGGGTACCTTCGTCCCGAGCACGTACACTTCTCCCGACGATGGACGGAGCAATCCGCAGAGGATTTTAATGGCTGTCGTCTTCCCTGCCCCGTTTGGACCGAGCAACCCGTAGATCTCACCGTGCTTTACGCGAAGCGACAGATTGTTGATGGCTTTAAATCCACCAAAGTCCTTTTCAAGGCTGCGAACGCAAACATCGTCCTTCATACGTACTCCCGCCTCCAACCTATTTTTTGTCGACGATCGCTGACGTTTGTGGCGCGCGGCGCCTCTCACGGCCACCCTTGCAGGCTTGTAGACGTCCTTTGTGAAGCTTCTTTTATATACCTTCCTTGGTCAGACAAGCCGTTTAAGGTCAGAACGTCGGTGAGATTAACTTTGAGCTTGACGGCGAAGATCGTCTCGGCTTGGGATAGGTCTTCTTTTAACGTGACTCAACACGATGTGCACACGCTTTGCAAACCCGTTTTTATTGAGTGCGAGACCTACTTTCCGATCGTTAGCGGCGCAAAAAAAGGATATATGGGGGCAATCATCTCACAGATGGGCAGCATCGGCTGGAAATAGGAGTTGTTAGTGGTGTGGATAGCAGACAACGTGTATGAAGTTAAAACTAGAGCGGTCAGTATGTTC
>Ga0116124_1002484_pt1 | contig 11421 bp, 9 predicted proteins | sample June2015DPH_13_1_2_FD_89728 | JGI IMG/M metagenome (GOLD analysis project Ga0116124, IMG submission 89728) | Peatland microbial communities from SPRUCE experiment site at the Marcell Experimental Forest, Minnesota, USA - June2015DPH_13_150 | ecosystem: Environmental > Terrestrial > Soil >... | reverse complement strand
CTTCAATGAGGGGATCCACTTTCGTTCTGTCCGGAGTCATGAATTCGATGTTGTATCGGCTGGTAAACCGGAGATACCCATCACAATACTTATCGGCGATATCACAGATGTCCCGGATAAAATCGATGCTGACCAATCTGGGTGAACCCACCCTCACCGTAAATAACTCATCTCCCTTCTCAGACACATGCCGGAGAATCCCTGGCTTCATTATTTCGTGATATTTCCAATGTCCGTAATTCTTTTTTATGACCTCGGGTAACATCTCTTGAAAATTAGGGGGTCCAATATCTGTCTTTGACATAATAACCTCCTCCTTTAACGCTATGCGCATAGCGCTAAGCGCTCGGCGTTTTTAAAAGAACACATAGGGGTTTGTTCTCGGTGCCTTGATCATCTGCGGGGTCGGCTTGATTCCGATGACTTTGAGAAACGTTCTCATGCCTACCCTCTCGATCAACTCACCTACTCGCTCTCTGGGCCTACCGTTTTCATCCCACCAATCCCAGATTTTTCGGAGAAGATCTTTGATCTCGGTATAGGGAGGTTCCACCTTCATAAAGGGAACGATGACTGAAGAAAGCATCGCTCCTTTCAGAATAGGTGCCTTCCCTCCAATCAGAATCGTGGCCCCTTTATCATCTCCCGGTCGGAGGGCCTTGGTCATTTTGTTGATGCAATGCATACACCGGACACAATCCTGAGGAATGAGCCTTAGTTCCTGTGCTTTCTCATCCCATTCCAACGCATTGGTTGGGCATCTCGCAACGATGTCTGTCCTGATATCCATTCCACTTTTCACATATTCTCTGACGGCTTTCTGGTCAATTTTTAGGCTATCCTTCCAGGTTCCAATGATCGTGAAATCAGCCCTTGCAATAGCGGCCACGCAATCATTCGGACATCCGGAAATCTTGATCTTGAATTTATAGGGCCAGCGGGGCCGATGGATTTCATCTTGGAATTCCATGGTCAGGTCATGAACCAACGCAAGGGTGTTAATGTTCGTCCATTCACACCGGGCTGGTCCGACACAGGCGGTAGGTGTTCTTAAGGCTGAACCTGATCCCCCAAGGTCAAATCCTGCCTCCGTCAAATCATTAAAACATGGTTGGAGATGGGCAGTTGTCGTTCCGAGAAGAATAATGTCACCCGTGGAACCGTGCATGTTGGTTAAACCGCTTCCATGTTTTTCCCAGACGTCGCAAATCTTTCTTAAAGCCTTCGTGGTGTAGAACCAACCCGCAGGATGATTGACTCTCATGGTATGGAACGACTCGATGTTGGGGAACTTATCCGGGACATCGCTGTATCGCCCGATGACGCCTCCGCCATAACCAGTGACCCCGACGATTCCTCCGTGCTTCCAGTGTGTGACTCTGTCATTGAATGAGAGTTCCTGTACCCCCAGAAGGTCCTTAGCCGCCACATTCTTTTTGGCAGCCCGTTTTATTTCTTTCACATAACTTGGCCAGGGGCCCTTCTCCAGTTCATCCACTTTTGGAGTTTTATCTGCCATCGATTTACCTCCTTAGGAATTTAAATGATGCTGCAACATTTTCTTGGTAACTTCAATAGGTTTCCGTCTTCGAATAGCAAATGAAATAACTTTTTTTACCATAATTTCTTCACGCAAGCAAGAAAATCTGTATTGAAAATAGGACTTGACCCGCTTTTATCTTTTTAGTATAGTTTTTTCTCAAGATTCCTTCGGGTGGGAGCTTTTCAAAAAAGTCTACTTGTATCTTTTTAGCAATAAGGGAAAGACAAGTCAAGGGAGGTGGAAAAAAGCGTCAATTTGAGGAATTAAAAGGAAGCTAAGGAAGTAATTTTTTAGTGTTTGTCATCAATTTAAAAAAGGGGGATGCGATTATGGAAGTGAAGAAAAAACCGTTAACTGAAGATTGGCTATCTTTATGGATTGGTCTTTTCATCTTTGTTCTATCCCTCGGAGTGTTTGTGGGAGCAGATATCCTGGGATTTGGGATAACGACAGGTATGTGGACTAATTTATCGAAAGCATTGAACCCCATATCGAAAGCCTATGCAGGCTTGGGAGGGATAGGATCTTTAATTGTAACGTATCTTTTCTTAACCATTATTATGACCATTGGTGCAGCCATGTTAAAAGCCAATGTGAAGAAGTTTATTATAGGCTTCACGCTGGTATTCTGGATCAGCTATATATGCTGGATCATAGGGAGTTGGGCCAATATTGCAGCTACGACCCCTGGAGATCTAAAAAAGTTTGGAATTACTTGGTCTTTGAAATTGACACCGGAGGCAGGATTTATAGTTGCCCTAGTTGTTGGTTTGCTAGTTGGAAATTTTTTCCCTGGATTTGCAGCGACTATCAAAGAGGCTGTAAGGCCTGAATTGTATATCAAGACCGCTATTGTTATTCTGGGTGGATTTTTGGGTGTTATAGCAGCCGAAAAGTTAGGGCTCGCAACTGCGGTGATGTTCAGAGGGCTATGTGCCATTGTTGAAGCCTATCTTATATATTGGGCACTTGTATACCTTGTCGCAAGGAAATATTTTAAATTTAGCAGGGAATGGGCAGCACCCCTTGCATCAGGCATATCCATTTGTGGTGTATCCGCGGCGATCGCCACAGGTGGGGCCATCAAGGCAAGACCTGTCGTTCCGATCATGGTATCTTCTCTGGTTGTTATCTTTGCAGTGGTTGAGCTCTTAATCCTTCCTTTTATTGCGAACAAATTCCTCTGGAAAGAACCAATGGTAGCAGGGGCATGGATGGGGCTTGCAGTTAAGACAGATGGCGCTGCCGTTGCCAGTGGCGCTATCACTGATTCTCTTATAAGAGCAACGGCACTGGCAAACACTGGTGTAAATTACAAGGAAGGCTGGATGATGGGGGCTGCCACGACAGTAAAGGTGTTCATCGACATCTTTATTGGTATTTGGGCGTTTATCCTTGCATGGATATGGGCTTCCAAGATTGAGGCGAGGCCTGGAGAGAAGGTCGGTGGTGGTGTGATATGGGAGAGATTCCCAAAATTCGTTATTGGATATGTGGTTACCTTCCTCGTGATATTGTTTATTAGCCTCAGTTCTCCTGGTTTGATGAATAAAGCAAAAGCAGCCATGGGTGAAGGGAATGTTTTCAGGGGAATATTCTTCACGCTAACCTTTTTCACCATTGGCGTCGTCTCAAATTTTAAGAAACTCTGGGAAGAAGGCATAGGTAAATTAGCAGCCGTTTATCTGTTATGTCTCTTCGGGTTTATCATCTGGATAGGATTGTTCATCTCGTGGATATTCTTTCACGGAATAAAACCACCATTGGCAGGGTAGCAGGGAATGGCATCTAAGTGATGTTAAATCGGAAATTATAAATTTCAGAATTTTGCATTCTACAATGAAGAAAAGGGAGGAGGTATTTATGCCTGAACAACCAAAAGTAGCAGAAGAGATGAAAAAGATTGAGTACGAACCTTTGCTTCCTGTGGAGAAAAAGCTCATTGGATGGAGTATAGGCCTGGGTATTGTCCTGCTGGGAATACTGATTTTCATAAGCTACACATTCTTCCCAGGACAGTAAAGAGGTTCTCCAACTTTTAGTTATGAAGGCCGTGGGCGGATCTCGTCCATGGCCTTTTTACTTTTAAGTTCTAACAATGACCCGCTTTGTAAAGCCAGCAGGTCCCTGTTCGGTAACTAGACTCCGAGGATTTTGTGGCAGGTTTTGCAAGGCTCCGGTGGCTCTGGAAGGAAGGTGCTACGAGAATCCCTCATCTCTGAACTATCCCAGGGCGCGAAATACAATTCTCCCAACTTCTCTTTCCTCTTGATAAAACAGTTTCTGAAGTTTTGGTAATTGTGGCTGTTCCAAATCCGGGAGAAGGATTCTACAAAGACGTTGCCGAAGGTCACCCTTTCTACATAGTACTCTCTGCCACAGAAGATCCTTTTAAAAGGCGAAGGAAGCGGTGGATAGAGATAGACGCATGGTGAAACTTCCCCGTCTGCGGAAATGTATAGGTTACCGAGCGGATTCTCTTCACACACAGGTACATCAATGGCAGATAGAGATGGCCGTTTGAGTCTAATCTCTAACCTCCCGGCATTTTTTTCTGCCTGCTTCACGATCTCTTCGTAACGATTCTTAGCGCTCTCCCAGACGAAGACCCTATTCTTTTCCTGCCAAACATTTATACAGTGGCAGATGTTCGTAAGAACTACCTCATCAATTCCTGCTTCTTTAGCAAAAGAGGGAACCGACGGGACCTCCGAGATATTGTCTTTGACCATGAGGAAAACGAGGTGCATTTTGGGCCGCAGGAATCCCTGGCGTTTTTTCTCTTCATGAAAAAGACGGATGGTCTTAAGGACCTCCGGAAGATGGGAGTTGACCCGGATGGCATCGTGTGTTTCAGACGTTGTGCCTGCGATCGAGAAGCCCACAAAGTCAAGTCCTGCTGCGATAAGTTCAGACACCCGAATCTCTGTTAGTCCCATCCCACATGTTACGAACCCCACTTGAGAACCCTCCTTCTTGACAAGCCTTATGCATTGAGGAAGATCCTTGTGAAGTAAGGATTCACCCCAACCTTCGAGAACAACGGTTTCAACATCCTTCAGATAGGGAAGAAGTTTCTTAAAATGTTCTAAAGGCATATCCTGGTATTGCCAGTCAGCGCTTTCTGTGCGGATGCACATCTTGCATCGGAGAGGACATCGAGTTGTCAATTCAATCTGCCAGGCTGAAAATGGCCTCCTCTTTCTTCTTCGCATGAACTTTCCAAAAATCTTCTCAATCATTGTCTTTATAGCCTCGGGAGAAGTATATCCATAATCTCTTTCCCTGAAGGGTAATATAAACAGAAGCTGTAAGGAAGAAAAACCCTTCCGCCCCACTTTTTTTTGAAGAAGGTGGCACCCGGATTGATCCCCAGACCCAAGTTAATATATTTTTTCCCCTCTCTTTTTGACTGCTGTACCACTTCAGAGAGGAGAAGATCGGAGGCGCCGGGAGCATAAAGAGCGTCAGAACTAAAATTAAACATACAGATCGTATAGCACCTTGCCCAGAATTCAGCAACATCGAAAGCAGCAAGCTCACCTGTGTTGTTTCTCGCATCGAAGATCCATGCAGTCTTTGATGAGGAGAGATATTTATCGATTCTTTGAAAGATGAACCGGGTTGCCTCATCGACCGGATGGGTCTTCAGGAAGTTGTCAACCATCTTCCTGTGTTCCTCATCAAAGTTTCTGTTTCTTCCCACAGAGAGTTCTCGGCCTGCCCGATTTAACATATGCCTCACCTTCTGAGAGATAGAGAGAGCTGAGAGGTCTATCCTATAGTAATAGTCAGAGGGAGGATGCCCGCAATCGTCTACGGAGGATGGAATGGCGGGGGTTGTGAGGGCAACAGTCTCCGGCTTGAAGCGTTTGATAGCATCCTCAAGGCTCTTTCGCATCTGTTTTTCTTGAAATGTCTCTTTTAAAGGATAGCCGATGAAAATTAAATGATCTTCCCTCGTGTAAGCAAGAAAGTCGCCGAGGAGGAAGGGTTCAGTCTGTGACATAGGAGTCACATACTGGGGAACATGTTCAGGCACGTAGGCGTGATCTTCAATATAGTCCTGTTGCGCAGCCGTGATCATGCCTTTTCCTGTATCACCCGGTAACCTTCATCGAGAAACATCTTCCGGATCCCTGGAATATGGGCAACCCCTACGAATGCAGCCGTTTTGCCTTCTTCGAAGAAGGTTTTTATCCTTCTAAAAAATATGGGGTCGCGCTTACCGATAATTGACGCACAGCGAGTGGGAAATTCTCCTGTCATGGATACGAACTTTTCCAGATCCCCTGTGAGGAAAGCCCTCAAGAACAGTTCCTTATATTTTTTCCAGTGTTCGATGTGATTGAGATAGTTCACAATACGTTCAAAAGGTATTCCATCGAGAGCTGCCAGTTGATCTTCAATGGTCTCCAGATACTGGATCTTTTTCCCAAGCTTCTGGGCGGTATGGAAAGCCTCCACATCCATCGAATATTTCCAGCTTAAAAGGGCGGACCAGATGGTAAAAAAAGCCATCCAGGGACGGACTCCCCGTGTGTGGACCTCCAAAAAATCCAAAGTCGTCGGATGGATGAGTTCCATATAGGAACCAGCAGTCGTACTGGCCTCCAACCGAACGCCCAATTGCTTATTAATCTCTTTGATCGCTTCAGGATTGAGGGCCTTATAAATAGAGGGGCTATTTTCTCCCTGGCGGCCATATTGGACCACGTTAGCCATGCTCCCTTGATCGAGCGGGCCTTCGAAGACGGTTGTCTCAACATTCTTGATCACCATCGTAAGGGCCTTTTTGAAACGGTAGGGGGTGAAGTGGGCTGTCCCGACAAGGAGGGAAGATTTTCCATCTTTCTCAACCCTCCACACTGTCCTCAGACGTTTTCCCTTCCACCATAGAAAAGACATTGAGTCCCCTATAGGTCTATTTATAGTTTCCCCCAAATATCTTTATTAAGGTTGCTCTAGTGTAGCCATAGAAACACTCGCAGAATTCATAGTTGAGATATGGAATGCCGCCCCACTTTTCCTTAAATCTTCGTATGCCCTCATTTACCCCGAGCCCTAAGTTGATGGTGTTTTTCCCGTGTTCGCGTGTGAGTTTGATCATTTCGTGAAAAAGAAGATCCGAGGCATGAGGCACATAATACTTTTTTGAATGGCAGCCAAGGACGTAGTTAGAAAAATTCTTTGCCCCAAGTTCGACGACAAAGAAGGCACAAAGTTTCCCAGTTTTATCCCGCGCGTTCAGAGTACAGGCGCTTGATGAATGGGCAACATAATCGGGCATAGCATGGTAAAGCTCTCTCACTCTCGGTGGCAATTTTTCCCTCTTCAGGAGCTCATCAATGAGCGCTTCGTGTTCCTTGGATATAGAGTGGCCCCTCTCCACGGTTATTTCTTTAAAGGCTTTTTCGGCCATCCGTTGGAGAGAAGGCTTCAGCTTTGTCTGATCGAGGTCAAGCCTGTAATATCGGTCTGTCTCCCTTTCTTGACAGGCGTCCAAAAGAGAAGCAGGGATCTCAGGCCCGATGAACCAAAGGTACTCAGGTCGGAATGTTTCGACTGCCTGCTTTAAAATTCTCTCACATCTTTCCAGAGAAAAGCTTCCATCGAGGGGATACCCTACAAGGATGACCCAGTTGTCCCTAACAAAACCTAGATGGTCTTCCATGAAGAAGGGCTCCCCTTTTGAAATAGGGACCATGAGGTTCAAAATGTGTTCTGGAACATAAGCCCTTTCCAGGACGTATGCTTCATCTTCAGGGGTAATCATTTTCTTCCCTGCCGTATAAAATTCATTTTATATCAGTTTTGTCCAAATTTCTAAAAGATTTTAGAGATCTGCAAACACCTTGGTCCTGGGGGAAAAAGATTTTTTGCAGGAGTGAAAATCCAGACAAATTCGCTTATCTATCATGTATCTTCCTTTTTATCAATCTGAAAATTTTCTAACCAAAATACGGACGCATTTGTTTGGCTATTTCCTCAGGCGGTTCTACGACGAATCCGTCAAGGAGGATACTGGATGAATACCAAGTATCGCTTACCGGATAAGTTTGTACACTGGATCGAGAAATTATTTTAATTGTGTCAAAGTGCCAACCCCAAAATTTTTAAGAAAATAATCTTTCTCCAATACTTGTTCTTTATTAATCCACAGAAGGCTTTGGAGTACCTGTGGAAGTAGATTTTCTTTCCCTTCAAGGACGCCCTCTCCAGCATTTTGTTTCAAGAATAGGCACAGGCAAGTTTTGAGATGGATTGTTGAATCGTAAGAAATCCAGGAAAACCACTCTCATCTAAAAGCCTGTTGCCAATTTCAAGAATTCTAATATCGAGAGTGAACGGAGTTCTTCTTCAACAGGGCTTCAAAGACAAAAAAGGAGTCAGGAAATGTCTCCTAACCCCTTGAATTTAATGGCTCCCCTTCGTAAACTCATATCGAACCGAACTTGCTATGCCCTCTGTTCAGATGCAGGCCACTTTCATGGTGCTTCAAGATTTAACCCATCCGTAATTTTGGTAATCAAAATGATTTGTTAGTATCCGCCAGTCCAGTTTACTTTGCATAAGAACCCATATATAATACAAAGCCTAAACCAAGAATAGCCGAATTTTAGCACAAATGAGCACTGGAATAAACAACAACAATGACGACATTTTGGAGGTTGAAAAAGAGCTCTTTAAGGGTGCAGAAAGAACCGCTGAACGCTATGGAGTTAATGCTGACCGCATCATGGCAGTCTATAAGCGCTACCCGGACCTCGGTATCACTTCTCCAAGTCTCAACATCACCCAACTGGATCGACTAATCAATCAATTCGATCAGGCGATTTCCGTTCTCGGACCATCCAAGGCATTCAAAGTTTTCGAGAACGAAGACGTTCAAAAGTTAGCTGATCGTGTTTTTTTAGTTAACTACTTGAACCACTACAACGATATACTTCTGTGTTCTCTCGATCAATTGGCACGTTTGATAGAAGAGTTTATTTCGTACTTATTAAACAATCGGGTAGACCTGATCGAAGATGGGTATTCTCGGACGTGTTTTTTGCGTTCCCTCTTTCTGGACTGGCAATTAGCGAAACTTTACCATTTCAACTTTCCAATCGCGACTGAAGCTCCATCAAGCGAAGACAGGGAGCGATTAATAGCGGGCCGGGGTAAGCTATTTCGCCTCAAGATTGCAGTCATACAGGAACTGCTTCAGGCCATTCGGCATCAAACCCCAGCTAATCTATGGGAAAAGTGTCTTCCATTATTGACTGAAGCAATTTCTGCAGACGATGCTGAATTTTATCTCCGTATGGACCGCCTTTATATGGGTCATGATGCTGTCCACAAAGGACAGCCAGTGGAAATCCCTAACCTCGATCGTCCTGGAGGATTGACAGATCTATTAGAAGTCATCGGGCATTGTGAAGAGGAACTTATCCTTGGAGCATTTGTAAGAACACGTAAACTTTTAGGAGAACTGGTAGCATTCGACGTACTTAAACGGCCAATCTTAATCTTCGCCAACTATTTCGAAGCGGCCATACATCCATTGAAAGACGTTTTGGATTCTGCCCTTGATCTATTTTCATCCTTTGAACCTAAAGTGAGTGATTTTTGGGAAAATTATGTAAATCGTGTGAATCAAGCTCTCCAAGCTGAGTTTTACGTAGAACCCATCAATGGAGTAAAAGTAAAGCGTAAAATCATGCTTTCGTATGAGCTACTACGGACTTTCCTTTTGGAACCAGCCAAGTCTCATTTTGAAGCCACCGGGAAATTTCCCTGGGGTCCACCCCCTTACTCTGAAGAGTCTAAACCACAAAAAGATTTCGTTTTCCGCAGGCGTCGTGATTTTTGGGAGATCATTTACGAAGGTCAGCCATGTGAGCTGCTCAAACATCGAGATGGACTACAGTACATTGCTTATCTGTTGGCTCATCCAAAGGATGGGGTGTATGTAGAAGACTTATACAACATATATAAAGCCAAGCCCCTCCCCAACACGGGCCACACTGGAATTGACGAAGAAGGACTGGCTCAGGGACGTTTCACGATATCAGGGCCCCGTGATGCCGGGACAAAGCTCACCCCGAAGACAAGAGCCCAATATAGAAATCGCCTCAAAGAACTTCAAGAAGAACGGGAAAAGGCCGAATCCATCAACGATAAAGGGAGGCTCGAAAACATTAACCGGGAAACTGAAGGAATTGCTCAACAACTCAAATCCGGCGTTGGTCTCCGAGGGCGCCTTCGCAAGGATGGTGATCTCGTCGATAAGTATCGTAGGGCTGTTGCCAATTCCATCACGCGTGCTCTCAATGAAATTGAAAAAGAAAATAAAAAGCTTTGGCGCCATCTCTATACCCACATTAAAACCGGAAGATTCTGTTCCTATACCCCTGAAAAAACCATCCCTTGGGAGCTCTGATCGTCACCTCGGCTCATTTGCCATCCCGCTTGTAACATTGCCACGTCAATTGTTGCGCCCCCGTTCTTAGATATACAGAGAGATCGAGTTTGGGGCGCACGGCAATGAAGCATGTCAAGTCAGACCCAGTTGATAAAACAATCCGTTTATGGAGGCATCGGACCGGGGGGCCAGTCTCTCCTGAGGATGCCAAAGAAATGATTAATAATATCGCCGGGTTCTTTCAGGTTCTTTCCGATTGGAGCTGCAAAATCCACAACGAGGATGCCCAAGCCGAAGCGCTGATTTCATCCCATGCCGATAGGAGAATGCGTGGTGGAAAAAGGACTCGATAAGATTTTTGAGGCATTAACAGCAAACGCAATCCGGTTACCTGTGGAAACAAAGCGAAGGTCGTGCAGCGGTGTGTATCTGACTAAAAACTGGACGTCTACACAGCAAAAACTCAATCATCACATGGAGTTATTAAGCTGTGTGTAGACGTGTTGCTAATTTATAGGTCGGGAGGGGGAACAATGTGTAAAGAACTCGCTGAATTCTTACCCAAACTAAATGCTGAATATTGTCCCTTCGGTGATTCTATCATCAGCTTCATTTCCTGTTTTGAAATTTACACACAGGGCCATCAGTACTTCGATTACACTACGCACGTGAGCTTCACAAGTCCTTACGATTTTGCAAATTGCCAAATGGGTAATATCTTGGAGGCCATCGGTTTTGAACCCCTTGTCACAATATTTTCTGATCTTTCCTCCCGGTTGCGGCCCCTTAACAACCATAAAAAAGGGTTCCGAATTGTATACGCGGAAAAAAAACTCCGCCATTCCGAAGATTTTGAAAGGCTCTGTAACTGTGTCCGTCAAACGTACCGCCAAGAAGAAAGCAATTTGCCTATGGTCATTATTGGTCGCAGTGGACTCATCGACCACACAATTCTAAATCGAACCATTTCGCTCTACTTACCACCATTTCTAAATCATGTACCACCATTCTCCTTTGGAAAAGTCGAGAAAAAAGTTAAAGAGGCAAAGGGGCTGATCAAGGAGTTCTGGGATAACCACTCAAATAAAATTAAAGACTGTTATGAAAAGTTTGAGAGAATTGACTGGCTCAAAAATCAAGACGAGGCGCTATGGACGCCAATTCTTACTATAGCCAAATCAATCTCCGACCTTTCGGGAAATCCCACCTTTCTACAGAACATATTGATGTTAGCTGAACAGCTTATTACCTCTAAGAAACACCTGGAGTCCACGTTCTACAAAGAAGGAATGATTCTTCAAGCAACCCAGGCTTTCATCCAGGATGAAGACCCTGTTGCTATCATCCAAGATGAAGACCCTATTAAAGAACCAAAGAAGTTCTACCGTGGGGATAAGTTGCATACCTACGTCCGAAAGATGCTTGATCGGCCAAGGCTATCTCTATCGTTCATTTCTCAGATCTTGGG
>Ga0116124_1002420_pt1 | contig 11648 bp, 8 predicted proteins | sample June2015DPH_13_1_2_FD_89728 | JGI IMG/M metagenome (GOLD analysis project Ga0116124, IMG submission 89728) | Peatland microbial communities from SPRUCE experiment site at the Marcell Experimental Forest, Minnesota, USA - June2015DPH_13_150 | ecosystem: Environmental > Terrestrial > Soil >... | reverse complement strand
GCAAGCGGTAATTACGCTCACTCGCTGAAGTTCCTTCTGACTCAACGTGAATGTCTCCTGTCTCATAGGGTGACATTTTCACGTTGCCGTTAAGGGGTGACAGAATTATGGAGCTAAGACACGGAGCCGAGCTGCGGCTCGCTAGTTCCCCGGTGATGCGCTACATTGAAAGATTGCACCGCGGGGCGATAAGCACTCCGTGGTACATCGCTTTCCCCATGGCACAACAACTTCCATCGCTGGTGATTGTCGGGCGGCCCAATGTGGGTAAATCTACGCTCTTCAACCGTTTAACGGGCTCACGGCGGGCGATTGTCACCGATGAGCCCGGGATCACGCGCGACCGTATGTACGGTAAATCGGAATGGCGCGGGCGGACCGTAGAAGTCGTGGATACGGGCGGACTCGTCCCCGACGACAAGGCCTTGATTCCGACGGAGATTCTGCGGCAGGCGCGCGTGGCTATTGAAAAGGCGGCGCTGCTCGTGTTGGTGGTGGACAGCCAGGCCGGGCTGACGCCGCTCGATCAGGAGCTGGGGCGGCTCTTGCGCGGCACTGGCAAGCCCTTTGTGGTGGCGGTGAACAAAGTCGATTCGCAGCAGCAGGAGGTCCTTGCCGGGACGTTTTATTCGCTGGGCGTGCCGGTATTCCCGATCGCAGCAGAACACGGCACCGGCGTGGACGACCTGCTGGATGCTGCGCTGGATCAGTTTTATGGCGCCGCGGTGGGAGGCCCGCAGCCGATCGTGGCCGATTCCAGTGATCCTTCTGCCGAAGAGGCCAAGCCGATCGAGATTGCCATCATAGGGCGGCCCAACGTTGGCAAATCGACGCTGCTGAATCAGATGGCGGGTGAGGAGCGCTCGATCGTTTCGCCGATTCCAGGCACGACGATGGACAACGTGGATACCGAGGTGGTGCGAAACGGCCGGACCTACCGGTTTGTGGATACCGCGGGAATTCGCCGCAAGGGCAAGACCAAGCTTGTGGCGGAAAAACTGAGCGTGGTGATGGCGCGGCGCGGACTGGAACGCGCGGACGTGGCCATTCTCGTAATTGACGGCGAGCAGGGCGTTACGCAAGGCGATGCCACGATTGCCAGCTATGCGGAGCAGTCTGGACGCTCCGTCATCATTGTGGTGAACAAATGGGATCTGGCCGTGGAAGCCGCGCAGCGTGCAGCAGATGAGGCTGCGAAAAGCACCAGAGGAAAAGCGAAACGCGCCGAAGGCACCGCCCCTCCCCGCATCGTGGATAAGGGCAAACTGCTTGTGGAATATGAAACGATGGTACAGGAGAAATTCAAATTCCTGAGCTACGCCCCGATCGTGTTTCTTTCCGCGAAGACAGGTGAGCGCATACCGAAGCTCTTCCCGCTGATCGATCAGGTGGCAGCGGCGCGCATCCGGAAAATCTCCACGGGGGAGTTGAACCGCTGGCTGAAAGAAGACGTGGACCTGGGCCGCGCATCTACTCCGAAGGCGCGGCCGGTGCGGATTTACTACATGACTCAGGCGAAGGTGGCGCCGCCGGTATTTCTGCTGTTCACCAACCAGAAAAAGCCGCTGCACTTCAGCTTCGAGCGATTCCTGGAGAATCAGTTGCGCGCGAAGTGGGGCTTTCTGGGGACGCCCGTGCGGTTCGTGCAGCGGCTGCGCAAGCGCGGGGAACGCTCCTCAGCTTCCGGCGAGGAATGAGTGGACCGCCGCGACCAGCGCCTGTAGATGAGCCATACTGCTTCTGGTAAACTCACACCGTAAACGCGGGAGTTGACCCGCGCACTCCGAAGATGAGCAACGCTGCCGCCGCAGTAAGCGAAGAAACGCGCCTCTACCGCATCGGGGAGGTCAGCCGGGTCGCGGATCTGAAGCCGTTTGTGTTGCGCTACTGGGAAACGGAGTTTCCCATGCTGCAACCGGTGAAGAGCCCGCGCGGCCACCGGCTGTACCGCCAGGAAGACGTGGATCTGGTGCTGAAGATCAAGCGGCTGCTTTATGACGAGGGATTCACAATCGCAGGGGCGAGGCGCCACCTGCGTGAGCTGCCTGGAAATGGAGCGGGCGGCGAACTCGCGAACGGCGATAGTCCGTTGCGCAATTCAGCCGAATTGCCCACGGCGCACCTGAATCGTAAGTTGCTGCTGGACTTGCGCGATGCGTTACGCAGTTTCTTGACGCTGCTCGAAGGCAAGTGATACCGTTTAGATGGACGTACTCGGCGGTCGGGGCGTAGCGCAGCCTGGTAGCGCGCACGCTTGGGGTGCGTGAGGTCCCCGGTTCAAATCCGGGCGCCCCGACCAGATTTTTGCCAATCAGTGAAATTCCCTACGAGGCTGCTTCTCATTATTGGCGTTAAGTGTGCCTTCTCGCGGTTTTTGCTCTGATAACGTCCGCCAACCCAGCCAGGCCAACCCCTTCCCGTGCTCGGGGCTGCGTAACTTGAAGCAAGGGCGGCTCGCTGCACGTCGCGGTAAATCACTGTATCGGATTACAATATTAGTTATCGAAAGTGCGCGCGAACGTGAAAAAACCAATTGTGTTGTTGACGAATGACGATGGATACCAGGCAGAAGGGCTGAGGGCGCTGGCGGAAAAGCTCCGGGAGTTTGCGCATGTGGCCATCGTGGCGCCGAGCTGGGAACGCAGTGGGGCGGCCCAATCGTTGACGCTGCGGCAGCCCATCGTCTGCCACAAGATTGCCGAGAACGAATGGGCCGTTGACGGCACACCCGCGGATTGCGTGATCGTGGCGCTGCACAAGTTGCTGCCGGACCAGCCGGACCTGGTTATCTCCGGGATCAATCATGGAGCAAACCTAGGCGAAAACGTGTATTACTCCGGCACGGTGGGCGCGGCACGCGAAGCCGTAATCCATCACGTGCCGGGGCTGGCGGTGTCGCTCTGTTCCAAGAAGGTGAATGCGGATTTTGCCCCGACGGCACGATTGGCAAAACAAACTGCGGAACTCATCCTCAGCGAAGGATTGCCGAAGCAGGTGTTGTTGAATATCAATGTGCCGGAAGGCTGGAAGGGCGCGGTGCGTTTCACGCGGCAATCGAAGAAGATCACTCGGACGGTGTTGCGTGAAGGCAAGGATCCCAGGGGGAGCCCGTACTTCTGGTTGAGCGAGCAGCGCATCGACCGGGATATGGAACTGGACGCGGATTCGGACTACGCAGCGATTTTTGCAGGCGAGGCGTCGGTGACGCCCCTCCACCTGGACCCAACGCACGCGCAGTCATTGAACCACCTCTCCCATTGGGCCGCAAAATTGGGGCAGTTGTAGCAAGCCAAAAGTTTCGGGGAGTTGCGGGAGGAACCGCGATTTTCGCTCGGCAGCGAGGCAACCAAGCAGAATCGCAGGGTATACTGGTGCCGTGTCCCGAAAATAATGTAAAGATGTCCGGAGTCTTCAGGGGCTAAAGCCCTATTCACTTCATAGGCTTCATGTCAGGGCTGAAGCCCTGACCCCCTAAGGCGAAAGGCATCGAACTTACGGACGGCACACTAGGGGGCCCGGCAATTTCCGCGAAACTTTCCCGTGGGAAATGCGTCCTTTTCATAGTAGGGAATGACACTCCAAGTTTGTCCACATCGCCTTTGCACCCGTCTGGCTAGGAGGACTTTTGCAAGGAAATCGAAGAGGAGCCGCCTGCAGCCTGTTGATGCCGCTGCTCCTGACTCTGGTAGCCGCTGCGCCACGGCGCGCCGCTGCCGCCCCAGAGGAATTTCACGTTCCCGTGGAGTACTACAAGCTGCCAAACGGCTTGCGCGTGGTTCTGTCGCCAGACCATACGGCGCCAACCGTTTGCGTTGGGGTGTACTACCGCATCGGCTTCCGGATTGAGCCGCGGGATCGCACCGGCTTCGCGCACTTGTTCGAGCACATGATGTTCCAGGGCTCGCAGAATCTCGGCAAGATGGAGTTCATCAAGCTGGTGCAATCGAACGGCGGCATCCTGAATGGCTCGACGCGTTTCGATTTCACCAACTACTTTGAAGTGATGCCCTCTAATAAGCTGGAGACGGTGTTGTGGGCGGAATCCGACCGCATGAACGGCCTCGCCGTGACCGATGAAAACCTGAAGAATCAGCAAGGCGTTGTCGGCAACGAGGTAAAGGTCAACGTGCTGAATGCGCCCTACGGTGGTTTTCCCTGGATTGACTTGCCGATGGCTGCGAATTCCAACTGGTACAACGCGCACAATTTTTACGGCGATCTTACCGATATCGAAGCAGCCAAGCTTCCGGAAGTGCAGAAATTCTTCGACACTTACTATGCGCCGAACAACGCCGTGCTCGCCATCGTCGGCGACTTTGAGCCGGCCGAGGCAAAAAAGCTCGTGGAAAAGTACTTCGGCCCGATCAAGGCTTCACAACTCCCGCCGCAACCCGATCTGACCGAGCCGCGGCAGGAAAAAGAGAAGCAGGTGAACCGCAAGGATCCCCTGGCGCCGCGACCCGCCATCGCCGTGGGCTACCACATGCCGGAGCGCAACACGCCGGAGTATTACGCCATGGGCTTGCTGGCACAGATGCTGATCCAGGGAGACGACGCGCTGTTTCGCCAGGAACTCGTGCAGAAGCGCGGCCTGACGGACAGCGTCGAAGGCGGCATCAATCTCCTCGGAAACATGTTTGACTACCAGGGACCGATGCTGTTATCGGCCAACCTCACCTTCGACACAACCACAAAACCGGAGACGGTCCTCTCCGCGATCGATGCGGTGGTCGAACCCCTGCGCAGCAAGCCTGTGGATCAAAAAACCCTCGACCGCGCGCTGGTCAAACTTCGCTCCGATCTCTACGACACCATGGGAGAATTCAGCGGCTTTGGCTTGATGGACCTGCTGGCCAGCTTTGCCTTGTTCGACGATGATCCTGGACGCGTGAATTCGCTGGTCTCCGAGTTCCGCAGAGTCACTCCTGAAATTCTTCAGAAGACCGCGCAGGAATACCTGCGGCCGACCAACCGTACCGTTGTGCTGCTCGAACCCGGGCAAGCCGCTGCCGCCGGAACCCCGGCGAAGAGCCAGTAGGAGAGGAGAACGCACATGAAGAAAAGAATCCTGCAATTGAGCGTGCTGGTTCTGGCGGGGACGATCCTGGGGATGGCGCCGGCGGATGCGCAAAAGCAGACTCCGCCCGAAGGCGCACCGGCAAAACCCTTCAATCTGCCGGCCAACGAAACGTACGCGTTGCCGAATGGGATGAAGGTCACTCTCGTTCCTTACGGCATCATCCCGAAGGCCACTGTGAGTATTGCGGTTGATGCCGGCAGCCTGAATGAACGAAGGGATCGCATCGGCGTCACCGATCTCACCGGCGACCTCTTCAAGGAGGGCACGGCGACACTGACTTCCCAGCAACTCGCGGAAAGCGCCGCACGCATGGGCAGCACGCTGGACGTCAGCATGGGCTCCGATCAGAGCCAGTTCGGAATGGATGTGCTTCAGGAGTTTGCCCCGGACGCGGTTCGACTTCTGGGAGACGTTTTGCAGCATCCGCGTTTTCCCGAATCCGAGGTGGCGCGCCTGAAAAACGACATGCAGCGGAAAATTGCGCTGCAGCTTTCCGAGCCACAGACCATCGCGGAGATTCGTTTCCGGAAGTTGTTGTACGGCGACCATCCGTACGGCACGATTCTGGCCACCGAGGACGACGCGAAGAAGCTCACGCTCCAGGATGTGAAGGAGTATTACGAAGCGAACTTTGACGCACAGCGTTCGCACATCTATGTTGCGGGCAAATTTGACGTGGCCGCCGTCAAGAAAGCCATCGCCGAGACCTTTGGGAACTGGGCGAAAGGACCGGCAAAATTGGAGAATGTGCCCTCGCCCAAGCCGAATCACGTGCTGGATCTGACCGACCGGCCTGGCGCGCCGCAATCCACGCTGGTCGCGGGCCTGCCCGTTGCACCGCCCACCAGCCCGGATGCGATTCCCCTGGGAGTAACCAATGCCCTGTTGGGCGGTTCGTTCAACTCCCGCATCACCGCCAACATTCGCGAACAGAAAGGCTACACCTATTCGCCCTACAGCGAAATCGCGCGCCACTTTCACACCGCCTACTGGGCGCAGCATGCCGACATCACCACGCAATTCACCGGTCCTTCGCTGAAGGAAATCTTTGGCGAAATCGACCGCTTGCAGAAAGAACCTCCTTCGGCCATGGAATTGAAGGGAATTCAAAGCTACCTCTCCGGGATTTTCGTGATTCGGAATTCCAGCCGCCAGGCCCTGATCGGCCAACTGCAATTCGTCGATTTCCAAGGACTCGGCGAGGACTATCTGAAGAGCTATGTGCCCAAGGTGAATTCGGTGACCCCTGCCGACGTTCAGAGCATGGCCGGAAAGTACATCAAGCTGGAGGAGATGACCATCGTCGTGGTGGGGGATAAAGCGAAGATTTCGGATCAACTCGCGCCGTTTAATCCCACAAAATAGGCGGCGAGTCTAGCCCTTCTTCAAACGGCGGCGGAAAGCGTCGGCAGGTTTGCTGATGACTTTCCGCCGAGCTTTTTCTTCGTAGAGATTCTGGTCAGCTTCTGCCAGCAATTTCTCCACGCGCTCGCCTTCTCCTTGATAGATGGAAATGCCGATGCTTGCCGAGATGGGCGGCTCTTCTTGATCGGCCGCCAGGGTTTCACGGATGCGCTGAGCGACGCGCTGGGCTTCATCATCGCGTGCTTCCGGCAGCACCACGGCGAATTCGTCGCCGCCATAGCGCGCAGCCGTATCAATGGCACGGCAATAGAATCGCAAGATATCAGCAATGCGGCAGAGGGCGCGGCTGCCAACCAGATGCCCATAGGTATCATTGATTTTCTTCAGCCCATCGAGGTCCAGCAGGAGCACTGCAAACGGCCGCCCCGTGCGCAGGGTGCGCTCCGTCTCCGTGTCCAGCACGTCGAGGAGCCTGCGGTAATTTGCCAGGCCCGTTAGCGGATCGCTGGCGGCCAGGTGCCGGACCTTTTCGAAAACGTGTGCGCTATCCAGGAGCGCCCCGCCCAATAAAATTGTGTAGCTGGCCACATTCATGGCTTGCGCGAAAACGAAGGGCCCGTCCAGCAGCTTCTCCGATTGGCAAGCGGCGAGCTGGGCAGCCAGATTGAGCCAGACGGCGCCGAAGATCGAGTGGTCAAAAGCCGAATCCATCAGGTATCTCCGCCGGCTGTAGCCAGCCAGCGCCAGCAGAAAAATCAACGCGGGCAGAAGATGCAGCGGATTCGGAATGATGGCGTTGGGGTGATGCGAAGCCTCCGGCGGCAGCTTGCGCAAAGCTGCCGTGATCAGGTAGGTCAATGACAGGACGCCGAACAGAGCGCCCGCGATTTCCAAGCGGGGATGCCGCGAGCGAGGCAGGAAATGCTCCACGACCAGCGCCGCCACGAATAATATGGCAAGGAGCAACCGGCTGATCCACCATGCCACGGGCGCCCAGAAAAACCACAATTGCGACTCACGCATCCCTTGGAAGAAGAGAACGCTAGAGGCGGTCAGAGTTGCGCCAGAGAGAAGGAAACCCGACCCCAGGATAAGGGAAATACGGTCCTGGGTGCCTTGAAACCGAACCAGCGATACCGCGGCAAATACAAACGCGAAGAGCCCCGTCGTGATCTGAAGATAACCCTGGAGGATGGGATCGGGTGGAGGAGTAAGCCCGCGCAGCCAGTAAGCAGCTAAGAGTATGAACAGGAAGCCGCCCACGTGGAGCGACGCCCGATGAACTTGACGGCGATCGAAGTTGAGGGCAAGGTCGCCCATTCTGAATTCCCTCGGAGTTTAGCGAATCCGCAAAAACTTCCTCCTCTTATTAGAAGCGATTCTGGCGCGGGGCGTTGCGCTCGAAAACTTCTCTGTGAGCCAAGAGATACCGGCTTTGGGGATGACACGACTGTACGAAAGGACAGGATGGCAAAGGGCGAATGGCGCGTTGCGGAGCCCTCCAGTCACGGGGCCGCGTCCTGTGGTGTTCCGCGCGGAAATCGGATTGTGCAGAATCGCATGTTCTGCCGGGGCGAACCAGGAAGAAAGGGCTTGCGCCGCGAACCGCCTTTCCTCAAAATAGCTTTTATTGAATCGTTTGAATATACGAGGCACTCCTTGCCCAGGCTTAGCGCCAGCAGAATCAAGGCCGCCGAGAAACGCCAATCGCCCCCCGCCGCACATACGCTCGCGGAGATTCTCTCCCAGCCAGCTATCTGGGGTAAAACCAGCAGGCAACTCCGCGAATCAGGCACGCTCGACCGGTTGGCAGCGACGTTTTCTCCCCGCAGCCCTTGGCTGTTTGTCGGCTGCGGCTCCAGCTATTACCTTTCCCGTCTGATCGCCGCGCTCTGGACGAGGCATTTCTACATTCCCGCCACGGGGATTCCGGCCTCTGAACTGCTCTTCGCGCCAGAGGAGACTCTGCGGCGGATCGGCGCGGAACAGATCGTGCTGATGTCGCGTTCCGGGGAAACCACGGAAGTTCTGCGCGCCGCCGAATTGCTGCAAGCGCACAAGGCCGTGCAAACACTCGGCGTCACCTGCAATCCGCAAAGCCCGCTGGAAGACCTCTGCACGCACACCTTCAAGCTGGCCTGGGCGGACGAAAAGAGCACGGTGATGACGCGGTCATTCACCGCCATTCTGCTGGCGTTCCAACGCCTCGGTCTGCAATTCGTCGGCGACCACATGCTCAGTTGCGCGTTGGACCAGTTACCGCAACGCGGCCAGGCGTGGCTCGATGGGCATGCCCGGAAAATCCAGGAATTCGCGGCCAAGCGCAAGTTCGACGACTACGTTTTCCTGGGACAAGGCGTTCATTACTGGCTGGCACAAGAAGCGGGGCTGAAGGTCACGGAGATGTCATCGTCCTACAGCCAGGTGTGTTACTCGATGGAATTCCGGCATGGGCCGCGTTCCATTGCCGGGCCAAATACGCTAATTACTCTGTTTGTTTCCGAAGCCGCGGCAGAAGCGGAAACCGTGCTTGCCCGCGAGTTGAAGGAATTGGGCGCGGCGATCTGCGTGATTGCCAACCGGGCCACCCCGGACCTTCGGAACTGCAGCGACCTGCTGATTGAGCTCGGACTGGACGTGCCGGAGTTTGCACGATACGCTGTCACCGCCATCCCTGGGCATCTCATGGGAACAGCAGTGGGTCTGCGCAAGGGACTCAACCCTGACGCACCGAAAAATCTGACGCGCGCCGTGGTTCTCTCTCCAGACGGGAACCGTCCGGCGAAAAGGAGAGGTGCTTGAGCACGGATGCCAGCTACACCACCGCGGGACCTCGCCTGCGGCGCACTCTCACACTTCGAGACCTGATTCTCTACGGCATCATTGTCATTCAGCCTGTTGCGCCGATGTCTGCATTCGGAGTGCTCAGCACGCGCGGCCACGGTCAGGTCGTCACAGCCATACTGATTGCAATGGTGGCCATGCTCTTCACGGGCATCAGCTACGGCAGGATGGCCCGGGCGTATCCCAGTGCCGGCTCGGCGTTCACCTATGTGGCGCAGGAGATCAATCCGGCTGTCGGCTACGTGACCGGATGGAGCATGGTAATGGATTATATGCTCAATCCTCTTATCTGCACGATCTGGTGCGCTGAACAAGCACACGAATTTGCCCCTGGACTTTCCATATGGGGTTGGAAGATTTTCTTTGCCGGAGTTTTTACGCTGCTGAACATTCGAGGGATCAAAACTTCGGCACGCGTGAACACCGTCATGGCTGCCGGAATGAGCGCGGTGATCGTCGTCGTTTTTGTCGCCGCGATCCGCTACATTCATGGAACTCCGCATGGGGCCGACGCCATCTACTTCACTCGGCCTTTCTATGATCCGGCGACGTTTACCTGGGGAAATTTGTTTGGATGCACCTCGATTGCGGTCCTAACTTACATTGGATTCGATGGCATCTCCACCTTGTCCGAAGAGGCAGAGAACCCGCGCCGCAACATTATGCTGGCGACGGTTCTTACGTGCGTTGTCATCGGCATGCTTTCCGCGGCTGAGGTTTACATCGCCCAACTGGTGTGGCCTGCTTCGCAGGTATTTCCGAATGAAAACACGGCTTACGTGTTTGCCGCCGCCCGTACCTGGGCACCACTATTTGGAATTGTGGGCGTCACCTTAATTGTTGCTAATTTTGGCTCGGGTCTCGGCGCGCAGATCGGCGCCGCCCGATTGCTTTTCGGAATGGGAAGAAGCGAGGCTCTTCCGAAGTCGTTCTTTGGCGCCATCGACGCCAAGCATCACGTTCCCCGAAACAACGTCTTGTTTGTCGGCACCGTCGCACTCGTTGGGTCGTTCCTCCTTACTTATGATCTTGGACTCAACATGCTCAACTTTGGCGCGCTCATCGCCTTCATGGGAGTCAATGCTGCCGCGTTTCTTCGGTATTATTGGCGCGCGGAAGAGAAGAAACTGGGCAACCTGATACCACCGATTTTCGGGTTTATCATTTGCTTCCTGCTGTGGCTGAATCTCAGCCACCCTGCGATGAAAATTGGCTCGGTCTGGATGGCTGTAGGGATCGCCTTCGGTATCTGGAGGACAAAGGGCTTCACCAAGCAGCTCTCGTTTGAAGTGCCCCCAGAGGACTAGGCCTTGCGCGCTTTTGGATTGCATTCCGTTGCCTGCGGCCCGATGATGGGCACGCGAGGAATGGCGAATGAAAAAACCTGGCGGGAAGCACGGACTGGTCACCATGCGGGACGTTGCCAAAGCCTGTGGCTTTTCTCCCGCCACCGTTTCCATTGTCCTGAATAACGCGCCTCTGGCACGCTACATCGCTTCCACAACCCGGCAGCGCATTGAAGAAACCGCCAAGCGCCTCGGTTATCGCCCCAACGTGATGGCCCGTTTCCTTCGCAGTAAGCGCAGCCAGAGCATTGGCGTGGTGTTGTTTGATGTCACCGACCCGTTTTGCACGCCCATTTTGCGCGGCATCGAGAATGGGCTTTATCCCGTGGGCTACCTGCCGATTTTTGCCGATGCCCACAACCAGCGCGATCGTTTTGAGCGTTACCTGGAAATGCTGCTCGAGCGGCACGTGGATGGCCTGATCGTGGTGGCCAACTGGCTCCTCGTCGACATTCATGTATTGGCGGACCTGAACAAGCGCGAAATTCCGGCCGCCACCATTGGCTGGGAACTCCCCGGAACTCACCTGAGCTCGGTGATGGTGGATAACGAGGCGGGCGGGCGTCTGGCGCTGGAGCATCTCTATCAGTTGGGTCACCGCCGCATTGCCGTCATTCGCGGTCCTAAGCGGCTGATTGACTCCGCGCCCCGCTGGCGAGGCATCCAGAAATTTGCGCAGTCCGTGAAGCTCAAACTTGATCCCGGTCTCGAACTTCAGCTCCCCGACGTCTTCGATCCCAATTCCAGTTTCGAGCACGGCTTCCGGCTGACGGAAGAACTGCTGGGGGACAAGAAGAAGTTTACGGCGCTTCTGGCTTTCGACGACATCACCGCGCTCGGCGCCATCCGCGCGCTGGCCAAGGCCGGGATTCGCGTGCCGGAAGATTGCTCGGTGATTGGCTTTGATGACGTCGCCATTGCCGCGCTTTCCGCGCCCGCTCTCACCACGGTGCGCCAGCCGCTCGAAACGACGGGCAACGTTGCTGTGAATATCGTCTTGGAGGCGATCAAGG
>Ga0116124_1002407_pt1 | contig 11691 bp, 10 predicted proteins | sample June2015DPH_13_1_2_FD_89728 | JGI IMG/M metagenome (GOLD analysis project Ga0116124, IMG submission 89728) | Peatland microbial communities from SPRUCE experiment site at the Marcell Experimental Forest, Minnesota, USA - June2015DPH_13_150 | ecosystem: Environmental > Terrestrial > Soil >... | reverse complement strand
CTCCGGATGGCTCGAACCGACAAGTTGTTCTGGAAGTCCCTGCTCGTCACCACGTACTACTCCTTGACGAGCATTCCGCTCACCCTATTGTTCGCGTTTGCGATTGCTGTCCTGCTCAACCGCAAGGTGATCGGGATATCACTCTTTCGCACGCTGCTCTACCTTCCTTCCGTCGCGCCATCCGTGGCAGTTGCGATGCTCTGGCTGTGGCTTTTCAATCCGGATTTTGGCCTGCTCAACTATCTGCTCCAGCTCGTCGGCTTGCCCAAACTCCTCTGGATACACGATGAGGTCCAGGTGATTCCTTCCTTCATCTTGATGAACATCTGGCGCATGGGCGGGCCCATGGTGATCTTCCTGGCCGCGTTGCAAGGGATCCCGGCATCTCTGTACGAGGCCGCCGAACTGGATGGCGGCGGGTGGTGGAGCAAGCTGCGCTACATTACGCTTCCGCTGTCGACGCCGGCGTTCTTCTTTAACGCGGTGATGGGGATCATCTCGAGTTTCCAGGTCTTCAATGAAGCCTACATCATGACGGATGGTGGTCCGAACAACGGCAGCCTCTTTCTCGTGTACTACGTGTATCTGAACGCATTCCGATACGGCAGGATGGGTTACGCCTCGACGCTCGCGTGGGCCCTCTTTGTCGTGATCTTGCTGTTGACCCTCTTCATGTTCAGGATCTCGCGAAACTGGGTCTACTACGAAGCCAAGGGAAGGTAGCCAGGGTAATGAGACCGCGTGCCAGCATTGCGAGCATTCCATCCCGAGTCCTTTCCTATGCGCTTCTGCTCCTCGTTGTCGTCTTGTTCTCACTCCCGTTCGTGTGGGTCCTGCGAAGCTCCTTGATGAGCATGTCCGAGATCTTTCAACTGCCCCCTCGGTGGATTCCCGCACCCTTCGCCTGGCAGAACTACATAGAGGCTGTCATCGTCATACCCTTTGGCAGGTATTTCCTGAACTCCATGGTGGTCGTCATGACCACTCTCCTGGGATCCGTCCTGACATGCTCTCTCGCGGGGTTCAGCTTCTCCCGCCTCCGTTGGCGAGGACGCGACACCATTTTCGTGGTTCTCCTGACCTCCCTGATGATGCCCTATGCCGTGACCCTGATTCCTACGTTCGTCCTGTGGAAGTACCTGGGCGGGATCAACACCTTCATGCCATTAGTCGTGCCGTCCTGGTTCGGCACGGGCGTAGGGGGCGTGTTCAACATCTTCCTTCTCAGGCAGTTCTTCCTGACGATTCCTTTCGAGCTGGATGAAGCCGCCTACATGGACGGCGCCCCGCCGCTTGCAGTGTACTGGTTTGTTGTCATGCCCCTCAGCACGCCCGTGCTCGTGGCGGTCATCGTGACGACTTTCGGGTGGGCGTGGAACGACCTGCTCTCGCCCCTGGTATATCTCATCGATTCGAACAAATTCACGCTGGCAATTGGCCTGGCGGAGTTCAACAGCGCGTACTCCATCCAGTGGGACCTGTTGATGGCGGCCTCGATCATCGTCATCCTGCCGGTCTTTGCCCTCTTTTTCGCGCTGCAACGTTTCTTCGTTCAGGGGATCGTTCTAACGGGCCTCAAGGGATAGGACCGCCGCGAACGGCTCGTCGAGACAAGTGCCGGTCCCCGAGGGTCTGTGCGTTTCACGAAAGGAAGGACCGCGATGGCAATTCAGAGTCGCCTCATGTTCCCGACCGGCTTCATCTGGGGCACAGCGACAGCTGCCTACCAGGTCGAGGGAGGCGCGTCGGAGGACGGAAAAGGGGAATCGATCTGGGACCGGTTCAGCGCAACGCCGGGGAACGTCGCTGACGGGAAGGATGGCCGTGTTACATGTGACCATTACCACCGTTTTGCCTCCGACTTCGACCTGATGAAAGAGCTGGGGCTGAGAAGCTACAGATTCTCGATCTCCTGGCCGCGTGTGATTCCCGACGGCTCCGGTTCCGTCAGTGCCAAGGGGCTAGCGTTCTACGACCGGCTCGTGGATGCCATGCTGGACCGCGGCATCCGTCCATTCGCTACGCTTTACCACTGGGACCTGCCTCAGGCGCTGCAGGACGCGGGCGGCTGGGTGAACCGGACCACGGTGGACGCGTTCCTTCACTACACGGCGTCCGTGACCAGGAAACTCGGCGACAGGATCAAGGACTGGATGACCCACAATGAGCCCTGGGTGGCGGCATATGTGGGACACCTTTTCGGTGATCACGCGCCCGGTCTTCGCGACCTGAAAACCGCCCTCGCGGCCGCGCACGGCATCCTCCTTTCCCACGGGAAAGCGGTGCCGGTCATCCGTGCGAACTGCCCGGGCGCCCGGGTGGGGATCGTTCACAACCTGGAATGGGTGGAGCCCGCGTCGCCGCGGGAGGACGACGTGGCCGCTGCCATGCGGCACGACGGTGCGTTCAACCGGTGGTTCCTGGACCCGGTCTTTCACGGACGCTACCCTGGAGACATGCTGGCATGGTTCGCGGACGTCGCGCCCGATGTTCGTGACGGCGACATGCAGATCATTGCAGCTCCTTTGGACTTCCTAGGCGTCAACTACTACACACGAAGGGTGATAGGCCACGATCCTTCGGGCCGTGGAACACAGGGGCGGAGCGTCCTCGCCGCGCGCCAGGTCCATTGGCCATTCACGCCGCGCGCGGATTTTGAGGAATGGGAAGTGGCGCCAGAAGGGCTGTACCGTCTCCTCCTGCGGGTTGCCCGCGAGTACCGTCCCGGCGTTGTGTACGTGACGGAAAACGGCACGCCCCTGCCGGACGCGCCGGCGGCCGATGGGGTCGTGCGCGACCCTGTCCGCCAGACGTACATCGCACGTCATGCGGCCGCCGTGCACCAGGCGATCGCGGACGGCGTCGATGTGCGCGGCTACTTTCTCTGGTCGTTCATGGACAACTTCGAGTGGGCCTACGGCTACACGAAGCGCTTCGGAATCGTCTACGTGGACTACGACACGCAGAGTCGGATGGTGAAAGATTCCGGTCGCTGGTATTCGCGTGTTGCCCGGGAGAACGGCTTCTCGATCGCAGATGCTGTCGCACCCTGACTGGGGCGAGGCAGTTGACTTTCAGGAACTGACGTCGCTATGACCGACGAGAGCATGACACTTCTGTAGCTGGCTGAGAAGTACGGAGACGGGGACTTTTACGGAAACTGAGTCAGTGGACGTCTGTAGCGGTTGATGGAACTGGAAGCCGACGCAAGCCGCAAGGCCGAGGGTCACGAGCGGACCCGAGCGTGTGAACCAGAGAAACGGTTATCGGGAGCGGCAGCTGGAGACGCGCCTGAGGACTCTGGATCTGCGTATCCCGAAGCTGCACTCGGGGGGACCTACTACTATCCCTCGTCTTTGGAGCCGCGCAAGGCCTCTGAGCAAGCGTAGGTGGCCGTGGTACAGCAGGCCTATGACAAAGTGGTGAGCACCCGCAAAGTCGACGACTTGGTGCAGTCTCTGCGCATGACGGGAATCTCCGAGATCCAAGTCTCGCGGATGAGCTCGGAGCTGGACACGCGCGTACGGAAGTTACTCAGCCGCCCCCTGAGTGGGCGTCGCGGCAGTCGAAAACGGGGGAATCACCCGGAAAAGGCCCAAGAGTTTGTGAATAAGCACCAAGGAAACACAACCCTGAGCCAAGGGCTAAAGGGGGCGCGCCATTCCTCCGGGACGAGGGAATTGAACTCTCTCGCGGCAAGCGACAAGTCTGGGTTGAACCGTTTGAGTGAGGCTGGAGCCCGGATCACCTTCGGAAGTTTCTGCCCGACGAAGACTGGCGGGCGCAACTGCGAAAGCGGCTCTGCAGACACCGACCTCTATGTCCGCAGCGGCTCGCGGATCCCGTTCTATCCCGAGCCGGTGGCCTGCACGGACGAGATGGATCTCTCCCGGGCGGGCGTCACTCCAAAACCCCTCGGTCTCTCGCGACGTACCCTCTGCTCAGTAGGGAACACGAGAGATAGTCGGGTCTTCGACGTTGAACGTCCAAAACAATTCTCCAGCGCTTTGTCTGAATCATCCGTTCACGCAGGGTGATTCACGGCTTTTGTGGTGACGGACGTGATCAGGCCCGGGTTGAGCTGGCGCAAGCGGTTTCAAGCCAGGAACGCGTAGGTCCGACTGCTGTTTTGGTCACGGCCAAGACTGAACAGGGCCAGCGAGTCCCGTAGGCCTGCCGTCTCCTCAGCGCAGGCCACGTTCTCCGCCCTCGATGAGGGCATGCACAGCCCTGCTCGGACTCGATACGACTTTACATTCCGTTGGGCTGTCCAAGAGAAGAACCGTCTTATTGATCAGTTCTCGATTTGGAATTCCTGGTCGATTTGCAAGTCAATTGGCCTTGCAGGAGGCCATATGTTATACGCCATATCAAGGTCAACGCAATTGAGCAGGCCACCAGAGCCAGAAGCCAGGCGCCTCGCACTGTCAGATAAGAGATGTGAGAAAAAAAGGAAATTGCTTACAAACTGTTCCAAATCAAAACAAAAGAAAGAGGAGCCGGCCAAGCGCTGATTGACCCAACCCCTTGCAACGAATAGTATTGGCCAGCAGTGAGTTGCAGAGAGACGCGCGCCGACACGAATAGGACCCGTTTTCCTAAACCGTAGGTCAGATGTTCGAGTCATCCCTGGGGCAAAAGTAATTCCTGACTCCAGAAAGAATTGCATCCTGGTGCTTCGCCCCTAACCAGAGTACTGTCAGATAAGAAATGTCAGAAAACCAATTGACGGAGCGGCCATGACCTCCACATCAATCCAAGTTCTTCCACATAGCTGCTACTTCCGCCGGTTCCCAAAACCGTTTGATTGCAGCCGAAGACCGGCGATGAGGTCCCCCGAAACTAGAGATGAGTACGCGTCGTTTCTCGCCAGGTACCTCTGTGGTTCAAGCCTTGACCGATGTGCAAGGGGTCAGATATTCAACTCCTCCCAGGCTGATTTTCGAAATACGTACCGGTCAACGCCTTATGACATAGCTACAGCTTGTCGGGTAATTCAGGCGCCAGTCCGCTCGGTGTTCGGCGGGCCGTGGACCGTTGGCGCGCTATCTTGTGTGCGGTCTGTCTTATTGTCGTGCCCCGCTGGTGCACTGTCAGCCCTAGGACCGAGGATCGTGTATGTCGTTAGCCGCTCAGCCTCATCCCCTTGCGCCCAGCCAGTTCGCGCACCAGCTTGGTGGAGTTGAATCCCAGCACTGCGCGCTGTCCGCAGGCCCCCATCATAGAGGCACAGCGTGCAGAGGGACGGTTGAACCCGTACCTCGAACTCTTGATGGTGCCGATTGCCGCTTCCACCAGTGCCCTCTCTGCGACCAGCCGCTCGCGCACCACTGCGTTTACCGACCACTGGGTACGTCCACGGGGGGCCAGTCCCACATCCTTGACCCCCAACTTCTTCAAGGCGGAGACGTTCTTCGCGCTGTATCCACCACGATCGTAGGCATAGGCCTGCGGCGCCTGGCCAAAGAGCGCGATGTGGTCTTTGACCGCGCGCACCGCGAACTTCGTGTCCACCAACTCGCGGCGATCCTGGGCCAGCGTGGCCAGCAGGTACCCACCGGCCAGACGCGTGATGCCCCAGCTCAGTCCGAACTCTACCGGCTTTCCCACTTTGCCTCGTACGATGCTGTAGAGCTGCGGGATGTGCAAGTTGATAATCTTGCCGCTGGCCACGTAGCCCGTGCGAATCCAGTAGCGGATCTGCGGCAACAGTTTGCTCATCGTGTCCTGCAATTGTACCAGCTTGGTCTTGGCCACGATCCCATACTTGTGTAGCGTTTCCCGCTGTGCAGCAGCTTCGCCCAGCACCTTGCCCAGATAATCGTTGAGTTTCTCGACGATGGCGGCCATCTGCTTCATCACCCGATCTTTGCTCTCCTTGGTCTTGGCAAACAGGCGGTACTCTCGGGCTTTCTGCCTGGCAGCTTTGAATTGACTGACCGTCTGCTGCACAAATCCCTTCAGCCCTCGGCCAACCTTGCGGGCTGCGCTCGCCACCGAGGTCAGGAAGCCGGCCATGAGCCCCATCTCGTTGGGATAGGGGATCGATGCTTCCTGCGCTGTGGTATCGGCCACCAGTGTGGTAGGGTCGGCCAGCTTGTGTTTCACCGCCATGTGCACCACATGCTGATTGATAAGTTTGATCCCCTTCTCGCCCATCAGCTCGGTGAAGTCCTGGATGGTAGTGAAGTCCGGGGTCCACTCCGTCTCGGTCAGCCCGCACAAATAGCGCGCGGGGGCGTAGTAACGGATGAGGTCTTCCGCCTCCCGATAGGTGAGCCTTCTGGTTGCCATCAGAAGCATGGCCCCCAGGGAGGCACGCAGGTGCGGAGGGCGTCCCGCGGCGTTCTTGAGTTTGGAGGAGCGAATCTGCTGCGCTCGGTCCTCCATCTCGGTCCAGTCCAAGGTGTCGGTCAGCTGGACCAACTTGTGGTCCTCCGCGATAGGGATGGTCGGGCGCTTGGACCTGGGCAGCAGATCGGGTTGGCGATTGGCACTGGCAGGGCTCATAGGCGATGACCTCCCGGGGATTGATTGTCATATCGGCGAATGCCATGGATGGAATACGGGAGAAGATGAAGAAGCTGAGGCAGAGAATGTTGCACAAGCAGATCACCGCGAGGATCGTGGAGAAGGGCCAACAGCGTTGGAGCTTGACAGAGAACATAACTAACAGTAGTATAACTGTAGACTATTTTATGTCAAGCTCTATGCCCATGAAAGAAGATCTTCAGCAAAATTACCAAGCCCTCCAGCGCGCCCTCAGTCAAGTCGGCTACTTTCGCCGTGGCACTCTGCTGAAACGCTTTATGCCCTGCGGCAAACCAGGCTGCGCGTGTCAGGGTTCCCCGCCTCGCCTCCACGGTCCTTACTACCAGTGGACGCGCAAGGTGGATGGCAAGACTGTCACCGTCCGCTTGACCCCGGAACAGGCCGACCTTCTGGCCGGCTGGATTGCCACCGGCCGTGAAATGGACAGAATAATCTCTGAAATGGAGCGACTGTCGCTGCTCGCCACCGACCGCTTTCTCAAGGAACTGCCGCCCCCAGTGCGCAAGGCGCCAGCCAAGCGCACCCGCGCGCGGCGGGCCCCGAAACGTTAGGAATTTCCCGACAAGCTGTAGCTACGTGGCATGGCCTAAAGCAGCGTAACATAGAATTGAGCAGTCGCGCCGATTCACATATGATGTGACGGTTCATACAGACTGCACCTTATCTTGCCGTCGTTTGCACCGCGGACTGCTCCAACGATTTGTTAACCTGAGCCACTTCTAATCAAACACAACATGCAGATCCCAGACGCGTTATTCGCTTTTCAAGTCCACTGCGACGGGACCCAGATAGTTAAAAGATAAGAAAAAGGTCACTCTCTCCCCTTTCCGAATTTTCCCCCAAGTGGATTCATCCGTACCGCGTGGGTCAGCGAATACATCATCAAGCGCTCCATCGCGTTTAATAAATCCATACCCAAGTTCTATTCTGGCAATCATCCCTGCGAATCGTTTTTTTGAATTGCCATCCATCACATGCCCACGAAATTCTCTTTTTATTAATGGGCTAACTTTAGCTTCCCTTAGGCCTGCAAACAACCGCATCGACTCTTTTAGTTCTCCATCGATGAATAGATGTCTCGCATACTTAAACTGCGCAGCAAAATTTGAGTCGCCATCTGTAAATGATCTTCTAAGATGGTGTCCTATTTCCGCTCGGCTTCCAGCGCTATATCTTTCCATAACATCTGCTATTGCAAAATTTACATGCTTATCGCCAGGATTGCGATCTGCGCATTGCTTGAGCACACTCAGTGCCTGTTCATGGTTACCCTCATTTGCCAGCTTCTTTGACAGACGAATTGCAATATAAGGCGACTGAGGATTTGTTTCAAAAGCCCTAGTAAGGAGAACTACAGCCTTGGGATAATTCGAAAGGTATTCTGCATAGCGAGCCTCCGTATCCAAAATAAATGGATCGTCCGGAAATCGTTGCCGAGTACGTTCCAGAAGCTCTTCCAATTCCTTTACTAGTCGCTCAGCTTCTCCTTGATTCTCAGCGCTACCCAATTCCTCTAGTTGGGAGAATGTTGCCTTTACAAGAGTATGATATGCATAGCCTCCAATCGTTCCTGCGTTAATCAATTTCCTGGATATGTCCTTTGCTTCTTCATAATACTTTCTCTTTTCAACTTCAGTATTTGCTTTTCTAGCTTTTGCTAATGCTATTTCGGCAAAAGAGTGAGATATGGCTTTGTTATGTGGTGCAAGTTCAAGAGCAAAAGATACAAGGCTACTGGCTCTAGATAAATCGCCACCGACGCGATTCATTTCATAAATTGCTTCTTGCTGAATGAGCGAAGGATTATCTCGATTCCTGATCCGAGCCGCAAGGTAGAACTGCCGCACCAAACTGGGGTCAGCAAAGAGCGATAGAAGCTCCTTTGCATTCGTCAAACCTCTAAACGCTTCCGAATCAGCCTGGTAATCAACGTCGATAGCCTTTAGGATCTTCATGTACTCATCGAATCGATCCTGTTGCGAAGAAAGAGCTCGCTCGAATACAATTTCTGCGATATGTTGATGTCTTGTTCGATAGTAGAAGTCGTGAATGATCCCATCCTTCACGGCAAATACTATGAACTCAAGGGGCTTGAATAGCTTCTCTTTGAATTCCTCGAACTTAATTCCATGAACGCGAGAAATCAGTCCTGCCCTAGTCTGAACCCCTAATCTATGAAAAATGCAGACAGTTAAGTATAGAGCTCTTGCTCTCGAATCCCGGATCGAATTAAACTCATCAAGCACAATGTCACTAAATGGTTTGCCTAATGTAGCTTCATGAAGAGCCACAAGCAACTGTCGTCCTGCCCGTTCCGACATTTCTTCGTGCTGCTTTTCAATGGGCAAACCTGCCATATGACCAAGCGAGGAATGTTTCGTAAGCAACTGTAAGAGCCCGTCGACCTCCTTTGCGTTTAGGTATTTGACTTCAAAAGTGTCATTGACTAGGGAATCAAGCGTAGTGCATTGTTCGTTCCACTCGTTGTACCGTTCTGCTGTAATGATTGTAAGAAGCATCTTGTCTCTTTCCGCGAGTGAAAGAAGCTGTTCGATCTTGTCCCTATATTCATTAGCTGGGTCAATGAAAAGATAAATACGTTCTTTACACAAGTTGAATAATTGAAAAAGGTATTCGTACGGAAGGACGCTCTGCGCCCTTACAAATAAACAGAGCTTCTGAAATTGACAGGCAGAATCCCAGGCAATGCGCTTAAGGCAGATACTTTTTCCCGAGCCAGCATGTCCCTTTACAACAAATAGCTCGGTTCTGTCGCGTCCTACCTCGTCATGCAACATTATCCCTTCGATTACCTTGTCATTTAACTCGCGGTAGACATCGTATCCTACTGCAATCCCTCCGAATTCTCCTGCATATCCTTTATAGAACTGTTTCGCATCGATTTCCTCCACTGCCATGGCGCCATGCAAATAGTAGACATCCCTTTCTAGAAATGAATATAGACCCACATGATTCTCTGACGGCTCACGAACTTTGAATCTTCTGGTGATCGGGCGATCCTCTGCCTTGGCATCAATATGCAGCCTTCTGAAAGAAGTTGGTATTTCTGAGTTGAGATCATTAAGAAATTCTTCAAACGTTGCTCTGATTGTTGAGAGTTTCTTTTTTTCCCAGAATCTCTCCTCTTCGGGAGACACGCTTGGCATCACTAAGAATGATCGCGGTCTTGCCTCTTCAAGCTTCTCAAGACTTAAAAGAATCTGGCGGATATCAGGATCGGACAAGCTATGGCCCACAAAGACGAATGGATAGTCCGTCATTAGACTTTCTACTCTCTCAAACAGCCGCGCCCGGTTGATTTTGTGTGTTATATACTGCTCTGGAGTCAGTATCAGGGGCAATCTGATATCGTCGATGCAGGTAATGCAGCCATGAAGCTTGATATATGCTACCGTCTCCCGCGACCTGAGTTTGGCCTCTATTCGTTCCCCCTCCCTCATAAAGACCGCTAGGTTTTGTGCACGTTCTGCATTCTTCTGATAAGCCTTTTCAATTATTCTATCGTAATTGGTGGTAGCGATGGCCGTCCAATGGAACAAAGGAAGAAGCAAATGAAAATCGGCAGGTTCAAAATCACGAAAAATGTCAGCTACGAAGGATTGAACGGTAAATAGATCGGATTGCGAAATTGCCAATTCAGAGACAATTTCTAGCGGTCGCCCAACGAAAGATTCGTTTAGGAACTTTAGGCTGATCTTTTCTGCCAATTGCTTTCCGTCTGGCGGAACAGCACCCTTAGGATGGAACGCTCCTTTAGATGCGCCTGAGCCGAGCATGAGACCGACGTTTCCATTTTGTATTTCTTCTTTCAGCAACCGCGGGAGTTCAGTCAAGGGACACCTCCATCAAGCCAACTGTCTGTGTCAATGTTAAGATATTGGCTATTCTGAGCATATTGCTTCGGATGATTTCAATCTTCAGAAAGTCGAGCCATACACAAGTTTCGAGGTTCTGCGAATCTTGCGTCAGCCTAACATAGAGTTCAGTTGCCCCGCTGACCAGAGCCCAACGGCGCCGGTTCAATTTCCGCCCGTATGCCTTGCTTTCTTAACGTAGTCCTAGGGGACAACTGCAACGACTTGTCAGGGCTATTCCGACTTCTATAGTTCACTCAGTCTGAACCACCTGTCCAGGCTTCTGAAGTTGTGATTGTCGCGGTAGTGCTGTAGATCGGCCAGCTGCTCTCGATGTTGTTCGAGAATTTGTGCCTTTTCTGCTTCGATAAGCGCATCGCAATCTTTGAGACACTTCCGTATTCTTTCAGGGGCGTCGCGTATTTCACCGATCGTGTAAATCTCCGAGAGTGCCTTTATTGTTTCGGATAGTTTTCTTTGTTTTTCGACGAGGGCCAGGAATGTCGGATCCGCTGCATTTGTCGGACTAGGTAGCCTTCCCAGCTGCTCATTGACTTGCGTGACTTTGGCCTGAAGGTGGCCTCCGATCCCCATTGTTATGGGCAGAGATAAATCGAACATATTGAAGTGGTGCCAGTTTTCCTTAGCAATCTCAAGTTCTTCGGGGCTGACTCCATTCTTGGTGAGCTCTGACTCAATTCTTTGCATCATTTTGTAAGTTTCCCGGTGTGGCATCGCCGAACCCCACCTACCCATTCTGGCGGTGACCGTGAATAGGAGTTCCGCCATTGGAAGGGAGATCGCTTTGAGCCTCCTGATCGTGTCATCAGCCTCGGCAATCTTCTTTTCAAGAAGCTCTGCCTCGATTCCAAAGCCTTTGAATCTTCTGAACATTGGAAGGAAAACGAAAATTAGGCTTATCATCGCAGCCGCGAAAGCCGTTCCGGCGGCGGCCACTTTGTCGACGAGCACGAGGTACGTGCCGGCACCGAAAAGCAACAGTGAAAAGCCGAACAGGACCCTACGCATGCCCTTGCCTTCGGTTCGGTCAGCCGGACTCAGGTCATCATTCTTTTTTGGACTGTGCATGGATGTATCCTACCCTCGCAGAGACGACATCTCAATAGCCATAACATAGAGTTCAGTTGCCGCCCCGACAGAAACAACGCACTTGCAGTTCTACGGAACTTCGGCCTCGGTTCCAAACAGCCCTCAGGCGGACAACTGCAACGACTTGTTATGACTACAATCCGCGTGATGGCAT
>Ga0116124_1002392_pt1 | contig 11746 bp, 11 predicted proteins | sample June2015DPH_13_1_2_FD_89728 | JGI IMG/M metagenome (GOLD analysis project Ga0116124, IMG submission 89728) | Peatland microbial communities from SPRUCE experiment site at the Marcell Experimental Forest, Minnesota, USA - June2015DPH_13_150 | ecosystem: Environmental > Terrestrial > Soil >... | reverse complement strand
TCGCCGGTCATGGGCGGCCGGCGCGGGACAGACAGGTGCATGCGCTGGAGTTCGTGGTCGAGCCGCGCCTACTCGGCGGAAAGACGGATGAGGCTGGCGGCTTTGGCCGTGGCCTTTGCGCGGTCGTGATGTACCCACGAGCAGTGCTCGCGGATGTTGGCCATCTCGACTTTATAGGGATTCAAGCCCGCAAGCTGCGCCGCTCGGCGGAAGGTCTTCAGGTGCATGTGAGGCGAACAGGATGCTATGACTACGGAGTCAAGCTTTTCGGCCACGATCTTCTCGCGGACCAGCGCCTGTCCGGGGTCCGAACACATGTACTTGTAGTTCATCGCGCAGCGAACCCCGGGGAACTTTGACACCTCTTGCGCCACGACATCGACGTCAACCGTACGCGCGATGTTCTCTCCACACCAGCAGATGAAGACGCCTATTCGGGACATCAGGCTTTTCCCACAAAGTGCCGGTTGATGCCCAGCGCTGATTCCGGCAGTCCCAGCGCCATCCCAACCACATCCGAGAGGTAGTAGATGACCATGCCATGCCGCACGCCGTAACGGCGCTCGATGTCAGGCTGCTTCATATCGAGATTGACGTGGCACATGGGGCAGGCTACCACCAAGCAGTTAGCCCCATGCGCGGCAGCGTTGCTCAATATCTTATGCGAGAGATCGAGCACGGTTTCCTCGCTGGCCATGGTCATGCCGCCGCCACAACACTCCGTGCGGTAACTCCAGTCAACGGTCTTCGCACCCAGCGCCGTCAGAATGGCCTCCATCGAATGCGGCTGTTCGCAATCGTCGAACTCGACGACGTCGGGTGGGCGAGTGAGCAGACAGCCGTAATAGCAGGCAGCGCTCAGAGATTTGAGCGGGCTCTTCAACGCCGCCTTCAGGCGGTCAAGGCCGATTTGCCCGAACACCTGGATCAGGTTCAGCACCCGAGTCGTCCCGCGAACTTCGAGTTCGACGATCCCGGACATCTCGCGGCGCAATCCCTCGTTCCCGGCAAGGGCCTTCTGGGCCTTGATCAACTGCATGGAGCACATCGGGCAAGGCGCCAGTATTTCGCCGAATCCGCCGCGCTCCGCCAGCGCCAGATTGCGCGCCGGGAGGGCGATGGAGAGCTTCTGGTTGAGCGAATGCGCGGCGGTCGCTCCGCAGCAGATCCATTCGTCGATCTCCTGCAACTTCACGTCCAGTGTCTTCAGGCAGGCCCGTAGCGATTCCTCGTAGTCGTCCGAAGATCCGTGCAGCGCACATCCGGGGTAATAGCCGATATTCATGAGTTGTCCATCGAGCGCGCGAAGATGCGGCGGAGCACCGCCCGGTCGCGGACTTTCTTGCCTCGCAGGTGAAGCTTCTTCCGCTTATTCAGCTTGGGTGCGAGCGTTGCGTCTTTGAAGAGCAGAGAGAACCGGCGGTCGTGCATAAATCCAGCCAGTTTGAACTGGACGATCAGTTCCAGTTCGTAGAGCCGCCCGTTGCGCCGGATATTGTCGAGAAAAGCCTTTTGGAAAAGCATTACTCGGCGCTGGGCGGGCGACACCCGGCCCTCCTCCATGGAGAGCTGCCGCAGCGCATCCATGATCCCCGCACAGTTCACCGATTTCGGGCAGCGGGTGGCGCACGTCTGGCAGGAGACACACTGCCAAATTGATTGGGCGTCCAGGGCTTCCCTTTCCCTCCCTAGCTGCAGCAGGCGAATGAGCCGGTTAGGCGCAATATCCATCTGCGCGGCCATCGGGCAGCCGGCGGTGCATTTCCCGCACTGGTAGCAATCAAAAAGGTGGGTGTGGGCCAGGGCCTCGACGACGCTGGCAGTGGCACTCGCTTGCGGGAGTGGGTTTGTCGTGTTCACCGATACCGCCCGGCGAGAAAATGGGCCAAGTCCGGTGTAACTATTACTCGGCCGCGCTAGGGAGACCAGTTGCCTGATACCCCCCGCACGGATCCCTACAAGCACGGATTAGCGCACGGGGCTCTTATCTCAGATACCGATGCTTTTGTCAAGTTGGCTTGGCCCCTTTTGATCATCTGAATTGGCCCGTGTCCCTGCTAAAAACTCGATCGACCGCAAAGAGCGGCTTATTCACAGGGGCGTCAAAGGGTCGAGGGAGTTGCAGAGCGGGCGCGCGCTCCAGATTTGATGGCAGTGCGAACTCGGGGAAGATACTGTTCCCCCCGGGCCGGAGTCCACGTGGTTCTCGGTCGACTCGATGTCGGAAAACACCCCTCTTCAGTGCGAGAACAATTCTTCAAGCCGCCCGCCGTGCCGCCTGCGCTCGTCGCGCAACTCCGCCCGGGAGGCCGCATGGTGGTTCCGGTAGGCCGCTCCGTGCAGAATTTGATCCGCCTGCGCCGCACGGCGAAAGGCCTGGAACGCGAGAGCCTGCTGCCCGCGAGCTTTGTTCCCATGGTGCCCGAAGCTGAACGAGCGCCCCAGTAGCGCCGCCTTTCAGTTTTCCTGCAACGTGATTCCGCTGTGTCTTCCCTTGTATAACAGATGTAAAACCTCGTCGGCGTGCGGAAAGCGAGCTGGCAGCAAGAGCAAATGCGCGTGGCGATCTGCCGTGGGTTCAACGGCGGCGGTGCAACCACCGTTGAACTCGCCCATCAACTAGTCGAGCGTCGCCGGCAAAGCAAATCTTTGAGATTTGAAGGATTGGCCTCGGACTGGGCAGATCGGCGCTTCCTTGTCGCCATGTGCTTAGCGACGAATCCGCAGGGGCAATCCGAAGTTCTGGCCGGGTGACGGCGCACTCGGAAACTATGCTCAGTGGGTACGTCGCCGGATTGGGTCTGATAAACAAGCTTTGCGCCGAGTGGGGCAAGTCAGAAGATTCCTGACGGGAAGCCAACTTTTCATTCCTAATCCATTTTGTGTGCGCCCAGCACCCATGGTGCACACAGGAGCCCTTGCGGAAATCTCGGTCTGCTGCCGGGACCACTTCGCGGCCGGTCCAGCACGGAGAGGTTTTGCTGCCGATGCCGCTTCTCGGAACCCTCCCCCTGGCACTCCTCCCGATAGTCCAATCGCGTTGACTTAGCTACAAACGCGGCCTAGGATGGTCACCAAAGGCGGGACCCTCGTCATGATCGGCAAGACCATTTCCCACTACCGTATCCTCGAAAAGCTCGGCAGTGGCGGCATGGGCGTGGTGTACAAGGCCGAGGACACCAAGCTCAAGCGGACCGTCGCCCTGAAGTTCCTGCCTGAAGAACTCTCCAAGGACCGGCAAGCCCTGGAACGATTCCAGCGGGAGGCCCAGGCAGCTTCTGCTCTCAATCACCCCAACATCTGCGTCATCCACGACATTGATGAGCACGCAGGCCAACCCTTCATCGTCATGGAGTATCTGGAGGGGCAGACCCTGAAGCAGCGCCTTTCTGGGAAACGGCTCAAGACGGAGGAAGTGCTGGACCTGGCCATCCAGATTGCCGACGCCTTGGATGCCGCCCACGCGAAGGGCATCGTCCATCGCGACATCAAGCCAGCGAACATCTTTGTGACGAACCGTGGGCAGGCGAAGGTCCTGGATTTCGGCTTGGCGAAACTCGCACCGAAGCCCATGCGTGCGGTGGAAGCGGTGGGAGCGTCCGCCCTGCCCACCGCCTCGGTCGAGCCCGAGCATCTCACCAGCCCAGGTGCGGCGATTGGGACCATCGCCTACATGTCACCGGAGCAGGCGCTGGGTCAGGAGCTCGACGCGCGCGCAGACTTATTCAGCTTCGGCGTGGTGCTGTATGAAATGGCAACGGGACGCCAGGCTTTCTCGGGCACCACTTCGGCGGCCATCTTTGATAGCATTTTGCACCGGGCGCCGACCTCCCCGGTACGTTTGAACCCGGAGTGCCCTGCCGAACTGGAACGCATCATCAACAAGGCGCTGGAGAAGGATCGCGACCTCCGCTATCAGCACGCCTCCGAGCTACGCTCCGACCTGAAGCGCCTGAAGCGCGATACGGATTCAGGGCGAGCGGCTGCGGCGGTCGCCCCGGGCTACCCTCCGCCGAGCACTGCAGGCACGGTCTCCGACCACCGGGCAGAAGAGCCGCCCATGGTGCGTGTAGGGACGATTCCTAAATCGCCCTTACGCAAGCGATGGCCTCTGCTACTGGCGGGGATTCTGCTCGCGCTTGTGGCCGCCGCGACAGTATTTTATCTGCTCCGGGGCCGTGGCGAGACCATTGATTCCGTCGCGGTATTGCCATTCGTGAATGCGAGCGGCGATCCCAACGGCGAATACCTGAGCGATGGGATTACCGAGAGTCTCATTAACAGCCTTTCGCGATTGCCTCGCTTAATGGTCATGTCTCGCAATTCGGTCTTCCGTTACAAAGGGCGAGAGAGCGACGCGCAGGCCGTGGGCCGCGAACTCAAGGTCCGGGCGGTCCTCACTGGCAAGGTCGTGCAGCGCGGCGACAACCTCTCCATCAGCACCGAACTGGTGGACGTGCGGAACAACAGCCACCTGTGGGGCGAGCGGTACAACCGTAAACTGACCGATATCCTCGCCCTGCAAGAAGACCTCGCCGAGAATATCTCCGATAAGCTGCGCCTGAGGTTGAGTGGCGAAGAGAAAAACCGGCTGACCAAGCATTACACGGAAAATCCTGAGGCTTATCGGCTCTATCTTAAGGGGTCCTACCACTTACAGAAGTACACACCGCAAGATCTGAGGAAAGGGCTCGAGTGCTTCAATCAGGCCCTGGCGATCGATCCGAGATACGCGCTTGCTTACGAGGGGTTGTCTTCCTACTACAGTTCAGCCGTTGATTGGACTCTATCTCCTAACGAGGGGATGCCCAAGGCGAGGGAGGCGGCAAGGAAAGCCCTGGAGATTGATGACAATCTCTCTGAGGCGCATAGTGACATGGCGTATATCCATTACTGTTACGACTGGGACTGGGCCGCCGCTGAACGCGAATTCAGGCGAGCGATCGAGTTGAAGCCGAACGATCCTATGGCTCATGACTTGTACGCTTGGCTCTTGGTATCCATAGGGAGGACCGACGAAGGCATCGCTGAGGATAAGAAAGCGATAGAATTGGATGCCCTCTCTTTACACACCAACACGTTTCTAGGAGTGGACCTCTACTACGCGCGCCGGTATGCCCAGGCGATCGTTCAATTGCGAATGACCATCGATTTGGACCCGAACTACTGGTTCACACATTCCTACTTAGGGCGTGCTTACGAGCAACAAGGCCAATTTCCCGAAGCGATTGCGGAGTTCCATGAAGCCGTGCGATCGGCAAAGGGCATCACGGAGCCGAGGGCACTTCTCGGACGAGCCTATGCCGTATCGGGGAAGAGAGGCGCGGCCGAAAAGGTGCTGGACGAGTTGAATGAAGAGTCCAAACAGACTTACGTCTCGCCGTATGACATCGCATTGATTTACGCCGGACTCGGCAACAAAGAGCAAGCCCTGGCTTGGCTTGAAAGAGCCTTTGCCGAACGTTCTACCTGGATGCCCTTTCTCAGAGTTGACCCGGAGCTCGATGCTCTTCGCACGGAACCCCGCTTCCAGGATCTCCTGCGCCGCATGAACTTTCCACCATAAGCGATCGCGTTGACTTGCCCATTAGGGAAGTCTAAGATGCCACCAAAGGTAGGCCGCCGCGCCGTGATTGGCCAGACTGTTTCCCACTATCGCATCCTCGAGAAGCTGGGTGGCGGCGGCATGGGTGTGGTGTATAAAGCCGAGGACACCAGGCTCAAGCGTACTGTGGCCTTGAAGTTCCTGCCTGAGGCCCTCTCCCCGGGCCGGCAGGCCCTGGAACGGTTCCAGCGTGAGGCTCAAGCGGCTTCGGCGCTCAACCATCCAAACATTTGTACGATCTACGACATCGATGAGCACGCCGGGCAGCCCTTTATGGCGATGGAGCTGCTGGAAGGGCAAACGCTGAAACAGCGGATTACAGGGAAGCCTTTTAGGATCGACGAACTGCTCGATTTGGCGATTCAAATTTCCGAGGCGCTAGACGCCGCGCACGCGAAGGGCATCGTCCATCGCGACATCAAGCCCGCGAATATCTTTGTTACCCAACGTGGCCAGGCGAAGATTCTCGATTTCGGGCTGGCGAAGCTGGCCCCGGAGCCGAAACGAGTAGCGGAGGCGGTGGGGGCCTCAGCTTTGCCGACCGCAGCGGCCGGAACCGCCGAAGAGCACCTGACCAGCCCCGGCGTGGCGATGGGGACGGTGGCCTACATGTCGCCCGAGCAGGCGCGGGGGGAAGATCTCGATGCCCGCACCGACCTGTTCAGCTTCGGCGCCGTCCTTTACGAAATGGTCACAGGCAAGCTCGCCTTCCCCGGAACAACGTCAGCGGTCATCTTCAATGCCATCCTCAGCCGCGCACCGACCTCGCCAGTACAATTGAATCCTGACTTGCCGCCGAAGCTGGAGGAGATCATCAACAAGGCGCTCGAGAAGGACCGTGACCTGCGCTACCAGAGCGCCGCCGAGATCCGGGCTGACCTGAAACGCCTGAAGCGCGACACGGATTCGGGACGGTCCTCCGCCGCGACGGGCCTTGTGCCCGCCCAACAAGGGCGCCCACTAGGGGCGCCCCTACGTTGGCGGGGGATGATCGCGCTTGCGGCTGTCGCCTCTCTCCTGGCCGGGGCATTCCTGGCTTATCGCTACCGCCCGGCCAAAGCCCCAAGAGGCCCAGGGAAAATCACGCAAATCAGCCGTTGGAACAAGCCGATCTATTCGGCGAAGCTGTCCCCGGACGGGCGCACCGTGGCTTTTACCTCATGGGTGAGCGCTGTTGGTCAGGTGTTCGTGATGCTCGCTTCGGGCGGAGAGCCGCTGCAGTTGACCCGCGACGAGGGCGACAAATTCGTGAACGGCTTTTCCCCCGAGGGGACCGAAATCTATTACTCGCGCACATTCGGCCGCGACGAGGCATGGGCTGTGCCCACACTGGGAGGGACGCCGCGCCGGGTGGCATCCGGTAGCCTCCTGGTGCCCTCTCCGGATGGGGGCGCATTCTTCTACGTGAAGGCGGGCGACCAGACGGTGTTCCGCACCGACAGATCCGGTCTCAACGAAGAAACCGTCTGTACATTTGAAAACCCGAGGCGGTGGCCCGTGTCGATTCTGCCTTTCCCCGGGGGCAGTGACCTCCTCGTAGCTTCGCTGGCTCGGTATCTTGACCCATCGTTCCATTTACACAAGGTGAGCGTGGGCAGCCACTCGGCGGTGGATTTAGGGACCGTGTCCGCAAACAATCCTCGCTCGGGGGCCGACCTTGCGTGGGAAGAACCTGGTAAGACCGTCCTGTTCAGTCGCACGGTCAACGGACTCACTAACCTCTGGAGGTACAGCTTGGCTGACCGGAGCCAGACCCAGGTCACGTACGGGCCCGGCCCGGATTATTGTCCTATGCCCGACCCTGCGGGCCGAGGGATCTACTATGTCAATGGCCGGCAATCGGGTTTTCTGACCGCCTATCGTGTTCGCAACAAGCAGTCCGTGGACATCGTGGCGGAAGCCACGTCCCAACCCACGATCTCCCCCGACGGGAAACGAGTGATGTACATCCAGTACCTTGGGGAGAAGCAGACGGAACTCTGGGTTTCGGACCTTGACGGCCGTAACCGAACGCGACTTGCCTCCTCCGGGAGCCTTGCCACTGGGGATTGGTCACCCGACAGCTCCCAGCTTATCTTTACGGATGACACGAGTGGAGAAAGCAAGGGCTATATCGTGGGGGCAGATGGCCGAGGCCTCCGCCAAGTCGGGCGGGTGGAGGGGACTATCGTTTCCATCTCCTGGTCGGCCGATGGGAAATCGCTCTACATCAGCACCGCAGAGCCCAGGGCTACGTTCAAATTCACCGTTTGGAAAGCGAACGCCGACGGCTCGAATGTGGAGAGATTTGCGGAAGGTTGCGTCGCGTGGGACGCTGCTCCCGATGGCAAGTATCTGCTGGCCAGTATGCCCTTTGGGGACGAGGTAGGAATCTACGAAATTCCTCTGGCCGACCGGAAGTGTACCCCATTGTTACCCGGCGTTGAGACCGTTCTCCCGCGCTTTGCCCGCGATGGTAAATCGTTCCTTTACGCCATTGCCGCCCCCGGGGAGGTGACGTTTTACCGTCAACCCTGGCGCGACGGCAAAGTGATGGGTAAACCCGAGGTCGCGCTCAAGCTCCCCTTTGCCTTTCCTCTTTTCTATCAAGGTAACGCCTTTGACTTTTCCCGCGACCTCTCCACCATTGTCTACGCGCGCCCAGGCGGGCAAGCTGACCTCTATCTTCTTAGCCCCGCCGAGTAAGCTCGGAGGGTTCAACGAATTCTTGTCTGGTCTCCCCCCTTGGCCCTGCCTTGGCCCCTATCCCTGGGTTGGCGAGCGGAAAGTGCAAATCGAGGAGGCTGTCTAGTGTCATCATGGCTGATGTTTCTGTCACAGTCCCGGCATTCGGAGATCTTGGGGCATCGCCGCCGGCCAATATTGACCCTGCGTGGCGCCGTAGTGTAGACCATCACACCTCAAGTCCAGGATGGTCGGGTGCTCGAAAACAATCCCGGTGCGTTGCGGCTCCTCATCTGACGTTGGTGGTCACTTGGTTGTATTGTCGGCTACACGTGGAAGTGGCTTTCTGTAGCGGCGGTCTCTGACCGCCGGTCGGCTTTTCGGCTGTAGCGCCGGTGTCCCCACCGGCGGTTTTCGGCGATGAGGACATCGCCGCTACAGCGTCCTCTCGCTCGTATTCCACCGTAGCCGTGTCGGCGAGCCCGTTCGCGCATCCGAAGCGGGTCTTCAAGAGATAATCCACGGACCGCACAAGGTAGGAAACCACCGGCTCGGGGGTGTAATAGACCCCACGCGATTCGCGCAACTTGGGGTCATAGGCCGCAAGGAAAGTCTCGTAAAAGTGGACTACTGGGTCTTGGCGGGCGGTCCGTTTGCCGAAGTCTGCAAGCACAGCGTCAATATCCGTATCGGCCAAGAGTTGGGCCAGATCATCCACGAACCCCACAAATGGCTCGTCATCAAGAGCCATGCCGGTGATCGTCTCAAAGAGTTGCCGAAGGAAGGGATTGGTTTTCGGAATCTCCGATGCGGCCCCCAATCGCCTGAATGAGCCCGGTGGCCCGTGATGATTGCAGAGGGCCGCGAACAATCCGTACGCGAGAGTCTGAGCGAACATATCCGCAAACTGTGGGATGGGCAGATCGGGAATCAGGACCTTCTCAAAAGCCCCGTGCAGGTCGCGGAGAGTGGCAGAGGCCGCCTTCCCTTCGAAGGCCTTAACAATCATGTCTCGGATGAAGTGCGTAAGCCGGGCCATGCGAAGGGCGAGAGTCTTGGGATCGTTTATCGGTTCGGCTTGGCGAGAGAGAAAGGCGGTTAGCAGGTCCGTGACGGCTTCCGCTCCGCTTTTCTCCGGGGCCAGCTTCCCCCCCTTGCCAACGTGGGCAAGCCGGGCCGTCTGCCGGTGCTCTCCCTCCACGCACCAGCGGAATTCCAGATAGTCGGTAAGAATCAGATTGGGCAGAGCGGGAAGATACCGCTTCATCTGCTCCGACTTCTCCACTTCATCCAGGTCCTTGCCTACGTCTTTGGCTTCAAGGTGGCCAATCGTGACGGGACCGTGAGCACGCTTCTCCGTGACCGCAAAGTCCGGGGCTCCGCATTCAACACGCTTCGGCTCATTTGTGGCGGTGACACCAGAAGCCAGCGATTCGATGAGGGTCTTCAGTGCCGGGCGGTGTGTGTGCTCAGTGGCATTGCCCGCTTGCAGTTCACGCTCGATTTGTCGGCGATATGTGTCAATCGGATTGGCAGCCATGAATCCTCAGTGACGAGGCGGTGCGGTCAGAAGCAATAGTTACCATAATTGAACGGATGGGGCAACGGTTCATTGCTCTCATTCAACGCGGCGGGTGCGAGCGAGTATTCCGGCAAAAGCAGGTCCGCGATTCGCTTGCTCGACCACCCTGTGGCCCCTTCCTGAAGCAGGATGGCAATAAGCAAGCGCGGGAACGATTTCGGACAATTAGACGCACTCCCTGAAAGATTCTTTCCCACCGGCAGGGGAAGTCATGACGTTTTGTCTTAATTTGTAGGCGGTAGTGTGTAGCCTCACTTTATGCTTGACACAGATAATAACCGTGTGTACACTAGTCATTTAGGCCAGCGCCTGCTGGCCGGTGCGAAAGGCTGCGGACCTATACAACGGGTCGGCGTAATCCATAGAACAGTAGGCAGAAAGCAGTAGGCACAAGGCAGTAGGCAGTATGCTGACTCCTGACTTCTGAACGCGCCGTTTATGCAGAGGATGGAAGATTCCAATCTGGGCCAATTGTGGCGGCTCACGAATGTGCTTTTCAAGGTCCGAAACGGAGCGCTGATCCATAGAAGAGATGTTAAAAATGAAGGAACCTCCGGGGATGTGTATGAAAACAAAGGGGTGAGTGACACAATGACCGATAAGTGATCGGGCTTTCTGGCAGAAAATGCACGGTTTGCGCGATAATTAACGACAATCGATCGGGCTTTTTGGCTGAAAATGCACAGATTGAGCGATAAATCGAGGCGAAGGCGGGGGCCCCTTGCTCCCCGGCAGCGAGCCGGGGCTTTCCGGACTTACAGATGATTAGCTTTGCAGCCAGCGCAGAATGTGAGCGGTCTGAACGTCCTTGGCACGCTGTACGTCCTCACGAGTCCTGTGGATGCTGATCTGAAACTGGGCTTCGAGAGAAACCGGGGGAGGACCAGGCAGGCGAGATGCCCGCTCGCTGGAGATCTGGTCGAGTACCCTGGCCAGCTCCCTCCGGTTCTCCTCGCGGGTTTCGCGAGCGATCAAGGCGCGTTCGGGTTGATAGGTTCTCAAGGCACACCTCCGGTGTAATCAGTGAAATGGAGTGAATTGGAAGGAGTCTTGCCTACGGCGATTTAAGATCCAACGCGGGTGAGAAAGAGGTCACTTGCTGGTGCAGCAATCGGTCAGCTTGTAGCCGACCTCAATCAGGGTCTTCCCTGTTGCCAGGGTCGCTTTCTGCGTCAGGCCGGAGACCCGAGGCAGAACGGTTGACTTGGTGTAATTGATTGTGGCAGCGGCAGCCTTGTCGGCTGCCGTGAGCCATCCCCCAAACAAGTTTGTGAACATCCGATTGGTATCCATGTGTCCTCCCAGGACAGGCCCAGCGGGATCTCTCCACTGCGATGTTCATGGAGACCCCCCTGGGCTCGTAACGTAAGGACAGGGGCCCCCTATCCAAACGCCTCCTGGTGCGCACGGTTATTGCCCCATCCGGCCCTCGCGCGATGCACACTTACCCCTCCCCTCTGCCAGGGAGGATCAGGTTTTGGGAGCGAAAGGAGGATTTGGTCAGGTTTTGGCTACGCGATTGGCCTCGCGCGGGGACTTGCGTTACGTGGATGGGGGATCGGATCTGCGCCCACTTTGCATCGACGCTGTCCTTTCTGTAATATCGGAATCATGCATGACTCGACCATCGTCGTGGCGGGAGCTACCGGTAATCTCGGCGGACGCATCGCGAGAGCTTTGCTCGAACGGGGAGCCAGCGTAAGAGCGCTTGTTCGCCACGGCACGGCGCGAGACAAGCTTGAGCGACTGCAAGAGCTTGGCGTAACGATTGTCAGTGTCGACTTGAGCAGCGCTTCCCAAGTGACACCGGCATGCTCGTGTGCGTCCTGCGTGGTGTCCGCGCTGCAGGGATTGCGGGACGTGATCGTGGAAACGCAAACGGTTCTGCTCGACGC
>Ga0116124_1002388_pt1 | contig 11777 bp, 10 predicted proteins | sample June2015DPH_13_1_2_FD_89728 | JGI IMG/M metagenome (GOLD analysis project Ga0116124, IMG submission 89728) | Peatland microbial communities from SPRUCE experiment site at the Marcell Experimental Forest, Minnesota, USA - June2015DPH_13_150 | ecosystem: Environmental > Terrestrial > Soil >... | reverse complement strand
ACGATCTCGTTCTCGCCACCACTGCCGATGAAATCCGCGCCGCCCGCCAGCAAAACAAAACCGCCGCCCTCATTGGCGTCGAGGGCGGCCACATGATGGGCAACGATCTCTCCGTCCTGCGTTCCTTCGCCGCTCTCGGTGTCCGCTACATGACCCTCACCCACACGGGCAACACCGAATGGGCCGATTCCTCCACCGACAAGCCTGCGCACAACGGCCTCACCGATTTCGGCAAGGATGTCGTCCGCGAGATGAACCGCCTCGGCATCATCGTGGACGTCTCCCACATCAGCGACAAAACCTTTTACGATGTTCTGGCCACCTCCAGAGCTCCCGTCTTCGCCTCTCATTCCTCCTGCCGCGCCCTCTGCGACGCCCCCCGCAACATGACCGATGACATGCTCCGCGATCTCGCCAAACATGGCGGCGTCATCCAGATCAACTATCATGTCGGCTTCCTCAGCCAGGAATTCCGCGATGTCGAGAAAGCCCACCCCGAGCTCCAAAAGGAAATTGAAGCCGAAATCAAAAAGCGCTGCGGCAATGACGAGAGCTGCTCCTCCGTCGTTGGCGACCAGATCGTCCGCGAATACATGCAATCCGGCAAACTCCCCCGCGTGGACTGGACCAAAATCATCGAGCACATTGATCACGCCGTAAAAGTCGTCGGCATCGATCACGTTGGCCTCGGCTCCGATTTCGATGGCGCCATGATGCCCTTCGGCATGGAAGACGCCTCCCATCTCCCCCAAATCACCGAAGCCCTCCTGCAAAAGGGCTATTCCGATTCCGACATCCGCAAAATCCTCGGCGAAAACACCCTCCGCCTCCTCCACGAAGTCCAACTCGCCGCGCAATCCACTTCCCCCCGATAGCGCCGCCTTTCCTCGTACTTGAGGGTGCCCCACCTTTTTTGCGCACTTTGCAAAAAGGGTGGGCTCTTCCGCTCCGACGCCTCAATCTCTCTTCTCCGATCTTGGGTCTCTCTTCTCTGCGCTTCCTCATGCCATTCTCTGTGCTCTCCGTCTCCTCTGTGGTGAAAACGCTTCTCGCTGTCTCCGTTCTCTCTGCGGCCCCTCTGTTAACTCTGTGTTGAGATCTTTCCTTCTTCCCCTCTTTCCCCTCCGCCCCCTTTTCGATATACAATCTCCTCATAAAATCTCTGTACCACCCATCGCTCCCAATCTTTGGAGGACACTACAATCATGCGTTTCACCAACTCTGTTCTCGCCGTCGCAAGCGCTTTCTTTCTCGTTGCATCCTTACCCGCGCAAACTCCCGCTCCGGCGCAAGCCCCCGCGCAACCCAAGCCCGCCGCTTCCGAATACGACCGCACGCTCCTGAAGCCCGCTCTCCTCAAGGAGAAGGCTCCCGACACCTTCCAGGTCAAATTCGAAACCACGCGCGGCGACTTCACCATGGACGTCACCCGCGCCTGGGCTCCCAATGGCGCCGACCGCTTCTACAATCTTGTCCGCCACCATTTCTACGACAACATGGTCATTTTCCGCGTCGTTCCCAACTTCGTCGTCCAGTTCGGCATCAGCTCCTATCCCCCGGTCAACGCCGCTTGGCGTGGCGACAACATCACGGATGATCCCGTCAAGCAAAGCAACAAGCGCGGCTACGTCACTTTCGCCATGGCCGGCCCCAACACCCGCACCACTCAGATCTTCATCAGCTTCAAGGACAATTCCTTCCTCGATTCCAAGGGCTTCACTCCCTTCGCCACCGTCAACAAGGAAGGCATGAAGGTCGTCGACAAGTTCTACGATCAATATGCCGACGCTCCCACCAACGAACAAGGCGCCATCCAGACCGAGGGCAAGGCCTATCTCGACAAGAAATATCCCAAGCTCGACGTCATCAAACACGCCTCCATCGTCGGCCCCGCCGCCGCGCCCGCCGCCCCTGCCGCCGCGCCCGCTCCCCCGACCAACCTCCAATAACAGATTTGCGCTCACATCTCAGCTTCGCAGGGGCTGCGCCTTATGTTCGCACAGCCCCTGCCTCGCGCAATTTTGGAGTGCGGCGGCTTGCCGCCGCTTTCACGGTCGAAACCCCCTTGACAAACTCTTCCACCAGTAGGGGCACGATGCATCGTGCCCTCTTGGCTCTCCCCCATCGCGCTGCCCAATTCATGAACTTGAGGGTGCCCTACCCTCGTTTTGTGAGGGGGGCTCTTACGATCAGACGCCACTCACCCTCTTCTCCTGCTCTTGCATCTTGGTTTTCTTTTGAGTTTTGTCCGGTGTGTGTCGCACCCGTTGCCTATCGGTGCGCGGGTCTAATCTGCGCTCTTCACAATCTCCATCCGTCGAGGAAACTCACACTTCATGGCTCCACGCACACTTCAATCGAATTCCCATCCAAATCCTGAAACCGAAAGAACCGATTCCCGCCAGAGTCGCTCTGAATTGGCTCCACGTAAATCCCTCGCGACGCAAACTCCTCATGCGCCTTCTCAATCCTTTTCGCGAACAATATCGGGTGGCCTTCCACGTTCGCACTCGTCTCCCCTGGCGGGATCAACACCAGCGCCACCCCATCCTCATCTTTCTTGTCAAACGCCAGCAGCGCATCGAACTCCTCGCTCTTGATTGGTGTCAACTTCAGCCCCAACTTTTCCTGATACCAAGCGATTGCTTGATTCAGGTCTCGCACGCCGACCGAAATGCTGTCGCCAAAATAAAAATTCCTCGCGCCCCACATACTCGCCGCCTCCAAAGGAAAAGGGGCGCATCCCCGCGCCCCATCCGGCCACAAATCTTAATTCTCCGGCAGTCTGAGGACCGGTTCCTGATATCTGATTGCTGATATCTGATATCCGCTTCTGGCCTTTTACATATTCTCAATGATCGCCGAAGCAAACGCGCTCGTCCCCACCTTTACCGCCCCCGTCATCAGCCTTTCCAAATCGTACGTCACCCGCTTCTGCTGGATCGTCTTCGCGATCCCTTCCTCAATCAGCCGCGCCGCTTCCTTCCATCCCATAAACTCGAACATCATCGCCCCGCTCAGCATCAGCGAACCCGGATTGATCACATCCTTGTCCGCGTACTTCGGTGCCGTTCCATGCGTCGCTTCAAACACCCCGTACCCATCTCCAATATTCGATCCCGGCGCAATTCCCAATCCGCCCACCTGCGCCGCGCACGCATCGCTCAAATAATCTCCATTCAAGTTCGGCGTGGCCAGCACGCTGTACTCATTCGGCCGCAGCAGCATCTGCTGGAACACCGAATCCGCGATCCGATCATTGATCATCAGCTTCTTCTTCCACTGACCCTTTCCATGCGTCGCCCCAATCGCCTCCAGCGTCGCCTTCACTTCCGCATACACCGTCTTCTTGAACTCCTCCGTCGCCTGCTCCAGCCCCGGCTCGATCAGCGCCGCATTCTGTTCCACCGTCAGCCCGGCATTCTTATCCAGGTTGTCCAGGATCCAGCTCTCCCGCTCCGTCACTGTCTCCCCGCGAAACTCTTCCCGTGCGATTTCGTAGCCCCAGTCGCGGAATCCCCCCTCGGTAAATTTCTGGATATTCCCCTTGTGCACGATCGTCACGCTCGGCCGCTTGTGTTCCAACGCGTACTGAATCGCCCGCCGCACCAGCCGCTTCGTTCCGAACGGCGAAATCGGCTTAATTCCCACGCCCGAATCCCACCGGATCTGTTTCTTCCCGCCAGCCAGCATGACGTTGTTCAAAAATTCCAGCAGCTTCTTTGCTTCCGCCGATCCGCTCTTCCACTCGATCCCGATGTACACGTCCTCCGTATTCTCCCGGAAAATCATCACATCCATCTTTTCCGGCTCCTTCACGGGGGAGGGAACTCCCTTGAAGTACCGCACTGGCCTCACGCACGCATACAAATCCAAAATCTGCCGCAGCGCCACATTCAACGACCGAATCCCCCCGCCCACGGGCGTCGTCAGCGGCCCCTTGATGCTCACGCGAAAATCTCGCGCCGCTTCCACTGTGTCGTCCGGCAGCCATTGCTTGAAGGCTTTGAACGCCTTCTCTCCCGCAAACACTTCAAACCACGCTACGCGCCGTTTCCCGCCGTAGGCCTTCTCCACCGCCGCATCAAACACCCGTCGCGACGCCTTCCAAATATCTCTTCCCGTTCCATCTCCCTCAATAAACGGAATGATCGGATTGTCCGGCACTTGCAACACTCCGCCGCCATACCCAATCGCCTTCCCATCCCCTGGCACCGCCACCCCGTTATACGCTGTCTTCATTTTTCATTCCTCGCACTTGTGGAACACTCACTTCTGATTATGCTCTTGGGTTTCTCTTGCGTCACGCCATCAAACCCCTGAACTTGTGGGTGCCCCACCCTTGGTTTCCAAGGGTGGGCTCTTACGCTCTAACGTGGCGGTCTCTCTTCTCTTACTCCTAGGGTTTTCTGCGCATATCTCGTCCGTGTTTCTTGAGGGTGGTTATTGAATTGTTTCTCTTCTCTGTGTCCTCTGCGCTCCCTGTGTTCTCAAAGTTAGTTTTTTCTTCAGCTCATCTCGCAAATGCTTTCGTCCGCGCGCCGCTTCATCTGCGCCGAAAACTACCGCACCTCCGCCACCCGCCCTCCCGCCGCCACCACTCTCACATGCTTCCGCTGCACCTCAATCTTCAGTGCAGTGCTCTTTCCTTTCTTCGCCGCCCCGCTCGTGCGGTATTTCAACGCATACGAATTCCTCAACACAATTCGAATCCGCTCCAGCGCAGTCTCCAACCCTTGCGGCTTATCGAACACATAGGCTGCCCCGCCACTTTCTTTCGCTATCGCATTCGCCGCTTCCAGCGCTTGCTTCCTGGCTCTTCTGCTGTCCGTTGGAAGAGTCAATTCCACCAGCGGAAAAACCGCTGTTCCCGTCTCCTGCATCCGCAATACAGTTTTCTGCAGCGATTGGCGGCTCGTATTGTCCTCAAAATCGCTCATCGCCAGAATCACCCGGCGCCTGCCCCGCTCCTTTTCTAGCGTCTCGGCCGCCGATACCAGGCAATCGTACAGCGCCGTGGCACCAGAGGGACGCGCTTCCGCAATCTTTTGAAGCCCTGTTCGCAACTCCACAGCATCGTTCGTCAGTCCTGTCACTGCGGAGCACCGATCCGCAAACCCCGCAACAATTGCCTCGTCCGAGCTCTGAATTACCTGTGAAAAGAAACTTGTGAAAGTCCGCATTTTCTCTCTACGAGCAGTGTCGGAGTGTGTGCTCCCGCTCACATCCATCAGCACCCCGATGATCAACGGGGTCTTAGTCTCGGACTCCACTTCAACGATCTCCCGCGCCGCGCCATCCTGCTTTACTGAAAACTCCTCCCGCTTCAGGTCCGTCACCGCGTTCCCCTTCTTGTCCAGCACCGCCACATACGCTGTTTCTACATCGTTGTCGCGCGCGGCCTCGCGCTGCACCGCCGGCTCCTGCGTCGTCGAACCAGACGGCGTTTGTTGTCTCGCGAAGATCTGAATCGTTCCCGCAATCAATAAGGCGAGCGGCAGAGCACAAAGCAGTCTGCCTCTGGGCACCCGGCTTTTCGCGGATTCTTCAGTTGTCATGCCGGCACGTCCAGGGGGAACTCGCACTGTGTTCTTTCGTCACGCCCAAATCTACTTCGCATTACCGCTCGAAGCAATGCCCATCGTCGTGCGGTATGCAGCACTCCACCTGGCATGGTTTCCCCTTTGCGCGCTCCTGTAGTATATTGCCCTCCCTCAGTCCATCTAACTATCCCGAGGAGGCTTCCCATGATGCTCGATTGGAATGATTATCAGAAACAGATCGGCGCCCAGCTCGCTCACTTCATGAAGCTCACGCCCGACTCGGTCCGCGGCTACCAGACCCTCTCCACCGCCAATGCCAAAGACTCCCGCCTCGGCGAAAAAATCCGCCAACTCATCTCCCTAGCCGTGGCCGTCACTACCCGTTGCGACGGTTGCATCACCGTCCACACCGACGCCGCCCTGAAAGCCGGCGCCACCCGCGAGGAAATCTCCGAAGCCCTCGGTGTCGCCATGGCCATGAACGCCGGCGCCGCCCTCATCTACTCTCTTCGCGCCCTGGACGCCGTCGACGCCCACGCCGCCCCCAAATAACCCCACCACTCACTCTCATATCCGCTGCCGCGCCGCGCTCCCGCGCCATTTTGGAGTGCGGCGGCTTGCTTGCCCTGAGCTTCGAAGGGCCGCCGCTTTTGCAGCCGCAACCCTATCGGTGACCGGCAATTCATCCTCTGCCGACCCCAGCAGATCCCTCAATCTGCTCTCGCGGTCTTCCTCTTCTTCATCCGCGCACAGCCCCCCGCGAACTCTCTCGCGCTACCACCACTCTTCTCTTCGTTTCCTGGTCGCTGATCGCCGGTCGCTGGTCACCTTCTTCCCCCTACGACCGCCTCTTCTGGTTCGCCATAACCGAACTCATCAGGCTAATCACAAACAGTCCCAAAACGGCACCCGTCAGTATCACCACAATCAAGGCCCTAACCTCCACTCGCTGTACTTAAGTGCAGGTTAGTCTCCAATCTGCCTTCTTTGTTTTCAATCACTTACAGCCTTGAACGAAAAACGGGTGCCCTATTTTTCGGACACCCGTTGCCTCTTTTCCACGCTCTCTAATGCTTTCCAAATCCCCCCAAATACTCCCAATTCCCTACGTCTTATTAAGGTGGATCGACCCGTCCCCCGTCCGCACCACAATCGGCGCCCCCCCGCCATTCATCTTCCCGCTAATCCGCGAGGTGCTGAACGTCCCCTCCACCGTCACCGGTATCCCCAGGCTGATGTGCCCGTCATGCGTGGTTACGTCCAGATTCGCCTGAATCTCTCCCGGCAAGTCCAGGTCAATGCTCCCATCGCCGGTATGAATGTTCCAGCCGCTCTGCACCTTCGACCCGCCGCGCGCACGCGCCGTCACGCTCCCGTCGCCCGTCTTGATATTCAACACGTCGAAGCGTCCTTCCAGGTTCACGTGCCCGTCTCCGGTCGTCACATCTACGCGGCCATCTAGGTCCCGCCCTTCAATCGAGCCATCCCCCGTGCGCAGCCGTATATCCCCCTTGGCGCCCTGCACCCTTATGCTCCCGTCGCCGGTATGCACATCCAGATTCCCGTTGATCGATTCCGCCTCCACCGAGCCGTCGCCGGTATTCACCGTCAAATCCGCGTCCTTCGGCATGTGCACTTCCACCCGCAGGCTGTTGTGGATGCTCCCCCAATGAAAGCCCCATTTCGAGATGGTCTTCGCCACCACTTCTACGGTATCCCCGCTTTGCGTCGCGCTCACGCGCAAATCCTGGTCCAGTTTGTACCCCGAATAAATCACGCGCACTTCCACCTGCTTAATGTCGCCCGTCGAGACGCGCACGCTGCCGTCATCCGTCCCCACCTTCACACTCGCGTGCCCGCTCACCGTAAACGTCTTTGTCACTTCCTCAGCCCGCGCTCCCGCCGCGCTTCCCAACACCAGTACGCCCGCCAGTAAGGGCAGGGCACTCCGCCTCCGCCAAGTTCCCGTATTCATACGCATTGCCTCCCTGAACCGCCTCTCCCCATGTAACGTACTAGCCCCCCAAAATGTTCCCCTCTCCCCCCGCTGCGGCCCCTTCATCTCGGGCCCTGTAGCTCAGGCCTTCAGGCCTGAGGCCTTCCACCGCCGCCGGCTTCCCCTCATCCACATTTGCGATAATTTGTCATCCCGACCGAAGCGGCCCGACTTTCTCTTCCGCGCCGTTTTCTGGCGCGTCGGGCCGCGAAGTGGAGGGATCGTAGCTAGATTGCATCCGCTACGCTTCACCCTGCGGAGGCCAATCTTCCTCTTCTCCGTGACCTCTGCGCTCTCTGCGACCTCTGTGTAAGCCTTTTCTTCCCAACCCACGCCAAGCAACCCGCTCGAGCCCTTCTCCTGGTTCACTCTTTACTTAAAACTGAAAACTTACAACTTTCTCCTCACCGCCCCCAAAAACTCCCCCACCGGCAACGTATTAATCACATCCCTCTTCTCCAGCCACCCTCGCCGCGCCATCTTCACCCCATACCGGATCAAGCTCAAATTCCCCGCATTGTGCGAATCCGTGGAAATCGCCACCTTCACTCCGCGTTCCTTGCACATCCTCAAATACACATCCTTCAAATCCAACCGGTCCGGATACGAATTGCACTCCATCGCCACCCCATGTTTCGCGCAAGCCGCTAAAATCTTCTCCATGTCGTAGTCAATCGGATCACGCCGCAGCAGCACTCGCCCCGTCGGATGTCCGATGATCTGCGCGTACGGATTCTCGATCGCCGTCAGCATCCGCTCCGTCATCGCCTCCCGCCCCAGATTGAAGTACGAGTGGATCGAGCACACCACCACATCCAGTTGCGCCAGCAATTCGTCCGAATAGTCCAGCGCTCCATCCTTCAAGATATCCACTTCCGCGCCCGCCAGCACGCGGATTCCCAGCCGCTTCTCGTTCGCCGCATGAATCTTCTTGATGTGCGCCGCCATGCGCTTCTCATCCAGCCCATTCGCCACCGTCACCGCTTTCGAGTGGTCCGTAATCGCAATGTACTCATGCCCCAGCGCTCGCGCCGCCTCTGCCATCTCCTCGATCGAGTTTTTCCCATCGCTCGCCGTCGTATGCATCTGCAGGTCGCCCTTGATGTCCCGCAGCTCCACCAACTTCGGCAGCTGGTATTTCTCTGCCGCTTCGATCTCTCCGGTGTTCTCCCGCAATTCTGGCGGAATAAAATCCAGTTTCAACCTCTCGTAGATCTCCTCTTCCGTCCTACCTGCCACGCGTTTCCCACTCTTCTGTGTAGCGCCCTTCTCCGCGCTCTCTCCCAACCTCGCCAACGCATACTCGTTCAGCGTGTACCCCATCTCATTCGCCCGCCCCCGCAGCGCCACGTTGTGTTCCTTCGACCCCGTGAAATACAGCAACGCCGCCCCAAAATTCTCTTTCTCCAGCAGCCGCACATCCACCTGCAGCCCATTCTCCAGCGTAAAACTCACCTTGTTCTCGCCGTGCGCCAGCGTCTGATCGATCCCCGGGTACGTCAAAATGTGCTTCGCTACCGCATCCACGTCCTTCTGCTTCGTGTGCCCTTCCCCCAACGTCAACAACAAATCCAAATCCCCCACCGTCTCCTTCCCCCGCCGCAACGACCCCGCCGGCGTCACCGACTCCACCGCCTTCCCCACCTTCCTGATGTGCTCGATAATCGCCTGCGCCGCCTCTTCCGCCGTGCTGATCAGGAATCTTCCCGACGACTTCTTGAACACCTCCACCGCCTTCAAAATATTCTGCTCGCTCTTCTCCCCAAACCCCGCCAGGTCCCGCAGCTTGCCTGCCTTCGCCAGTTTCTCGACGTCCGCCACCGTCCCTGCCTTGAACGTTTTCCACAGCACCGCCACCTTTTTCGGCCCCAGCGATTGCAGTTCCAGCAAATCCAGAATCGTCTCCGGATATTTTTTCAGCAGCTTCTTCCGCAAACTGTAGTCGCCTGTCTCCACAATCTCCTTCAAATGCTCCACCATGCGGTCGCCAATCCCCGGCAATTCCGTCAATTTCTCCGGCGTCGCAATCATCTGCTCCACCGATTCCGGCAGCCCATCAATCAGCTCCGCCGCCTTCTCATAGCTCCGGTAGCGCCCGATGATGGCCCCATCAATCTCCAGCAAGCGCGCCGTTTCCCGCAATATCCCCGCTATCCGTTTGTTTTCCATGCCCGCCATTATAATCCCCTCTTTCTTCTCTGCGACCTCTGTGTTCTCTGTGAACTCTGTGTAAGCCTTTTCTTCGCCTTTCTCTTCCCCTCTCCGCTGTGCGCTCCCCGCGTCTCCTTGCCCCGAGCTTCGAGGGGTGCGTTATCTTTTTCTTGCCCCCTGATCGCTGATATCTGAGCGCTGATAACTTCCCCAAATAGACAACCGGCGGAAGCTCTCGCCTCCGCCGGCACCATTACTCACTCGACTTCTCTCAGACCGCCTTACTTACATTGGCCGCCTGTGGCCCTTTCGGGCCCTGTACAATTTCAAATTCGACCGGATCCCCTTCCTGCAGTGACCGGTAGCCCTCCCCGGTGATCGCGGAAAAGTGAACGAACACATCGGGCCCGTCTTCTCGGCCAATGAATCCGTATCCTTTCGAATTATTGAACCACTTTACTGTTCCTTGCACTTCGTGTCTCCTTTGGACGGTGACTCCTGGGGGCGGATTACAGCCAGACGCCGCCATGAGCACGAATTGCGCGGAGTGTATCAAAATGGAACTCGGAGTCAATAGGGCTGAATCCCTACTGTTCAAAATTGCCTGGATTTCCCTATTGAAAAATCGATTCAACTCCACCCTCACCGCTGTTTGCGCAAAAATGTGACGTAATAAAGGATCCCCGCAACCGATTTCGCGTCCCGCAATTTCCCCCTATGAATCATTTCTTTCAACTTCTTCAAACGGTACGCCCGCGCCTCAATCTTCTCGTCCTCCTCCGGTTGTGCTTCCCCCGCCGTCAATCCTTCTGCCAGCAGGATAAACATGCGCTCTTCCACAAATCCCGGGGTAGGGAACACGTCCAGAAATAGGGAAAACCGCTTCGCCCGGTAGCCCGTCTCTTCCAGCAACTCCCGCGCCGCCGCCCGTTTTGGCGTCTCTCCCGCTTCGATCCGTCCCGCCACCAACTCCCACAAATACTGCCGCGTCGCGTGCCGGTATTGCCGGATCAACACCACCCTCCCGTCGTCCAGCACTGGTAGTACCACTACCGACCCCGGGTGCGTGACCACCTCCCGTGTAGCTCGCAGTCCGCCCGGTTCCAGCACCTCATCCCGCCGCACCCCAAACACCGGCCCCTCATACACCTGCGTACTCTTCAATATCTTCGCGATCTCTTTTGCCATCCCCAGTCCTCTCTCTCCGCTCCAACTCTCTTTCTTATCTCATCCTCTTCTCTTTCTCTCTTCGCGGCAATCTCGCATCATACCCGAATCCCATCCCCCGCGTGTCCCTCCCCCGCTCAGGGCATCCACGTTTTTGGAGTGCGGCGGCTCGCCGCTGCTTTTACAGCGTCAACCCCGCCGCCAAACCAAACTTCCACTCCTCCCGCCGTCCCGGCACGATCTCCTCCCTCTTCTCTGCGCACTCTGCGTCCACTGTGTAAGCCTTTTCTTGCCTCCTGATCGCTGATTACTGATCGCCGCTTCCTCTCAATTGCCATTCGCTCTGTTCTCCTTCTATACTCAACCTGGTCACCCCCCATGCCCATCAACACCATCATCGTTGACGACGAAAAGCCCGCTCGCGAAGAGCTAGCCTTCCTCCTGAAATCCTTCCCCGAAATCAATCTCCTCGCCCAAGGCAAGAACGGCCTCGAAGCCGTTAATCTCATCAAAGAGCATTCCCCCGATCTCCTCTTCCTCGACGTCCAGATGCCCGGCCTCGATGGCTTCGGCGTCCTCAAAAAGCTAGTCGAGCGCAAACTCAAAGTCCCGCACGTCGTCTTCGCCACCGCCTTCGACCAGTACGCCGTGCAAGCCTTCGACGTCAACGCCGTGGACTACATCCTCAAGCCCTTCGACAAAGCTCGCATCGCCAAAGCCGTCCAAAAAGCCAAAAAGGAAATCGAAGCCCACACCAGCACCGCCGAGCGCCTGGAAAAACTCGTTGCCCAACTCGCCGCACCCAAGCCCGTCTCCGCTCCACCCTCCAAAATTCTCATCAAGTCCCAGCAGCGCATGCTCCTCGTGGATTCGAGCGACCTCATCTTCGCCTCCATCGAAGGCGGCTTAATCTCCGTGGT
>Ga0116124_1002378_pt1 | contig 11795 bp, 7 predicted proteins | sample June2015DPH_13_1_2_FD_89728 | JGI IMG/M metagenome (GOLD analysis project Ga0116124, IMG submission 89728) | Peatland microbial communities from SPRUCE experiment site at the Marcell Experimental Forest, Minnesota, USA - June2015DPH_13_150 | ecosystem: Environmental > Terrestrial > Soil >... | reverse complement strand
CAGCAATCTGTCAAAAAAGGAACGATAGCGCTGTAGGGCAACCCGCAGGTCCTCAGTGGACACGTTGTCGCCGCGGTCCCACTGCTTTTCCAAGCCCGATCGCTCGTTGGCGAAACCTTCCGCCAGTCGCTGCATCACCGAAGCTACCAGCTTGTCTGCCTCTTCGACCGTCCGGCGTGGCTCGTCCACGAAACCGGTCTGTACCTTGCTCCACTGCGATCGGAAATCTGCCATCTCCGATTCAGAAAATAAGGGCATGGGCTCTGAGACTGCAGCCGCTCTATCCAGAGTTTTCGGCTCTTGACCTTTCACCAGCTTGGGTCCGTCGGGCTGCTTTTGCGCCACGCCGTAGCCCGCCAGGTCAGCCGTCGTAAGCTCCCCTTCTTTTCCCTTTAGTTCAGCCATTACGCCACCTCTCTTTCCTTAACAGTCGTTGGTATCTGCACCAGTTCCTCAAATAGAGAGCGGTAATGAATCATCGCCGTTCTCAGGTCTTCCGTATTTGCTGCGTCTTTCCCAACCCGCAGCGCAATCTCACGCGCAGACCGGTAGTTCTCCACCACTCGGGGATGGTCGACAGAAATGTCGGCGGCGCGTTGATCGAAATCGGATACGGGATAGCCACGAGTTTTCATTAAAGAGGACACCAGGTCATCGGCTTCTGTGACTGCCCCCTTTGGGGAATCGACAAAACGAGACTGTACGGACTCCCACTGTTTCGAAAAACGTTCGCGTTCCATCGGATTAAGATCGCGAATGTTGAGCTTTTCAACCCGCTTCTCGCGATCCGTTAATTTCGCTTCTGCTTTTCGTTCTGATCCATGCTCGCGCACCGCCCGGTCGTACTCAGGCCCAAATCTTTTCCGCAGGCCAGCCCTCGTACTCCTGCGTTTTCGCACGTACAGCCAAGCAAGCGCTGCGATGATCAGAACCACCGCGACGGCGAGCACAATCAGCTTCGGATCCATCAGATTTAGATTCATCGAAACCTCGCTGCATCAAGAATGGCCGGAAAACCAACTTTGTTCACCAAATTCCCTCTACCATGAGAACCTTGTGAACTCAGATTCTGCCCGTCCTTCTTTCCATTGTCTGTACTGCTTTGCTCATTGCTCTGGTCAAAATGAGTCACCGTGACCGCAGCGATGCTTTCGTGCCCTTAGCCAATCCGGGGTGTGCACAAGTGCACTAACACGTGGTCACAATCGGGCCGACAGCCGCCTTCTTCACGCTCATGATGATGTTGCTAGTGGGAAACAAGAGGGCTGCGGTTTGGATGAGTTCAGCAGCTTCCTCTTACAAGGGAGGTGAGATGTGGTAACCATGTTGATTGTTCTCTTGCTGTTGGTTTTGCTCGGTGGTGGAGGCTGGGGATATTCTCGCTGGCGAAGTTAGGGTCCGGTGGTGCTTCGCCAACGGTCCAAACAAACAATCTGACCGCGGGGTCAGATGTGGATACGCAATTCATTCCAGAATCACGCATGCTGCAAACAGATCACTGGTGTGCAGAGTCGAGCCGACAGAGTCTCCAGGGACTTCCAGCCGGCGATGATTCCCTATGACCGCCGCCTAGAACCCGAGTACGCGTTTGAACTGGGCGGACGCACCGCTGCCATGACCCATGGCCATCCAAGCGGGTATCTCAGCGCCGCCATGGTCGCGTCGATAATCCAGTTCGATTGTATCGCGAACTGCCCTTTATGGCTTGGTATTCATTTGTCCCAAGATCGTTCCCGCTTGCCAGCGGAGATAGAGCTAAGTCGCTCAACTAATGGATCGTCGTATTCGGAAGTTACTCTCCGGTAGTGCGCGGAGGTATTTGTTCGCTCGCCTCGATGCAAGTTATTGCCGCTCAACTAGTTCTCCTGCGCGTTGGGGATTCCGCCTGAAAAGTCGCCTCCCCGCAGGAATCGGCTGACTTGCCCCACTTGGCGCAAAGGGCGTTTCCCAGGCACAATCTGGCAGTGGTGCTCGGAAGGGCTGTTCCCCCTTGTTGCCATGCAGGCCAGCCGACTCCGCAACTGCGTATGTGCGGAACGGAATCGCGTCGGAGGCGCACGTAACAAATGGGGGAGCCAATGGCCGAGAGCGACCTTACGGCGGGAAGTTCATGCGGCGAAACAGGAAGCACAAGCACTCTGGAGGCAAAAATACACACCCCTCCCTGGTCTTAGCGACCTTCGCGGCAGTAATCGAAGTCTGTCCCTACCTCTTCTTCCTAGCCTTTGCCTTCGGTTTTCTCTTCGCTAGTTTGACTGCGCCGGTTACCTGGAAAGGGATAGGGTGTCCGCAGGGGGTAGCGGTTGCTCCGGTGATCTCCGCCCCGCATTTTTTGCATTTCGGCATCGCGACATTCCTCCTCAACTACCTGTCAACATCCCGTTTAGTCTTTCCTCGATAGAAGCACAAACATTATAGGTGTCTATACGCTGAAAGGACGGAATTGTCAACCACGATGAAGTCAAAATGAAGTCAAAAACCATAGAAAAGACTTCGCCCTCCAACCTTCATGGCGCAGGGGGGGCCTCTCACCGCGGTCCCTCGATTCAGCAGTCTCCCGCTCTCAGCCGACAGTTGGCGCGTGACCGACAAGGTGAAGACACCTGCTTGATAGTAGTTGGCCCCGCTCGGGCTTTCCCATCAATTCCAGAAGGATCTTCGGATCAGCCACGACCAAGGGCACGAACCACCCGTCCGCAGTTACGGCGAGCTTTTCCCCCAACGCCCAAGTCTCAAGTTCGCTCCCGGAATAAGGTCTGGAGGTAACCAGAGTAGATGCGTCCCTTCCATCCAGCGAGTGCAGCCTCTTCTTCTCCCAGAGATCGCGTGTATCAACCAATACATACGATCCGCGTTTCCGAAAGAGCTTCAAGTCCTCGTGCGGTGCTCCGCACTTATGCCGCCATGCAGCCTGCCAGCGGGCCATCTCCTGCCACAGTGTCTGAATCACATCAGGGTGGTCATGCGCGCCACATCGGTACTCAGCCGTAAAGTGGTAGGCAATCCGCTCAACATCGGCCCCCTTTGGAAGAAAATCGTAAAACCCCGCCAGTGGCTTTATGTTTCGCACGCTGAATTCAGTCGGGTTGGAAAAGTATGGGCTGAAACGGTCGATGCTTAAGTGCACCATAGCGCCTGGGGGCTGAAGATGATGGAGCAGAGGAAGAATGGCTACAGTCTCCTCGTACACTCCCACATCATCCCCGGGGAATCCCCAAAGAAGATTCCAGTCGACATTTACACCCGCTACTCTGGCATACCGGAGCAGCATCAGATTCTGTCGTGCCTGCACACCCTTGTTCATCAGCGTCAAAAGGCGAGATGACAGCGACTCAATGCCAGGCTGGATTGATGTGATCCCTGCCCGCTTGAGTGCGAGAACCCGCGGCAGCGAAAGGTTGGCCCTCTGCTCATAGAACACGGTCACCCCCGGGAATCTACCAGCAAGACGAGGGAGAAGGGTTTTGAAGTACGTGTACGGCATGGCGTTGTCAGTCATGATTAGTTTCGTAGTGGGGTGGGTGTCCAGGAGAGTGCGCAGGTCCTCGATAACCCGATCGGGAGACTTCTGGCGGAACGCCATAGTCTCCCCGCTGAGCCCGCAAAAGGTACAATGGTGCTTCTGTCCCCACCAGCAACCCCGACTAGTCTCGTAAGGAATTTGGGTCTCCCCTGCTGGCACCTTGCTCATGGCAAGGAACCGTCTTCGTTGCTCGTAGAACTCCGTGTACTTAGGCACAGGCAGAGCATCCATGTTTCCGCACGGCTCGCCGTAGATGAGGCGGCTATGGGGCCGTAAGCCAGCCAGGATGCCTTGAACAAACTTAACAAATGTAGCTTCACTTTCTCCCGAGAAGATGTAGTCAACACCCGACGACAGCGAGGCAATCCCGTGCGCCATCTCCCCCTCGCAATTGGCTCCCCCGAGAATAGTGATGGTGTCTTTACTTAGAGTTTTGATTCGGTTCAGCAGGGCTAGACTGGCGGCCGTCTGTTCGAAAATCGTGGTACAACCGACGATCCTGTAACACCGTTCACTAACTGCCCTTGCCACGCCGTCTACGTATCCCTCAGCGTACCTCTCCAAACGCCGTAAGTCCTGTTGGGTGATCGGTTCCTTGCAATCATGGCAGTCAAAGTCGGGCCTAATTTCCCAATCCTTGTTCGGACCGATCACCCAATCTGGTGTGAACATCTGACGGGCCCGGCGGCCCAACAGTGGAAGCCCGAAAGCACACCGGGCGAAGAAGCGCTCCCCGGCGAAGGACCCCGCAGGCGCATCGCAAATCTTCGCATAGGCTTCCTCCCCAATCAGCGAGGCCAGCACAATGTTCGCATAGAGGACCCGCACGCGAAATCCAGCCTCCTGGGCACAAGCTTGGAGAAGATGGACAGCCAAGGAGGGGTAATTCAATACGTGGAATGGAGGGACGATTAAGAGCACATCAGCCTGGCGAAGCGCCGCAGGAAGGCTCTTGATCGGGGATGGCGAGGGTACTCGTTTCTTATGTTTCACCTTCTCCATGATCACCATTCCTAACTACTGCCCATGGCATCCAACACACTGGTTGCTGTCAAACATGGCGGCGACTGTCAAGCATATGAAGGCAAAAGCCTTAGGTCGGAAGATTCAAACGGTGGACCAAATCTCGAAAACGGGCGTCCAATCGTACGGGGTCAAGGATGGGCTCCAAGCCAATCCAAGGAAGCTCGTTATCCCGCTGCTTGTAAGCCTCTTCCAGCCATTCTAATGCCTCTCCCTTCTGGTCCAAGCCTACACAAATCAACGTGATCAGGTACGGAGACACGTATCGCCTGCTTGATTGTTCCTTCAGTCCATTGAGTATATCTTGTGAGTCACCTTTCCTGCCGGACACGGCATATGCATAACCCAGTGCCGCCATCACCGTGTCCTCTCTGGAGGAAACGGTAGCCGCCTCTTGAAGTTCCGTGATGCTTTCTGCAAACTTGTGTTCCTATAGATAAACTAGCCCGAGCAATGCTCGGGCTGCAAAGAAGTCCGGTGAAACTTCCAGAGTCCTCTGAATGGCTCGCCTCGCTTCTGCGTGCGGCCGGGCGGCGTAGAGAATTTGTCCCATATTTAAGCTTATGATGGGCGACAGTGGATCAAGTTCCGCAGCCCGCCGAGCCTCCACTACGGCCTGCTCGTGTCGCCCCGTCTCACATAGGAAAAGCGAGTACCAGTGATGAGCGACCGCATAGCCGGGATTGAGATCCAGGGCCCTCCTGTATTCCCTCTCGGCGCCCACCCAATCCCACTCGGGTTGCTTGATCAATGCCAGCGAAGTATGGGCTTCGGCCATCGTATTATCGATTTCCAATGCTTTCAGCGTCGCCGCTTTCGCCTTGGGGAAGGTCTCGTTGGGAGAAAGCCAATGATTGGTACCGATTATGACGTACGAGTCAGCCACGCCAGCGTGGGCAAGGGCATAGGTTGGGTCCATTTCGACCGCTTGCTGGAAGTACATCAAGCCTTCCATTACGGCTTCGCGGTCTCTCTTGTTCCAAAAGTAGCGGCCCCTGAGATAGGCTTCGTACGCATCAGGCTTGACAGCGCGGACCGCTCCAAGGCGACTCTCTTCCTGCGGACTCAGCTTGACCTGGACTTCCTCAGCAATGGTCCGTGCAACCTCGCTCTGCACCGCCAGCACGTCACCCAGGTCGCGCTCATAGCTTTCCGCCCACAGATGGCGCTCCGCCTTCGCCTGGATCAACTGCGCGGTGATTCGCACGCGGTTGCCGGAGCGCAGGACCGAACCTGCCACAATGGCGTCCACGTTGAGTTCGCGGGCAATCTGTGGCAACGGTTTGTCCGTCTTCTCGTAGCGCATCACCGACGTGCGCGAGATCATCCGGAGCGCGCTGATCTTCCCCGAGTTGGTAATCAGCTCTTCCATCATACCGTCGGCGAAGTATTCCTGCCCTGGATCGCCGGAAAGATTCCCCAGCGGCAACACGGCTATAGATTCGATCTGCGGACCCCACAGCCGGCCGTGAAGGCAGTCCCGCAGATCTGGGACCACGAGCGCTGCCAGAAAGGCCAACACGACTCCCGCCAGGGCCGCCAGCCACCGCCGTCTTGGGAGCAGGGCGCGACGTGCTGCCTCTCGCCCGGTTTCCGTATCGCGCTTCAGACGCTGCAGGTCTGCCCACAAATCGGAGGCGGTCTGATAACGCAGCTTGCGATCCTTCTCCAGTGTCTTGCTGACGATCTCTTCGAGCTTGGGCGGGAGGTCGGAATTCAACTGCACTGGCGAAGTCGGGGCCTCACCGAGAATCGCGTGAAAGATGACAGCAGAAGTGGTGCCGGGAACGGCCCGCTTGCCCGTGGCCATCTCGTAGAGCACCGTGCCGAAGCTGAACAAATCCGTGCGGGCATCGAGTTCTTCGCCCCGCGCCTGCTCCGGCGACAGGTAGGCCACCGTGCCCATCACCGCACCGGGGCTGGTTAGGTGCTCCTTGTCCAGCGAGGCGGTTTCCGCGGCTGTAGCGGCAACGTCCTTGTCCCCGCTCGGGCGCTCTTTCCCCAGCCCCCGTTTTCCCGGCGTCAGTTTCGCCAGCCCAAAATCCAGAATCCTCGCTTGGCCTCTATTCCTCACGAAAATATTCGCTGGCTTGATGTCCCGATGCACGATGCCCTTCGAGTGCGCGCCATCGAGCGCGTCGGCAATGTGAATCGCCAGGTCCAGCACTTCGTCCGTCCTGAGCGGCTTCCCGGTAAGGCGCTGCTTCAGGGTCTGTCCCTCCAGGTACTGCATGACGATGAAGGGCTGACCCTCTTGCGCACCAATCTCATGAATCGTGCAGATGTTGGGATGGTTGAGCGCGGACGCAGCCTGGGCCTCGCGTTGGAACCGTTCCAGGGCTTGCCGGTCCTTGGAGAGTTCTTCAGGCGGGAACTTCAAGGCGACGGTGCGCCTGAGCTTGGTGTCCTCGGCCTTATACACCACACCCATGCCCCTGCCGCCGAGCTTTTCGAGAATGCGATAATGGGCGACGGCGCGGCCGACCATGGGAGAAAACCTACTTTGACGGAAATCTTAGACCGCGTTTGCAGACAAGTCAACGCAACAGGAATATCCGGGACAGTTCAAGTAGCGGAACTGTTCCCAGGAGTGCTGTCTGCGGCAACACCTCTCCGTGCTGGATCGACCGCGAAGTTGCCCTGGCAACAAACCAGAACTTCCCTAAAGGTCGCAGTGAAACTTACGGGCGCTGGGCACACAGAATGGATTGGTAATGATAAGTCTTAGTGCAAGTCGGCTTCCCGTCAGGAATCGGCTGACTTGCCCCACTTGGCAGGAAGCTTGTATCTGGCAGAGGTGGTCGGAAGGGCTGTTCCCCCTTGTTGCCATGCATGCCAGCCGATTCCGCAACTGCGTAGGTGCGGAACGGAATCGCGTCGGAGGCGCACGTAACAAATGGGGGAGCCAAAGGCCGCGGGCGACCTTACGGCTGGAAATCCATGCGGCGCAGGAGGCCCTGGAAGCGCGGGCCGGGGCGCGGGGATTATTTCAAATTTGCGTACTCCGCCTTGGCTTCCTTCAGGATGGGGATGTCGGGGTCGGCGTCTTTCCAGAGCGTGAGGAAGTCCTGATACGCCGTGCGGGCTTTGGCCGTGTCGCCCTGCATGGCGTAAGCGCGGGCCAGTCCCACCCGTGCCAATGCACCCCAGGGAAAGTCCGCCACGAGTCCTCGGTGGTCGATGAATTTCTGAAATTCCGCTGCCGCTGCGTTGCCGTCGTGCAGCATGAGATAGGCTTCCCCACGCAAATAAGCGGGGCACAGGAGTATCGCGAGGTTCGTTGGGTAGCTAAGTTCCACCGTGCTCGCCACCTTCAAAAGTTCGATGGCCCGGTTCGGGTCTTTGCGCTGCAAGGCCACAGCCGCCCGGATCGTGGGCAGCCAATACCTCTGGACCCGCGTGTGCAGAGGGAAGGTCTTGTCGAGTTCGGCCGCCAGCTTCTCCGCTTCTGCCGTATCGCCTGCCCGCGCCAGTGCCAACGCCGCTATCGCCCGCACATCGCGGTTCGGGGCCAGCTTCAACGCCGCATTGGCCTCGGCACGCGCCTGCTCCCGGTTTCCCACTTCCACCTCGCGCAGAGCTGCCGCTGCTTGATAGGTTGCCGCCGTCTCTTTGGCGTCGTTGTGCTGGGCTGAATCCATCGCCCGCCGGGTCAGCTCGTGCGCGTTCTTCAGCTTGCCGTACCAGCCTTCCGTGTCCGCTTGCGCGGCCAGCAACAGGTCTTCAAAGCCCGGCTTGCCCATGGCGGCTGAGACCAACTGCGCCATCTGCGCCGCATTGCCCTTTAGAAACGCCAACTGGTAGCGGTTCTGGAGCATAAGCTCGTCCTCCAGCTTGCGCTCCTCCGCCTGCTTGTACACCGCCTCCGCTTCATCCAGCCGGTTGAGGATCACGTAGGTTTGGGCGAGGTTGAGATAGTTGGCCACCATATTTGGCTCCAGGCGCAGCGCCTCTCGAAATACCTCCAATGCCTTTTCCCAGTTTCCCAGGGTGGCGGAAATATTTCCCAGCCTTCTGTAAGGGAAGTAGTCTCTTGGGTAGGTCTGCTGCCACAGCTCTAAGGTCTGCGCCGCCTTCTCCAGCTCTCCCGTCGCAAACACGAAGTAGTCCGCCTCGATGGCGAACCGCTCCCGTTCGCTTACCTTCTCCCGCAGCTCGTAAGCCTTGCGTATATTCTCTGCCCCCTGCCCCACTTCGTTGAGGGCCCAGTAGACATTCGACATCCCGGAGTAGGCCATGGCAAAATTCGGGTCGATTTCTACCGCCCGCTTGTAGAAAGGCAGCCCGGCTGTGAGCCCTTTCGCATATTCCGTCTTTACTCCCAGGCTGTAGGCTTTCAGCGCCTCCAGGGATGGTGTGGTCGCTTCCTCCACTGGCGTGGCGTATTTCTGCACCGAGCTGAGCGACTCGCCCAGCTTGCCGCGCAAGCTGACCGCAGCAGCGTCCAGAGCCTTGAGCACCGCTTCCTTGCCCGCCGCCTGCTCCTGCGCCTCCGCCAGCACATCGCCCGTGTTGCAGCTCACTGCCTTCAGGCCAATCACGTATTGGCTGCCCAGTCCGGCAATCGAGCCGGCCAGCATGGCCTTGCTGCCCGTGCGCAGGCAGACCTCGTGTGTGACCTCCGGCGTCAACCGGTCACCGGCGGGACGGCCCATCAGCTTCAATGCCTCATTCACCTTGCGCTCGGAAAGCAGGTCGAGAAAGGGCGATTGCTCAAGCTGTACCGAGAGCCCCTGCTTCAGCGTGTCGTCAAATACGCTGTCACCGGTCTTGTTGTCGAAATCGGAGAGGACGATAGTGTCCTTGTCGGTCAGGCGGGTCATGGACTGGCGCGAGCGGAAGTAGAACGTCCCCCCGATGGCAGCAGCGACAAGTATCAGGGCAGCAGGAACAAGAACCTTCCAGAGTTTCCTGCCCGCTACAGGAACTTGGGCCGCTCTCACCTCGCTCAATGACGAAGGCCGCCCAGATTCGGTGTCCCGCTTCAGGCGCTTCAGGTCGGTGCGAATGTCGGACGCGCTCTGGTAGCGCAAGTCGCGGTCTTTTTCCAAGGCCTTCAGGATGATCTCTTCCAGCTTCGGGGGCAACTGTGGATTCAGTCGCAGAGGTGAGGTGGGGGTTTCGTGCAGAATGGCACCAAAAATCGCCGCCGAAGTATTGCCGGGAAAGGGTATACGGCCTGTCGCCATTTCGTACAGCACCGCGCCGAAGCTGAAGAGGTCTGTGCGGGGGTCGAGTTCTTCTCCACGCGCCTGCTCCGGCGACATGTAGGCAACCGTGCCCATCGCCACGCCCGGGCTGGTGAGATGCTCGGGCTTGATGGATGCGGTGGGCAGCGCAGAGGCTCCCACCATTTCCGCCGCCTGCCTCGCCTTTGGTGCGAGCTTGGCCAAGCCAAAGTCCAGGACCTTCGCCTGGCCGCGCTGGGTCACGAAAATGTTCGCTGGCTTGATGTCCCGATGGATGATGCCCTTCGAGTGGGCAGTGTCCAGCGCATCGGCAATCTGGATGGCTAGGTCCAGTACTTCGTCCGTCTTAAACGGCTTGCCAGCGATGCGATGCTTGAGGGTCTGTCCCTCCAGCAACTCCATAGCGATGAAGGGCTGGCCTTCGTGCTGGTCGATGTCGTAAACCGTGCAGATGTTGGGATGGTTGAGCGCGGACGCAGCCTGGGCCTCGCGCTGGAACCGTTCCAGGGCTTGCCGGTCCTTGGAGAGTTCTTCAGGCAGGAACTTCAAGGCGACGGTGCGCTTGAGCTTGGTGTCCTCGGCCTTATACACCACACCCATGCCCCCGCCGCCCAGCTTCGAGAGGATGCGGTAGTGGGAAACGGTCTTGCCAATCATGCGAGGAACCAGCCGCTGCACGCCATCTTAGGCTGCGCTTGCAGCTAAGTCAACGCAATAGGATTATCCGGGACAGTTCAAGTAGCGGAACGGTTCCCAGGAGTGCTGTCAGCAGCAACACCTCGCCGTGCTGGATCAGACGCGAAGTGGTCCCGGCAGCAAACCACAACTTCCCTAAAGGTCGCAGTGAAACTTATGGGTGCTGGGCACACAGAATGGATTGGGAATGAAAAGTCGGCTTCCCATCGACAATCCTGGCGCTTGGCTGGGTTTCGGCGTGGGAAGGGCGTTTTTCGTTGTGCGCCGGGATTAAACCGGCATGTTGTTGGGAATGCAAGAGTCCTACAAGAAAGGAGAAAGCGAATCCATCTTGGCCCCGAGTCTTACGGACGGCGTCGCGAGGCGTCGGCCGAAGCGTAGACAGGGGGGAGCAGCCGACAAGGCTGCGGATCTTGCGGGGTGAAAGTCCCCGTGTCGCCAATTGCCTGTATTCGGGCGACTAGCATATCCGGTGCGAGCGGAGGCAACGAAGCTCGATATGCCCGGACGTAGAAGCCTCGGCTGCCCTGCGGCAGTGTGCGCAGCGGTAGGAACGATCGGGGAGGTGAGCAAACTCGGAGGCCTGAACATAAAGAAGAAATGTCTGCAGCCTCGAAAAACGCTCCGCGTAAAGTCGTGTTCGCGGGTGAAAGCGGGAAGCCGACCCACACCCCTGTTGGGGAAGGCCGAAGACACGGAGGAAGAAACAGGTATGTGCACTCCGTGGGACCGCCGTGGCAAGGGACCAAGCATCCGAGGAAAGATTCGCAGAGATAACGTCGGGAAGATCCCGCTGGCAGCAGGGGCTGGTAGCAACCTGCCAAGACTACTCGAACGAGGCGATGGCCGAAGGAGAGGAGAGCCAGAGGGGATCGGCGCATGAGTCCGTATGAGCGATGACGGAGGAGCAATGTTCTCCGAGGAGGCGAGGCACGCCTCTCCAATGAAGGTAACACCGACATTGGGCAAAGGGACTCTGGACACTTGGTGGTTTCATCGTCAGCGTGGTGGCCGGACACTGAGCCGGTGAGAAGCCAACGCCTGAGGTGAAACGAGGCTGTGGGTAAACCACGGAAGCTGGGGCGTATGCGAACCAGCGCTTAAACCTCGACGAAGCTGGGAAGGCCCATTGCAGAAAGGCCAAGGCTTCAAACCGGACCTGGGAAATCCGGCCGTCCGGAATTATAGGGGGGCCTCGGGAAACGTGGCGGTGAGCTGGCGCGCCCGAGCTCTATCCCAACTATCGGTGGGCCGGGCTATTGAGCTTCGAAAAACGCGGATCAGGGTGCTGACCTCGTAATGATAGAGGGAAGGCAACACGGCTGGCTGCGCTAGACGCGAGTGGTCAGCCGGCCCTGCGTAGT
>Ga0116124_1002307_pt1 | contig 12055 bp, 12 predicted proteins | sample June2015DPH_13_1_2_FD_89728 | JGI IMG/M metagenome (GOLD analysis project Ga0116124, IMG submission 89728) | Peatland microbial communities from SPRUCE experiment site at the Marcell Experimental Forest, Minnesota, USA - June2015DPH_13_150 | ecosystem: Environmental > Terrestrial > Soil >... | reverse complement strand
TCGACACTGGGGACCGTTAAATTCACGGTGAAGCTTGCCATCGCAGGCGCCCCGATAGATATGACCCCGTGTGACGGCAGTGCTAGTCCTACCAACAAAACCGTCATCAGCCTGACTACCAAGACTGATTACCTCAACAATATCGAGTGGACCAAGACTGCCATCGGCCAGGATAATGGCAATAACATTCTCGATCCCGGCGAGCAGTTTGAAATCACCGTTGATCTGAACAGTCTCGGCAACGCTGGATCTCTTAGCGAGAACCTGACTGCCAACCAGACATTCAGCCTACAGGTGAAACCATCGATCGGCGCATCAATTACCATCGCGAGGCAACTGCCGCCGGCCATCGACCCGGTGATGGACCTGCACTAAGCCTAATGAATTAGTAAGTTGATTTACAGGTGGTAATGTAAAAAGTGGGCATCCGCCCGGGCGGATGCCCACCACAAAAAAGGGGTAAATGGTATGAACGAAGAACAAAGAATAAAACTTCTGGAAGAAGAATTAAAAATATTAAAAAATGAGGTCAAGACGATCCTGCTTGATATCCGTGAGCAGTACCTCAATATACAGAACCCCTTTAATTTCAGCATGGTACCGAATACCGGCACACCACCTGCCGGACCCGATAAAGATAAGGAAGAGGTACCACCAGATATATTTGATTTAGGTAAAGACAGCAATCAGCCGTCCGCAAACGCCGGCCTTGATGATCCCGACTTGTCCTTCGGCAAACCGTTTGCTGACCTCGATGCAAATAAGCCAGGCCCGGGAGGCCCGGCCGATGAAATGCCCGAATTGGGTCCTTCAGCCGGACCAGGTCCTTCCGCAGACTCTCAACCTGGACCTTCGGCAGGATCGCCGCAGGAAGATGAAAAAGAGTCGGAAGAAGAGCCGGCGCCCAAGCCAAAGGGCCGCGGCAAAAAGAAAAATATTATACCGGTTGAACTTGAGGCCGAGCCGGAGATAGATGAAGCTGTAGACGAAGAGAAGGAAGAGCAGTTAACTGCTAAAACGGCCTCCCCCAGAAACGGCAAGAAAAAGGGCGGTACTGCTACTTTACCTGGCAGCAGGGCTGACCTGGTAGTGATTGCAGGCATGACGCAATGGATTGACCAGGCGTGCCAAAAACTTGGTAAAGACAGGACGGAAGCGCTCGTGGAGATGTCGAGTGCCATGGACCGAATACCTACCAATATAAAGGATGTCCTGATCAGGATGGTGCATATATCCAGATATGAATCCACTTCCAAGCAGTCTCCGACGGCGACCGATTACCTGGCCACACTGGCACAGTTGGAAAGTTTGATGGGAGGTTCCGAGGAACACGACAGCGCCCTGCTTTCCATGTTATCGGTCATGAAGGAGTCAAGACGTGGATAAAGTGATGGTTACCCTCCTGCTGATAATAGGAGGAGTTGTTTGCACTATGGTGGTTATCAACGCTATTTACCCGGCTATAACACAGAGTACGGGCGCTATAGCCGATGCCACCGGAAAGATCGATGACAGGATCAGGTCAAAGATCGAGATAATCGAGATATCGAATAGCGATAGCAATGTCTATGTGTGGATAAAGAATGTCGGGGCCTCAAGGATACTCGGAATACAAAATAGCGATGTATTTTTCGGACCCGAAGGGAACTTTGCCAGGATTCCTTTTGGCAGTTCCGGATCAAACGTTCCGTACTGGAGCTATACAATCGAAAATGGGACTGAATGGGCGCCGACAGGCACAGTTGAAATAACAATTTTCTTAGCCTCCGCACCTTCCGGTTCATACTATTTTAAATTTGTGCTGCCCAACGGGATATCTGACCAGGATATTTACAGCGCAAGCCTAGGAGAGCCATGGAGAATTTCGCAATCACACTTGTTTGCATTGCCTTATTGATAGCGGCTGCAGTTTCCCTGTCCATGACTGCTCTCAACGCGGTGAATACAATGTCGGACGCAATGAGGCAGGAGGAGATGCTATCGAGGGATATGATTAATACCAGCATCGCCTGTGAAAACGCTACGACATCTCCTGGAGGCAACAGCGTAGCCCTCTATGTAGCTAATACCGGCAACACAAAGCTCGCTAATTATGCAGCCTGGGATATCATCGTGCGATATCAGGATGGGGGCACTTACTGGATACCGTATTCAGCGGCTACGCCGGGATGGACAAGCGGTGCCTTTTTTTTTCCAGGGCAAGCCGGAAATATACGAGCCCAACATTTTAGACCCGGGTGAGACGATGCAGATAGTAATCAATCTGTGGCCTGCGGCCACTGAGAATATGACCAACCTGGCCACGGTGGTAACGCCCAACGGCGCCCGGAGCCAGGTAGCATTCGGCTGGTAGCCGTTATAGAGAGGCATAGTTTTAAGGGGATAATATGACGAAAATATTGGCATCGGATGAAGATGCACGGTCGCAAGACGAAATAATTTGTACGGGTCACTCCGAGATCGATAAGCGGCTCGGCGGTGGGATACCCGTAGGTTCGTTGACGTTAATTGAAGGGCAGTCCGATGCAGGCAAGTCGGTACTAGCGCAGCAGATGATGTGGGGTGCGTTGAACGCTCGCCACAGGGTCCTGCTTTTTACAACGGAAAATACCGTTAAAAGCATGCACAGTCAGATGGATAGCCTGGGGCTGAGCATCATCGACCCCCTGCTGCTGGGCTGGATAAAGATATTTACGGTCGAGCCATCCAAAATGAAGGCTATGGATACGTTTGCCACAATAGTATCGGGAATTATGGCCTATCCCACCTACAAGCTGATTGTCGTGGACTCTCTCACTCCGATCATTGCCCATACATCGGTAGAACAGATCATCGAATATTTTGAAAAATGTAAAAAAATGTGTGATGGCGGCAGGACGATTATCAATATAACTCATACCTATGCCTTTGACGAGCAGGTATTGATCCGGATCAGATCGGCTTGTGATGCACACTTAAGACTCCGAATAGAGGAGGTAGGCGATAAACTGGTCAAGGTTCTGGAGGTGGCCAAAGTACGTGGTGCCGACAAGAATACCGGCAATATCATGAGCTTTGACGTGGACCCCGGCACAGGAATGCGTGTTATGCCGCTGGGTAGAGCCAGGGCCTGATAGATTGTAAAGAGGTTTTACTATATGCCTGAAATACTACTCCCCTTCCCTGTTCCGGATGCGGCAACCAGGAAAAAATCCGATGGTTGCAACATCCTCAGCCTGCTGTCTAAACAGACGCAGGCACTTGTTATTAAGAATCCGCACTTGCTGGAATATCTGCAGATGATTCCAATAGATAATTACGGTCTGCCCAAGTTTTATGAGACTCTGGACCGTAGCGTGGCCTCTAATCCCAACCCCAACCTTATTTATCCGGTGAAGGACAACATATTTACTCATATTTTGTATGACCACGGCGATGGCAGAAATACTTATATATCTATAGAGCCGATACTTCTGGACAATATCGATAAGCTCATGCTGGAAGTTGAGAAACGTCTGCTTGAAATGTCGGACAGGCTGGGGAATTTCTCCGTCATAACTGGGGATGAAAAACGTGAAGCCTTCCTCAAATGCATTGATGACATCTGCGTGATAAAGGGACAGGATATGGCTATGCAGAGGAATAACCGTAATGGGTCACGCAGGAACAACGGCAACTGGAATGGAGCCTCCAGAGCCGCTACCGGGCTGATGGATAAAATGTCCTTTAACAGCAGGGTCAAACCCCTGGAAGTAACCGCTCGTGAGATGGATGAGATCAAATACCTTATTTGCAGGGACAAGGTCGGCCTGGGAGTGCTGGAACCCATCGTCTACGATAAGTACGTTGAAGACGTGAGCTGCAGTGGGCTGGGGGTCATCTTCCTGGAACATAAGATATTTAAGAGCCTTAAAACGGTAGTGAATTTTGCTACCACAGAAGACCTTGACCAATTCGTGATGCGGTTGGCCGAGCGAATTAAGAAACCTGTAAGCGTGCACAGCCCGATCGTGGACGCCACCTTGCCTGACGGCTCACGCATAAATATTGTCTATGGCAGTGATGTATCCAAGCGCGGCTCCAATTTCTCCATCAGGAAATTCAGCGATACGCCGCTCTCGGTGCTGGAACTCATAGACATGGGGACCCTGGATTATAAGATGGCCTCATACCTTTCCATAACCATCGGTGAAGGCATGAACTGCTTTGTATGCGGTGAAACAGCCTCAGGTAAAACTACATCTCTAAATGCTGTAACCACCTTCATTCATCCCAACGCCAAGATCATCTCGATCGAGGACACGCCGGAGTTGCAGGTGCCGCACCAGAACTGGATCCGGGAGGTGGTATCCAGCACCAAGGAGGACAGCCAGGCCGGTGTGACGATGTTCGACCTGCTTAAAGCAGCCCTGCGCCAGAGGCCCAACGAAATAATAATCGGAGAAATCCGTGGAGCTGAAGGGGCTATAGCTTTTCAGGCTATGCAGACAGGCCACTCCGTGATGGCAACGTTCCATGCTGCGTCGGTAGAAAGGCTGATACAACGTATGACCGGCAGTCCCATTAATGTGCCCAAATCTTATATGGACAATTTGAACATAGTCATCATTCAGCAGGCCGTGAAGCTGCCCAGCGGTAAAACCGGCAGACGTATGACCAGTATCAATGAAATAGTCGGCTATGACCCGGTAGCGCAGTCCTTTACCTTTGTAGAAGCATTTCGCTGGGACCCGGTAACAGACACATTTGTATTCAGCGGCGATGGGAACAGCTACATTCTCGAGCAGAAAATCGCCCCCATGCTGGGCATACCGCCGCACAAAAAGCGCCGAATTTATGCAGAGGTCGAAAGGCGCGCCAAGATACTTGAGAGGCTAAGTACACAGGGAGTAAAGAATTTTTATGATCTCCTTAAAGTCCTTGCTAAAGCTCAACGGGAAGGGCTCTTCTAAAACCGGCGACAACGGTAACGGTAACGGCAGCGGCTTCGGTTACGGTTTTGACGACTCTTCTAACGGGAAGATCAAGCTGAATACCGACCTTCTGAAGTGCGATCTTTTCTGCCATATTACCTACCTGTCCGCGCTGGCGACCTCAGACCTCTCGCGGTCGCAGATATTCGAATATGCCTCTCAGCTTAACTTTACGTCGTCGGTTTACCTGCGTAAGGTGCACTTCCTGGCAAAAAAGTTAAATTATGATTATTCAGAAGCCTGCCGCATGGTAGGCGAAACGATCAAAGAGCCTGAGCCAAAAGCGCTTCTGCTGCGTATGGCGGGCGCCATGGCGTCGGGCGAGAATGAAGCGGAGTTCTTAAAACGCGAAGCGGAAGTAATGGGTTCAACCTACGGCGAAGAGTATGAGGCGCATGTTGAAAGCCTTAAAAAATGGACCGACGCTTTTACAGCCCTAATCATTTCAGCTTCACTGGTTGTAGTCATAACCGTGGTCTCGATATTGATTTTTCCTATGGCGCCCAGCTTTGTGGCTACCCTTACGTTTTTAATGCTGATATCAACGCTATTAGGATGCTGGGTCATGTACAGGGCTGCTCCCAAGGAGATTAAAACCCATAATCTTCCACATACATCCAAAGCCCAGGAATTGGCCAAAAAGGTCCTCAAATACGTGTCTGTTCCACTGTTGGTTCTGTCCATCCCAATACTATTTTTAATGAATGCCGGACTGGGGTGGTCCCTTATCGTAATTGCGATTATCATCGCCCCGCCGGGGATACTGATCTGGTGGGACGACCGCAGGATAGATAAATATGACATGGATATAGCCGGATTTCTCAGATCGCTGGGAGGCATTACCAAGGTAATCGGCACTACGGTCACTGAGGGCATCTCGAGACTCGATTTTGGCTCGCTCAGCTCACTGAAAAAGCCGGTAAGCCGGATGAACAATGCGCTTAAATTCGGAATTCGCCCTGAGCTTTGCTGGCAGAAGTTAGTCTGCGAATCGGGAAGCGAACAGGTCAACAGGAGCGTGAGAATTTTCTGGGATGGGATCGCGGTTGGCGGAGACGCCGGCGCTGTGGGCAACCAGGCATCCATGTTTGCCATGAAAATTGCTTTGCTAAGAGGTAAAAGGAAAATGGTATCTTCGGGGTTTTTCTATCTGGTTGCCACTATGCATGTTACGATGGCTATATTGCTGGTCGGCATATATCAGATCATGTTGAATTTCTCCACGGCGATGCAAAAAATGCAGACTACCGGCATGCAAGGTATGGATGCCATGACTTCGCTGCCTACCTTTTCCTTTTTCTCCAACGGCGCTGCTTCATTGGGGATGCTCTATATGATGTCGACAGCCATGTTGCTCATGCTCACGGCGGTCAATCCTGCCGCCATCAAAGTGGTCGAAGGGGGACACAACTACAAATACTTCTACCTGGCGTCGGTCATGATGCTTATAACCGGCCTGGCGATGGTCTGCATCCCTGGCATGGTCAAAGGTATGTTCGGCAACTTGACGATCGTTCAATAATGAGGAACAAGCAGGAGTAAACTGTGGATTTTTTCGAAGTTAGTGTGTATCTGCTGATCATCGTAGTTGCAGCGATGTGCGTTTTCGGCATTATGTGGCTATTGATGAGAAGTATGGCGCCGCGCCGGGCTTTAACTAAAAAGGAAATAGAAATATTGAAGGCGGCCGGGGTCAAAAAGATCCCCAAGGCCGTGCCGGTTAAGGCCGCAAAGAAGGAAAAGGGTAAAGGCAAAGATAAAGATAATCATAAAGACGATAAGTTGCTTAAGCTGAAAGAATTGTCGGACGACAAGCTGCTACCTGAAAATATTCAATCTGCGGAAGAAGGTTCGAAAAAGGCTGGTAAATCTTCCCGGGAAAAAGATGCGTCCCCGGCTTCCCATGAGCCGGCAGATACGCCGCAGGAAGAGATTGCTGAAATAGCACTGCCGGATCTTCCCACCATGGACACGCTGGTAGAGGGTGAGGAAGAGACTCCTGAGCAGCAGAACATAGAGGAGTTAATGAGTGTTTTTGAGTTGGAGGAAGTGGAGGATTCGGCCACCTCAGACCTGGCAGCCAATCTCTTTGATGTAGATGTTGAGAACATAGAGCATCTGGGCAACGAGGTATCGGAATTTTTAGGCGGCATGCATTCGAAATGAGAAGGAGGGAGCCATGAACTATAAAAATGTTAAATCTAAAATGGAAACATTGATGAGCTGTTTCCTTTATTTAAACAATTTCCTTTTGCGGGCGTTCCGAAAAAACGAACTAGCACGCAACTGGTGCACTGTCAGGCTCCTTTTGATCATAACCGCCATGGGAATTGGCTTTCTGGGCTTCCCCTGGTTCGCCGTGCCGCAAGCTGTTGCAGATAATACAACGGGCTCACCCAGTATCGAGGTCATGCCCACCGAAGGTACTATAGGAACCCAGATTTACCTAAAAATCATAAATTACCAGCCCAATAAGCAAGTTATAATAACCTTCGGCTCGGGCACGATCATCGGCACAGGGACCGAAGTTGGCACCCAAACCGTGGTCGCCGCCACAACAACTACAGACGGTTCCGGATATGCTGTAATAGATTGGGATCTGGACATATTCCCTGCCGGAAGATATATCATCATGGCTGATGATGGAGTCAATAAACTGACCACCGGTTTCAAAGTCGATCCTTCTATAGATCTAGGGAATGTTGTAAGCGGCTTCGTAAATGACGTTTTGGTGATCAAGGGCAAAGGCTTTGATGCACAAAAGTTAGTTTATATCGGCCTGGACGATCAGAAGATTGTGACCACACAGACTGATGATAAGGGCCAGTTTTTTGATGCTAAACTCCAGATCCCCCCGACAGTGCGCGGCAATCACAATATCAAGGTTCAGGATACCGAAAACAACGTCGCTACAGCAGTGTTTAATGTAAGACAGCAGATGAACGTTATGCCGTCAAATGTCGCCGTGGGAGATAACGTCACAATAATAGGAACGGGCTTCCAGGGCGTAACTGACGTTCAGGTATTTCTCGATGATAAAGATGCCGGCATAACGCAGACTGACTCCAATGGCGGCTTTATGACTACTATTAAGATACCGCCTTGCGGAGACGGCCCGCATAAAATAAAGCTCGATGACCAGATTAATAAAGCATATACGGATATAGCTGTATCTTCATCGTTGAGCGTGATCCCCAATAACGGGTTTATCGGCATGCAGGTAGGGCTTCAAGGCGCCGGCTTCAGGCCCGGTTTCCCGGTCAGTGCCAGCTACGATAATATCAAGTTGGATGGAACTACAGTGCAGGAGACGGGGAGCTTTACGGAAAGCTTTAAAGTTCCTGTGAGCCGATTTGGGACACATACGGTTTCGGCAACGGACGGAATTAACACACAGAACGTCATTTTCATAGTGGAATCGACACCGCCCCTGGCGCCGGAGACTACCTTGCCGGCGGAGGGCAGCAGGGTGACCAAAGACGCTCATTTCGAATGGCAGGTCGTCACTGACCCCAGCGGAGTTTCGTATACCATTGAGATTGCCGGAGATCCTAAGTTTACTAACATAATAATGTCACAGGCCAATTTGTTGACCAATTACATAGATGTTACGGATGACAGCAAAATGTTGCCCGGGCAGGATGCTCCCTATTACTGGCGTGTAAAGGCAGTTGACCGCGCTTCTAATGAAAGTGCCTGGTCGCCGGTAAGCTCGTTCTACAAAGGACACACACTCGTTACAATTCTGACCAATATGCCCGACTGGGTAAAGTATGTTTTGATTAGTTTAGGACTGGTGCTGTTCGGGTTTATGTTCTTCTGGATCGGCCATACTATCAAGAGGTTAAGGAATCTGGATGACGAAGACGTCGACGATGAAGGCGCTTATGCCGGCAGCCAGGTTAATTACAATTCTGGAGGAAACGATTGGAAGCAGCGATAACCTGCATCCAGGGTTTATAAAACGCTGAATCGCTATTCAGCGTACTAACGGTGAGGAGAAAAAAATGGCTATGGATATACTTAAGAAAGAGGTGAAAGTTCAGTTCAGACAACTGGAAGCGCTGATCCTGTTTATGGCGGGAGCTACGCTGGCATCCCTGCAGATAATACATTACGTGTTTCTAAATTCAGGTGTAGCTGTAACTGTTTTCCAGATGTTGCTGGATTGGCTGTTCGGCATGTCCATCATATCTTTGCTGGTGCATTTTAGCTTCCGCGAAATATATAAAATACATAATGAGCTTGTAATCCAGCGTGAGCAGGCCAGCAAAGCGGAAAAAAGGATCCAACATATAATCGATACAACACAGGATATCATTTTCACACTGGACAGGGATGGGAATTTCACTTTCGCCAATAAGGCCATTGAAAGTCTTAGCGGTTATAGCCTGGACAAGATACTCACCAATAACATACGGGATATACTATCGCCCGAATACAGGCCCTTTATTTTCGAGCAGCTAAAGCAATATAAAGATATAGCAGGGCGCCATTTATACATGGACGTGATGAAGAACGACGGTAAGAAAACACCTGTAGAGGTTAGCTTCATGCCTATTAAAAACAGGGGCAACGAACTGACTGGCTTTCAGGGCATTGCCAGGGATATAGAGGAGCGCAGGGAGATAGAAAAAGCACAAAAAGATAAAGAACACTGCCTTAAGGCTATAGCCAGGGTTGGGCAAGTGCTTTTAGAGAACAGGAAAGAGATCCCCTATAAAAAGATACTCGAGATTTTATGCAATACGTCCGATATCCATAGTGCATTTATCCTGCTTAACGACTTGCCCAATTCGGGCAAGGTATCCGATATCCTTTCTAACAAGGCTAAATCACCCCTCTCTGTAACAACTTCGAATGGGTTGCAGAACCCCAAGCTGTATGTCAACTATATAAGCGGAGGAAGCAGCGGGAACGTGAAGGCGCAATCCATGTCCGACCTGATGGGAAGTGACGGACTTGGCCAGGGCTTTATGGAGCTATCTAAAAAGGAGGGTGCCATAATCAGCTCATCCAATGGTGACTTATCCAGCCTCATACTGCCTGTAATGGTTAATTCCGAATTTGCAGGTGTAGTTGGTTTTGATAAAAAGGCGGATTCAAAGGGGTGGAGGCCGGTAGAGATCAATTTGTTGGCAACTTCGATAAATATGATTGCGCAGGCGCTGGAGCGTCAGAAGGTGAACGCACAGATCAAACTCCATTTTATTCAGCTTACCAAGATGATATCCAGGGCGATGTTTGCCGTAGATCCTTATACCGTAAGCCACCAGGAGAGGCTTGCAACCCTGGCCGTCACTATCGGCGAGAAAGCCGGGCTGAATAGTGAGGAGCTCGAATGGCTGCGAGTGGGCGCGCTTCTACACGACATTGGCAAGGCCGCTGTACCCAATACTATTCTTTCCAAGCCCGGCAAATTAACCGATGAAGAATGGGTACTTATCCGCTCCCATGTAAAACGCGGACATGAGATGCTGCAGGATATGGACCTGCCGGAAAATGTGATGGATATGGTATTAAACCACCATGAACGGCTGGATGGCAGCGGGTATCCCAATGGTATCAAAGGAGATAAGCTAAGCACTGAATCTCGTATACTTGGTATCTGCGATGTGGTGGAAGCCATGAGCTCACACAGGCCTTACAGGCCCGCCCGGAAAAAAGACGAAATAATTACCGAGCTGAAGAGCGGCAGGGACAGGATTTACGACCCGCGGGTTGTAGATATACTCATCGATGTGGTTGAAAGAAACGAATTTGATTTCGATTTCGCAACCGTAAAAAACTAGCCCTGAAGGATTGTACACGTCACAATTAAGGCGGCCTGGAACTTTAGTTGAAAAATACCACAAAGTTCCAGGTGATGATGCCTAAATAGAATATTGAGAGGCAGGATGCCACCGTGAAAGCAACTCTGGGGTAGCGCTTGTAAACGAACCACAAAAGCGGAAGCAGCGCCGCAAGGCCCACCAGCTTAACTGCCAAAAAACTACCGCTGTTTATAAGCGGCTGCACCAGGCGGTTAGCTTCAGTGGCAAGGCCGCTCTTCACAAAAACCTGTGTCATAATCGCGTCCCACAGCTGTAATTGCCCCATCAGCAATAATACAAAAAACATATGGCCTTGCCATGCGCGATCTACAGCAGTGGCTCTAATTTGTTTCCCATGCGCCATCATAAATGAATTATGATCCGTATGGGTCAAAAAATCAATCCGAATGGGTCACTAAATGAGCCTTTTGGGTCAGTCGGGTTCCGGGATCAGAGAGATTTAGCGGTTAAGGAGTATTTCCCAGAAGGGCACCACCTTGGTTTTAAGAATGCTTTGAGTTATTTCGGTTGGCTGCTGGATGCTTGATGTAACAATGTGATCGGCGGCTCTGGTAACATTTTCCGTTGAATAATCCGACCATGATAAGGTTGTTGTGAAGTAGCAGTTCGGAGCAGTGGCGGGACCGCTTATGATTATAGCTATCTCCCGGCTTCCATGGGTGTTAAATTCAAAGATTTGATTTTCCTCGCCATTAAGCCACAGGTCCGAAATGCCGGCCAGGGTACGGGCATAAGTAAGTTTTGTATTTGACGAATTAATCCAATTTTTCCAGCTTTCGATGCCCCCTAAGGCTGTGGCTGAGGAAGTCACGTTTTCGCCAGCAGAAATAAGCGGTGGGGCGAGTATTTGCCCTCGCTCGCCAAAATCGTACACGTAGACCCTGACAAACTCGTAGTAGCTCTGTTTAAGAAATAATACTTTAACTCTGGATTCGTCATGCTTGGGCAGGCTATACCCGTAATACCAAAAATGTTTTAAACCGTTGTATTCAAGCTCGGGGTTGCTCCAAACGATATCTGGTGTAAGAGCCTGTTCACCGGACACAGCCCGGACAATCGGAACAACTTGGCTGAAGGTTTCGGAATGGTTTTCCGAGACTGTTGTATTTTCCCAATAGGTCTCTTTGACAGGGTAACTGACTTCGACGCATCCTGCTGCAATGCTGACAACCAGCATCAGCATTATGATAATGGCGACATACAATCTGCGCCCGACAGCTTGTCTCCTCACTTATCAGCTCCTGACAGACGGAGATTCACACCTGTTTG
>Ga0116124_1002296_pt1 | contig 12114 bp, 10 predicted proteins | sample June2015DPH_13_1_2_FD_89728 | JGI IMG/M metagenome (GOLD analysis project Ga0116124, IMG submission 89728) | Peatland microbial communities from SPRUCE experiment site at the Marcell Experimental Forest, Minnesota, USA - June2015DPH_13_150 | ecosystem: Environmental > Terrestrial > Soil >... | reverse complement strand
TACCCAGGATGGATCCGGGAGGAGTCGAAGAAACGGCTTGTCCTCTCCCCTGCCCTTGATTTCACGGATCCGCTCTCCCGCATCGGGAGCAATCCCCACAAGGCCGTACATGGTGTCTCCCGGAGCGATTGCCACGCCTCCCTCGGCGAGGACCTGGACGAGTGAGCGGAATGAGTTCGGGCTAGCCGCCTTGACTACCACGGAGTTTTCTTCGTGACGCGCGGGCGGAAAAGAGAACGTAAGCGGTCAACAGCATCGAAAGGCATATTGCGACGGTTTTCACCACCGCACTCCTTGCGTCGCCGCTCTTTTTGAGCTTCAGGAGATCCCCCACGACGTAGTGCTCCACCCTCGTGGACGGGCCTTCGAGCTTCAGCACCGCGTCTCCCGGCCTGTACAACCCCAGGCGCCGGGCAAGGACGATATTCAGCTCGGCGTTCCCTTTGAGATCCGCGAGCTCCGCCGTCAGGTTCCTGTTGCGCTGCTGGAGACTCTCGACATTCAGCGCCAGTCTCTCGCGGTAGCTTTCCAGGTCTTTGAAGGCAAGCACGCCTGAATCCCCGAACAGGTAGATCAGGACAGAGGCGACCAGGAAGATGACAATGAGGATTGGAGAGAGACGCCGCATAGCCTTCTTTCCTCATAACGGCTGCCGGCGACATAATAATGAGCGGAAAGGGTGCCGTACCTTGCCGCGCCCGATCCCGCCATTGACAACCCGGAAACACCCGGATTACATTACCCTGGTACGTATTGAAAGTGAGGGCGCCTTTTGCCGATAATCGGGATAGCGCAAAACGCATCCTCAGGAGACAGGAATGGCAAGGGAAACACAGGGCAGCCCTGCGGGTGAAAAAAAACTCGAGCAGTACGGCGTCTGGGTGAAGGTCAAGCCGCGGGAGGTAACCGAGCTCCCCGAGGCCGAGTCCTCTTTCGAGCTCTCCGATCTGGAAACGCCGAGGAAGGCCTCGGGCGACAGAGCGGCGCGCGACGAGAATGCCCTGACCGATGATGAGGAAAAGTTGCTGAATGAGCTGGAAAGCGAGCTCGGCCCCGAAGAGGGATCGGCCGAAGTAGGCGTTCCAGAAGAAGAGCCGCTCCTTGCCGAAGAGGAGGAGCTCCCCGACATCGAGACGGTGGGTGGGGAGAGCGCCGCTCCCACGTTCGAAGAAGCAGAGATCGAAGAGCTGCCGGAGCTGGAAGAAGTCCAGCCTGCGCGGGTCGCACGAGCCGCGGTCGGGCAAAAGGCTTCCCGGACCCGGGATTCGGGCGAGGTGGAGGTAACCCTTTCGGAAGACGCTCACGAAGAAGACCGGTTCGACGATCTGGAAGCTCTGGAGAGCGAGCTCGCCTCCGTCAGCACCACCACTCAGAAGGCTTCGTCATCGTCCTCTGAAATCCTCGCCAAGATCGAGGACGAACTGCGTTCGATCAGGAAAGACCTTACCGAGCTCCGCGGCGAGCTCTCCGGACTGCGAAAAGGCGCGGGCGCCCCTTCAGTGGAAGCGCCGGCCGCCGGCGCGGAGGCGCAGAGCGGGTTTTTCGACGAGGACGAGGACGAAACCATCGCTCTCACAGGAGACGAGCTGGACAATATCCTCAATACGGCAGACATCACGGAGGAGGCGGCGGAAACGCCGAGCGTTGAATCGGACCTGGACGCGCTGGGTCTTGTCGAGGAGGCGGAGGAGGTCGGTCCGGCCAAGGAAACCCCGAGCTACGCCGCTCCCTCGCTGGAAGAAGATGCGCTGGTCCCCGCAATGGACGATCTGGAATCCACCTCTCCGACCCTCGAAGCGGAAGACTCCATACCCCTTGCCGAAGAGGTGGGCGAGGATTCCGGCACTGCCAGCCTGGAAGAGCTTCCCACGGAGCTCGTGCTCGAGGAGCTTGATGCGGAGCCCCTCACCGCTCAGCCGGCCCCCGCGGAAGACGTTGAAGAGCTGCCCGGCCTTGACATGGAAGGGATTGAGGAGATTGAGACTGAAACCCCGCAAGCTCCTTCCCCATCTCGCGCGGCAGCACACGCTGAGAGTGAGCGCATCGACGAGACAATAGACCTCGAAACGCTCGACCTTGGGGAGGAGCCCACCGTTATCGAGGCGGTTCCGGAACAGGTTGAAGACCTGGAGACCATTCCCGAGGCCGAGGCACTGGAAGAGGATGCTTCGGGCGGCACAGGCTCTGGCGCGGCGGAAGTCGACCTCGAAGCGCTGGCCTCTGAAGCGGAGACGCTCCCGGATGACGCGGCATTCGCACCCGCGGAGGATCTGGAGATCGGCGAGCTGGAAAGCGTGTCGGAGGACGAGGAAGCCGCCGATTCTGAAAAGGAGATCGAGATCGCATTCGAAAGTGAACCGGATGTTCTGTCGCAGCCTTCCTCGGAGTCCGCCGAAGGCGGCGGAATGGACACTGGTGAGCAGGTCCTCGAGGCCGAAGAAGTCCTCGATGAGGAGCCTGCGGCGTCCCCGCGTTCTTCGGACAGCGCGGCGGGTATTCCGGACAACCTCAAGGACGAACTTCGCACCGTGCTCGGGTACATGGATAAGCTCCTCGAGGCGCTTCCTGATGAGAAAATCAAGGAGTTCGCCAGCTCCGACTATTTTGTCATGTATAAGAAGCTTTTCGAGGACCTCGGCATAGGTGAGTAGATGGGTCTTCTCCGGAAGGCAGCGAACGCCTCCACCCGCGATGCCGAAGGAAGCATAGAAGCCTCCCACTCTTTCTCTGTACCTCCTGATGATCGCGTTTCCCGGATTGCCGCCTCTGTTTCCGGCAGGGCTTCCAGGATTGCAGCCGCCGCTCCCCGCATGGGACTTTTGAGAAAAAGCCTGGCCCTTGTCGCGGACAGGGTGCGCGGTCCGCTCCGCGTCGAGCTCGCCCCGGCTGAGCCACAGTCAAAGGACGGGGCCAGGGGCAAGCGGCCGGCTCGCGCCGCCGCGCAGGAGGCGCGGAAGATGCGGGATCCCGTACTGGCTGCCCGCGAAATCGTTGCCGCCATCCAGGCCCTGCCTGACGGCGTGGAGCTTCCGTCCCAGCTCTTCACGGAGCTTGCCGCACGAATGTCGATCGAAAAGGGAGCACTCCTTCTGTTCGATCCCATTCGTCTTGTCTATGCTCCCTGGGCAAGTCAAGGCTACGATCAAACCACCCTGCATCGAATGCGTATTCCCCTCGGCGCGAATGAGAGCTTCAACGCGCTGGCCAACGGCAGCCCGGTCTTCGTGGAGGGTGCATCCACCCTGGCTCTGTACGAGCAATACTTCTCTGCGCGTGAGTTTTCCTCTCTCTCACGTATCCTGCTCACACCCTTCATCACGGCGGAGAAGCTTATCGGAGTTCTCCTCCTCACGGCGCTGAAACCGCCATTCGAGGGAGACGCGCCGCTTCTCCAGTACCTCAAGAGCATCGCGGACGCCGGCTCACCGCGCGTCCAGAAAGCCCGCGAGAAGAAACTGCGCAAGGCGGGGTCACAGGGAATGCGCGCAGGCGCATCACCGGAGGAAGAAGTCGGCCGGTACATATCCTCCTTGGGCTCGGCGGGCACGAGAATCCTGTTTCTTGCCCTTTCGCTCGAGGAATACTCCCGGAAAATCATCGCCGCGCACGCGCACCTTGACCCTTTCCGCCTGCACGAGGACCTTCACTATTTCCTCGACTCCTTTGTTGCCGACGTAGGGCTGGCAATTCCGATTCGACAGGGGCTCTTCATCGTCGCCCTCGAGGGCTTTGACGCGACGGATCTCGACCTCTTTCTGCACCAGCTCTCTTCCTTCCTCCATGGGCTCTTCGGGGGCAACGGGAAGTCGGGGGCAGCGACAGGGCCGCAGATCCTGAAAAAAAGCAACTGGCCCGAAGACGGGGGAGACATCCGCGAGCTGCTTGATTTTCTATCCTCCTGACGGGCGATGATCGAAACATTCACAGCAAGATCGGGAGCGCTGACGGCCCGGGTGGACGGGATCGCGCTTCATTCTCCGTATGACCCCGCCCGGGAAGCCAGACGTTTCGTGGAGGCCAATGTCGGCCCGGATGCCCCTTCCGCGGTGGTGATCCTGGGGGAAGGGCTGGGTTATGTCTCGGCCGCGGTGGAAAGTCTGTATCCCGGCGTGAGGCTGCTCCGGGTCTTCTATTCGGAGGAGATCATGAAGATCGGGAAGGCCCGTGCCGTGGGCGCCGCCATACCTGGCGGATTTGGCCCTGCCTGGTGTCCCGGGATGAAAGCCGGGATCACCGCGTTCCTCGCCGGGTCACTCGGGGAGCTCGATCTGGAAGGGCTTCGCCTGATCGAATGGCCGCCTTCCGCGCGCATTTTCCCCGTCATGTCGCGGAACGCGAACGAATCGGTCCGTCAGTTCGTGCAGGAGCTGAACGGCAGCTTCGTGACGACGCTGGCAATGGGACGACTGTGGATGCGAAACGCGATCTCCAATTTCCTCGCCATCGATTCCACCCTTGTCGGGGAGCTTTGCCCGGCTGACAGGCCTGTCCTCATCGCGGCGCCCGGGCCGAGCCTGGAAGAGGCAGCCCCGTTGATCGCCGAAGTCCGCTCCCGCGTCGAATTGTGGGCCCTCCCGTCCAGCTCCCTTCTGCTCCACGACAGGGGACTCTCCCCCGACCTCCTGGTTATGACTGATCCCGGATACTATTCCATGCATCACATCCAATTCTCCGCCCCCTCGTGTCCCCTCGCTATGCCGCTTTCCGCTGCGCGGGGAGTCTGGAGTCTTCCCCGGTTGAGCGGGCAGGAGTCGGCCATGACGCCGTTCCTCCTCGCGCAGCCCGGCTTCTTCGAGAAGTCTCTCCTGGAGGAGGCAGGCGTCCACGCGCCCCTCGTCGCGCCGCATGGCACCGTCGCGGCCACCGCGCTCGATCTTGCGCTCGCCAGCACCCGCGCGCCCGTCATAGTTGCCGGTCTCGATATGTGCACACGCGACATTTCCCTTCACGCCAGACCGAATGCATTCGACCGGCTGCTCCATCTTCAATCCACGCGGCTCGCCCCGCACTACAGTCTTAGTTTCCTGAGAGCCGCGGCGCAGCGCGTCGAGAGGGTCCCCGGCATCGAGGGAGTGCGTGCCTCCCCTTCCCTCAGGACTTATGCCGGCTGGTTCAATGAGCCGCACGCCGATCGCGCGGAGCGCACGTACAGGTTGCTCCCATCCCGTATCGCATTGGAGGGGATGCGCGCCCTCGAGCCGGCCTCGCTTCGGGAATTGCTCGAGGGCAGCGCACAAGCGCCCCGGGGTCCGCGTCTGCGCCGCCACAGCACGTTTCCTCGGCGTGACGAGCGTCACGGCATCATCGGCCGTCTCCTGAAGGGATGGACCGCCGAGCTTGGACGGGCGCGTACGATGGCCGTGTCCTCCGAAAGGCTGGACCTGCTTAGCCGCTCACCCTCACTTCTTTCTCTCGCCTACTATATCGAGCCCCAGCGACTGCTCGAGGCCAGGAGAAAATCGCGCCAGGGAGACTTCTCGGGGGCGCTGGCCACGGCACGGGACATGCTCGATGGATGCGTGGATTTCCTGCGGGAGATCGCGGAGAAGACGGGTGCCGCGGCCTGATTCAGCCCGCGTTCTTGAAGCCAACCTGGCCGCGCTGTCGCGCGGAAATCCCTTGCTTGCCTCCACCGTCAGCGCGAGCGTTGCCAATCCTTCACTTATCTTCGTGGATGCCAGAAACGGCGCCCTCGTTCCCGCTGTGCGGCTCCCGGGGGGAAATACGCCTCTGCATTCCCTGTACGATCCCATGGGCGAGTCCCGAAAGATCATGGCGGGTCTGCGGGGGGCAGGGTGCATTGTTATTCTTGGCATGGGTGCCGGGTTCGCGATTGCGGCTTCCCTCGAGGATTCGGGAGTCTCATCGGTGCTGGTGATTGAGAAGGATGCATCGACCCTGCGGGCGCTCATGGAACATCTTCCGATTGGAGGGCTCCTTCAGGACTCGCGTGTCTTTGTATCGGCCGGTCTGGAGGGCGTACGGCCTGCCCTTCTCGCCGCCTGGCAGCCGGCCCTCATGGGCGGCCTAGCGACGGCGCCGCTTCGGCCCTGGTGCGAGAGGGAGAATCGGTTTTTCACTGCTGCGGCTGGGGAGCTCCGCGCGGTCGTGGATGAGATTCGCGCGGACTACAGCGTGCAGGCCCACTTCGGAAAGCGATGGTTCTCGAACATGCTCCTCAATATGGAGCCCGCGTCATCCCGTGTCACGGACCTGCCGCGCGTGACACGCGCGCACGTGATCGCCGCCGGTCCCTCGCTGGAGCACCAGCTCGCCATGCTTTCCGCCCGCGAGGACCACGGATACCTCCTCGCCTCCGATACGTCTCTGCCCGCCTTGCGCCGCGCCGGCATTCAGCCGGACGGAGTGCTCTCCATCGACTGCCAGAGCCATGGGTACCACCACTTTCTCCAGGGCATTGCCTCGCAGTCAACGCTCTTCCTCGATCTTGCCTCCCCACGCTTCCTTGCGCGCCGATCCGCACGCTTTGTGTTCGCGGCAAGCGGGCACCCCTTTGCCGTCTACCTGGACGCGCGGTGGAAGAGGTTCCCGAAAATGGATACCTCCGGTGGCAACGTCACGCACGCCGCCGTCTCACTGGCGCAATGCCTCGGGGCGCGCACGATCACGGTCTACGGGGCGGACTTCTCATACCCCGAGGGAAAGCCGTATTCGCGCGGAACCTACCTGTACGATCTCTTCGATTCCAGCCAGACCCGGCTTGCCCCTCCGGAGAGCAGATTCTTTTCATTCATCTATCGAACGCCCGACACTCGGAAAGAGCGCGTAGGGGCGAGCTTCAGATATACGACCGACGTGATGCTCGCCTACCGAGAGCGCTTTCTCCGCCTTATGGGCGCCATCCCTGCTGAAGTGGTCAGCGTGCCGGGAGCGGGACTGGCACTGGATCACGCAGCGGAGAATGTCGGACCGCGAAGTATGGCCTCCGGGGAAGACGGCTGGCGGGGGTCGCAGCCACGATGCAGCTGGCGTCGATTCCTTGCCGAATATGCGGGTGATCTTGAGGCCCTGCCCGCGCTCACCCGCCCCACCGGCAGCTCTTTTCGGACGCTTCACGGATCGGAGAAGGAGCTCTGGGGAACTCTCCTGCCCGTCGCGGCCCGGGTGATCCTGGATTCTCCAGAAACCGCGCCGGGCGCGGCGGCGCTCGAAGGCGCCCGGCAATGGGTGCTCTCCCGCATTTCACGGCTGATCGAAGGATCCCGATCGTTTCAAGAGTAGTCGCTTCAGGAGTAAAGGATGCCCGCGTAGCCCACGAATGAGTCACCGGGATGTACGTCAAAGCTTGTCGAATAGCGCAAGAGCTTTCCCTCCCTGACTCCATTCTCACGGGCAAAGCTCAGTGCCGCCAGGGCGCCGCCGGCAGAGCACGCCGACCGCTCACTCAGCGCGCGCTCCAAGGCAGTGTCGAACTCCATGGCCAGAAGGCTCTCGATAATGCGATGGTCGTTGACCTCCTTCACCCAGCGCAGCGCCCTGTTGCCGCTCCCCGCGGGGGCAAAACCGTAGCTCGATCCGTAGTGCGTGAGGTCGGTCGATCCGGCGACCCCTACCTTTCTCCCGAGCCCTCGCGCGGCCTCCGCGAGCGCCTTGCCCAATCGGTCTGCCTCAAGGGAAGGTGAGGCGCGCATGCCGAGCACTTTTGCGAGAGGAAAAAGGTATTTTACGAAGGGGAGCTGAACTTCCACCGTGTTGTCCGCGGACCGGTCCTCGGTAACAGGGACGGCTGCGCGGATTGCCGCAAGAAGCTCGAGGTCCGCCGGGACCAGCCCGAAAGGCGTTTCGTAGGAGTCTTCGAATGCGCACAAGATTCCGTCAGCCGGGCCCAGGTGTCCGCCGATAATTACGATGGTATCCATGGTACGCGAAATGCGCGAAAGAACCTCGAACGCCAGTCCGCCCGAGAACTCCCATCCCGCGTGCGGGACGATGCCTGCAATTCCCCGGGCCGGCTCGGGCTTTATGGATCTCTCCATGTTCTCGATCGCTTCCCGGGCCTTCTCCTCGGCGCCCGGATACCACCCCGGCGGCAGGTACCTTCTTCGCACACGCATGGGCACCTCCGAACCACTTTTCTTTCCGCGCTCCGCCCGTAGATCCGCGGCAGGCGCGCCCCTGATTATACTCCACAATGCGGCGGGGGAAGAGCATGAATAAGGGTTTTTCCTGGTTTTTTCTCGCTTTGAGCGCGGTGTTCTTCATATTCATCGTCGGTCTCACCGGCTACAGCATCGAGAACGCCCGAAAGAGCAACGCCGCGTCCGCGCGGGAGCGCCTGCCCGGGCTTGCGGCCAAGGCCCTGTCGATCCGGGACAGCACGGGCGGTTTCGATGCTCCCCAGTTCAAAAAGGACATGCGGGAGGTCTTCGACGTGGAGCCGCGGCTGCTCCTTCTCTCCGTGCGGTCTGCCGAGGATGGCATCCTCTACCTGGTGGCGCGCAACAGGACGTACATGAAGGAGCCGAGCCCTGTCACCTCCGCCTGGCGGGGCACGCCCGTCTATCAGGTAAGCAACGGCTACGAGCTGCTGCTCAGCAGGGAGATGGGTGACGACCGGGCGCCCCTTACTCTCGACGCGATGTTCGTCATCATGGGCAGGGAAGATCTCTACCCGATCGTGCGGGACGACCTTTACCTCTTCCTGGCGTTTCTGCTGGTCTGCGGCGTCGTCATCCTGATCGTCACGAGCATCCAGGAGGGTGCATCCGAGCCCCGCGGGCGTTCGGTCGCCTCCGGCTTCACGCCGTCCGGCTCCGAACAGCAGGCACGCGATCGCGCCCCTCAATACGAGCAGAGCTATGCGACGGTACGGCCGGTACAGCCTCCGCCGGCACAACCGCAGCAGGAGCCGCTGCGTCCGCAACCGCCGCGCCCGGAACCGCCGCTCCCGGAACCACAGCTTCGGGAACCGCCGCGGCAGGAAGTGCCCCCGCCCGCGGCCAGGGACCTCACTTCCCCGCGCACGGGCCTTGTCTGGGCCGAGCACCTGGAGCCGCGGCTGCACGCCGAGCTGGAACGGGCCGCAGTGGCGGACCAGGACGTCGCTCTTGCGCGGGTGCAGATCGATCAGCCATTTGTCGATTCCCGGCTGGCCATGGTCTATGCCGCAATAGCGAGGCTTCTCAAGGAAACATTTCCTCTCCACGACCTGATATTCGAGGCGGGTGACGATTCCTACACTCTTCTTCTGCCGGACAGCGAGGTGGATGCCGCCGTGCGTGTCCTGGATGAGTTCCGCCGCAAAGTGGCAGACACCGTGATCGAGGGGAGAAACCGCACCGTCTCCATTGGGGTAAGCTCGCGCGGAGGGCGCCTCATCGCGGACAGCACTCTCCTGGAAGAGGCCAGCGTGTCCGCAGCTAAAGCCACGCGGGAGGGCGGGAACCAGGTAATCGGCTTCCGCGCCGATCCCGCGAGGTATCGAGACTCTTTGAGCAGCGCGCGGTCCTGATTTCCGGTCCGCGGCCGCCCAAATCCGCCGGGTACGGGAGTACCCGTTCGGGGAATACCCCGTACGTCGGCGCCCTCTCTGCCCCTACTTCATTCCCAGTGATTTGCGAAGCTCCGCCACCGCTTCCTCTTTCATTGTGAAGGTGTGCTCTTCCGAAGGGAATGTCCCGCCCTTCACTTCCCCGATGTATTTCTTTACCGCCTCGAGCTGGACGGAGTAGAGGTCGGCATAGACCTTGACGAATTTCGGCGTGAACCGCTTGAAGAGCCCCACCATGTCATGCAGCACGAGGACCTGCCCGTCGCAGTCCATTCCCCCGCCGATCCCGATTGTCGGGATCTTGAGCCTCTCCGTGATGAGCGCGGCGAGCTGCCGGGGTATGGCCTCGAGCACGATTGCAAACGCGCCGGCATCTTCGAGCGCTATCGCGTCGTCCATCACCTTCCTGGCCTGGTCGAGTGATTTGCCCTGCACCTTGAATCCGCCCAGCATCCCCGCCGTCTGGGGCGTGAGACCGATATGGCCGAAAACCGGGATTCCCGCCTTCACGATTGCGTTCACCGAGGCCGCCATCTCCTGCCCGCCTTCGAGCTTGATGGAATCTGCCCCGCCGTCCTTGTACAGGATACCCGCGTTCGTAATCGCCTGTTCCTTCGAGATGTTGTAGGACATGAAGGGCATATCACCCACGACGTGCGCGCGCGCCACACCCCTCATGACGGCCTTCGTGTGGTTGAGCATCTCGTCCATGGTCACGGGAACCGTGTCCCTGTACCCCAGCTCCACCATCCCAAGGCTGTCACCCACGAGGATAATGTCGATTCCCGCTTCATCGACGCACTGGGCCTGCGGATAGGAGTAGGCAGTGATCATGGAGATTTTCTTCCCATCTTTCTTCATGGCGAGCAGGTCGGGGATCATCAGCTTCTTGATGTCGCTCACGGTGACTAGTCCTCCTCTGGTGTGAAAACAGCGTAGCGAAAATCCAAGCCATACACAAGCGCGCCGCGGTATACCGCGGATTCCGGCGCCGCGGTATACCGCGGATTCCCGCGCTTCTCAATCTGCATTGACAAACCGCATGACGGCCATTAAGGTGCCCCTTGTTCATACCGCATCGCGCGCGGACCTATCCAGAGAGGCACACCATGAGCGGCAGCATTACTGATGTCCCGGGTATCGAGGTCGGGCATGCCCAGCATCCCTCCGGAATGACCGGCTGCTCCGTCATCCTTTGCAGAGCGGGGGCCGTACCCGGCGTGGACGCACGTGGAGGAGCCCCGGGCACCCGGGAAACGGACTGCCTCCGGCCGGAGAACGTCATCCCGGCTGCCCATGCCATCTTCCTGTCAGGCGGCAGCGCCTATGGCCTTGACTGCGCGACAGGCATCATGAGCTTCCTGGAGGAGCAGAGGATCGGCATCGACGTGGGCGTGACGGTCGTGCCGATCGTAGCGGGAGCCGTCCTGAATGATCTGGGTTTCACGGGCGGCAAGGCACGCCCTGACGCCGCCATGGGCTACCGGGCGTGCCAGGAGGCGAGGCCCACGCGAGGCGAGGCAGGGAAATGTCGGAGCGGGCACGGGCGCCGCCGTGGGGAGGCTTTCCGGCAACTGGAAGGGAATGGTGAAGGGGGGACTGGGAACGGCAAGCGTCCGGGTCGGCGAGCTGGTGGTCGGGGCCATCGTTGCCGTAAATTGCAACGGCGACGTCTCGGATCCTGAGACGGGGGAGCTCCTGGCCGGAACCCTGACGACGGATCGTACCCGGGTGGCAGGGGCGATGAGCATACTGATGGACGCCACCGGCACGTACAAGGAGGGATTCCCGACGAACACGACGATCGGCGTCGTGGCATCGAACGGAATCCTGACGAAATCCACGGCAACGCGAGTCGCCATGATGGCGCATGACGGATACGCCAGGACGATCAATCCCATCCATACACTCGGGGATGGAGACGTGATTTTCTGCCTGGGTACAGGAAGCGTTGCCGCGGACGTGAACCGGCTCGGAGCACTCGCCGCCTGGGTCATGGCGCAGGCGGTGGTCAGTGCGGTCCGCGCCGCCGATACTTTGTTCGGCGTTCCCAGCTGCAAGGAAATCGGCCGCACGCAGAATCAGACCGGCCCCCGGCGGCGCGAATAAGAATCGAAAAGGGCGCCGCGAGCGGCGCCCTTTCGTTCCACGGGTGAGCGCACCCGCTTGGGAAATCCTCAGCCTTTCACTTCCTGCACGAGGATCTTTTTGGCGTCCTGGATCTTGAAGATGAAGTTCGGCTTGTTCGTCGGGATTCCGTCCTTCATGTCCCAGTCGAACATGATGCCGTGGAATCCCTTCACGTTCTGCATATAGTCGGCGATCAACTTGCGCTCCGCCTTGAGCTTGCTCGGGCTGCCGGTGACACCCGTCTTTTCGATTGCCTCCTTGATCATGTACACGGCGTCATAATAGTTGGTGGAGAGGCTCGGCGGCTGGTTGCCGTTGTGCGCGGCCGCGTAGGCGTCCTTGAACGCGTTCCAGCGCGGGTTGTCGACGTTCGGGTTGATGTAGTTGTAGATTTCCACCCCGTTGATGTCCTTGCCGCCGGTAGCGTAGAGGTCGGGAGCGTCGCCGCTGCTGAAGATCAGCAGGTGGTCCAT
>Ga0116124_1002281_pt1 | contig 12162 bp, 8 predicted proteins | sample June2015DPH_13_1_2_FD_89728 | JGI IMG/M metagenome (GOLD analysis project Ga0116124, IMG submission 89728) | Peatland microbial communities from SPRUCE experiment site at the Marcell Experimental Forest, Minnesota, USA - June2015DPH_13_150 | ecosystem: Environmental > Terrestrial > Soil >... | reverse complement strand
ATCTTCAAGCGGCTTATGGGCACGAGCTGCCACTTGTGCTGGCGCGAGGCGGGCGAACGCGAGCGGGTCTGGGTGGTGAACCCCGGCCATCCCATCGCCGCGGGCCTCGGCGATTGCATCGAGCTCGAGCACTCCGAAATGTACGGCGAGCCGTTCGGCATTCCCACGCCGGAAGAGTTGATCTTCATTTCGTGGTTCGAGGGCGGCGAAGTCTTCCGGGGCGGCTGCACCTGGACGCGCGGCAGCGGACGCATCTTTTATTTCAGTCCGGGCCACGAGGCCTATCCCATTTACCACCATCCGGACATCCAGCGGATCATCGCCAACGGCGTCCTTTGGGCGCGTCCGCAAGGACGCCCGGCGGAGGTGCCGCGGCATGTGCCGGTCGAGCAGGCCCGCCAGAAGCTCATCGCCAGCGGGCCCAGTGTGCATGACGCGTCGGGCCGGCTCGTGGCGCCCAAGTCCTGAAGCTTCCCTCGTGATTCGGGAAACGCGGTCCCCTTTAAACCATGAATATCGGCAAACAAATCCGGCTCAATCGCATTTTCGCCCACCCCAGCGGACGGCTCTGTTCGGTGGCGGTGGACCACTTCATCGGCTACGGAAAGCTGCTGCCTGGCGGCGGGCTGTCGAATCTCCCGGCCGCCCTGGCGCGCATCGCCGCCGGCCAACCGGGCGCGATCACCATGAGCAAGGGCACCGCGATGAATTGCTGGGCGCCTTATGCCGGCCGGATTCCGCTGATCGTCCAGTCCGGCTGTTTCACCGCCGACGACCGGGTCATCGAGTGGGTGACCACGCCCGAGGAATGCGTGCGTCTGGGCGCGGACGCCATTGCCATCGCCATCGGCATCTTCGGGCCGAACGAAGGCCGGTTCATCAAGACGCTCATGGACTGCGTGGCCCAGGCGGCGAAATACGATCTGCCGGTCATCGCCCACATCTACCCGCGGGACTTTTCCGGGCCGGTGCCGCGGATTGTGTTCGATCCCGAAGGCATCCTCTGGGCGGCCCGGATCGGCCTCGAGGCCGGAGTGGACGTCATCAAGGTGGGCTACACGGGCGTCGTGGCTTCGTTCCGCCAGGTCGTGGAAAGTTCGCCGGTGCCGGTGGTCGCCGCCGGCGGACCCAGGGCGAAGAACCTGCGCCAGGCCCTGACGGCGATGACGGAAGTGGTGCAAGCCGGCGGCCGCGGCGCGACGATTGGCCGGAACATCTGGGGCGTGAACAAGGTCCCGGAAACCGTGCGCGCCTTCAAAGCGGTCATCCTGGAAGATCGAAGCGTGGACGCCGCGCTCGTGGACGAAGGGTTGACTGGTGAGGAATGATTTTCGCGCCGTAGGCCGGCGCGTTCGACTCCTGCCGTGAAGCCTGATGCGTCCAAGCGTTTCGATGTCCTCGGCCTGGGCTGCGCCGCGGTGGATGACCTGCTTTACGCGCCGTCCTACCCGCCCGCCGACCAGAAGGTCCGGGTGGGCCGAACGGCGCGCCGCTGTGGGGGACTGACCGCGGCCGCGCTCGTGACGGCCGCCCGGTTGGGAGCGCGCTGTGCCTACGCGGGCTGCCTGGGGACCGACGACTATTCCGGGTTCGTCGCCCGCCATTTCGCCGACGAAGGGGTGGATATTTCCGCGGCTCCGCGTGTGGCGGGAGCACGGGTGGTTCATTCGACGGTGGTCGTCGGGGAGGACACGGGCAGCCGCAATATTTTCTTCGAGGACGCGGGGCTGATTGGCGCGCATCCCTTGCTGCCGCCCGAGGAAGTGATCGGTGACACGAGGGTCTTGTTCATTGATCACCTGGGCATGCGCGGCAACCTCCGCGCGGCGCGCCTGGCGCGGTCAGCCGGGGTGGCCGTGGTCGCGGATTTTGAAGACGAGACGGACCCGCTTTTCGGCCAGGTTCTGGACTTGGTGGATCATTTGATCGTTTCGGAGGCGTTCGCCCGCCGGCTGACGCGAATGTCGGACGCGGCCAAAGCGGCGCAAGGTCTTTGGCACTCCGACCGGGCCGTGGTCGTTGTCACCTGTGGCGCCAACGGTTGCTGGAGTGTGTCCGCGGAAGGCGGATTGGAGGCCCGTCACCACGGCGCGTTCGCGGTCCAAGCCGCAGACACCACGGGCTGCGGCGACGTGTTCCACGGCGCCTACGCCGCCAGTCTGGCCCGCGGGGACTTGCTGGGCGAACGCCTCCGGGTCGCCGCTGCCGCTGCGGCGCTCAAAGCAAGGGATGGAGAAATCCCGCATCGCCTGGCCGTGGAGGAATTCCTGCGCGCTTCCCGCCATGCGCGCCGTCCAACCATCTGAACCGCAATCCTACAACGCCATGAACCTCACCGATTCCACTGTTGCCTTGGAAAACGCGCTGGCCGAAGTGCCCGTGCTCGACGTTCACACCCACCTCTGTGGCGCGAAGCTCGCCGCGCGCGGGCTGCATGACATCCTGCTCTATCACATGGTCGTCAGCGACCTCTACGCGGCGGGTTGTCCAAGCGGAGCGCGGCTCACGCAATTCCCCAACTGGCCCGCGAAGGAAGAGGCCCACCACCGCCTTCAGGAGGCGCTGCCGTATCTGTGCCACATCCAAAACACCAGCGGCTGGTGGGGCGTCCGCCTCATCCTGCGCGATCTCTATCAGTGGACCGAACCGATCACGGCGGACAACTGGCGGCGGCTGGACGACGCGGTGCGCGAGCGTGCCGACGACGGCGCGTGGGCTCGTTCGATCTTGAAGCGCGTGAACATTCAACGCACTTGCGCGGAGTATTGCCGGCGCGGGCAAGGCGAGGGCGACGACGTGCTGCAATACTCCCTGGAGTGGGGCATGTTCATGCGGAGCCAATGGGGCGAGTTCGACACGGCGGTCTATGATCTCGAACGCACCTGGGGCCGCCCCCCGGAAGCGCCGGTGGCCATCCTCGGCGGCGCCGCCCGGCCTGCGAGCGATCGCACGATCCGCACGCTCGACGATATCCATGCCGCCATCCGGCACTATGTGGCCAGCATTCCCTACGCGCAGGTGATTTCGACGGCAACCGGCCTGTCCACGGACATTGATTACCGGCTCCCGAGCGACCTGGAAATGGCGGACGCCCTCCAACGGCGTGCCCAAGCCGGCCCGGCCGAGCGCGACATCTATGCCGCGTTCATTGGCGAGGCGTTTCTCGCGGCGTTGGAAAAGCGCGGGGACGAGATTCTCTTTCAATTCAGTCTCGGCGCGGAGCCGCTGCCCTTTGAAACCATGAGCCGCATTTCCCAGAAGACGCTGGCGCAGCTCGCCGAAATCGTCGGCCGCCATCCGAAACTCCGCTTCCAGTGCTTTGTTTCGAGCCGCCATGCGGACCAGACGCTCTGCACGATGTGTCGGGAGCTGCCCAACTTCAGCCTGGCGGGCTTTTGGTGGCACAGCTTCTTTCCGGGCGCCATTCGCCAGGTCATGACCGAGCGGCTCGACATGGTGCCGGTCAACAAGCAGGTCGGATTCTTCTCCGATGCCTACAGCGTCGAATGGTGCTACGCCAAGGGCATCATCGTGCGCAAACAAATGGCGCAGGTCCTGGCCGGGAAGATCGCCCAGGGCCAATACACGTTCGACGAGGCCATCAACGTGGCGCGCGAAATCCTCTTCGAGACGCCGCAATCGCTCTGCGGCATGACGCCGGCACCGGGCAGGTTCAAAGGGTGAACCCGGCGCCGCCTGGCTCTGACAAGGTGGGACCGCAACAGGGCGTGCCTTCCGTTCACGGCCCGGCCGAATCCAGCGCGGCCGCAAGCGCGTAAATCAGCGCGCCGTTCCAGGTGATCGCGATTTCGTTGGTGCGATAGTCCGCCTGTTCGTCGTGCCAGTCCGCCGGACCCGGGTGCGGTCCGCCGACGCGGTAGCCGGGCCATGGCTCGTCCACGGTGTCTGCGCCGGATCGGCGGTCATGCGGATGAAGCGGCGGGCGATATCCCAGCCCGATGATGTATAACCGGCCATGACGCTTCCGCCCCAAAGGATGATTGAGGGCGTGGAGGATCGTGTCACGGTATTCGCGCTTGGGTGAAAGCAGGTCCGCCGTGTGCAGGATCAGCGCCTGTCCGGCAACGCTGCCGTTGCATCCCCAATAATAACGCGAGCCGAGGGGGCGGCCCCATAGCCGTGATGTGTTTGGACCTCTACGATCTTGTCCGCCGACCGCCGAGAGCGGTTCGCACCGGACCGGGCATCGTCCGCGAAGAGCCGAGCGGCGTCCGCGAGGAACTGAGAGGCTCATTATCAAGCATTTACATATATTTAGGGGGCGGCGGGCCAAAGGAAGCCTGCCGGCGTCCAATACATCCCAAGTCGCCGAAGCCGAAGACGGGCGACCTACAGAAAGACGATTGACGCCGCCGGGGCGAACAGGATGACGTGAGGGAAAGCGTGTTGAATGGCATTTGTTGATATGAATGAATCCAGCTAAAAAGGCGCTAGAACGGAATGCAGCAAAGCAAACTGTTGGGCTGACGGAGTAGTATATGGCTACCATTGACGATGTGATTACGTGGGCTAACTCTCTGCCTGCGTGGCAAGGCGACGCTGTACGTCGTCTCTTGGCGACGGGCGAGCAATCGCTCAGTGCTCAGGAGTATTCTGAGATATTGGCTTTGGCCAAAGCGGACTTGAAACTTGCACCACCTCCGGAAAGTCTGAAGCCAGTCCCCCCGGCTCCGGGTGCGTTTTCGGGCGCTCCCTCAACAACAATTGCTGTCAAACTGCTATCAATTGACGACGTCCGAAACGTCAACATCATCAAGGCTGGCCAGACGCAGCCTTTCGCCGAAAGTGGCGTCACGGTGGTGTACGGTGACAACGGCTCCGGTAAGTCCGGCTACTCCCGAATCCTGAAACTGGCGTGCCAAGCCCGCGATAAGGACGAGCGAGTCCTTCCCAATGTCTTCGCGACGGCACCAACCGGTACGCCAACCGCGACACTGAAAATCAAGCAGGATGACAAGCCAAAGGACATAATATGGGCCCAGGGTTCCCCCGCCGACCCCATCTTGACCAATATCATCGTGTTCGACGGTCGCTGCGCGCGAGTCATCACGGATGATCGCAACGAGATCAACTATCTGCCCTATGGCGGCGATGTGTTTCAGAAGACGGCGGACATCGTCCTGAGAATCAAGGCAGACGTGGAAGCAGAGATCACCGACTCTGCGCCGGTCCAGGATTCAGCCGTTGTGCCGGGCACCACGTCGGCGATATTTCTTGAGTCATTGTCGGAGACCACCAAGGACGAGGTTATCCAAGCAGCTACAGATTGGACCTCGCAGGATGAACTGCAATTGGCCACTCAAGACGAGCTCGCGCGAACCTCAGACTCCACCAAAGCGACTCAAGAGGTCGCCCGCCTCGACAAGGTTAAGGGGCGAATCAACGATGCGGCCAGTGCGGTGGCTAGGATCGTTGCAGCGTGTGCGGATCTGACGAACGAAGTCATCCAGAAGGTTCTAACAGAGGTAAACGCCGCGCAACTCGCACACGCGTCTGCCGTGGCTGAACGGCAGACGCCCGAAGCACTACCCGGCGTTGCATCCACCAATCAATGGGAGATTCTTTACAAGGCGGCGAAGCAATACTCCGAGGAGATAGCCTATCCCGGCGAATCCTTCCCGAAGACAGACGATGCGGTCTGTGTGCTGTGTCATCAACCACTACGCGAGGAGGCGGTTGCCCGCTTTGCCCGCTTCAAGAAGTTTATGGAAGATGCCACAAATACTCTGCTCGCCGCTAAGCGCAAGTCGCTGGGGTTGTTGCGCGACAAGGTAGAAGTTGTGGCTCCCTTGTCCGACGCGGCGCTCGAATCGATCTGCGACGAGCTCGCCAGCCTAAACGTCAAGGTGGAAGATGATCTGCGAGCTTACCACGCGGCGGCTGCGACGCGAAAATCTGCTGCACTCGCTTTGCTCAGGGAAGGCGAAGACCCGCAGAACGCGGCTTCTTTGCCACCCTGGCCTGCGTCCGTGGAGGCGGCATTACGATCAGTTGCGAAAACGCTCACCCAAAAGGCTACTGACATCACGAACGCGGCTAAACCTGAGGAATATAAGAAGCTCATCGCCAACGTCGCAGAACTCAAATCGCGAAAAGCACTCAGTGCAAGAAAAGCTGATATCAGCGCGTTTGTCGCAAAGGCCCGTCGCAATGCCGACCTGCGGCGCGCCGCCGCCACTCTTCGTACGCAAGAGATCACACGTCAAGGCACAACTGTAATCCGGAAGAACCTGACCCCAGAGTTGCTAAATGCCTTCAAGACAGAACTTATTGCGCTTGGCGCGACACGGGTGCCTATATCACTGAAGCCCAGCGGAGACGCAGGCGAGACGGCGCACGAGATTTTGTTGGAAGGTGCCAACACGCTAGGACGGGCGCGCACCTCCCAGATCCTCAGTGAAGGCGAGGCGCGCGTCATCGCGATTGCTGGCTTTTTGGCAGAGCTCCAGCTTGCGCCACATGCCAACGCGATCGTGTTGGATGATCCGGTCTCATCGCTTGATCATGTGTTCACCGGGAAGATCGCTGCGCGGCTCGCGCGCGAGGGGTTGACAAGGCAGGTCATCATATTCACGCACAACATAGCCTTCCTCATGGAATTGGAGGACGCTGGCATGTCGCTGGCCAAGGCCGGTACGCCTGTCGGTGTCACAGTGCATACTTTGCGCCGTGGCGACAAGTCGGCTGGTATTACAACAAACGGCGCGCCGTGGTATGCCCTGAAGGTCAAGCAGCGAGCGCAATACATGGACGAATTGGTGCACAAGATCAAACCGCTTTATCCGAACAATATGGCCGAGTACAACGAAAAAGCGGCGTATGTCTACGGGTTATTGCGCGAAGCTTGGGAATCTTGTGTTGAGGACGACCTGTTCTATAACGTGGTGTGCCGATATCGGAACAGCGTGCAGACACTCAAACTCATCGAAGTGGCCATTGAAGACCCCGACATCCATCATGTCGATCTCCATATGTCCAAGGCTAGCACTTGGATGACAGGTCACGACAAATCCAAGGCTTTGCATCATGATCGCCCTGCGCCTGATGAACTGCTCGCCGACATCAATGCTCTGCGTGCGTTTTCAAAACAGCTCATTGACCGCCGTGAGCAAACAAAAAAGCGCCGCAAAAAGCAGTTAGAACCACAATGACAGATGTCGAACCGATGAACAGCCCAACAAGAGGCCGAACCGTACCGTTGCCCCGCGGCGGGGCAACTTCCGGTTAGCCTCGGCGTTCGTTATCGCCCCTTCTTCTTCGCTACCGCGACCAGCGGCGCGGTGATTTTTTCGTAGAGGGCGAAGAGGAATTCGACGCGGTGGCGGTCGCTGGGAAACGGGTCGGGCCGGTAACAGCGATCCACGGAACGGTCGAGGGCGGCGTGGGCCTTGGCCAGTTCGCCGGGCATGGCCACCGGGTCGTAGAGGTGGGCCAACGTGCAGGCGGCACTCTTATTGCGCACGGGTAGATACCCATGGCGTCCGTCGCCGCATTCCGCGCGCAAGTCGAGAATTCGTTGTGCCGCCTCTTCCACGCGCTCAAGTTGGGCGGGTGCCACAACGACTGGCCATGGGAAGTTGTTGTAAACGATCTGATTCGAGTAACGGAAGTCGCTCTTCAACCGGCCGCAGACATGCCTGACCCAGGCCATGTGCATGGCCGAGGTGAGGATGGCGAAGTGATAGAGCGTCGCGCCGGGCACAATGTTGACCAGATTGCTGGCGACAACGTCGGGCTTGAGGAAGCCAATCGGGATGTAGTTTCGGTTTTCAGAGGAAACGCCGGGGATTAAAAGGTAGCGGGTCGTCGGCTGGCGATTCTCGCCAAAGAGAGACGGCTGGGCGGCGAGCTGGCGGGTCGTTGCGCGCGGGCTCTGCAAGCGGTGCTGCTTGACTCCTTGCACCCGCCGGAACACGGTCGGAAGCGAACGTAATTCGGACGCGGTCGCCTCCGCCAGCCAAAGACACCAGCGTTCGGCGCCGTTGATGAATTCCTCGGCCCCGACGAAGGGACGCAGGAATTTCGCCGCGCCAGGTTCGACCCTTAACAGTTCTGCTTTTTCCTCTGAGCTGAGCAGGAGGTGTCCACCATCGTTAGGCATCGAACCGAACACAATTTCCGGCACCGGGAACAAAGGAGCGTTGCGCTTCGCGAGCACCGTATCGCCGCCCTCCACCAAGTAAGGATTGATGTTCGAGACTTGCGTGCGGGTGGGGTGTTCAAGGTCGGTGTCGTAGTCGGTGATGAACTTGGCCGGCACATCGGCGGCCCCGAAGCCGATGATGACCACATGGACGTGGGCCTTGCCGCGCGCTTCGCTTTCCCACGGAAAGGTGCGGTGCGCGAAGTGAATCTTCATCCGGTGCCGGGCGAAAAGCTCGGCCCACAAGACGCCCGGCTGTTCGCCCTGGCTGATGGAGTTGGTGGAAACAAAAGCACAACGGATCGCGGTGCCCTTCACATATTCGGCCGCCTTGAAATACCAGCCGGTGACGAAATCGAGGACGCCGCTGCCTTTGACTCGCCCGCACACCACCTCCATGTCGGCCTTTTGTTCGGCAATCATGAATTGTTTTCCCACAAACGGCGGGTTGCCGAGGACGAAGGAGCATTGCTCCGGCGGGAGGACGGTGCGCCAGTCGGTACGCAACGCGTTGGCCACCACGATATGCGGCGAGGAACGCAGCGGCAGGCGGAGCACGAGTTGCGAGAACGCCTGCGAGAGGGCGACGTTGGCCTGATGGTCGGCCAGCCACAGCGCGACCTCCGCGATTCGTGCCGGGAATTCCTCAACCTCGATGCCGTAGAACTGGTGGACGTTGAGCTTGGAAAGCCGGTTGACGTCGTCCAACGACATTTCGTGTTGTTGGCCGTAAAGCTCCAGCAGGACTTCGAGTTCCAGTTTGCGCAGTTCGCGGTAGGTGAGGACGAGGAAGTTGCCGCAACCGCAGGCGGGATCGAGAAAGCGGAGTTTGGCCAGTTCGTCGTGAAACTCTTGCAGGCGCGCGGTGCGCCGGGTGGACCGGTCGGCTTTGATGGTCTCGAACTCGGCGCGGAGGTCGTCGAGGAACAGGGAGCGGATGAGTTTGAGGATGTTCTTCTCCGCCGTGTAGTGCGCGCCGATCTGGCGGCGTTCCTTGCTGTCCATGACGGCTTGGAAAAGCGAACCGAAGACGGCGGGGGAGATGGTTTCCCAACGGAAGGCGCAACAGGCGAGGAGGCCGTTGCGCATGTCGGCGTTGAACTCGGCAAATTCAAGATGCTCGGCAAAGAGTTCGCCGTTGACGTAGGGGAACTGGCTGAGTTCCTCGTCGAGTTTCTTCTGGCGCTGCGGGGTGTCGGTGTTCAGGACGCGAAAGAGTTGTTCGAGCCGGACGCCGAGATCAGAGCCGTCATCGGCGGTGCGGTCGCGGAGGAACAATTCAAAGGCCTTCTGCGGGAAGATGCCGTTGTCCTCGGCAAAGAGGCAGAAGAGGATGCGGACGAGGAAGCGCTTGAGTTCGTGGCCGGTATAGCCGCCCGCTTCCAAGGCGTCGTGCAGATTGCACATGAGCTGGGTGGCTTCGAGGTTCGCCGGGTCTTCGGGATTGAGCCGGTGCTGGATGTAGCCGGCAATGAAGGCGAAGTGGCGGATGCATTGGTGGAAGTCGGCCAGCGGGAACTCGATGCTGGGCGGCAGGCGCTTGAGCAGCGGCGCGTCCGGATCCTGCTCCGGCTCCAGATCGTGGAGGGCGATGCGGTTGAAATCCGAGACGATCAGCCAGCGGGGAATCTCGCGGTCGCGCCCGGTGTCCTTGAGGCCGCGGATGTAGTCCATGCCCTGGGCGTGGGCCTTGCCGAGATCGGCCCCGGCGGACTTGTGCTCCACGAGCAGCCGGCCCGGCCAGAACAGATCAATGAAACCCCAATCGCCGGAAAGTTTTTTGACCGGCTCCTCGAAGGTGGCGACGGTGCGGCGGCGGACGCCAAAGACGTTGAAGAACTCGTTCCAGAAAGTTTGGCGCTCGGCGGCTTCGCAGGTTTCGCCTTTCCATTCCCTGGCAAAAGTGATGGCGCGGTGGCGAATCTCATTCCATGAAAGCGGCACGCTGCGCAGTATGCCAACGCGAGCCGGTCGGGGCAAGTCCGCGGTTGATTGGTGTCGCGTTGATTGCCGGCACGTCTGCCGGTACGCCTGCGCCGCGTTTCAAATCCGGCCACGGCCTGCCGCTCACGGCCTGCTTGACGACCGGTTTGCGTTAGCTACGCGGCCGACCCGCCATACGCCTCACCCACTACGCTCTGGACAGGCGGCCGGATGGTACTTACGTTCGGGGATTATGAACCTCACCCATCGAACTCAAGGCCTCCCCAGCAAGAGCATGTCCCCCCGCCACCCCCTGCTCCGGTTCATCCTGGCTTTGGGTCTGCTCGGCGCCTGCTGCCTGGGCCGGGCGCCCGGGCAGGCGGCGCCGGCCGATGCTTCCGCCCGCGGAGTTCTGGAGGCCGGCTTCAGTCTGTATGCGAAAGGAGGCGCCGATCTGGCGCTCGACACCTGGCGCAAAGGCGGACTGGCGGAGATGGACAGCGGCAAGCTGGCCAGCCAAAACGCCTACCTCCGGCAGGCCGAACGGGCCATGGGCAACTACCGGTCTTACGAGGCCGTCCAAACCAAACGCGTGGGCGCCAATTCCCAGATCCTCTATCTGGCGATCAACTACCAGCGGGGCGCGGTTTACGCCCGGTTCCTCCTGTTCCGGACGGAACGCGACTGGGTGGTGCAGAGCATGGATTTCAGCCTGAAACCCGAGGCGGTCATGCCCTGGCTGGCGCTCGAATCGGCCGAATGACCGCTCACGCCAACGGGTGACGCCCCACTCAACTCAGGGCCATCGTGGCGCTGGCAATCTCCAGCAGCTCGTTGGTGATGAGCATTTGCCGGAGCTTGTTGTATTCGAGCGTGAGGTCGTCAATCAGCTTGTTCGCGTTGTCGGTCGCGTTCTTCATCGCCACCATGCGGGCGCTGTGTTCGCTGGCCTTCGCCTCGAGCAACACCTGGTAGATGACGAAGTTGACCCAGTGCGGCAGCAGGGCGCCGAGCACGGTCTTCGGGTCGGGCTCAAACAGAAAACCCGCCCCGGCCTGGGCTGCCGGCACGTCGGTTTCCTTTCCTGAAACCCCAGGCGCCAAACCCTTGACTTCCTCGACCGGCAGGAGCGTGAAGGTGGCCGGCTGCTGGGTGAGCGTGTTGACGAAGCGCGTGAAGTACACCTCCACGCGCTGCACCTCGCCCTTGAGAAAAAGGTCCTGCGCAAACTTCGAAATGGCGCGCGCCTCGGCGTAGCTCGGGGTGTCGCTGTAGCTGAACTCGGCCGCGAGCGTCCGGCCCATGCGGGCAATGAACTGGGACGCCTTGCGGCCGGCGGTGATGAAGGTGGATTGCTGGCGGTCCAGCTTCGCCACCTCGCGAAACAAATTCGTGTTGAGCCCCGCGCACAGGCCCCGGTCCGTGCCCACGAGGATCACCGCGGTCCGGCCGCCCTCGCGCTGCTCCATGAGCGGGTGGGTGAAATCCAGCGCGTTGGACGTGACCGCGCCCAGCACGGAACTCATCAGCCGCGCATAGGGCCGGCCCGCCAGCGCACCCTGCTGGGCCTTCAGCATCTTCGACGACGCGACCATCTGCATGGCCTTCGTGACCTGGGCCGTGCTCTTGACCGACTTGATGCGCCGGCGGATGTCGCGCGTGCTCGGCATGACGGATCACTTGTAGGACTGCTTGAAGTCAGTCAAGACAGCCTTGAGTTCGGCGGTGAGGGCGTCGTCGAGCGCCTTCTGCCGGGCGATCCGCGCCATCAGATCGGCCTTCCGGGTGGTGAGGTTCTCGACGAGCTTGGCCTGGAAATCCCGGACCTTCTCCACGGGCACAGCGTCGAAGAAGCCGTTTTGCGCCGCCCACAGCACCACCACCTGCACCTCGACCGGCATCGGGTGATACTGGGGTTGCTTGAAGACTTCGACGAGGCGCTTGCCGCGCTCCAACTGGGCTTGGGTCTTCGCATCAAGGTCGGACCCGAACTGGGCGAACGCCGCCAGCTCGCGGAACTGGGCCAGTTGGAGCGCGGCAAGCGCCTCGTCGAAGTCTTCAAGCAACCCCAGTAT
>Ga0116124_1002248_pt1 | contig 12284 bp, 10 predicted proteins | sample June2015DPH_13_1_2_FD_89728 | JGI IMG/M metagenome (GOLD analysis project Ga0116124, IMG submission 89728) | Peatland microbial communities from SPRUCE experiment site at the Marcell Experimental Forest, Minnesota, USA - June2015DPH_13_150 | ecosystem: Environmental > Terrestrial > Soil >... | reverse complement strand
TGTTGGAGCGCGACCAGATTCCGGGAGAAGGAAGCGTGGAGATTTACCGGCGGCACGGACAATAGGTCTGCGGCGAGACCCCTCACCCGGCTCACTCCGTTCGCCACCCTCTCCCCGGGGAGACGGCAAAAGGACTGAAGACGAACCGCTCGAGACGGTGAGAGAGCAAGAGCACGGAATAAGTGCCCCCGCTTCCTGGGCGACGGCAAAAGCACTGAATAAGCACACCCTCTCCCCGGGGAGAGGGTGCCCGAGGTACGAGGGCGGGTGAGGGGTTATTTCTATACTTCGCGAGGCAGGTTATGCGCAAGAAACTTGAGTTTCCATTTGCCAAGTTCCACGGCCTGGGCAACGATTTCATCATTGCTCGGGGGCGAGACCTGCCGCGGTCTTTGCCGGCTCTGGCAAGGTCAATCACCGATCGGCACAAGGGCGTGGGTGCGGACGGGTTTCTTGTCGTGCTTCCGCCCCGGAAGCGGCGACACGATGCTCGCGTGCGATTCTTCAATGCGGATGGCAGCGAGCCCGAAGTTTCCGGCAATGGTCTGCGCTGCGTCGGCGCGTATCTCGCCGCCGTCAAACCGTCACGCCGGCGATGGGTGATAGAAACCCTGGCGGGAGTGAAATCGCTGACGCTAATCGGTGCTGAAAGAGGCCGGTGGATCTTCGAAGTGAGCATGGGAGTGCCGATCCTGTCGCCGGCCGAGATTCCGTTCCGTGCGGGAGATTTTCCAACGCCCGTCGTGAACTTTCCCCTTCGAACTACTGAAGGGGAGGTCCCCGTCACCGCAACTTCGATGGGCAATCCTCATTGCGCGGTCTTCGTTCGCGACTTCGATTCCCGTGATTGGCGAGGGTTGGGACGCGAAATCGAAGCTCACGAGCTGTTCCCGAATCGGACCAACGTGGAGTTTGTGAAAGTCATTTCGCGGGGTGAAATCGAAGTGCGTTTCTGGGAACGGGGAGTGGGCGAAACCATGTCGTCCGGAACGGGTTCCTGCGGCGCCGTGGTTGCCAGCATTCTAAATGGATTGACAGAAAGGAAGGTCCACGTCCGTACTGTGGCGGGACAGCTCGAGGTGGCATGGCCCGAAAACGGCGAGGTCACGTTGACCGGTCCGGCGGCGCGCATCGCTGCCGGCACTTACTATTATTACCATTAATGAGCTGAGATGCGTCTAAGAGGGAAACGGTGAGGCCTGGTTGCCGAGAAGCAAGCGCGAATAGAGGTTGATGCGCTCGCGCTCCGTTCGGCTATGCCGGACCGCCACCACGTAAGGCGTGAACAAGAACGGGGCGGCCAGCAGAGTGAGGATTTGCGATTTGAGCCGATCCAGAAAAGGGAAGTTGCCGTTGGCGCCCGAAAAAACCGCCGGGTAGTGCCGCAGCACCACGCCATAAATGTCCGCTGCCAGCGACAAGTGATCGGCGTGCCTGCCAAATATTTGCGTGCGGCCGGCGCGAATGTCTTCCAAGAACTCCTCGCGGTTGCGGGCTGGACTGGCGGTAAAAGTTCGTCCGATCCGCCGCAGTGTGTGCGAGTCGCTGCCCGCCACCATCCCGATACGACGCCGGTTTCCGCAGCTTTCCCGGTATCGCTCCAGTACTTGGACGATAAACAGATTGTGTGCCCGCTGCTGTGAACCGTTGCGGACCTCGAACACGTCGAAAAGCTGCGCCATGCGCTCAATGAATTCGCGGACACGTGCGCCATCGGTAAAATCGTGGAAGAAATGGTTCAGGACGTAGAGAAGGCGGTTCTGGCGCAAGTAGGCAACCAATTCCTCGCCGTTCGATCGCAATCGCTGCATCTCGCGGTGCTGCGGCTCGTTGTGCCCGTAGACCGCCACATGGACCTCGTGTTGGAAGGCGGGGAAATAAACCGTCACTTCCTCCCCCATCAAGAAATCCGGGAGAGGGCCGAGTTGGTTGAGAAGTTCCAGACACCCGTCGATGGAATCGTGGTCGGTGATGGTGACCAGGTCCATGCCGCGGCGCTTGGCGAGCCGGTAGACATCAATCGGACGCGAGTAACAGTCCCGGCAGCGCAGGAACCGCAAGTGCTTTGCGTGCCCGGAGTGGCGCGTGTGGCAATGTAAATCGGCCTTAAAGAGGCGCGAGGACGATTCCAAAATCATGACATGCTATATTAGAGATCGTTCGGCATCGATGGCAAGAACATTTTCCCCATTCGATTGTCCTCTGAAGCTGTTCATGCGCCTACGGCAGTGTGAGATTTCGCGCATAAGGCAGGCAATCGCGGCGTGCGCTAGTTGCCTGCTGCGATGCGCGATTATCGCCGCGGCCTTCACCGCGTCGCCGGCCCGAGCGGCCGCGCCACCTGTCGGCTACGTGCTTGACCTGCGAAATCCGTCCTCGCACTTGGTGACCGTCACCATGAGCGTGCCGGAATCGGCGGCCGGGATGGAGATTCAATTTCCGGCCTGGAACGCTCTCTATCAGATTCGCGATTTCGTCCGCAACGTCGGAGATGTTGGAGCGCAGTGCGACGGACACTCCGAAGCTCTGAGGCGCATTGACCTGGAGACGTGGCAACGCAGCGCCGCGCCCTGCACTGAGTTCGAAGTGCGTTACTCCGTCTTGGTTAACGAGGAGAGCGTTTTCTCCAGCATATTGAATCCCGAGCACGCCTTTTTGAATCTGGCGATGCTGCTGTTTTATCTGCCCAAGGAGCGCGCCCGCCCGGCGCAGGTCCACTTCCTGGTGCCCGAGGGCTGGATGCTGGTGACTCCTCTCGAGGAAGGGAAGAGCGCGGGCGAGTACTTCGCGCCGGACTATGACACTCTGGTGGACTGCCCGGTTGAGGCCGCGCCCGCGCCGGCGAGTTCGAATGTAGGAAGCTTTCATGAGTTTTCATATACCCAGAACGCTGTTACCTACACTGTTGCGGTAGTCGGCAACCCGGCTGATTATTCGTCCGAGCGGCTGCTCGCGTCGCTAGAGAAAATTACGGCGGCGGAAACAGCCTTGATGCGCGACATCCCTTTTTCGCGGTATACATTTATCTTTCATCTTCTCCGGTCGGGCGGAAGCGGGGGCATGGAACATGCGAACGGCGCCGCGATTGGCGTTTCGGCGGCCGGCCTGAGGCGCGACATGGGCCGAGTGGAATCCGTCGCCGCGCACGAGTTCTTCCATGCGTGGAATGTGAAGCGCATTCGCCCGCAAGGCTTGGAGCCGGTGGACTACGTCCGCGGCAACGACACGCGAGACCTGTGGTTTTCAGAGGGCGTCACTAGCACTTACGGTGACTTGACTCTGCTGCGCGCCGGGCTGATCTCGCGCCAGGACTTTTATCAGCGGGTGGGCGATCAGATTCGCCAGCTCCAGCAGCGCCCGGCGCGGTTGACCCAAAGCGTCGAGCAGTCCGGCCGCGAGGCGTGGCTCGAAAAATATTCGGACTACCTGCGTTCTGAACGCAGCATTTCTTATTACGACAAGGGAGAGCTGCTGGGATTCATGCTCGACCTGGCGATTCGCCACTCGACCGATAACCAGCGAAGCCTGGATGACGTCATGCGCCGCCTCAATGAAGACTTTGCCAAGCGCAGGCGCTTTTTCACCGATGCCGACCTTCGCGCCATCCTGGCGGAACTGGCCCCGAAATTCACTGGGCTGGACTCGTTCTTTCGAGACTACGTCTCGGGCACTGCCGAGCTGGATTACCAAACCTACTTCGGGTTTGCAGGGCTTCGGGTGGAAGCAGGCACTGAGGAACAAGCCACGCCGGGCTTTCGTGCCGCGGTGCGGGATGGCGCCGTCGAAGTGCAATCGGTTGAGCCAGGCGGCAGGGCGGAGCAAGCCGGCCTGAAACCGGGCGACGTCATTCTTGAAATGAATGGCCAGCCCGTGCCTGAATCTTTCAGGCGAGATCTCGCGCAGCTCCAGCCGGGACGAAAACTTGAACTCCGGGTGCGGCGCGATGCGCGGAAAATCAAAATCAAGTTTGCAGTTGGCGCGCGCCGGGAGCCTCAGTACCGGATCGAGGAGCTTCCGTCAGCCACGCCGGACCAGCTTGCGGTGCGAGAGGGGTGGCTGGGGGGAACGGAAGGGTGTCAGTAGGTCAGTATTTCAGTTCGTCAGTACTTCAGTTTGTGAGCTGACTCGATAACTGAACCGCTGACTTATGAGGTGCTGCGAACAAATCGTCGTCAGGGTGCCGGCAGTCCAGGCTGGCAGCGCCTGAAGAACTGATATACTGACCTCCTGACAGACTGAAGTACTCTTCATGCTTCGTTCCATCATCGTGGTTTTTCTCACCTTCGCGTACATCTTTTTGGCAGGGCCTCCTGTCATTCTTCACGCCATGCTCACTGGCCAGACGGACACGCTTTACAGTGTGGGACGATGGGGCACGCGGATGGTTCTGTGGCTTGCCGGCGTGAAGCTGGAGGTCGTGGGCTTGGAGAAAATCCCCAAAGGCCGGGCCGTGGTGTTCATGCCCAACCATCAGAGCTACGGCGACGCGCCGGCGGTGATTTCAATTCTTCCGCCCATCCTCGCGCTCGGCAAGAAGGAATTCTTCCGAGTGCCTGTTATAGGCTGGGGCATGCGGCTTCGCGGGTTCATTCCAGTGGATCGAAAGAACCGCGAGCGCGCCATTCGGGCGGTCAATGAGGCCACGGAACGCCTCAAGGCTGGCGAATCCTTTGTGGCTTTTCCCGAGGGCACGCGCAGCCCTGACGGCCGGCTCCAGCCGTTCAAGAAAGGCGTCTTCGTGATGGCCATCAATGCCGGGGCGCCTATCATTCCCATGTCGATCTCCGGAAGTTACCGGATCATGCGCAAGGACAATTGGGCGATTCATCCCGGCGTGGTTCGCATCACGCTTCACGACGCGGTCCCCACCGCGGGCTGCACCATGGATAACCGAGCTGAAATCATGGCGCGCGTCCGCCAAGCCATACTCACGGGCCTCACTTCAGAGGAACAACCGCGGGAGGAAAACGGCGAACGGCGAAAGGAAGCCCATTCGTGACCGTCATTTCACCTGGTCGCGCAGTTTCCGGTAGGTCGCGTACATCTCAGGCAGCTTGGGATAAATGGCGCAACACTTCAACCACAGCATGTGATCAATGACCGGCGAGCCGGAAACGGTGGCGTTGGGTTCGACGTCGGATGGAATGCCGGACTGCGGCGTGACAATCACATTGTCGCCAATGGTGAGGTGGCCGGCGGCGCCGACTTGTCCGGTGAGAATCACGTTGCGCCCCACTTTACACGTCCCGGCCAGACCGACCTGCGCGCAGAGCAAGGTGTTCTCGCCCACATCGCAACCATGGCCAACCTGAACGAGGTTGTCGATTTTCGCTCCGCGCCGCAGCCGGGTTTCGCCCACCGTGGCACGGTCGATGGTGGTGTTGGCCTGAACTTCGACGCCGTCCTCGACTACGATGTCACCCGCCTGAACGATCTTGTAATAGGAACCGTCGGCTTGGCGGGCAAATCCGAAGCCATCACTGCCCACCACGGCGCCGTTCTGCAAAATGACATCGTGGCCGATCCGCGCATTTTCGCGCACTACGGCGTGGGAATGCGCCAAGAAGCGGTCGCCAATCGTCGCACCTCTGTAAATCACCACGAAACTTTTGAGGATGCAGTCATCGCCAAGGGTAACGCCATCTTCAATGACAACATACGGTCCGATGGAGGCGTTGCGGCCGATCTTCGCATCCGCAGCGACGACGGCTGTCGCATGGATGCCGGCGGGCGGCCGCTGGGGCGGAGCAAAAATCTCAAGGGCTTTGGCGAATGCGAGATAAGGGTTATCGGAGACCAGAGCGGGCCGGCCGGGCGCGGGCGCTTCCGGGCCCAAGATGACCGCGGCGGCGCGGGTGGTCTTGAGCTTGGCGATGTACTTCGGGTTGGAGAGGAAAGTCAGATCAGCGGGCGACGCTTCGTCCAGGCCCGCGACTCCGCTGATCTCGACGTCACTCGGTCCATTCAGTTGGCACCCAAGGCGGGCAGCAAGATCGCCTAGTTTCATAATTGAAATCTCCCCTTTTCGAGATGGAACTTAAGACGCTCGAGGGCCGTCCGCAGGCGTAAAGAGACCCATCTGCGCGGAGGCGTTCGCGGGCGCGATGCGGGTCCGGCGGATCTGTCGATACGGCCGGCGCGCGCCATTCGAGATCACATCGATCACTTCGAGAGCGGCCAAGGCGCTGCGCGGAACGAAAATCTTGAGATTGTTCGAGTAGACGTCGGGAGGAGCCACCAGGAAGCCGTGAGGTTCGAGCGCCAACAAGTTCTCCGACATCAGGCCGTCCAAAACCTCAGCATCTTTGAAAGTCATTCGTATCCACAAACCGGTGAGGCGAGGGCGGCTCAGAAAGACTTTGCGTTCCGGCCGGTCCGGCTGGCCATCGAAATCGCGGACAAAATAAATACCCTTGATCTCCTCGCAGGGGAGTGTCAGAAGCCGCCCGTCGAGGTCGAGCACTTCGACACCCTCGTCAGTGATGAATTGGTCGGAGTCGACATAACCTTTCACCACGTCTTTATTCAACTTTCGGACGACCACCTTCTTGCGCGTCGACGAGTGTTTGACCTTCACAGTGCGCAGCAACTCGCAATCAGCATAGTCCGCGAATGCAACTTGGCGGTAAAGCTCGCTTGTGGTAGTATAAGTGGGGAATTGGGGCTGTCAAGTATCTCGGCCGCGAGCCGGAGCGCCATTCTTGATAAGGCTTTCTCATCTTCCACAAAACAAACAGTTAAGAATCTGGCCGGAGAGACGTGTGCGTGCCCAGCCTCTTTCCGCGCCGCAGGAATTTGGTGACACCACGGTCGCGCCCGTGTGGAAGTCCGCGCGTGCAGTGGATCGCGGGGTCGCTTCTTGAACGAGTCGAGCCGGACATCATCATGTCGCTTTCGCAACACGAAGAGACGGCGGGAGGAGAAATCGGGATGCCCCTGAGCAGAGAGACTCCGGCGGCGTCTGCGACTCCCTCGGAACTCATGGAGTTCTTGGATTATGCCCGCGTCGAGAAAGGACTGGCATCCAACAGCATCATCAGTTATCGTCGCGATCTTGAGGAGTTCGTCCGCCATTTGCGTCGCGAGCGCCAGGCCGTGGCCGGAACGAAGCGGGAAGACATTCGCCAGTTTCTTGTCTCGCTTTATCGTCGAGGGTTGAGCGCGCGGTCCGTGGCGCGCCACCTCGTGGCGCTGCGGGTTTTCTTCCGCTTTCTCGTGCAGGATGGAAAAATTGAAAGCGATCCGACGGCAGAAGTTGATGCTCCCCAGTTTGGCCAAAGTCTTCCCAAGTACCTGGCCGCGGAAGAAGTGGAGGCGTTACTCCGCCAGCCCGATCCGGGCACGGCGGCAGGGCTTCGCGACCGGGCCATGCTCGAACTGCTTTACGCCACCGGCATGCGAGTGTCGGAGCTGATCCGTCTTCGATGGGAGGATCTCGAATTGAATTTGGGCGTCGTGCGCTGCCAGGGGAAGGGAAGTAAAGAGCGGCTGATTCCGGTGGGGAAGTCGGCCCTGCGCGCGGTTGAGGTCTATGCCCGCGAGGGCCGGCCGAAACTCGCCCAGCGCCTGGCCACGCCCTATTTTTTCGTCAATCAGCGCGGCGGGGCGTTGTCGCGAATCGGTTTTTGGAAAATCCTGAAAGGGCACGGCCGCGCGGCCGGAATTCGAACCGCGCTCTCGCCGCACGTCGTGCGCCATTCCTTCGCCACCCATCTGCTCGAGCGCGGCGCGGATTTGCGCTCCATCCAATTGATGCTTGGCCACAGCGACATCTCAACAACTCAGATCTACACGCACGTCGTGAAGGAACGATTGAAGCAGGTTTATCACGCACATCATCCGAGAGCGTAAACGATTATTCTGACGGTCAACAACAATCATGAGCGATTACAACTTTCTGATGGAAAGCCGGCTGTCGCCTGAGCAGTTCCAGGTGCTGAGCATGGTAAGCCGCACCGCCGCGGGACAAGGGATAAACCTTTACCTGGCGGGAGGCGCTGTCCGTGACCTCACGTACGGGCTGCAATCCGTGCGCGATCTGGACTTCGTGACCGATGGCAACCCGCAAAAGGTGCTTCGCCACCTCGACTCTGACGCGCCGCCTCCGCCCTTGCCGGCCGCGCTGGTGCAGGTGGCGGCAGGCGAGCGGGCACCGTTGAAGATCGAGTCTCTCAAGCTCAACCAGCGTTTGTCTTCCGCTGAGGTTCAGTTCTCGAACGGCGTGCGGATGGAAATCTCGATGAGCCGCAGCGAGACCTATTCGAAACCCGGGTGCCCGCCCGAGATTGCGCCGGCGATGATCTTCGACGATTTGAAACGCCGCGATGTTTCGGTGAACGCGATGGCGGTGTCCTTGCACCCGAACTCGCGGGGTTTGTTGCTGGACCCGACCAACGGCGCCGCCGACATTGAGATGCACGAGCTGCGCGTGATGCACAGCCGCAGTTTCTCCGAAGACCCCTCCCGGATCTATCGATTGCTTCGCCTCGGCCAACGATTGGGTTTCAAGCCGGAGGAGCGCACTCAGCAATACCTGGATACGGCGCTGGCGAATCGCGTCTGGGAACGGTTGGATGCCGAGCAGCAAGGGCGCGAGTTGCAGGCGATCCTGCGGGAAGATAATCCTGGGCGCGTGCTGAAGATGCTGGCCGAGCGCGGGCTGCTGACCGGCCTGGACAAAAAACTGGCGCGCGCCAAGATTCCGGCGGAGCGCTTTGCGAAGATCCGGGCCGTCTGCCAAACGGTGGCGGGAGCCGATCCGTATCTGCTGAACTTCCACTGCCTGGTTCAAAACTTTCCGGCTGGCCAGAGAAACCGCCTGGCAAAGAAAATCCTCGCTGAGGCGAGGACCATACACACCGCACTCGGCATGGAGCGCGCAGCGCGAAAGCTCGGGCAAGCGGTCGCGAGCTCCAAGAATGCATTGCCCAGCCGCATCTACAAGCTGCTCAGTGGACAGCCGAAGACCCTTCTCTTGTTTTTGCTGGCGTATGCTCCGCAGACCAAGATCCAGAGCCGCGTCAAGAGTTTTCTCCACAAGTACCCGCTCGTCCGCGCGCGCTTGCCACGCGTGGAGCTCCAAGCCATAGGGATGAAGCCTGGGCCGAAGTTTGAAAAGATTCTGGAACAGGTATTCCTCGATCAGTTGGATGGCAAGATCAAAACTCCACAGCAGATGACCAAGGCGCTGCGGCTGTTATCTGGAATTAAGGAGCCGCCTCGGCCGCTCAAACCCCCGAAGCCGCCCAAGGCAAAGCGTGTGAAGGCTCCCAAAGAGCCGGAGGCGCCCGCTGCGCCGGCGGTGGTTCCTGAGCCTGCAAAGCCTGCGAAGGCCCCCGCCCGGCCGGTGAAGCCGGAGGCTAAGAAAAAAGCCAAGGCGCCGAAACGCGCCAAGGCCAAAGTGAAGAAAACGAAAAAGGAAAAGAAGAAGAGAAAGGGCGAGAAGAAGAGAAAGGGTGAGGCGAAGAAAAAGGAGAAGAAAAAGGAGAGGAAAAAGAAGAGATGAATGACCGGTGTCGAGACCGCCGTGTCGCTGCCCGCTCTCGGCCTGCGGGGCGATAGCTCGAATCCCAGCCGTCGAATGACCGCAGACGGTTTCGGGCTGTGCTAGAATAGATCTCGAAGGCATTACGTCGGTCGGAGGCGATGTGACTTACAAGGGTACGGTTTCGAGGGGAACAGTGATATTGCCGCCTGACGCAAACCTCCCCGACGGCACGTCCGTGCGTATTGAGCCCATCGAAGAACCTCTGCCGTTCGAGTCGGTTTTCAAGAAATTGTCCGTTCTTGATGGCGCGATCAAAGACCTTCCTGAAGATTTCGCGGCGAATCACGACCACTACATTCACGGAACCCCCAGGCCGAAACCTCGATGAGGAAGGTTTTCGCAGATTCCGTGTACTTTTTGCGCGCCTCAATGTGCGGGATCGATTCCACAACAAGGCGGTACAGTTCTCTCCCCGGCCTGAGGCCACCATTGTTACAACCGCTTGGATCTTGACCGAGGTAGCCGATGGCTTGGCCGACACCAGGTCTCGTAAGGCCTTTGTCAACCTGCTTGAGATTCTCCAGACGGCGCCCGACGTCGAAATCATCGCGCCTTCGCCACAACTCTTCGAGCGCGGAATCAGGTTGTATGCTGATCGCCCAGATAAGGATTGGTCCTTGACGGACTGCATTTCGTTTGTGGTCATGGAGGAGAACGGGATCAGCGAGGCCCTCACAGCCGATCGTCATTTCGAGCAGGCTGGTTTCAGGATGCTGCTGGCGTAGCACAGAGATCATACTGGAGCACAAACGATACGCCTGAACCGGTGGGCGGGCGTGACTAAACGACATCAATGACAATGAGCGTGATGTCGTCCTGCTGGGTCATGGAAGCAGGTTGCCAGTGGCGGATCTCAGAAAGCAGTTGATCTGACAACTCAGAAGGCGGACGCGACTGATGGTTACGAACCACCTGTTCGAGCTTGCCGTCGCCAAAGGAATCGCCGAGAGCATTTTCGGGCTCAGTGACGCCGTCCGTATAAAGCAGGAAGCGGTCGCCTGGGTTGAGCGGCATCTCACAAACGGGATAGTCGTAGTCCGGTGCCACTCCAAAGAGCAGGCCGTTGCTTTCGATGCGCTCCAGCTTGCCCCCTCGCCAGCGCAGAAGCGGTGGGTGTCCCGCGGCTGAGTACAACGCCTTGCGAGTCTCCGTATCGAGCCACAAGTAAGCCGCGGAGACGAATTGGCCACGCAGTTGGCCAGATAGGATGCGATTCAACCCACGCAGCACTTCTCGCGGGTCATCGGCGCAGGACACGACCGACTGCACCGCCACCTTGATCATCGATGCGATGAGGGCCGCCGGGACACCGTGTCCGGAGACGTCCGCCACAAGGACGCCAACTCGGTGCTGGTCCATCTGGATGAATTCGTAGAAATCGCCCGCGACCGCAGTCATGGGCTGGTAGGAAGCGGCGATTCGCAGGTTGCTGACTTCGGGAATGCTGGTCGGAAGGATCGAGGCCTGTATCTGCCGGGCAATCTCTAATTCGCTCTCTATAGACAGTAAGCGACGTTCGTTGGCAAAGACCTTCTGTGCGGCAACGTACGCAAATGAAAACAGGAAAAATGCAAACACAAGCTCGTCGACGAAAGGTAAAGATAGAGACCGGAAATGCAGAACGCCCGACAGGTTCGTATACAAGGCCTCTAAGGCAAAAACAAGTGTGCTGGCGACGAGAATACGGTTTGGAAAAATCAGGAACCTGCCAGATAGCTCTGACACTAAGACGACAGTCGCGAGAACCAGGAGAGCGCAGACCGCAACGAAATTGTTGTAAGGCAGGAACTTGTCGGCTGAACCCGTGAAGAAGAACCAGCCAATGGCAGCCAGACCGATCGCCAGCGCCGGAAAAATCATGGTCTGAACGAAGAGTCGCAATTTGCCGACACTCAACTCCGACCAGGCAAGCAGAGCGGCCACCACGAGGAGGTACGTGATCGCATTGGTCACGTAAGGGGCGCCGATCTGGAGCGAGTGCGGCAGAACAGCTATGACGGCGGGCGTCCGAGCCAGCAGGCGAGTGCCGGACATTCCGCTCCAGATCCCCAACCATATGAGGATACGAACCTCAGTTCGCCGACGGATGGCAGCAATGGCGCAGGCAGTTAATCCGAAGAACAAGAAAACGGTTCCCAGAATGATGTAACCCAGTTGGCCACGAAGCAACGACAGGGATTGATCTTCCAGACGCGCACCTCCGAGAGGCAGCCAACATAACAGAGTCGATTTAGGACGCGCAACACGGCGGGAGACTGCGAAGTGGCGAAGGACTGATTTTCCTCTTCTAATCTCTTGACAAATAGGAACCAATATGTATACTAACTTCAGCATTAAAGTCTGCTCGTAGTCGTGTTCTTCTCCGCTATCCCGCCTGCGGAAGAACAAGGAACCTAAAGGACAGAAGTCAGGAGACAGCACAGCGATTGGCGAAGCCGGAAGGAAGAGGGCGTGACTCGCGATTGTCGGCACCCTCGAGAACCAGCAGGTTGCGCGCGAGTCACATGCGAGGTGCCGCGAGTCAGAGGCCGATGGAGTTTTAGATGTCATTTTCCATGAAAGACGATGTGGCCTTCCGTGGGAGCTCTATGCGGCGACTGACCATTCTGAGGGCGGCGATTATGGCGGCATTGGCGGGCGCATGGCTCCCGAATCTATATTGGAATCCTGGCCACCTAGTGTACCCTGCGGGCATAGTCGCCTTGAAGCTCTTCGGCCGCGGGCTCACCTCTGGCCC
>Ga0116124_1002238_pt1 | contig 12324 bp, 10 predicted proteins | sample June2015DPH_13_1_2_FD_89728 | JGI IMG/M metagenome (GOLD analysis project Ga0116124, IMG submission 89728) | Peatland microbial communities from SPRUCE experiment site at the Marcell Experimental Forest, Minnesota, USA - June2015DPH_13_150 | ecosystem: Environmental > Terrestrial > Soil >... | reverse complement strand
TTTGAAGCGCCGTGGTTGGCATCGCCTGCGATAGGCTCAGACCCACAAGGAGCAAACTGCTCAATCTCCGTAGAACTGAGGAACTGCACCACAACGCTCGCGGAGCCAATGAGTACGTCTACCACATCGCAGACATCCCTAGTATATGCGCCTACTTGGCTTGCGCCAACGGCATCCTCAAGCGTGTTGGCAGAAGCGGCCACTATGTCAGCGGCAGCATCTGCGTTACAAGGTGGTTCAGGACCAACCCCTTGCGTCACGCCAACGGCTTCGGGTCAAACGTCCCAAAATGGTTCAGCGCCAAATCTGACCTTGCCAGCGGCTCAAACAAACGGCGCCGCAGGCTTGCCCACGCAGTCCGTATTCGAGTTCTCCGTTCTTGGGTTAGGGGCTCCGGCACTTCTCGTCGGATTGCTATACCTCTTGTTAAGAAGGGTGTAACTACCCTGTTTGGTTTGCACAATTACTCTTCGCTCATCGACGGCCCACCAAAGGCTACGACTGCCGAGGCTCACGTCTGTCAAATCGGCGCTTTCTCTTAAGAGGGCTTCAATCGCTTTAAGGGGCTTCTTGACGTCGTCCGCTGCGTGCTGGTGCTGCGAAAAGACTTTCTAACATCAAGTCTAATGGGGATCGATGATCAGGGTTGGAATAATAGGCGGATCTGGCTACACAGGCGGGGAATTGCTGAGATTGCTCGTTCAGCACCCAGAAGCCGACGTTACTTTGGTCACTTCGCGAGCCCTCGACGATACCCCGGTCGCTGACGTGCACCGCTATCTCAAAGGGTTTTATGATATGCGATTTGTGAACGCCGAAGCGAAATCGGTTGCAGAAGCAGCTGACGTTGTTTTTCTCGCGGTTCCGCACGGGGCAGCTATGGGACTCGTGCCCGATCTCATCGATAAGGTGCGCATAATCGACCTCAGTGCAGACTATCGACTCGGCCGACGCTACGAGGAGGTCTACGGCCCCCACACGGATCCTCGAGACGCTGTCTACGGCCTGCCGGAGTTGCACCCTGAAGTAGCTAGTGCACACCTGTGTGCCAACCCAGGGTGCTATCCTACGGGGGCCATACTTGCCGCAGCGCCTCTGGTCAAAGCAGGATTAGCAGATCATATCGTATTCGACTCAAAGTCCGGCATTTCAGGCGCAGGAGCCGCCCCCACTGCGACGTCGCACTATCCTAACTTGGCAGAGAACGTCGTGCCTTACCAGCTGACCAGACACCGGCACAAAGCCGAAATCGTCCAAGAGCTCGCGCGACTGGGAACCGTGGCCGTAGACTTTACCCCGCACGTCATTCCGTCCATACGAGGCATTCTGACGACCGCACACATCTTCGTGAACGAGGACTTAGATAGTGACCAGATTCGATCACTCTACGGCACGTTTTATGCCGAAAATCCTTTCATTCGGTTCAACGTGCCCTCACTCGGATCGGTCCGAGGCACCAACTTCTGCGACCTCTTCATTGAACGAGACGACGCGTCGAACCGCGTCGTCGTCGTCTCTGCCATCGACAACATGGTCAAGGGCGCATCAGGCCAAGCCATCCAGAATATGAATCTCATGTTCGGCCTCGATGAAACGACAGGGCTCTGGTCCCCTGCACTATCGCTCTGAGGTACCACGTATGAAAGTCATAGACATCATGAATCCAAACGTCATTACAGTGAAGCCCGACACGACGGTGCGAGAGTGTATCAAGGTGCTGCGCGAGAACAAGATAAGCGGCGTGCCGGTAATGACTGACAGAGAGCTCGTCGGCATCGTAACGGAAAACGACATACTCTCCCTGCTCGAAATACCTGAACACACCGGCTACTGGCTGCCAAGCCCGTTGGAGATCATTGAGGTACCCGTGCGCGAAATCGTTGAGCGTCTCGAACTGAGAGACTCAGTAAGCGAAGATGTCGGCGAGTGGAGAGTCGACCGCGTCATGAAGAAGCCGGTTCACACGATAAACGGCGACGCCGATATCGAAACTGCCACCGAGCACATGATGAGGCACAAGATCAATCGACTTCCTGTCGTTGATGATGCCGGCAAATTGATCGGAATCGTCACGCGCGGCGACGTAATTAAAGGAATTGCTGAGGGCAGTTAATGCACGTCGTGCAAGGAGGCGTCTGCGCGGTGCGTGGGGTAAAAGCGTGCGGTGTCAAAGAGGACAGAAACGGCGTTGCGCTCATCACTGGTGGCGGACAAGCGGTAGGGGTATTCACTACCAATAACGTCACGGCAGCTCCCGTAATTGTCACACGCGAACACCTCGCACTGAATCATGAAATCCTCGCGGTCATCGCAAATAGCGGAAGCGCGAACGCTTTTACCGGGCCAGAAGGCATAGAAGATGCTAAATGCGTCGCCGAATCGCTCGCGCGACGCTTACATATTAGCGCTTCGCAAGTCGCGGTCGCCTCAACGGGCATCATAGGGAAACCCCTCAATAAAGACTGGATCGATTCGAAGCTCGAAAACCTTCAGTTAACGTTAGCTGACACACCAGATGGTAGTCTTGCAGCAGCAAGAGCAATAATGACCACTGATTCCACACCGAAGCATATTGCTGTCGAATTCGGCGACGTCAGGATAGGCGGCATAGCAAAGGGAGCAGGAATGATCGAACCGAAGCTTTGCACGATGCTCGCCTTCGTCTATACTGACGCGCGGCTCAGCGCTGAAACGTTGCAGGTATGTCTCAAGCGGGCAGTCGACATTAGCTTTAACATGGTCGTTGTCGACGGTGACACAAGCACCAACGACAGCGTCCTTCTGATATCGACAGGCGAGAGCGCCGCAACCATTGAAATAGATGAGTTTCAAAACGCGCTGAACTTTGTGTGCGTTACGCTTGCAAAAATGATCGCGCGCGACGGCGAAGGTGCCTCAAAAATGATGGAAGTAACCGTTACAGGGGCACGAAATCACGAAGATGCAGTGAAGGCGGCTAAGGCTGTGGTGCGATCGCCACTCGTAAAAACCGCGCTTTTTGGGGCAGATCCGAACTGGGGCAGAATCGTTGCCGCTGTCGGCTATTCAGAAGCGTTCGTAGACCCCTCACTTATCTCTTTGTCGCTGTCAGATGGAAAAGGCGCGCCCGTTGTGTTGCTCCAAAACGGGCTCATATGCACTGCAGAGGCAGGCAAACTTGAGGAGAACGCGCTTGCGGCGATAATGCAAAGCGCTGAGATCTCCATCCAGATCGACTTGGCCGTGGGTGCTGCATCGGCCACAGCCTGGGGATGCGATCTTACGGACGACTACGTGCATCTTAACGCCCAATATACCACGTGACGCTAGCCTTCGAGCTGCGACTTGATCAGGAGAGCTTGACGCGCAACGTCCTTTTTATTCAAAATCGTAGCCATGGCCTCAATAGATTCCATCAAGCGCACTGCTTGATCGAGATAGTTGAGCACGTCACCAGAATACGCGTGAACGCCAAACTCTGACATCCGTTCAACGATGTCGGCAGGATCAAGTCCGCTCACACGCTGCTCGAGGACCCACCTCGAGAAGCTCCGCTCAGGACACCCACAAAATGGCGACTCCTTGCAGTCACAATCGACAAAGGCGATTGAAAAAGCAAGGACGCTTTCAAGCGCTTTCTGGTCAAGATACGTCAGCTCATCGCCGCTTCCTGAAAAGAACATCTCAAGATTTGCCCCGCTGAATACGTTGGGCGATACGTTTACGCCGAGCGCCTGCGCGAAGCGCTGAACATCGTTAAGGTACACTGTGGTGAAAACGTGGAGTTTGAGTAAAATATCTGACGGAGATTCGCCCTTCTTCACGGACTCGACCATTTGAACCGCTTCAGCAATAGTGAGGAAATCTCCAGAGACGACGTATCCTAGCTTGGTCGCTCGACCGTCATCGGAAACAAAGCCTAAACGTTTGAGCCGGTTTAGATGAGCGTTAACATCGTAGCTGGCGAGCATCTTCACAGGCCGACCAAAAGTGAGGTTCGCGAGTGCCTGCTCCGCCTGCGCGTCATCATCGTAAGCGATATCAACACCCTCAATAGAGCTTGAGAGTAATTTGATCGCAATTTGATCCTCCGTCTCGGACCCCCTAAATCTCTTGTCGGGCTCAGCGAGCAGCACCACCTTGCCGACGTCGTGATAATCAGGCCTCCCTGCTCGACCGAGCATCTGATAGAACTCTTGCACGGTCAGCCAGTTGATGCCCATCGCTAGGGATTCGAATATGACTTGCGATGCGGGAAAATCGACGCCTGCCCCGAGTGCCGCGGTAGTTACGACGACGTCGACAGCGCCGTTGGCAAAGTTCGTTTCGACCTTCTTTCTTTCTCTATACGCAAGGCCTCCATGATACGGGGCACTCTTTGCAGACAGCGCTTTGGATATCCTGTGACAGCGCGCCCGGGAGTTCGTAAAAACGATCGACTGGCCTTTGTACCCCTTGCTCGAGGTCCTCTTAATCTCATATCTGACGAGCTTGTTAATAATGGCAAGCTTGTCTTGCTCATTTGCAAAAACGAGGTGCCGTTCGATGGGAACCGGGCGCTCTTCGTACTCGACGAGCTCCGCACCGAGCTCACGGGCGAGTACGCGAGGGTTACCAACAGTTGCCGAAAGGTAAATGCGTTGTGATCGCGGCGCTAACGTCTTAAGCCGCGAAATGAGCCCGTCAAGGCGACTTCCACGTTCTTCATCTTCCAGCATGTGCACCTCATCGACGACAATTGTCCCGATATCGCCGAGGAGCTCAGCATTGTTCGTGCGGAGCACCTGATCGATGCCCTCGTACGTTCCAACAAGAATATCCGCTGAATAATCGGGCTCCACTCGTGTCCAGTCGCGAGTCCGAATCCTGCTGCCGCCGATCCTTATACTTGCGTTCAGGCCCAGGTTGCGGTAGCGCATATCGAACTCACTGTGCTTCTGATTTGCTAGGGCGACAAGCGGAACGACGAACAGCAGTTTTCCCTTACCGTTGAGGAGGTTGTTGACGCCTGCTAGCTCCCCGATGAGCGTCTTTCCCGTTGCCGTTGCGGAGACTACAAGCAGATCCTTGCCCTTAAAAAGCCCTCGCTCCACTGCCATTGATTGGACCGGAAGCAACTCTGATAGACGCTTCTTAAGCAGCTGCTTCAGCCTATCATCTACGTCGAGCTCATCGATCGCAATGCTCGGATAGCTCTCGACTCGTCTCGAAAGCACGTCATATCGCGTCAATTCAGAATCAACGCCAGAACCGAGGAAACGGATGACGCGATCGAGATCGCGGACTTTGTTAAGAAGCGCGTAGAAGTGATTATAGCGCACAAAGCCCCGAAAACTTAGTTCTCTTCGCAGTTCGGTTTGGGCGCAGTCCATACAGATGCGCTCCCCGTCGTGGCGAACAAAATTCGAGTTGATCGGCTTGTATCGTCGCTTTCCGATGCAAAATCCACAGACACGCACCCGGTCGTAGGAAATCTGGTACGCCTCGAACAACGCGATGAGGTCCTCAAGCACCTTCTGCTCGCCTAGCGTGGAGCGGTCACGCTCCGCAAGCGTCACGTTGTGCTGTCGCAAAATCCCAACGACCTCAGCCGGCCTCTTAGGAACCTCTTTCCCACCCTGGATAATCATAAAGCGCTTCGGCCTCGGGCCCTTGGAAGTGTCACTGAGCGTCAACGTTGCGTCTAAGGTGCACTGTGCGGGCTCAGCCGAAAAAAGCCTGACGTTAAAGCGCTGCACTTGGGCGATCAAATGAGCCATCTATTGGTTTCCTGTGCTAAGATCGACCGATTCGTAAGAAATATCGCGAGACATGAGCTCAGCGATTAGAGGCGGCACTGCCTCATCGACCGCGACAACCACCGTTGAGAGTCCGCGAAAAGCAGCTTCAATGACGCCCTCTGCAGCAGCAAATTGGATCAGTGGTGATATGCCCACCTTTTTTACGGAGACGAGCGCTTCCAAGCCCAGAACCGCGACGGGCTTATTATCCACTATCTGCCTGAGCGCTTCGAGGTCTACGGCTGCTGACCCGCCGCGCTGCACCCGCGGGACGATTGCGATCGTCACGTGGACACGGTCCATAGGGATGATCCCACTCAAATGCTCCACCCCGACGTCGTCCCCTTTGCGCGCATCGCCTATCGTAGTGCCGCGTGCACCGAAGGCCTTGCTGTTTGAATGAAACGCGTACAGGATCCCATCACGCATCCTCAGTCCGACGCTGGTCCCGCTGCCGACGTCCTCTTCCGCGATGGCCGTCCAAACGGCCACCTTTCCCACGATGTCTTCCGTGACGTACCGTATGTAATTGTTAAGCTCGTTTGTCCACTCGATGATGAGCTCAATGCCCGCCTTAGTCACCTCGTACTGTCCGCGCTTATTAAACTTCACAAAGCCATCAGTCACAAGGTCCTTGAGATATTCGGAGACCGCTTGAGGAGTTACCCCGACCCGGTCAGCAACTTCTTTCTGCCTGATTTTTGGCTGAAGCGCTGCTACTTCTACAAGCACCTGCATCTTGGTGCTCTTTCCTTTCTTCATCGGCGCAAAAAAAGACTATTTTTTTGACAGCTCAAATCGATGACCCTTGACCACGAGATTCTGCGATCGTTTGGCGATGCCCCTGAGAAAAGTCGGACTCTGGTTCAACGTGCGCGAAAGGTTTTGCACGGAACTGTTACCATTTTTTACCTCGAATTCCATCGTGTCTGCGACGTCGCGTAAAGCCTCATCATCAGTGATCGCGATACGAATAAGGTCGCACATGTCAGAGATAGAACACTGAAAGTCGGCTCGAAGCTTCGAGTAGCAGGTATGGTACTCAACCTGCGGCGTGTTTCCTGGCTCGGGCATGCGCCACTTGCTCTCAACGAGACCTGTTTTTTTGAGTATATCGAGGCTATAATAGATGTCTTCCTGCAACATCTCTTTGAGCTCGTCCTCGGTTCGCCACCCGTTGAGTAGTGAACTAAAGACCCTCTTGTGGGAGTCGGACTTAAAAACTTGCAAGAGCGGGACTAGATCAGCCGGGTCATTGACGATGCGGGTCCTGTTGTTCATGTGACTACCTCGCAGTATAGAACGCGGCAAAGGTAATTAAACCTTTTGAACTCCGGAATAGACATTAGTTAGGAGCGCGTTTATAGAATGCAACACGAATTGCGGTAATTTGATTGCTATGGGACCACAACCGAATAAGCGCGCACGAGCAAAAATCCGTGTGAAGGGCGTTGTGCAAGGGGTCGGTTTTCGGCCCTTCGTGTACAAGCACGCCGTCGAGCTACAACTGGCCGGCTACGTCAAGAACCTCGGCGCGCACGTCGACATCGACGTTGAGGGATCGCACGCCGCTATCGTTAAGTTCATCGCGTTTCTCAAACAAGGTCCACCCATATCGCGCATCGATGACGTGCAGGTTGAGTGGCATCGCCCGCGCGGATACTCCGAATTTACGATTGCGTCAAGTGGTGAGGGCGAGTTTGGCTTCACGTCGCCGGACATCGCCATCTGTGACGATTGTCTCCGCGACTTGAGAGAGAGCAGCCGGTACGAAGCGTACTGGGCCACCTCGTGCGTCAACTGCGGCCCACGATTCACGGTCACCGAGCGGCTCCCATACGACCGTGAGACGACTTCAATGGTGGACTTTCCAATGTGCTCTGAGTGCGCGCAGGAGTACAGCAACCCACACGACCGACGGCACCACGCTCAAACCATCGCGTGTGAACGCTGCGGCCCGACGCTAACGCTGCTCGATACTAATTTGAAGCGCATGGATGAGCCTATCCGCACAGCCGGACGATTATTGCTTGCGGGCGACATTTTGGGAGTAAAGGGGATTGGCGGCTTTCATCTCGCGTGCATCTTCGATTCCGCCGTCGAACTCAAGCGACGTCTTGGCAGACAGACCCAACCCCTTGCAATTATGGCGCCAAATGAAGCGTGGGTGGAAGACAATCTCCACGTGAACAACGCAGAGCGAGCCCTTCTCACCTCAAACAAACGGCCCATAATGGTGCTCGACAAGCGCAGTGAAGGCACGTTCGCTGAAGTCTCGAATCTCCATAATATGGGCGTAATGCTTCCTTACAGCGGCCTGCACCACCTGCTCTTTGACATCGTAGATCAACCGCTTATTATGACGAGCGCGAATACGCCAGGCGAGCCGATGATTATCGCCATCGATGACGCGCTCGCCAACTTGCGTCAAAAAGCAGATTTCTTCCTGCTGCACGATCGGCGCATCGTCAACCGCTGTGACGACTCGGTATTGCGAGTGCTCGACCAACCAGCGTTTATCAGGATGTCGCGCGGCTATGCTCCCACCTCTTTTGCAGTGCCCGTGCAGTACGACAAGAACGTTCTCGCGTTGGGGGCTGAGATGAACGCGACGGTGACGACCTACAAAGACGGACGATGCTACGTCAGCCAACACGTGGGCAACATCGACAAGCCGAAGACCTTCGATTACCTCGAAGCCTCGGTCCACAACCTCGTTTCCATGAGCGGTGTCGATGTAAGTGTGATAGCGCACGACTATCATCCGACGTTACGTTCAACGCGTCTCGCTGCCGAGCTCGGAGAGACATACGCCGTTCAGCACCACCAAGCGCACATTGCTTCGCTCATTGGTGAGGGAGCACCCAGAGATCTCATAGGCATCGCCATTGATGGCATCGGCTATGGATACGACGATACGATCTGGGGTGGGGAGGTATTTTCGCCGACGCTTGAACGGATTGGCAGTCTCATGCCCGTCCCGATGCCGGGCGGTGATTTGGCCACACGGTATCCAGTGCGTATGGTCGCCGGCATCCTTCACGGCATCTACGAAGATGGCAAGCTCGCAGCGATGCTCACCTCGTTAGGTCTCAGTGAGCTCGAATCGTCGATTCTCCTCGAGCAAATTGAACGAAGAGTGAACGTGCCGATAACCTCTAGCACGGGGCGAGTGCTCGACGCAGTTTCCTCAGTATTAGGCGTGTGCCAAAAAAGGACGTATGATGGCGAGCCTGCCATGAGATTAGAGGGCGTTGCACATTACGGACATCCGGACGTCGCGTTGCCCCTCGAAATAGGGACTTACCGTGGACGACCGGTCCTCGACACGCGACCGCTGCTCGCTGGCGTGCTCCACGCGAAAGAGCGGCACAAAAGCACTAAGAGCATTGCCGCCTCCGCCCAAGCTACGCTTGCGCGAGGCATCGCGACGATCGCCGTGGAAGCAGCAGAAGCGGCGGGAACGAAGAACGTAGGATTGTCGGGAGGCGTCGCTTACAATAAAGCGATCGTTAAGACCGTGGCCGAGGTGTGCGACGCGCACGGCTTCACCCTCTTTACCAACACAAAGGTGCCTCGGGGAGACGGGGGGGTTTCTTTTGGCCAAGCGGTGCTCACTGCAATGGTCAAAAGCGGCAACTACAGTTTCAAGCTTTTCGATACGTGAATTTGCTACAAGACTGTGCCGTGGCTTCACCCGTCGCTCATTCCCCAGCGGTACGGCTTCTACGCTTTTCGCACAATGACTTTGCCTTTGGTCGAGATAAATCCGATGCTCGCCTTACCGCTTATCTCTACGTTTCCTTCTGCGACGATGCGGTCGATCACCGCGTCAGGCTTGATTGCAACGCTTCCGCCGCTATCTACTTCCCGAAGGCGAGCCCCTTCCAAAAGGGTCGTATCATCGATCGTCGTTAATATGCCACCGATCTCAGCGTCGTTGCCTATGAAGGCACTTTCAGCCCGGACGTTCCCGCGCACGGTCGAGCTGTTACCCAGACTGAGCGCTCCATCCACGATAAGATCCCCCAAAAAACCGACATGCGTGCCGGTGATAAGGTTGCCACTGACGTGCACGTTCTTTTCAAAAAAGGTGTCGTTCTTTATGATGTACGTGTTGCTTTTCACGTGCTTTCGAATCGCGTGTCCCGCATCGTCCGCTTTCATAATCCCTAACAATCGTCCTAAGGGCGCCCGTCTGACAGAAGCAACGTAAGTTCAGCTGAAGAGCTATTTATCTTTTGGTTCCTTTTTTCGCTCAGATTCCTCCAATGATATAGGCTACCAAAACGACGAGCATCCCATACTTTATGACACTTGATGCCGTTGAAGGCGCGCTCCGCGACATCGCGACACCGTACAGCAGGACCACGTCAGCAACAAAGACGATTGCGAGGTACGCGTAACCTAACGCAGAGATGATGAAAGGAAGCGGGCTGATAGCGACTGCAGTGAGCATAAAAAAAGCAGCCGCTGTGAGCGAAGCGGTGCGCCCGTATCGAATGGGCAACGTCGATGCCCCCGCTCGCTTATCTCCCGTAAGGTCTTCGATATCTTTGACGATCTCGCGCGAGGTGATTGCTAACGTCGCGCTTAAAAAGAGCACCCCCGGAATGAAAATGGTTGATACAGCTGCCCCGCCAAAGAGGAAGACTGACCCTGTAAGGTATCCGACTAACAGGTTGCCGATGAGGGCGGAGCGCTTCAGCTTCCATGAATAAAGTACTAAAAGCGCTGCGTTCAACGTGGCAATCCCGAAACACAATGGGTTTATAAACACTGAGACTGCAACGCCGAGCAGCAGAAGCGTGAGCGCGTAGAATAGAGCAGTCTGCCGCGTGATCCGACCGCTTGGAAGGGCTCGACGAGGCTTGTTGACCTTGTCAATAGCGACGTCATAGTAATCGTTGATGACGTTCCCGCCTGCGGTCACGAGGAAAACGACGATAAACGCTAAAAGGATGGTACCGATGGTTCCATATGCAAGCGTCGCCTTGCTCACAAAGATGCCGATGAGCGCGGCAAATGCTGCCATCAAGCAGTTCAGAGGTCGTATCTCAGCGACAAGTGCATAGATTCGTGCTCGCATAGGCCCGGCAAACCAGATTCCCGTTCGATCGGCGTGACTCTCACGTTCCAAGCTTAACCGCATCAGCGACTTTTTTCAGTGTCGCGACCGCCGAGTACGCGGCGAGTTTGCTCGTGCGTTCGTTTTCGCTCGGAACGTTGTCAAATCGGGCGGTAAACGTTCCAAAATCCCCTTCAACGTCGACTACGTGCACGTTTCGAGTGAGCGTAGGATCAACCGCGATGCGAACGATCGTCTGATCAAATCCAACTCCCGCCAACGCGAGCGTCGCCGAGACATTAATGTTCTGCGGGAACCCTTCAATCGCCTCGCCAGCGGTTCCTTCGAATATAAGGCCGCGGCGGGTTAGATTCGTGTCGTTGTCTACTACGTAAGGCGCGGTTTCAAGCCCTGCAGCAGGCTTGGTTGTCGTGAGCGTCACCCGCTTGATCGCTCCCTGCGATGCCGCAAGGAGTGCATCAACGCCCCCGATGGCACCTGAAGGGATGTACAAGCGGCATTTGTTTGCACGCGCCGCGGTATACACCTTTTGGCGAAAGTCTGCGTCAACAAGCGCGCCGATGCTGAGTAGCATCAAATCCTTACCCTTGGTTAACACGCTGAGCGCAATATCACGCGCTGCCTCGATGGAAGCACATTCCACGACGAGATCAGAGCTGTCTATGATCTGTTGCAGCGACACGACGGCAGTTGCGGCGACACTCCCATCTGCCAGATGCTGTGCGCGATCGTAGTGTCGATCCATCAAGAGCAGTCCACCCTGGAAGCCGTCAGCGCTTAACGCGTGACAAATTTCGCTTCCTATGACGCCACATCCAACGATTCCAATGATCATATTGAAATCCTTTAAGGTAGTTAAGATAGAAAAGCATATGGTGATCCCTTGAATTCGCGCGATATTCAGAGGTTTTTGGCTGAGGATGAAGGATTTGGCGACATAACGACCGCTCTCCTACCCGACGTCGAGGGGTCTGCTGACATCATTGCGCATGAAGACGGAGTCGTAGGAGGGCTATCAGAGGCAGAAAGCATCTTCACGTACCACAATCTAGTCACGGAACCGCTGTGCTGCGACGGAGACGCTATCAAAAAGGGGGATAAGATCATGCACGTCGTAGGGCGCGTCAAGGATATCCTCGTCACTGAACGGGTCGCTCTTAACTTCCTGTGCAGCATGAGTGGGATCGCCACCGCTACGCGCCGTTGTGTGCAAGCCGCTGGTAGCGTAACGATCGCCGCAAGCCGCAAGACGACGCCGGGCTTTCGGCGTTATGAGAAAAAGGCTGTGGTGATAGGCGGAGGGGACCCGCACCGCTACACCCTCTCGGAGTCGTATTTGTTCAAGGACAACCACCTGCGAGTGATGTCTATGGAGGACGCTTTGCAGAAAAAGGCGTTCTTCACCAAGAAAGTGGAGGTCGAGGTCGAGTCCGTCGACCAGTGCGTTAAAGCAGCGCAGCTTGGAGCAGATGTCAT
>Ga0116124_1002208_pt1 | contig 12515 bp, 13 predicted proteins | sample June2015DPH_13_1_2_FD_89728 | JGI IMG/M metagenome (GOLD analysis project Ga0116124, IMG submission 89728) | Peatland microbial communities from SPRUCE experiment site at the Marcell Experimental Forest, Minnesota, USA - June2015DPH_13_150 | ecosystem: Environmental > Terrestrial > Soil >... | reverse complement strand
CTTGGCGCTAGGCGAGGCGAAGAAGTCTGGATCTACTTTCTAACTGTAGACAGAGGGGCGACAGGCTATGGCGCGACACTCATGAAGAAGGAAGGCGCAACACTCGTAGCCGCGCAGGTGAGGCAGAAGCATCCATCCGAGCTATGGCACATGAGGTACCCATCATTTGTGGAGGCGATTGAGGGGTTGAAGCAGGACGTTCTAGATGGCAAATACGACGAAAGGCTGGACACGGACGCTGCCAAGCTCATCTTCGATGCGCTCAAAGACAAGGCTGGTTGATGAATTCCATCTGTTTGAGGGCTCACTGATCTCTTCTCTGAAATACTACAACAGAGCCTAGAGCGTGGCACTATGACCCTGTAAAGCTGTCTCTCATTCGCAGCGTCAATGTTCTCGAGTGTAGGTCTACATTCAATGTGTTCTTGACGCGCAGACAAGAGCTTATTACAGCAATATTCGTGAGAAGAAGAACTCCTCAGCAGTAGAGGCTAACAAGCTGTGGGAACTATACGCACTCAGAGTGCCCTCTTGAGATCAAATCCAAGGTGAGATGAATGGTCACGAGTCTTATCGCTGGCGGCGCCGGTTTCATTGGGAGTCATCTTGCAGAGGAGCTTGTAAGACTGGGCAGGAAAGTAATCGTCGTAGACGACCTCACCAATGGTAGGATGGGCAATCTGGCGTCAGTCGAGGATCAGATCACCTTCCATCAACATGACATAACTCGCGGTCTGCTATCGCTTGAGGGACTTGAAGGGATCGGTGAGATCTATGACCTGGCGTGCTATCCTCGCCAGATTTCTTTCGCGAATCCCATAAGAGACTGCGAAGTGAACCTAACGGGGACGATCTCTTGCTTGGAGCTTGCTCGAAAGACGGGAGCCAAGGTCCTATTCACAAGCAACACAGGGATCGTCTCCAACCCGCAGAGTCTGCCCGTAGATGAAACGTTCGTTCCGAACCCACTGACTCCGTACGACATTCACAAGCTCGCAAGCGAATACATGCTAAAGGCCTATCACAAATACCATAGGATCAGAGCGGTGACTGTGCGTTTCGCATCGATATATGGGCCTCGTCAACGTGTCAACGACAAACTTGGATGGAAACCAGTCATTCCAGAATTTGTCACGAAATTCCTGAGAGGAGGAGTCCCAACCATAGACGGAGATGGAAGACAGACTAGGGATTTCCTGTATGTGAAAGATGCTGTTAGAGGAGTAGTCCAAGCAATGGAATCGAAGGCCCCGGAGGCGAATAATGGCGGTATGTTCATTCTCGGAACGTGTGTGGAAACCAGCATCAACGACATCTGCTCGGCCATTGTCCAACTGCTAGATTCGAAGGTCAAGGCGCAACACGGGCCTGCGAAACTCGAAGACATAATGAGAATGCGTTACGACTACACAAAAGCCAAGACGACTTTCGGTTTTGATCCTGAGACATCGCTTGAGGATGGGTTGAGGGAAACGGTTGAATTCCTCAGAAAAGAAGCCAGATCGCAGATCAGTGGTCCGTGACTCCGGGCTTCTATCACGATGGATAGGAGACAAATGTTAGCCATTACCGTGCCAGAGTGTGAATGCTCGCGTCCGGTTCTTTCCCTCCAACTTTGGTCGAGCACACGCTAGAACCGGACAATTCTCAGCTTCCTTCCACGTGAAGAACACCGGCGAGACTCGCCGAACGCCAAGAATAACGTATCTACCCAGATCGCCGACGAGCTGCCTTGGCGACGGACCATTTGCAATATCGAAAAATACGGCGTCCTCATCCCGAGCCCTTTTGCAAGGTTCTTCCGAGGAATCTGGCAACCACATTCTTCATTCTCTCGACCTGAAATGATCTGATGAAGCTTCGAAGCTCAGGGTCATGGGGCTGATAGAAGGAGTCACTGGGGGTCACAAAATAAGCCTTAGCGTAACTCGCGAGCATGTTCAATATGATGCGCCTCGGAACTGCGCCTGAAACCAGGTTTTGCAGGCATCTTCCGAAAAAGAAGATGGGGTGGTATCCTAGCATGTGAGGCATGTAGCCCCACTCCGCGAATGCGTGACTCTTCCCAAATTGGTGAATGTGCTCGTAGGGGAGTTCGTTCATGCATTGTACTCTGAGTCCTCTCCGCATCGCTTCATATACTAGCCAAGGTTCATACCCGCTCTTCTCAGGAAAGCGGAAACCAACTGACCTGAGAATGTCATTTCTGACTAGGCGCCCGGAGCCTTCCGGCGGTTTCCACCCATCAAATGGTGCAGGAATTCCTCTTGTACCGCTCGCGACCGCGAGCAGAGGATCACGATTCATTCGCTCAACCATAGCTCGCACATAGTGCGATGGATAAACGCAATCGTCTGCACTGATGAAAGTAAAATCCACACTACGATCCAGTTTCTCGCGTTCCGCCTCAGCAAGACATTCGTTCCAATTCCTGACCACACGTTTAATATCATATCCCAAGTCAGGGCGGCGGAGAATGCGAACGACGGTGGTGGACTTCTTCTTGTAGGCCTCAAGGAGATCTTTCGTGCCGTCGGAGGAGCCGTCATCGAAAACGATTACGCGTACGGGAGGCAGCTCCTGGCCAAAGATTGACTTTAGGGTACGGTCAAGGTCTTCACATCTGTTGCGCGTTGTTACCAGTGTCCAGTAACTCATTCGCGTAGGCTCCGTCTTTGCTGCATATGGGGTGATCGAGCTCGGAACGTATGTCTCTGGGTCACCATGAGAATTCCGGCTCTTCTCCATGCTCATCAATGAATATCCTATGCCAAAGGTCAAGGCCTAGCATCATCCAAGCCATAGTGTACCAGCGCGTCCTCGACGGGCTCATCGGCAGCCTTGTCTTCTGAAGCACCTTCTGATGCCATCGACCTGCAAATTGCTTCACTACCTTGGATTCGGGAAGATATTTTTCTGCATATTCTCTAACTGCACTCTTCCACCAAGAGTAGATATCAATACTGAATCCCCATTTTGGTTTCGCAAAGCAACGTTCAGGAAGGATTCCTTTCATGGCTGATCGAAGCAATAGTTTCCCCGAGTTCATGGTCATTTGATACCCGTAAGGAACACCAAGCATCAGCTGAAGCAGCAAGTCGTCGAGAAGAGGGACTCTTACCTCTAATGTGTGAGCCATACTCATGGCATCTTCTATTAGCAAGTAGTCGTACGGGAGTTTCGTGTGGAACTCGCAGCCGATCACCTTTTGCAAGAAGTCGCCGCTGCCAGAAAAGTACGGGCGAACCTGGTCTGGAATCGTTCGGTGAATTTCTGAAGGCGGAAAACCGGTTATTATGGTCGAATAGGCCAGTGTCTCGCTCGTGATGGCTTTCGCGTATCTTCCCTTTCCAGTCGGAACCATACTTGCCGCGGTCGCCAATGTCTTGGCAAGTGGTAGTTTACGGATCGTAGAGAATTGGCGTGCCCTTTTGAAGCGAGAGCTAGTTGGATAGCCGCAAAACAGTTCATCGCCGCCTAATCCGCTGAGGCACACTTTGCCAAATCTGCTTGCTGCCTCGTCAACGAACCAGGAATAGAGATTGACCTTAGGCATTTCGGAGTGCCATATCATTCTCGGAAAGACATGCATCGCATCGCTTGCGTCTATCAGAAGTTCGTGGTGGTCTGTACCGAATTCTTCTGCGACTAGTTTTGCATCCGAAAACTCGTCAGTGTGTTCACCAAAGCCCATGCAGAATGTCTGCAATCTCTCTGATCTTGCTTTGCTTGCGAAAGCGACAACTGTACTTGTATCTAATCCACCGCTCAGGAACGCGGCGACCGGAACATCAGATGTCTCAGTCTGTCGCACAATGGAGCTTTTCAGCACTTCCCTAATCGATTCTGCTGAAGGAACTTTCTGATCATACGGGGGAGGCTTCCAATACTCGTTGACCGAAATGTGACCCTCAGCATACCTCAGGTACGACGCCGGACATAGTTGTTTCACCTCGTTGAGCATCGACATCGGAGCTAACAGATACCCGACTTGAAGCAGTTGTGTGACTGCGACTTCGTTGACTGTTGGAGTATCGACAAGGCCGGCAGAGAGTATTGCCTTCGCCTCTGATGCAAATGCAAAGGTGACGCCAGCTTGCGCATAGTAGAGTGGCTTGATCCCGACTCTATCTCTGGCAACAAGCATCATGTGCTTGTTTTTGTCCCAGACAGCAAAGGCGAACATGCCTTGGAGTTTTTCAAAGGTTTCCTCTCCCCACTCTTCATAGGCATGCGCAATAACCTCAGTATCTGAAAGAGAGCTGAATCGGTGTCCGTACTGTTGGAGCAACACCCTGAGCTCCCTGTGATTGTAGATCTCTCCATTCAAGACTACCCAAATGGTCCCCGTCTCGTTCGACGCGGGTTGGTGGCCGCCTGTCACATCGACGATGGCCAACCTGTCACAGCCGATGCCTACATGGTCATCGACGTAAGTTCCGACGTCATCGTGCCCACGGTGCTTGATTGCATCAAGCATTCTGAGCAGGGTGTCTCGATTTGCTTGTTCTCCAGCAAGCCCAGCTATGCCACAGATCGATACTCCTCTCCCTAAAGCGAGATCAGCTTGGTCGTCACTCGGTCTGCCTACATTTCGAATGCCTATTAAGCGTGATCGATTTGTAGGGAGTCAGTTGGTCGACGCTTTCGTTCTTTCTTCTCGTTTCACGCGTTGGATCGTTATTTTTCACCCGTGGCTGGACAAGGGGGCCATGGACCTCTCTTTGCAAAGGCGCTTTCCGAAAAGGAAGCAATTCGTTCAGCTTGCGAATGTGAACTCTGCAATTACGAAAGCGGGCAGGTATTTCTCCTCAGAATGCGCGTGTCAAAGCTTCGTTCTCGGGGTTCCCACGTAACCGCCTTCGATGAGAACTTGGAGTTTGTCTTCCAAGTCTCTAATCCGAGACTTGTCATCCTTTGTAAGGAGATTCTGTGCGTCGAGCAATCTGCTCAATTGTGTGAGCAGCTCTAGATAGAGAGGTGCAAATGCTTCCCGATTGAATCCTGGAGGGAGTTTGTAGTAGTAGGGGTTGGCCTCTACTCCGATGTCTATTTCAGAGGTGTAGGCCGGGGTTCGCTTGATGTGAAGCCATCCCATTGCGACGCTCAGTGGAACTCCCACGATCGTTATGAGAATAGCGAAGGGTATGAAATGGCCGAAGATGCTTTCGACTTGTGGCATTTGGGCAAGTGCGAGATACCAAACTACGACCAGTGTTTGGACAGCTCCCAACACAAAGGTCAGATAGGTTGCGTAGCCTATTCTGAAATAGTACCACATGCGGGCAAGATAGCGAACTTTTCCGGTCATGACCGGTCTGAATCCAAGACTCGGTATCGCCCTATTATATGATTCCTCTTTGGAGGCCATGTCTAATTCAGGGCTTTGTTGATTCGTCATTGAATTCTGAAGACTTTGGTGGCACGGAGTGTCCATTACTGCTCTATTTTCTTTGGAGTTCCTCGCAGATCCCTAGCTGCTGCCTCGCCACTAGCTTCATCTCGCAGTTCTCTGCGATCCATGTTCGGCCTTTTCGACCATAATCTTCGCGTAGACGTGGGTCTTCGAGTGCCACCATTTGTTGATAGATCTCTTCTGCCGTTCTCGCCTCTGCCACTGGTGGTGCTGAGACGTGCCATCTAGTCCAGAGCAGAGGGTCAACATATGCGACGACTGGTTTTCCACACGACATTGCTTCTGGGCTAGTCGTGCCCAATGCTCCGAAAACATACTGGTCAAACACCACGTCAGCGGTGTTGTATAATTCCACAAGCCTTCGTTTTGGCATAACCGGCAGCCATTTCACCGAATCTTCGATGCCCAACTGCTTGACAAGATCCTTCGTCATGTCAAGGTAGTTTCGCCCACTTAGTACGTCACTTTGTCCCCATTCAGAGAGCAGCAGGAGAGCGTTCGGTTGACGCTTCAGATACCTTTGAAAAGCATACATTAGAATATCATTGCCTTTCTCAGGCCAGTCTTGGCGACTTGGAGAGAAGAAGACCGGTGAACCATCAAAAGTTGCCAGGGGCTTACTAGGGCGATAAAGGTCCATGTCAACTGCGAAAGGAGTGTAGAGCATCTTCGCTGGCGGATATCCGGCATTGACGAACATCGAATAGGTATCCACGTTGGTAAACAAGATCTTGGCTGCGCTCCTGTATCCGATTCTGGCTAGCTGATAGGAACGGAAGTTGTATCGATGGAGGTAACGTATCCACCCTGCGTCATAGATTACGTACGGTTTGTGGTGCAGCAACTTGTAGAACAGCGCGACCTTTGCGAAGGGAAAGTGTCCGATTACAATATCATAATCAGCCAGCTCCGGCATCCTCCGAAACCACTTCAACGGTACGCTTAGAGGATACCAACTCCTTCTCAGATCCCATATGTGAACGTAGTTAGGCATGCGCCAACTTTCATTGAGAATAGTCCAATCTGGATCGTAGAGGTTTCCGATACGTGTCATGTCGATCTCTCCTTCTTCCCAGTGAGGGAGGCTTGCCACGTGTGCTGGACGGTGAACAATGAGGTGAGCGTCTGCTCCGATAGCTCGAAGGCCCTTGACAGCAGACCAGCCATCATTCGCCATGTTAAAGCAGTGAAGGATCCTCATTGTATCCACCGACGCGAACTTCTTAGCGTGTAGATTACTTTTCCAATTCGTTTCGCTTGACTTTCATCACCTCCTTCTGGGAGGCACAATGGGCTGTTAGCTGAGCTATCGCCAAGCATCGGAATAAGATGGCAGAATGGCTGTTGACCCAGAATGGAATCCGGCGTTAGGGCCGCTCCACTTGACCGCCCGCTAGTGATGACAAGGTTCCAGTGGCTCACTTAGCATCCTCACCTAGATGGAGCTTGATATGCATTAGAGTGTATTCCTAAGTTCGTGTAGGACTCACTTGTCCTGCCTGCCATAGGTCTCTTCCGTTCCTCTCGTACCTTGCTGACCACAGTGCTAAGCTCTACTAGATGACGTGGTTCCCTTGTGTTATACAACGTGCGATTCGTATCTGGCGAAAGAGGTAGATGGTACTTCCTCTCCACTGAACAACTTCCCGTTGGCCAAGGGGGTCTCCCAGGAAATCACATCTTGTTTTGTTTGGTAGTACACGCCGCTAGGCTGCCATCCTTTTCTGGCAAAGTTGCAACTGCGACATTGTGCCAAAGGCGGATCAGATGTGAGGAGTTTCCGCCTAAATTGCTTCGCTCTTGAGCTATTCCAGACGAATAGCGGGTTCTGCTGGAAAACGTTTCCTAGGACGTACTCATAGTTGTAACAGAAATAAGCGTCGCCGTTCGGCTGGACAAACATACCGTCCCATGACATGGGGCAGTCGCGCCAGTTCGAACTTGGTTCCAGCATGTAGTCGAAACCGACGATCTTGAGGGGGGACTCGCCTGCAATTCTACGATACTCTCCAATTTGCTGCTCAAACTGAGTGCGCTGGATCATCAGCGGCTTTTCAAAGTCTTGGTAGTCTGGCCTGGTAATGGGATCGACCATCAAATAGGTGAGTTCACTTGCGTGAGGCTCTAGCATCTTGATCAAGCCCGGTATCTGGGAGAAGTTCCTAGACGTTATCACAGCGTTTATGTGAATTGGCGGGTTGTCAAACCTGCCTAGGCCGAGTTCACGCTTGAACTGCAAGAGTCGCTCCAGATTTTCCATAACCCGATTCAAGTCGGCGCCGCCGCGCAGATAACGGAACGTCTCAGGATCTGAAGTGTCGATGCTGAACACCATATCGTCGACTCGGAGCAATGCGTCCAGTATGTTAAGATTTAACGGGATCATTCCGTTTGTGGTAAGAGACGTTGAATAGCCACCTTCATCCGACAGCCAGCGGACGATGTCGGGTGTTTGCGGATTCATGAGAGGTTCGCATAGTCCCATTATGCATACGCCGCTCACGTAGGGCATCCGATGCATCAGTTTCTTGACTCGCTCTACGGTCATTGAATCTCTTGGCGGCTGGAATGTCTCACGCATGCAGTAGACGCAGCGAATATTACAGAGATGGGTTACACAGAGGCCCACTTGCGTAGGGATCGCTCGCAAGCTATGTCTTCGATACAAGTAACGGCCAAAACGTGCCCAGGTTCTTCTTGTGAGCTTCAGTCTCGACAACTCCTCAATGGCTCGGGTGATCTCTTCTTGCGTTGAAGAAGATGTCTTCGCTTTTGCTTGCCCATCTTGGGTACCGGCGTTCGTAGTCCAATCCTAACTCCTCGCACCAGCGCCTAATTTCGCGCTCCCCAATCTCCCTATTAATAGAGGGAGACAGTGCATCGAAGCCTTCGTGAACACTGCCGTGATATAGGCCGAGTTTGATCCACATACTTATGATTCTCCGGCGGGTTGAGAAACCGAATGGTTTCAAGACCTCTCGCATTGCTCTGACTTGACGAGAACGAGGTCGACTGTACACGTAGCAATGAATGAGACCGCCGCTCCTCACGGCGTCGACAACGGATTTGAATGCTCTCTCAGGATCTGCAGTGTGATGAATGACGCCCCAGCACCAAACCAAGTCAAACTGGCCCGCCAGACCCGCATTAGATATCTCGAACAGGTTCATGACCCTTGCATTCAACCCCCATTTTCGAGCAAGTTCAATCGCGCTGGGGCTTGTGTCAATTCCGAGAACGTCACACCCTATCTTCTTCAGTCCATACGCCCAACGACCCTGACCGCAGCCTACATCCAGGGCCCTCTTGCCGGCAAGATCGGCTGGGGCGAGACCCAGTTCATCTACGATCATAGTGTCTACTTTCTCTCGCCATCCAGGAGCCCACAGTAAGATCGCCTGATCTCCTGGAGGTCCATCCTCTGCCAAGTGTCGCCATTGCCAATCGAAACTTGCGATCGTTTGTTCCTCTTGACGAGAGACAGGCTTGGTGGGCATCTCGTTTCGCATCCTTACGTCTAAGCTACCTTAGGTTCGAAGGGAACGAGCGGCACCCTCTTTGAGGTCAAGCACATGTTCACTGTGACCGGAGGGCCGCGGTAGTTATTCAAGGTCATGGGCTTCACATTAGGATCTTCGATGCGTGCAAAATCGTACATGCTTATGCGTCTGTCGCCAGACACGTGAATGTGCCCCTTCATCTTTGCACGCATGAGGTCTGTCACGGCTCTCGCTACTTGATCCGGGTATAGGTAGGTACCGTATCGGTCTACGAAGGCTGAAGGATGCTTCCACTTTCCTCGCCCTGCGAAGTTCGTGCGGATAATCAGAGCTTTAAGATCCGATGTCGAAGCTCTTTCAACGACCGAGTGCTCGGCCAAAAGTTTCGTCATTCCATAGAAGTTCTTTGGATAGGGGATGTCCTCCTCACTGTAGAATCGCGTAGGCTCGTCGCCAGGAAAAACACAGGCTGTGGAGACGTAAACAAAGTAACCGTCAGGCTTGTGCCTTGATAGGGCATCAAGGATGTTCCTAGTTCCGTTCACGTTGGTTTGATACGCTTGCCTCTGGTTCGTCTCGCATGTGCTGACGCTGGCCAAGGCAGCGCAATGGATTGCTGTCTCCACTTGGTTCGAAGTCACGTAGTCGAAAACGGTATCCCTTCTCGTCAAGTCCAGGTCTGAATGGCTAGGCGTCAGAGCTTCGGGCACGAGTCTGGCAAACTCTCTTCCGAGTGTTCCAGATGCGCCCGTTATGAGGAGCACTGGATTCCGGCCTCTTTCAGTAGCTGCCTTGTTTCCTGTACTTCGAGTTGTCTTGCGTTGAGGCTAGTGAACTCCTCTTTCATATTGCCATGATAGCCACCGTGGGGATGGACCACGAAGCAAGTCTCACGTTCCTCGGTTCTTCGTGTTTCTTCCTCGTTCAGAAGCACTTCTACTGTCTTCTCGCCGGGACGGATTCCAACGTTCTCTACGGGGTAGTTTTTCCCCGCAAGAGCTTCGACTAGGTCCAATACCATGCAGGCAGGGTTCTTAGGAATGAAGATCTCTCCTCCATGCATATTCGCGCTTGCATAGAATACTAGTTCGATCGCCTGTCTCAGAGTTAGTAGAAAACGGCTCATCTTTGGATCTGTGATCGGAAGAGGTCTTCTTTGTGCAATCAGGTCTCTGAAGTAAGGAACCACGGAGCCCCTAGACCCGAGCACGTTACCATACCTTACGACGCTGAACAGCGTCTTCGAAGAAGGTTTCGGATCCAACCAGATCTTCTCGGCAAGAGCCTTTGTCATTCCATATGTGTTTACGGGCTTCACCGCTTTGTCGGTGCTAACGAAGATAGCCTTCTCGACTCCGTTCTTTGCGCATGCTTCCTTCACGTTTAGGGTTCCCTGAATATTGGTCTTCAACGTTTCAAGTGGGAATTGTTCACAGGTTGGCATGATCTTGAGGGCGGCTGCATGATACACGTAGTCTGATTTGATGCACTCGCTCACGCGGTCAAGATCTCGAACATCGCCAATCACGAATCTAAGTCGTGGGTCAGAGATGGCTCGTTGCATGTCAAGTTGTTTCTCCTCGTCTCTGGAGAACACTATGACCTCTTTTGCTTGATATTTCAGAAGTTCAGGGACAATTGTGCGACCGAAGCTGCCTGTTCCGCCTATGACAACAATGGATCTTCCTTTCAGGAGGTCAGCTATCTGCATCGAAATTACCTCATGAGACTCTCATAGAGCTCAAGGCATCGTCTCGCCACTCTGGTCGAATCATGGATGTCAACCGCATACTCTCTAGCCCTTGCTCCTAATGCCTTACGCGATGTCTCGTCCTCAGCCAAGGAGACGATGGCTGCCGGCACATCGGTGCGGTCCACGCTTGTGAATGGGCAATCTGGAACAAAGGCCTTCTCGTCCTCTCCGATCTGTGTGATAACCGGGATGCCCATGGCCGCCGCTTCGACAGCGGCGAAACCGTAGAAATCTTGTCCGACGCGATCTACCCAGACATCGATCTTACCGTAGTAACCAGTCATATGTTCATGCTGTATGATGTTGAGTAGAGGAAGTGCTTCAGCCTTCGTTGTCAATTTATCCAGTGCACTGTCGATCTCGCGGCTCGGAATAAACTTCTGCTTCGATGGATCGAGCGATTGGGCACAGTATCCGATTCGGAAGTTGTTGTGAGGGACCATCTTCTCGGGGGAAAATACGTCTGTGTCAACAGGAATTGGAAGCCAAGTCGCATTGGGCACTGCTTTGAGGATGCTGGGTAGAGACACAAATGACGGAACATTAGCCGGGTACAACGAACCAGTCGTTTTCGGATCATGATAGTGTTGGATCAGTTTTCCTCGCCAATGAACAATAACATTCTCTGGAAGTCTCAGGGAATCATGGCTGTGAAGGATATCAAAGTCGTAGTATCTCTTCCATTCAGAGCGACGACGGATTTCTCTCCACGTCCTGAACCGGTGACGGTGGAAAAGAAAATCTTCCTTGAAACCGAACGGATGTGGGGCAGAAGACAGTACTCGGCTTTCTACTCCTATTCTTTGCAGACTCCTGCTGATGATTACTCCCACGCCGTTGTGCTCATAGTGCAGTACTTTCAATCCAGCTCATCTTGTCGAGTGATTCAGTCCACTTCTAATTCGCGGGAAGCCCCAACTGCCAAACAATTCATTCACGATGTCCACCACACTCGGATTCAGTTGTTGCCCGGTCGTGCAGACTCCTGCAGTCTTCGAGCCTGAGGAAGCTCGTGTTTGCGCCCTGAGCTGCGCGTAAATGCTTATAAGGAATCGGTTGTGCTTCGCTGATTCAGTTAGGTCTACAGTGGAAGACTGCTGTTAGCCGTAACGTGAATGCGTGTAGGCCAACACTCCTTTTCCCTGTCCTAGCATAGAACGACTGTGACGTGAGGTGAATCTGTTGAGTTCCGAGGAAAGATCCGGTGGCAGGTCCTTCAACAAGCCAGTTGAAGAGGGCAAAGAGTACGAGGTTGACATCAAGGAGACCAGCCGCAGAGGCGACGGTGTTGCCCGCGTGGAAGGTTTCGTCATCTTCGTCCCCGAGACCAAACCTGGTGAGCACGTCAAAGTGCGTATTACCCAAGTTGGTCCCAGATTTGCAACCGGCGAGGTCGTCAAGTAGACGCCTCCTACAATAACCACCGATCGTTTCGGTGCTGCAATACTCCTCTGTTTTTCTCCTAACCAATCATGTTCAGACTGGTCACGATGACGAAGGGAGCGGCAGGCCTGCGCAGCCGACCTTGCCCCTTACTCGCCTGTTGAAGTTGGGGCAAGTAAAGCACTCAACAAAGGAAACTCTCTTCGCCTTGACCGGGCAATCGACAGCTTCTTTCTTCATCTTCGCTAGGGCTTTCCCTTTCACTGCGCCCTTGATCGCTTCAAGGCTCTCTTTGGATGCTGGAATCGCCTTCGGGGCCTCAACAACATCAACTGAGTACTTGTCTTCCGCGATTTCGCTCAAGCTCGATCACTCAGGTCTTCAATGTGCGGTTCAGACTAGAGAGGCGTCAGAATGAGTAGGGTCTTAAATGACTTCCGATCGTTCCTGCGCGGCCATCTCG
>Ga0116124_1002197_pt1 | contig 12550 bp, 12 predicted proteins | sample June2015DPH_13_1_2_FD_89728 | JGI IMG/M metagenome (GOLD analysis project Ga0116124, IMG submission 89728) | Peatland microbial communities from SPRUCE experiment site at the Marcell Experimental Forest, Minnesota, USA - June2015DPH_13_150 | ecosystem: Environmental > Terrestrial > Soil >... | reverse complement strand
GTGTACATCCATTCCGATATACTTGATCGCGTTCATAGGGTGCTCCTTCGTGAGGTAAGTTCGGTGGCCGCAACCACCGAACTAAATTTACCCTCGAAGGGGCGCCCTTTCATAATGCGTGGGTATGCTTTTGGATTCGAAAGCATGAACCTGAGGAAGAACCGTAGACAACAACGGAGGTGCGCTACGCTTGCTCATGCTGCTAGAAGGTTCCAATTTACCTTCCCGCACTTGCAGCGGAGGGCCGCTGGCTTCTTGGCGGGATTTAAGCCGAGAAAAAGCGAACCTCCACAGTCAGAACATTGGAACAACCCAAAGAGATCCCTCCACGCCTCGACGACGGGTGTGAAGTCCTCCTCATGAAAGTCGCCCCAACGGTTGTAGTGGACGTTCTCATTGACAGCCCACTGTTCAACCTGGGATCGCTGAATGATTTGGGTTGCGACGGTTTCGAGTTCCTGGAGCTTTTCAGAGTCGGGGGTCTTACCCCATGAGTGAGCCGCCGCTTTGGCCCGCTTCAGGTACTTCAGGTAGGCCCCGATCGCACTATTCACGAAATCTGAGAGATCATACCGACCATCAGACTTATACACGATCTGCGCTCGCAGGGCGTCACACGCAGCTTTCGTGCTTGTGATTGGACTCGTCGGCGAGTACTCAAAATCCGACAAATGGAAGAAACATGTTAGAGCGTTTGAACTGATGGTGATTTTGGGTGTCGCCGGAGAAGTCCTTTCAGATGCAGGAGTATACATATTCTCCTGGCACTTGCAGACCATCTCTGATAACGACGTCTCAGCAGCACAACAGAAAGTGACAGAGGCCGATGACCGCACCAAAAAGGCAGAAGCTCGCGAGGCTAAGCTCGAACAGCAAGCGACAGACCGACATATTCCCCCCGAACAACGCAAGAAGATGCTGGCGATACTCAGGCCACGACGCGGAGCCAAGATAACTATCTGGTACATCACTGATTCTGGGGCGGATACCCTAGCGTACACCCTTGAAATACAGGACGTGTTCAACGATGCCAAATGGCATGTTTTCCACCGGCCGAATCTGGTTTCAATGGATACCCCGCTGCACGGGTTCGCCTTGGAGGTCCAGCACGATTCACCTTCCAACCAGCAGTTGGCCAGATTGGCCGCAAAGGCATTAGCTGTAACTGGATACCACGTTTCACCACCAAAGAGCATCCCGCCCGAACCGAACGAAGACGCACACGTAATCGTTTGGGTGGGTGGTAAATAACTCAGGGCCGGAACCGGCTCAAGAGGAAAAGGTCGGGCATAGTGGGGAAGTTATACCAGATCGTATTCTCATCCGGGCTTCCATGTCATTGATTTCACAATCGGATGGAATTATGGCGAGTCACAATGGCAAGCTATTGGGGAATATCCGGGTCCATAACCTGAGAACTTGCGGGCCACTCGTGCATCTGCTGGTAGCTGGCGATGATTCGCTTCTTTTGTTTCTGTACTTCGCTAAAAGTTACCAATTCTCGGCTGGCATCGGAGGTACGTCCGAGTTGCCGATATACTGCCGATAGCCGAAAGTGTGCAACTTCATTCAGGGGATCCAGTTGGATAGACTCGAGCAAGTGCCGGAGCGCCCCTTCCGGCTGCCCAGTGGCCGCCAAGACCTTTGCAACGCCGATGTGAGCATCCACATCGTTTGGATTCAGCGCAAGAGCGCGCGAGTAATGTTCCAGGGCTATCTTCAGATCCTGCTTTAACACGTAGATCTTGCCCAACCAGCACTCCGATTTGGAGTCGTAAGGATTAAGGGCCAAGGCGGCCTCAAACTCCTTTTGGGATTGCTCGATATCAGGTTTTGATTTGGAGTTTTGTAGAATTGCTTCGCCCAGTTCAAAGTGGGCGCCGGAGAGGCTTGGATCAAGCCCAAGGGCCTTTCGGTATTGGGCTATTGCACCGGGAATGTCACCTTCGTTCACCAGATGCTGGGCCATGATCTGGTGCATGCGCGCTGAATCAGGATTAATCAATGCAATTTTATCCTGGGCATGCTCTGCAAGGCCGGAAAAGATTCGGTAGGCGGCGTATTGAACGTCCACATCGGTCGGGCTAAGCTGTTCAAGAGCATGTAAGACTTCTACTGTTCTCGCCGTATCGCCGCTCTGGTAATCCAGTTCGACCAAATCCATCCCCGCCTGAGTGCGCAATTTCGGATCTTGGAGATGCGGGAACGACTTCTCAAGCAGTGTCTGCGCACTTCCGAACTTCCCCAAGCGTTTCTCGCACATTCCGAGCAGGGCCTGAGCCTTCCAGAGGGAAGGTTGAAGCTTGAGGGCCTGGCGAAAGTTCTCATCCGCCTTTGCGTAGTCGCCCTGCGCAAACGCGATAACGCCAAGGTTCGCTCGCGCCTCGACGTTGTTGGGGTCGAGGGTGAGGACAGCGCGAAATTCGTTGACAGCCACATCCGGCCTGTTGGCATTCAACGCTTCCTGAGCCCGGTCGAAATGCAATCTGAGTTCCTGTTGCTTGCCCTCCCCGTTCTGGGAAAAAGAAATGACGGGAAAGATCAGCAGGCTGAACGACAACATAACGCACCGTTTCACTGGAGAGTTCCTGCCCATTTCTTGACTCCTGATCATTACCGAACGACCCCAGGACTTATAGCACCGACTTTCAAGCAATAGCAAGCAGGCCGAGGCGCACGATGCGCGAGATAGGGCCTGATGAGTCGCGTATCGCCTGCTCCGTTTGATGGCGAGCAACGAATCACTTTCACCCCATTTCACTTATCCCCTGCAACAAGGCTGTTGACTGTGCGACCATTCGAAACGCGCACAGCGCACACGGCTGCTAAAATTACCATTGGTGCAGCAGAAGTACATTGTTAGCGTATAATCCGCCAAAGGTCGCAATCAGCGAAAGGAGCGGCGTGTAGGTGAAATGACTCCAATGCATTCTTAATGGTAGAGCTAATGGCCAGAACGGTCTTCATCGCACCTACAGGCAAACACCATGTCACTGCTATGGATTATCGTTTGTTGCGGAGAAACACAAACGTGGATTTCGCTCTTTTGGCCGCTCCTTCCTGACAGCGGTGCAGAGTAACAATGAGAATTTCGTCAAACGAATAGTCCGCGAGGAATTGTATGGAACCTCCGTCATCGTTGTCTTGCTGGGCGAGACCACACACAAAAGCCGATGGGTTGAGAGAGAGATTGAAGAGGGTCAACCTAGAAGGAGCCGCCGGCTGGCAATGCGCCTTAGGGGCTAGTCGAACGTCTGCATTCCGGCCGCCGACCATGGGTCGGGTAGCCACTGCGATGTTCGGGCTATTGCTCATTTCCATTACCCTAAGTGCCCTGGCGACGGACCAGGAACCCGACAATGCGGTGCTCCTCAATCGTGAAGGGGTCCAGTTGCTCCGCCAAGGGAACATTCACGCAGCCGCGGAGAAGTTCCAAGCCGCAATTCGGCTAAAACCAGCCTATGCGGAAGCCCACCTGAACATGGGAGAGGTTTTCCTGGAAATTGGGGCCCCAGACAAAGCTGCGGAGGAGTTCAAGACGGTCGTAAGACTCCAACCGCAGGAGGCCATACCTCACGTCAAGCTGGGCACTGCCCTTAGCCAAAAGGGGGCGCTGGAAAGCGCCTTCTTTGAATATCAGACGGCGCTGGGTCTGCAGCCTGATAACGCAGAAGCCCACAACGGCTTGGGACTTCTGCTCGAACAAAAGCACGACCTGAATGGGGGCATTCTGGAATTACGTAGAGCGGTGGAAATCGCTCCTCGGTCGGCCCAGTTGCGCAACAACCTGGGTATTGCCTTGGCAAGAGCGGGCAAGCGCAGTGAGGCGATCAACGAATTTCGTAGTGCCCTGCAAATCGATGGCAATCTTTGCCAGGCTTATAACAACCAGGGATTGGCACTACGGGAACAAGGCAAGCTAACTGAGGCGGTTGAACAGTTTCGTAAGGCGGTTCGGTGCCAGCCTGAAAACGCTGGGACTCATTACAATCTGGGCTTGGTGCTGCAACAGGCGGAAGACGTTGACGAAGCCATACCGGAGTTTCGAGAAGCCATTCGGCTAGAACCTAACAATCCCCGGCCTCACTTTAATTTGGGAAAAGCACTGGCAAAAAAAGGGTCCACTGCCGGGGCCGCCGCCGAGTTCAAGACCTTCCAGTCTCTTCAGGAGGCTGCGCAAACCAGCACGGCAATGGCCCACCTTAATCGTGGCATTGAGCTTAGGGAAAAGAGCGACCTCGATGGGGCAATGAAAGAATTCGAGGCAGCGTTGGCTGTCAGTCCGGACTTGCCCGAAGGTCACTTCGTTTTGGGTTTGGCAAAGCAGCAGAAGGGTGACATTGAAGGGGCCATTGCTCAGTTCCGGCAGGCACTGAGGTCGAACCCGGCTTACTTCGATGCGCATGAAAGCCTGGGGATCGCGCTGCTGAAAGCGGGAGATTGGGAAGCCGCCCAGCGGGAGTTTGAGTCAAATCTCGCGCTTGATCCCAACCGCGCGTCGAGCCATTACAATCTCGGTATTCTTTTGGCTCAACGAGGGCAACTGGATGCTGCCGCCAATCAATTCCAAGTAGCGACGCGTTTGAAGCCTGACTATGCCGCTGCCCACTATGGATTGGGCTTGGTTCTGAAGGAACAAGGCAAACTGAGATCAGCCGAAGAGGCTTTTGAATTAGCACAGAGGCTCGACCCTCGCCTCAAGCCTCCTACGGAGTGATTGCCAGGTCGTTGCATGGACCGGGTTCCTCGGCTGCAAGATCAAGCGCGGGGAAAGGAAACTTTATCTACCCCAAAGCAAGATCCGTAGCGGGACCCCTGCGGGTGCGCTCTATGCGTACCCCCGCGAGAAGTCGATCCGTCGTTTTATGGACCAGGTGCGGCAGCGCACTAAACGGAAGGTGCCCCTAAGGACCAAGCAGCTGATTGCGGAGCTCAATCCACTCTTGCGGGGGTGGGGCGCGTATTACAAATGGGCCCACGTCCGAAGGCTCTTCCACCGTCTCGATGGTTGGATCGTGCGGCGGATTAGGTCGCATCGGTTCAAACGGTGGCGTAATGGTGGCTGGAGGCGATTGCCTGAGGCCACACTTTACGGCCACTACGGGCTTGTCAACTTGGTCAGATTAATTCCTTCGATCGCATCCCGGGAGGCGTGAGTCTTCGTGAAAGCTGCATACGGGAAAACCGTACGTGCAGTTTGAGCGGCGGACGGAGGCCAGCGCACGAGCGCGCCTCCTCCGACCCGACACCGATGAAGCGGCGTAATGGCTATGGAGGGAAGGGAGCAGGTCACCCGCATCTGGATCATAAGGGTCAACGCGCGACCGGAGGAACTCGATGGTCCTGATGGGAGGCGGCAGCCTTCAATGGGGGGCACGAGCCGGATGAGTCGAGAGGCTCACGTCCAGATCTGTGAGCGCCTCGGGGTGCAATTCCCCGGGGCGACTCGGCCCAAGGTGGGGCAAGGTCGAGCCTGCACTACGGAGGCGAAGGCGTTCTCATTCACCCACCGCACCAAGGTGTTTGCGGGCGGCACGGTACCAACCACAGAGGCGAACGGTTGCCGGCCACGCAGCGGCCGCTCGATAGCAGCGAGAGACTATAAGTTCTGCCCGAGCGCAGGAAACAGCCTCTCGGCATTCTCGTAGTAGATCTTCCGAAGGACCACGTCCGGCAGGTGAAGTCCGTAGATTCGCCACCTCGACCTGCCCCAGCGGCCGATATAGTCCGGATAATCGAAATACTCGTTACGCGTCTCGAGAAACCGAAAGTAGCAGCGATAGATCTCGGGGGTAATCGGCATATCGACACCGAACAGAATCCTGTCCTGGTACTTCATGAAGAAGTCCCGCGTGGTATAGGGCTGGCGGCCGAGCTCATCTATCCGGGCGGAGAAGTCGATGTAGGCATTGGGGTAGCTGTCCAAAAGACGGCCGACGTAGTCCAGATCCTCCGGGTTGTTCGCGACGTGTGCCAGCAGGAACTTCGTTCGCGAATGCCGCCCCAGCAAGCGGTTCCGCTGGTCCAGAAGTTCCTGTTTTGAGAAGAATGACCCGGCGAAGCTCCAGGCAGGAAACTCACGAAGCGTCGGATAGTGCTCGTTTCTCTCATCTACCGGTAAGAAGAACCCCCAGGGATCGGAGACGTGAATCAGCACCGGGACGCCCAGTTCGCCGCACCTCTCCCAGATCGGGGCCAGGCGCTCATCGTCCACCGCCAGTTGCTGACCGCGCTCGTCCTTGAAGAAGAGCCCGAGTTCTTTCGTTACTTTTAGTCCGAGGGCTCCCACCGCCACATGTGCTTCGAGCGCCTGAATGCAACGTTCGACGAAGCCGGCTTTCAAGAGAAAGGGGTCCCCCCACTGGGCAAACTCAGCCATGGTGAGCGCTGCAAAGCGCCCCGGGTGCGGTTTCACAAAGTCGGCGAAGTAGACTCCGATGTCCCATTTTTGGATGGTGTATGTATTGTTTACATAAGGCAGAATAGCATTCCCCGTGACGTTCACGAACGTCCGCACCCCAACCTGGTCCATCACCGCGACCATCTGATCCGGGGAGTAATCGCCAAAAAGATGGTTATGCGCGTCTATCACGGGGAACTTGGCGCGATCAGGGGTGTTTGATTGCCGCTTCAGGAGCGGTTGGGGGTTGAAACCCATCGGCGTATATCCTCCACTTGTCCGGCGAAAACCGCTATCTCTTCGGGCCCATCCAGAACACTTATCGTGACGTGCATTTCCCTGGTCTCGCCGGGCTCAAGAACGGCGAGCATTCCGTTCTTCGCAAGAGCCGCACGGCTCCTGCACGGCACGTTGCAGGGTTCGATGCCGACTACATAATCTCCCTGTCCCATCATCTTCCATTCATTGAGAAAGGGCAGCGTATCCGTCTGGAAGCGCACGCACAGTCCGAGGCCATCACATAGACTTGGGTTGACCATCGCACAATATGCAAAGCCTTCGCTGTCTTGCGCCATGGTGTGGTGGAAGTTCTCTTCCCGACAGTGCTCCATCGGACGGCTGAATCTGTGCAGGTTATCGATACTCGCCCAATCCTCGTAGGCCGCCGTATCGCGCGCGCTCAGGATCAGCTTGCTGGTGTCGTCAAGGAGCGGGAAGCCGGGATTGATATGGTAGAGAATCGTAAATGGCGATGTCTTGTAGCCGAAGTTTTCCGCCACATCGTGGATCACGAGTGATCTCGATCCGATATGGGACGAGATCGTTCTTGTGAGGCGCACTTTGTCGCCAAACAAGACACTCTCTTCCACGACTCCGCGCAGCTTCAGAAAGTATTCATCACCCTCCCAACCGGAGAGGTCGCAGACTCTGCACGCCGGAGAGTTGGTGTATCTGCCGTGGAGGCCGAGTTCCTCTCCGTCATGGTTGCAGGGAGCGCCGAGATAAGTGAGCCCGCACGTCGTGAGCAGGCCAGCAAAAAACGTTCGCAACCAACCCAGGCCCTGCGGTTCGTAATACGAGGGATGAACCTCGCCATTCGCCGTCAGGTGGACCAGGTTCGTGCCCTTATACGACGCCAGGGAGATATCGAGCCCGCGGTCCGGGAGCACGGTAAAGCGCAGCCCGGCGCCGGTATCGAAGTCGACCGCGCGGACGCCCGCTGCCCTGCCCTCGCTCAGGGTGTAGTGCCGTGTCCCTCCGAGCTGGGCGACGCTGCCCATACGCTCGAGGAGTTCATCCCGAGCGTAGGTTTTCCCATGGACCTTCATGCCGCTCCTCGACTCAAGGCAAGATCGCCTGCGTTCCCGTCATTTCGCAGAAATCGACGAGCACAGGGTACAGATGCTCACCATATCCAAGACAGGCATACTCGTTGGTCCAGTTCTCAAGCATCTTGTCGATGTCGCAGTGAGCCGTGACGAACCCGTGCGGCCAGAACGGGATCCCGCACTCGAGCCGGCGCTTCTCGATCTGATCCGCGGGCGGCTCGAAGATCGTCGCACGGGTGATCACCATAGTGAACTTGCCGTCCACGCGTCCGAGCCTGGCAAGAACGCCCTCACCCACCTTGCACACAAGGTTTACCGAAAGCCCCCCGGCCTCACCTTCCGTGGGGATGCCATGTTCGGCAAACCCCGCCGGACCAAGTTTCGAGGCAAGGGATGGAGGGCAGGCGCCGTCGCCGATGATTTTTATCTCCTTCTGGGCTTTGTCGATATGCTGCAGGTCTCCGTAATAGACCGGCTCGTTACCCAATTTGGTAAGGAGCAGAACCGTCAGGGCGGTATTGAAGTCACCGAGCGTCGATGTCCCCCAGCCGTCCTCAAGCATCATCGACTGAGCAAAGCAGGTGGCGGAGTAGTCGTCGCCGAGGCCGGGGAAGCTCTGGATGGTGTAGAAATCCCAGTTCTCTTTTTGCACGATCTGCTTGATCGCAAGGTACAGGCGGATGGAGTGCTCGTTGACAACGTTCCTCTCGGGACGGCCGTTGAAGAGCTTCTCAATTCGAGGAAACACTGCGTCGATCTGTTTGGAATCGATCAACTGCGCCGTCCGGATAAGGTCCGTCGTGTCACGAGAGTCGATGTCCACGCCGAACACCTTCATCCACTGGCTGGGGTCAGCGACGCCGCAGGTCTGGCCCATGCCGCGTCCGCCCAATGTGCCGATCGTGGACATGTTCAGCCACTGCTTCATATGCGCGGCGCGGCAGAAAGACACGATTCGCTCAATCTCCTTGGGCTCATCGGCGGAGCCATAGACGAACTTGTGATGGATCCCGACCTCAAGCAGCGCGCCGTGCAGGACAAAGCCTCCCACCGGCCTCCAGCCCTGGCTTCCCGGGTGAGTCCAGAGGAGGACCTGCTTGCCGGTCATCGCAAAGCCGCGAATCGCCGCGATCAAGTGCGCGGACCACACCCACGTACCGGAGAACAGAACGACGCAGTCGATTGCGTCGTCGTCCTTCATTTTCTTGAAGGCTGTGCGAGCCTCATCTTTACTGGCAATGACGATCGGATACTCAACCAGGTTCAACCCGGCATCTTTGAGGGCCTGCTTGGATTTCGCGACGAGGGCATCGTCGATAAAGGGCGTGCCCATCGGATCCTTCAGCCCGTCTTTATGAACGCCGTAGACGATGAAGCCTACATTAGGTGTAATCATGTCAGTTTTCCTTTCCGTATAGGGGCTTTAGTGTCTTGTAGAGATCAAGATATGTGTCGAACTGGTCATCGTAGAAAGCGGAGTTCTGGGGCTGCGGTTCGACCACCTCGGTTACCTTTGCCCACTCTTGGGCGATGTCGACAACCGAGGCGTCTGTGTCTGCCGCCATTGCAAGCATGGCGACGCCCAGGCATCCCGCTTCGGTGACAGTCGCACGGCTTACGGGTTTGCCCAGAACATCGGCCTTGAGTTGGAGCCACGCAAGGTTCTGCGCGCCGCCGCCGATTGCGACAAGTTCCTGGATGTGAATACCGCATTGCTCCATGATGTTCATGTTGAGGCGCATCTCAAAGGCGACTCCCTCGAGCAGCGCTCTAAGAACCTGCGCGCGGGTGGTCGTCATCCGCAGGCCCAGGATCGCTCCCTTTACTCGTGAATCGAAATATGGTGTCCCCGAAGGGGTCCAATAGGGCAAAACGAGAAGACCCGACGGAGCGTTTCCGATTTGCTCGAGGAGCAATTGAAACGGGCTGGCTCCGGTGCGGGCCGCTTCCGCGAGTTCGCCGGCGCCCCACACGTCCCTGAACCAGGTGAGAATGTTTCCTCCCGTGAGGCTGTAGGCGACGGTGGTGTACATGCCGGGGACCGTGAAGTCGTAGGTCGCAAGGTTGTTTTCAAATAAGGTCGGACTGAACACGGGTTCGCTGAAGGCGGGCGTTATGCAATCAACCGTACCGGCCGCATACACAGCCCTGCCCGGGGATGCCACTCCGGCACCCAGTGCCCCAGAGCACTGGTCGTGACCTCCGGCTACAACCTGCACTCCGTCAGGAAGGCCAAGCTCACGCGCCACCGAACTCAAGATGGTGCCCGCGACGGCGCCGGAGGGAATGGGGCGCGCAAGTTTCGACGCCTCCAGGCCGAGCTCTTCGAGAATCTCCCTATCCCAAGTGTGGTCGCGGACGTTGAACAACATCGTCCGGCCCGCCAGGCACCAGCTTATTGCCGGGTCGAGTCCGAGCCCTTGTTGGATCAGGTCCTCAAAACAGTAGAATGCTTCAGTATTGGCCCAGATTCGGGGTTGGGCGTCGCGCAGCCAGAGGAGCTTGAACAGCGTGAACATGGGCGATGGCGTATGGCCGGTTTTCTCATAAAGCCGCATCCGCCCAAAACCTTCGCTCCACTCGTTCGAGAGGCGGGCCGCACGCGAATCCGACGAGACCATGGCATTGGTAAGGAACTCACCCTTCGCCCCTATGGCAGTGAAGGCTTCGCCCTGACTCGAGATGCCAATCCCGCGTACGGGATCCGCCGGACGTGACGCCGCAGCCTCCTGGATAACATTCAGGCAGGCTTCCACGACTTGGCGCGAGTCAAGCTCCGCCCAGTTCTCCTGCGGCGATTTGACCGGATACTCGCGAAACGCCATCCCAAGCTGCGCGCCGCCCGCATCGAAAAGTGCGGCCTTGCAGCGCGAGGTTCCGACGTCCAGCCCAAGGTAGCTCATGCGTACCACGTCTCCAGGTAGGCGCTCGCAATCCTCTTCATTTCGCTGAAGACCAGGCTCTGCCGGTAGGACGTCGTGAAGTAGTCCAGGTGCGGGCGGCTCGTGGTATCGGCCTGGGGGCCAAGGTAACCGGCTTGTAGCAGCTTGGCCGCGGCGACCGGTCCCGCGATTTTCGCGGCGTTCTTGACCATATCGGCAAGCAGCGCAGGGCTTGAATCGCGCTCGAAGGCCGTCCAGATGTTCACCTTGCATACGCCGTCATCGAAGAGGTGTCCGACTTGGCTGCGCGAGACTGAAGAGCAGCCGTGCAGCACCATCTTCGTGCCGACCTTGTCCTTTATCGCCCGGGCAATCTCGCCGTGGTAACGAAGCTCCGAGGCTGAGGCCCGGTGTTCGGTGCCGAGGTTCGCGACGATAAAATCCACACCGGTCTTGGAGAAGTACTGCTGCGCGCGCTCGGGAGTGGTAAGGTTACACACCTCGCCGCCCGCCGAATCTCTTATTTCATCGCACGCTCCCTCCACAACGATCTCGGAGCCGTGCTGCTCCACAAACCGCGCCGTCGCCTCCACGTTCCTTTCAAAAGGAAGCCTCGAGGCATCGAACATAATCGATGAGAATCGCCGCATGTCCCAACCGAGCAGTTCTCGATCCAGATCAGGCTGGATATGGTCAAGGTGAATCATCACGTGCAGGCTCTCAAAAGGCGAACCGTGGCCGGTGAGAACCTCGACGTCCGCTACGAACAACCTGAGGCCTATTTCCCACCTACCCGTTCGCGTATAGCTGAGTGTCTGGGAACGGTGCGAGTAAAGGTTGGTGATAGCAATGGTGACCGGCAGGTGGCTTGCGCCGAGGTGTTTGCCATGCTCTTCAGTCGCCGCAAGGACGGCCTCGGTGGTGGTGAGGTTCTCTGTGCAGAAAGTCGGCACCACCCAGCGTTTCTGCGCTGCGCCAGCGTAGATATCGAGCACTTGATCGCGGTCGGTTACGAGCGGCACCTTCTGCACCCCCGGATGCCTGCATTTTGCTCGGCACCGAACTCACAGGGAATCGCCAAACAAGCTGTAGATATGGACTTTTCTGCGGTAGTGGGGTGTAAACTGTGTAAAGAGGTAAAGAAACGGGACTTTCCTCAGTTTCTTTGGGTCTCCCAGCCCAGGAGGAGTTCAAGTTGCAGCTTAGGAGGCGGTTCGGCGGGCGCACGGGGACTGCACCAAGAGAGAACTTTTGGATGTGTTGCAAAAATTCAGTATCGGACTGTTATGCTAGAGACACCATGACAGAAGGACTGCGACCGGCGATCTTCAAGTGGCGACATTTCACACCTGACATTATTCTCCGTGCCGCCGGTTGGTACCTTCGCTATTCTCTCTCCTATCGGGATGTCCAAGAACTGGTGGTCGAGCGAGGTGTGGAGGTTGACCATACAGCCGTCTGGCGCTGGATGCAGCGCTACGCCCCGGAACTCGAGGAGCGGACCGGCCCCCACCTGAAACCGACGAATAAATCCTGGCGTGTGGATGAGACGTAGGTTCGTGTTAAAGGCAGATGGTTCTATCTGTATCGAGCCATCGACTCACCCGGATCAACGATCGACTTTTTTCTGTCAGCGCTACGTTCCGCCGGTGCGGCCAAGGCGTTGTTTGCCAAAGCCCTGGCTGATGCTTCTCACCCTCAGCCGCGGGTAATCAACACCGACAAGGCCAAGTGCTATCCGCGCGCAGTTTCCGAAGCTAGGATGAAGGGGTTTTACGACCGTCATCGGCCGGTTCAATATCTGATGCGTTTGGCAACTTCTTTTGGCCCATTTCGGGTACCCGTCCGGTGGACCCAGGAGACATATTGCGATGGCGCCGATAAGTGGGAACGATGTTTAAGGGGTGAAGAGGCCGCCGGCTTCGATTTCGGAGAGGCAT
>Ga0116124_1002192_pt1 | contig 12560 bp, 10 predicted proteins | sample June2015DPH_13_1_2_FD_89728 | JGI IMG/M metagenome (GOLD analysis project Ga0116124, IMG submission 89728) | Peatland microbial communities from SPRUCE experiment site at the Marcell Experimental Forest, Minnesota, USA - June2015DPH_13_150 | ecosystem: Environmental > Terrestrial > Soil >... | reverse complement strand
CGAGCCAGTCCAGAGCTGCGGCCCCGAGCCAGCCCAAGGCGAGGAATCAGTCGCGTCCTGCGAGTCCACCACCGTCGAGGAGTTCCGGCCAATCCAAATCCAAGCCAGGGGGCCGGCAATGACCAGAGCAGAGAGCATCCGCAATCGCGCTACTCGAGTTCGCTCAACCAATATGCCTGATGCATCCGAAGCAGGCGACAGAGATCTCAAATGCGGAAGGGGTGGACGTATGGAGACAAGAAAGAGGATAACTTCACTCATCGTAATGCAACACGGGACTCTAGCTATGGCACTCCTGTTGCTTCTATCCTTGGGCGTCTTCCACAGTGCTTCGGTCCTGGCTGCAGACAAGCCGGCACAGAAGCAAGCCCATTTCGCAACCCCCGAAGAAGCCGAGCAAGCCGTCATCAATGCCGCGTTAGCGAAAGACTCCGCCGCATTCGCGACGATTTTTGGGCCGGAGGCGCCGGAACAAATGCTCCCGGGGGATGAAGCAGAGGACAAGCAGGAGCTGGAAGAATTTGCCGCCAGCGTCCAGCAATCCGCCAAGCTCGAGAAGGTGAACGACGCCAAGTTCACCCTCACAATCGGTGAGAACAATTGGCTGTTCCCCATCCCGATTGTCAAAGAAGGAACCCAATGGCGCTTTGATACCCCGGCGGGCATGGAGGAGATTTTGAATCGGAGGATTGGCGAAAACGAATTGTCAACCATCCTGACCTGTCGCGCCTATGTTCTGGCCCAATGGGAGTACTTCACCCAAGTGGACGCAGATAAGGATGGCGTGGCCGAGTATGCACAGAAGTTCATCAGTTCGCCCGGCAAGCGAGATGGATTGTACTGGGATACTGCCGAGGGCGATGAACCAAGTCCCTTGGGGACCCTTGTCGCCGCTGCCCGGGCGGAAGGCTACACAAGCGAGACCCCGGGCAAAGACCATGATGCCGTCCGGCCGCGCCAGCCCTACCACGGATACCATTACAAGATTCTCGCTCGTCAGGGTGTGCACGCACCGGGAGGGAAGTACAACTACATCATCAACGGCAACATGATCGCTGGCTACGCCCTGGTCGCCTATCCGGCTGATTGGGCGAATTCCGGCGTGATGACGTTTATCGTCAACCAGCAGGGACGGGTGTATCAGAAGGACCTTGGCCCGAAGACAGGACAGATTGCCGGCGCCATGCTCGAATACAATCCGGACCCAACGTGGAAGTTTGTGAAGGAGTGAGATCGGGGCTGGGATCCAAATCCATACTGTCAACGCGCGAGGCCAGGGGCCACGGACTAGTTTTCAGGGGGGGGGACGCCACAGCGGGTGTTCCCCGGTGTGGCTCCTTCGCCTCTTCGATCCTGCACGACTTGCCTCCCTGTGGTTAAACCGTTTTCCGCCCCGCTCGCCGCCCCGCCAAGGACGGTTGCAGGCATTCGGATGGGGTTGCCCCCAACCTGCTTGTTCCCTTCCCCTCGAAACCCCGGCTACCCCACTTAGTTTCCTCCTCATAAACTGGGCTGAGCAATTTTGACCAAACTGGTGAGCCACACTGAACTGACACGCGCTTCGCCCTCGGATATAAGAATCATGTAACGGCAACTCGCTGAGGCGTACTCCTACAGCAACCCGGAGTTTCAAAATGGAAATCCCAGTGCGACTTGGAGAAAACTTATGAAGACACAATGGTGGGTGACTGCTTGTGTGACGGCGCTGCTGGCTTTGACGTGCTGTGCGGCTGTGGCACAAGACCGGAATGACCAGAATCGCGGCGAAGGCAAAAGGGATGAGAACCGCGGCCAGAGTAAGAAAAGGTATCGCCAGTTCAACGAGAAGCAACGCCAATACGCGACCACTTATTACAACCAGAACCGAAACCATGAGGCTTTTAGACAGGACATCCGATGGAACAACGACTACGAGGGTCGGCTTCGGCCGGGCTACGTGCTCGATAATGATATGCGGGGGATGATGCGCCCGGCACCCTATGAGATGACGCGCGGTTTCGGGCGTGCCCCTTGGGGCTACCGTTACGTCGTCATCGGGGGACATGTGGTTCTGATTGATCGTGGGTATCGTGTTCACGACGCGATCCACTTTGAGATTAACATTGGACATTAACTTGTAAGAGCTCCGCGACCTCTCTATTGCTGGCGGCGCGGCATTTGCGCAGCAGGATGCTGATACCGCCAGCAAGGTTGCCGTGTTTCGGTAAGACCCCGGCGGAGAAGATGAAATCCATGACAGCACAACGGCGGTATTGTTCAACGAGGTCCAACTATAAAGTGTCATTGCAAGGCGCCATCGCCAGTGGTTGGCGCCTCCTGCGGATCCGGGGGTTGGCAATCCTCGTCATTTTGCTGATGTGTAGCCTCGGCTCGTTTGCATATTCCGTCCTGACGCATGAGGAAATTGTCGACCTGCTCTGGAAAGATGAGATCCGGCCTCTGCTGCTCAAGCGATTTCCGGCGCTGACGGAAGACCAGATTACGGAGGCGCACGCCTATGCTTACGGCGGCGCCGTCATCCAGGATCTCGGCTACTACCCATTCGGCAGCAGACAATTCAGCGATCTGGCGCATTACGTTCGTAGCGGGGACTTCGTTCGCGAGTTGCTGCTCGAGAGTCAGGACGCTAACGAGTATGCATTTGCCATGGGTGCCTTAGCACACTATGCCTCAGACATTGCCGGCCATCCGGCTGTCAACCAGGCCGTGGCGATTGAATACCCGAAGCTGCGGGCGAAGTTCGGCAACTCCGTCAGGTACGCAGACGACAAAACGGCGCATATCAGAACGGAATTCGGGTTCGACATGGTGCAGGTGGCGAAGAGCCGTTATGCCTCGCAGCAATATCACGATTTCATCGGGTTTCAGGTGTCCCTGCCCCTGTTGGAGCGCGCCTTTCCGGTGGTTTACGGAGTGGAATTGAAAGACGTGCTTCCCCGCGAGAATCTCACGATCAGCTCGTACCGTTACTCTGTCAGCCGGCTGATCCCGGAGATGACCCAGGTCGCGCTGCGGACCCATAAGAAGGACATGATGCGCGAAGAACCCAGCTTCTCAAAACGAAAGTTCCTTTACCGTCTTTCGCGCTCCGATTATGAAAAGAACTGGGGAAAGGAATACACAAAGCCGGGATTCGGCGCGCGCGTGTTGTCAGTGCTCTTGCATTACATGCCGAAAATCGGGCCATTCAAAGCCATGGCGTTCAAGAGCCCCACCCCGAAGACGGAGGAGATGTATTTTAAGAGCATTAATACCTCTGTAGATCAATACCGAGCCTATCTTGAAGAATTGCGAACGGACTCCCTGCAACTCTCCAACATTGATTTCGATACCGGCAAAAAGACCAAGGCAGCGGAGTACACCCTGACCGACGACACGTATGAAAAGTTGCTGGCCAAACTTTCAGAACGAAAGTTCGATCGGACGTCACCGGAGCTACGCGAGAACATCCTGAACTTCTATGCGGATCTCTCTGCTCCTTTCGAAACGAAAAAAGACAACGCTCGCTGGCAGGCCGTGCTGACTTCGCTTGATCAGTTGAAGTCGGTGACGCTGGTTGCGACTCCCGCAGGCAGCCCTCCACAAGCCCAAGCGCCAGGCCTACCGCCGGCCCCACCGCCAGCCCCAGCCCCCGTTGTGAGTGCCGGGAAGCATTTTGACCGTGTGTTGATTATCGTGCTGGAGAACCAGAATTACAGTTCGGCAATGAAAGACCCCTTCCTGGCGCAGTTAGCAGAGACGGGTGCCAGCTTCAGCAACTTCCGGGCTTTGATTCACCCCTCCTATCCCAATTATCTGGCCATGGTCGGCGGCAGCTTGTTTGGCGTTCGAAGCAACGACCAAGTTACTCTCCCCGACGACAATGGCCATCGGACCATCGCTGATTTCCTGGATTGGAAGAACTACGCTGAGGATTACCCGTCAGAACCCCAACCTTTTCTTGGTGACCGTGGAAAATACGTTCGCAAGCACGTCCCGTTCTTGAGCTTTGCGAAAATTCAGCGAGAAAGCTTCGCCAACGTAGTTTCCGTCTCTACCAAGGACCCGCACAATAGGTTTGTCTCTGACGTTGAAGACTTCCGAAGCGACCCGAAGAAGCATCCTCTCCCTCGTTACATGTTCTACAGCCCAAACGTGGACGACGATGGGCACGACCCCGTGTTGCAGCCAGGGAGGGGATTGAAGAAAGCTTCAAGTTGGCTGAACAAATTCTTGAAGGAGTCGTTTCCTCTGGATGAGAAGACCAAAGGAACTCTGGTTATTGTCACATTCGACGAGTCAGTGTATCTCGAGAAGACTGAGCGCATCTATACGGTTTTCCTGGGAGACATGGTGAAGCCCGGAGAGATTACAAAGACCTATACCCATTACAGCGTTCTGAGGACAATTGAAGACAACTTCGGATTGCTTCCACTCAATTCCGGCGATGGTAGTGCCGAGCCAATTACTGAAGTGTGGAAATGACCTCATACCCCTGCCATCTTTGGGGGCATTTCAGCACCCTGCTAATGGGCAACGGAAAACTTAGGGTTGTCTATCGTTCCGCTGACCCGGAAGGGGAAGGACAACTTGCCATTTTTTGACGTGGCTCCGGACAGCCTGGCCAGGGTGTTGGTAAAGAAGCCCTGCTTGGCGAGAATCTCCGCCACGCCCTGATAGTCCACACTGCCGGCGCCGGCCACGTTCAAACTTCCCGAACATTGAGCATTGACCCCATAGCCGACGATATTAATCTGGCGGCTGGATATCCGTTGATTGGCCAGTTCCAGGTCGGCGGAGAGGGAGGAAAACGAGTCCGGATTTTGGGCAGCGGGACCGAGGTTGTTGAAGCGCGCCAGCTTCATCACGTTCGCGTTGAGCTTGAGGCTAGGGGCTTGACCGTTGCGCACCGTCAGGCGCCCCGCTCCGTGTATCCCCGCCAGCGGGTCATGCGAGTGCTCAATTTCTCCCGCAAACTTCATGGTCCCCTCCATCTTTCCTGTCATCTTTCCGCGGCCCTGGGGGAACGCAGCGAGAAGATGGGCCACGTCAACACCGTTCATTTGCGCGTTTGCGCTGAAGCTGGCGTCTCGCCCCGCCAAGTTAAAAGAGAGGTCACCGGCGCCACTTCCGCCATAAGCTTCCAGGCTGCCGTCAACGAAAAAAACCTGCTTCGCCATCAGCCAGAGCTTGGACTTCACGTTCGTCCCCTGGATCGAGACGAAGCGCACAGAATCCGCCCTCAGGTCCCCCTGGGCGGCGAACGAGGAAGAAGAAGGATCCATGAACGCACCGAGGTCCACCTGCTTCAGTTTACTTGAGACGTTGTGGGCTTCGAAAATGATGACGCCAGGCTCGTCGGAGGGTAGATGATAAGATGCCACCAACTGTCCTCCCTCAATTTCCACCGCGGAAATTACTCCCCAAAAGGACGTGTGCGAGCCTCCTGGCGATACCTTCTCCGAGGTTTTCGAGGGAGTGGAGTTCTCAAAGTTCCACCCCTCGTCGGGGTCCGAAACCAGATTGAGCACCGCGTCATTCAGCTTCAGCGACTTGATGACGACCTGTCGGTGCAATAGCGCGCGTGCGTCCAATGTGGCATCAATCCGCCGCGCCTTAACGAAATAGCCGGAAGGAAAGCCGGCGGGGTTCTTTAAGCCGAAGTCGTCGACGCGAATCGACAGGCTTGGAAACAGTGTGAGGGCCAGGCGCCCGATTTCGACCGGCTTTCCGGTCTTTTCCTGCAGATAGGAGATAACCTCCGTCCGGTAGCGATCCAGGTTGAAAAGAGCGGGTGCGAGGATAATCAGCGCGACCAAGACAGCGGCGGCGATCAAAACCAGGGTGAGAGCGGTCCTGCGACGGATGGCCATGGCAAGTTCAGGACTCTATTCAGAGTTTCCGTCGTTGTACTCCCGGGTAGCTGCAATTATACCTCAGTCCGCTTCCTTCAGTCCCCGCATGTATGTCCCCGTCACAAAACATGCGTGAGCAATTTTGACCAAACGTGTGAGCAGTACTGGACTGAAACACGATTCACTCCAAGATATAAGGAGTGTGCTTCAGGGCTCCGGCTGTTTGAAATCGCCGCCTGAAAGGTAGTAGGGGAAAGGAAAATGGATCATGAGAACGCGATGGATTTCGAGGCGGAGTCGGGGCGGCTTGTGTCGCCTTTCTCTTCGGCGCCGCTGTTGACGTTTGACTGTAAGGGGAAAGGAAGACACAAATGAACAGGTTCACTGTGGGGCTCGTCCTGTTGATTATCGGAGCGGGTCTACTCCTGGTCGGTGGGATTTCCTATACGACTCAGGAAAGAACCCAAATAGGGCCTATCGCCATCGAGCATCCGGAGCAGCATCGCATTCCCTATTCGCCGCTAGTGGGAGCGCTTCTGGGTGTGACGGGTGGGGCTCTGATGCTTGCCGGGCGCGCCAAGAGCCATTAGGCGTAATTTTACGCGGATCGCACACCTGGCAGGAAACACCGTGTCTGTGACACCCGGCGGGCTTATGAATGCCCCGCAGCAAGCATCCTTAGAAATGGAGAAACATATGAATCCAAACAGCAAAACAGTATGGACCAGGGTTATCTTCATCCTCCTGATGACTGGGATGTTAGGACTAAGCATGATGCCGCTTGCTTCCGCACTTGATCGTGGCGATATTAAGAAGGTGCAGGAGTCTCTGCGCGACAAAGGGTACTACACGGTGCCGGTCGATGGCATCCTGGGCCCTCAAACCCGGGCAGCTATTCGCCAGTATCAGCAGTCTGAAAATCTACCCGTTACAGGACGTCTGGATACCGAGACGGCGGGCAAACTCGGCGTAGGGCCGGAGTCGGAAGGCGGCAATTTTAAGGGCGCCGGCCAAGAGGTTGGAGCGGGTGGCAAGGAAGTCGGCCACGAGATGAAGGAAGGTAAACCCGTCGCAGCGGGTAAAGAAATGGGCAAGGGTCTAGGCCGCGCGGGCAAGGACATCGGTAAGGGGGTCAAAAAAGCTGTCAGTCCTGAAAGCGACCGCGGGGACCGTGAAAAGAAAGAGCAACCTGAGAAAACGGAGAACCCACAGTAGTTGATTTCGCCGTAGTCTCGTCTGTCCGGCGAAGCAGTGAGCCGCAAGAGACCTTGAGAGGACTTGGCAAGCCAGCTGGCTCCTGCGTCAGGGCCCATAGGTTAATGATTGGTATCCGTCCTGTAGACCCATTGCGGCGAGGCCAACGATGTGCTCGGGGCAGGGCGTGAAAGAAGGTCAGGATGTGGGGGCTGGTTGCCGGGCGGTCTTCCACTGGTCGGGGAGCAGCTCGGCGATGCAGGCGTTGGGGCCGCAGAGCCAACCCGAGACTACGCTTAGGGGGAAGGGATCACCTCTGCGGGCGGACGAGATTGTCCTGATTTCCGACACGCAGGGACATAACGTTTACATCAATACTGGAGCCCTGCTCTCCACCAGCCCGAGCCACGGTTCTCGCCCGCTTGGCCCCACCCAACCCTCGGCACCTTGGCCCGAGTATCAAGTGGGCGCAGCCGGTGCAGTGCGTGGCGAGGTCAGCCTTCCCGAAAGGCCTACTACGGCTCACTGACGGAAAAGACCAGCCGCTGGTGACGGCGCAGTTCCTCTTTACGGCGCACCTGGTCGCCCCTGCCAGGTCGAAGGGGATCGGGTTAACCATCTCTCGCGATTCCCTCGCGCCGACCAGGCGGCGCTACTTCCCTTTTGGCGGCGCCCTGTATGCTTCTCCGCCGTCGTCAGGCAACGCCCAATTCTATCCGACCTGCATCTCCGGAATTTGGTACACTCGCCGATGGATGTCGCGGAGCTGAGCCATTCTACACGCATGAAGATTCACCATGGCGTCGCCGAGCGGATCCGCAACCAAAGGTTGAATGACGATGACGCCGCCTGCAGCCAAGAAGCCTAAAGGTCTCAGCATCATCGGCCTTTTGGGGCCCCACTGGAAAGCCCTATCGCTGGCCTTGCTGGCGGTTCTGGGTGAAGCCGGAACCGGCGTGCTTCAACCCTGGCCCTTAAAGATCGTCCTCGATTACCTGCTCCAATCCAAAAATCCGCCCGCCTGGCTGGCCTTGCCGCTCCGCTGGATCGGGCACGAAAAACTCGCCGTCCTCAACTTCGCGGTGCTTGCAGTGGCGGTCATCGCCGTCGCCGGCGCAATCAGTTCCTACCTGGAAAACTATCTCACCACCAGCGTCGGCCAATCGGTCATGCACGATTTGCGGCGCACGCTTTATCACCACATCCACCGCCTGTCACTGGCCGAGCACGACGAGAAAAGGACCGGCGACCTTATCGGCCGGGTGACCACCGACATCGAAGCCATTCAGTCGTTCATCACCACGGCGCTGCTCGGCATTTTGAGCAGCGTCCTCACCTTGGTGGGGATCATCGGAATCATGCTTTACCTCAACTGGCGTTTCACGCTCATCTCGCTCGCCATTGCGCCGGTGCTCTTCCTGGTGGTTTACATTTTCACGAGGCGCATCAAGAAAGCCTCGCGCGCCGTAAGGAAAAAAGAGAGCGAGCTGCTTTCGATTGTTCAGGAAGTGTTCTCCTCGATCCGCGTGGTCAAGGCCTTTGCCCGCGAGGACTATGAGGAGCGCCGCTTCGAGCGCCAGAGCCTGGAAAATGTCGAGACGGCCCTGCAGGCGCGCAACCTCAAGGGGACGCTCTCGCCGATCGTCGATATTATCGTGGCGGTAGGAACCTGCGTGATGCTTGGCTATGGCGCACGCTTGGTGCTGGCGGGCCAGCTCACGCCGGGGGGGCTGGTCCTCTTTTTGTTTTACCTGGGCATGATGTACAAGCCCATGCGTGATCTCTCCAAGATGACCGACACGGTCTCAAAGGCGGAGGTGGGTTTTGACCGGATCCGCGAGGTCTTGGAGACGGAGAGCGGGATGCGCGACCTGCCGGGCGCGCGCCGCGCCGGGCGTTTCCAAGGCAAAATCGAATTTGACAAAGTCTCGTTTGGGTACAGCCCAGACCAATTGATCCTGAAAGATGTAAGCTTCGAGATCGCGCCGGGCCAAGTCGCGGCCTTCGTCGGCCCGACGGGGGGCGGCAAGACGACCATCATCAGCCTGGTGGCGCGCTTCTACGATCCCCTTTCCGGGGAAGTCAAAATCGACGGGACCAATATACACAACTACACGATGAAATCGCTTCGCCAGCAGATTAGTTTTGTTCTGCAGGAGACGCTTCTTTTCCGCGCACCCGTATGGGAGAACATCGCCTATGGCCGGCCGGAAGCCAACCGCGAGGAGATTATCCGCGCCGCCAAACTGGCCAACGCCCACGAGTTCATCGACGAGATGCCCGAGGGCTACGACACGATGGTCGGCGAACGCGGCGTGACCCTCTCCGGGGGCCAGCGCCAACGTATCGCCATCGCGCGGGCGGTTATCCGCAATACTCCCATTCTCGTTCTGGACGAGCCCACCTCAGGACTGGACGCCGTGTCCGAGCAAGCCGTGTTCGAAGCCCTGGACCGTTTGATGGAAGGCAAGACTTGCATCGTTATCGCTCACCACCTGGCGACGATCCGGCGCGCCCAAATGATCTTTGTGGTGAAAGACAATACTCTCGTTGAACGTGGTACCCACGCCGAACTGCTGGCGGCAGGTGGCCTCTATTCGGAGCTTTACAACATCCAGTTTCGCAGGGAAGATCCCCAAGCGGCGGACACCCCAAAAACTTAGCCGCAACGCCGGCGTTAACCTGTTCAGTCCGGACCGTAAAGAATGCTGTCTGCGGCGATGGCGGCCAGATTCCGCCAGAGCGTTGAGGAAATGTTGCCCATAAGGGCTTTTCGCTGGTTTTTCCGCCCTGGGTAGGGGACGACACCCGAAGGTGAAAGGTCATAAGAACGGAGGGCACGTATTGTGTCCAGGACATAGAATTTGTGGCGCGGCGGGCGGGTCGGCTATAGCTTCTTCAGCGCCTCGATGCGCTGCGTCACGACCCTGGAATAGCCCTCGACCTCGGAGGGCGAGAAGCCGGCGGCGCGGAAGCAGTCGCTGATCTGTTGGGGGGAAAGCTGGCCGAGCCGGTTGCCGAGCCAGCGTGCGTCCGCGATAGGAATGTGCATGGCCACACTCTCCATCCGCGTACGGAAGCGGTAGTTGGGGAAATTGATAACGGTAAGGAAGAAGGGTCGGCTGTGCATGACGAAGTCCACGAATTCGGGCGTGACCTTTTTGATAAACTTGGTTTCCCCGTAGTCCTTCATCACGCCCTTGCTGCGGCCGAAGGGCTTACCGGTGCGCCCGAAACTGGCGCCCAGGTCGGCCACCTCATAACGGGACTCGCCGCCCTCATCGAGAATCTCGTTGTTGATTTCCTTCAAGTCCCAATTGTTGATGAGCGCCATCATTACTCGAAGGCCGTTGAACTCGCGCGTGCCGACAAAGGGGTTTTGGTACCAGCTCCAGTTCTGCAATTTCTTCCCGACGCCGTGGCGCTCCAAACGCGCCTCGCGGACAAGGCCACCGTCTGAGACGTACTGCCGGCCGCGGGAGAGCCGTTTCATTCCTTGCACGCGGATTTGCGGCCGGTAGTAGTCCTCGTCGACAAAGTAACCCGCCGCCCACACAAGGCGCGTCGCAGCAGTTTCCGACTTCACCTCGGGGCCGAGTTTCACCTTCCACTTGGTGCCGTTTTCATCTTCGACATCAAACTTGGGCGAAGTTCCGCTCTTAGATTCCTCGATGAATTTAAAGTTGGTCCCCGGCTGGTGTTCTTTCCCTCCCGGCCCGCCCAGGAGGTCCAGCGCCGCAACGTCGCCCCGGTCGCGCCATAGCGCGACAGTGGTCCCTGCCTGCTGAGCGAAGGCGGGCAGCGCCAGAAAGAGAATAACAAGGGTGGAGAAGATTCTCTTGCAAACTCGCATGGGCCCTCCTCAAAAGAGCGCTGTCCGATTCCTTAGTTTGCCGCACAGGCGTCCCGAGCGACAATCCGGTGTATCCCGCAGCAAGACAAGGCAAAGCCCTGCGCCATTTTCCTGGCTGGCAGCGCGAGGCACACTTCTTATACCTTGGCTGTAATATGCGTGTCAGCCCACTACTGCTCACACGTTTGGTCAAAATTGCTCATCCTGGTTCATGAGGGGGAACTACAGTGTGGGGACGAGCCGAAGTTACGGAGGGTTTGACATCGAGGCTAGTCGTACAGGACTACGCTGAGGAGGCCGCTATGGACCGTCAACGCGCCGCTGCTGTAATCGACAAAGCCAAGCTTCCTGAACTTGTTCATGAAGTGACTGACCCGCGACCGGGTGGTGCCGACCATTTGGGCCAAGTGTTCCTGATTGATTCCGGGAAGTATGGTTTCGGTTTTAGCTTCCTTGCCAAAATGGGTCAGCAGCAAGAGAATCCGGGCCAGGCGCTTCTCGCTGGAACTGAAAAGCTGGTCGACGAGATCCTCCTGATACCGCATGTTGCGGGTAAGCAGATGCGTGACAAACAATTCCGAGATGCTGTGCTGTTCGTGGAGCATGCGCATCATCAGCAGCTTTTCGACCTTGTAAAGAGTACAATCGCTCAGCGTGCTAGCCGTGGCGATGCACAACGGCTGACCGGCGAGGCATCCCTCGCCGAAGAAGTCACCGGCGCCCAACACGGCGACGATCGCTTCCTTGCCTTGTTGGGATGTAACCGCGACTTTCACCTTGCCTTGTTGGAGATACCACACGGAATCCGCAGGGTCTCCCTGCATGAAGATGTTGCGGCCCACGCCGTATTCTAGAACGGTCTTCCCGCGCGACATTCCGGCGAGGAAAGCTGCCCAATCGACGGGCGGGCTTTTCTTGTTTGCCATACCGACTGCGGGCTGGCTTTTCTTCTTTACCGTAACAACCTCCATCACCTTGCTGAAGGCGAGCCGAAGCATGAATAGTAACTGGTCTCTGGCGACGACCTGGCACTGCCTGGCGGGTTTGCCACGCCAGATGCAGTTCCACCCATTTCTTCTGGAATAGACTGCGCCCTTAGCAAAGCTAATATAATCTTACCCCCATAGATAGCGATAAAACAAATAGAATTTCGCGGGCCGGCGCTACTTGAGAACTGTCACCATATTATGCAATCCTCAATAGATCCTGCCCCATGCTTTCGACGCATGCCCTGGCCCGTTCCCTATACTCTCGCTTGACTTGCAACTTCAAAGATCTTAACCTCAGTCGCAGGGGAGGAGTGCGGTTGTGATTGGCTTGGCCGTGCCTCGCGGCTGGGGGACCCTTTCAGCGCGCGCCGAGACTGCGCAACGCCTTCCGGTTCCCAAAACTCGGTCTGACCACCTGGTGAAGCGCCCGTGAAACTGTTAATCCAACCTGACGACGGACCCGAGGCGCTGCTTTCGGGAATCCGAAGCGCCAAAAAAAGCATCGAGATCGTAATCTTCCGTTTCGACCGCGCCGAGATGGAGGCGGGGCTGAAGGCTGCGATCGGCCGCGGCGTTTCGGTGAGCGCGTTGATTGCCTACACCAACCGGGGCGGCGAGATAAACCTGCGCAAGCTCGAGATGCGTCTGCTCGCAGTGGGCGTCGCCGTTTCGCGGACCGCCGACGATCTG
>Ga0116124_1002157_pt1 | contig 12720 bp, 9 predicted proteins | sample June2015DPH_13_1_2_FD_89728 | JGI IMG/M metagenome (GOLD analysis project Ga0116124, IMG submission 89728) | Peatland microbial communities from SPRUCE experiment site at the Marcell Experimental Forest, Minnesota, USA - June2015DPH_13_150 | ecosystem: Environmental > Terrestrial > Soil >... | reverse complement strand
TGCGCCTTTCGACTTCGGCTATCTGATCGAAGAAGAATTCTCTCATTACGCCGACCACCGGCGTGCCTATCTCGAAAGCGGCGTGACGGCGATCCGCGATTGCGGCGGACCAGCGGCGCAACTCTTTCGCTGGCGGCAAGCGATTGCTGAGCATCGCTTACTGGGGCCGCAACTGTTTGCTGTCGGCCGATTGGTTACTGCGCCCGAGGGCCATCCGGTAGCAACGATCTGGAAGTCCTTTCCGTATCTTGCGCGGCAGGGAGCTATTCTAGCCAGGAGCCAGCGACAGATGCTGGCGGGTCTCGAAAAGAGCCAGCGGGAGGGCCCCTCGGATGCCATCAAGTTCATCGACGGCACCATCGGTCGGGCAACGAAGATTCTGGATCCCAAGCTGATGGCAGACGGGATCGCGTGGGCACGCGAGCGCCACTTCATTACGGTTGTGCATACGGAAACACCCGGCGAGATACAGGACGCCGTCAACGATGGTGCGACCGGCGTGGAACATGTAGCTACAGCAGGCGTATTGCCACCGCAGCTGATCGCCCAGATGGCCCAAGCGCATACATTCGCGGATCCAACGTTTGGTGAGTATGAAACGGCAATGCGACTGCAGAACATTCCCGCAGACCAGCGTGCCACACGTCTGCAGTCTTCCTACACCGCAGTACGCCAACTGGCTGCGGCGGGCGTCCCCATCACAATTGGCACGGATGCTCCGTTGGTTGCATACGGGAGCGGCTTTCTGAATGAACTGGATCAGTTTGTGCGTGCAGGATTTTCAACTGTGGAGATTCTGACCTTTGCGACGAGAAATAACGCGGCCTATCTGGGCAGACCCGAAACGCTTGGATGTATCGACGCTGGTTGCACAGCCAATCTGCTGGTGGTTGGTCAGAGCCCGCTCGCCGATCTGAGGACGTTGCGCAAGCCAATGTTGGTTCTGCGCGACGGAATCGTGGTTGTTGGCAAAGAGTCAGCTCCGCAATGAAGAACTGCACGCCGCACAGTATTTCAGTAAAAATATATAGTCTTCTTATATTAACCACTGCTATAGTACTACAGGAATCGTATTATCGCTAAGTATAGCTTTAGCAGTTTGAACGTAAGGTCGATAATGCGTAGAATTCCCCGTCGCAATCGATCAGTGGGCCTGTCGGGATTCCTCCCGAATCACGGAGGACTCGGAAGTTACTTCCGAGTGGGCGACAAACAGTCCGGAATCCTCCTTCTGGACCCGAAGGCACTTTGTCTGGTCACTAGACCTATCAGGAATTATGTTGAAAGGGTTCCGGCTCCTGCGGATAATCACAGCCACGTCAAACTGCGGAGGCGGGTTTATGCCTATACCGAGCCAAGGAAGAACAGTGAGTCCTACGGAATCGCGCTGACCAATGCCCAGAAGCACAATCGAATTCGACAACGTACGGAATATCGGACTTGCTTTGCCGGGCGTTGAGGAGAGCACAGCGTACGGGTTCCCGGCACTCAAGGTCCATGGAAAACTCCTGGCGTGTGTCCCGGCTAATCGCTCGGCCGAACCCGGTTCGCTTGTCGTTCGCGTGGATTTCGATGATCGTGCTGATCTGCTCGCTGCGGACCCCGATGTTTACTACGTGACGGACCACTACGTCAACTATGACGCCGTGCTGGTTCGCCTGTCCCGCGTCAATCCCGATGTGTTGCGGGACTTGCTCGGCATGGCCTACAAATTTGTGACCCGCAAGGCTGCGCCCCGTTCGCGAGCGCAGAAGCGCCGAAAGCTCGCTCCAAGAAAAAGTTGGATTTCGAGGGGTTGACGGCGTATACGGAGAGAATCCGTTATGGACGAGTGGGCGACCACACATCCACAATTATGCTTCGGCTGCCGGTCCTGCTTGCTCTGCAGCTACAAGTACCGCGTGCCCGCGAGCTACGTACCACGTCAGCTTCCCAGGACACTGTTTCGGGTCCGTTACTCCCACTTCTAGGCACGGCGCGACTAAGGAGGCGATTTTCCAATCCCACCCATGGCCAACAAAGTGGACTCCGTATGCGAGTCGCCGTTAGCTCCCTGCGTGGCGGAGACTCGCACACTCTTTCTACGTCGGTGACAACTCAGGACATCGCGAACACGTTCAGGTGGGCTTCAGACGGAGCCGTTGGCCTGGCTTATAGAGGCAACATACCTCATCCGCCCAATGTCACTACACCGCCGTCGCCGTCCACGGTGATGTGCTGCCCGCTGCGGATACGGTGGGTGGCCACGCCGGTTCCCAGCACAGCGGGCACGCCGTATTCACGCGCCACAATCGAGCTGTGACTCAGCGGGCCGCCCACATCCGTAACGATGCCTGACGCCATCGCGAACAGCGGCGTCCACGCCGGCGTTGTGATGTTGGCGACGAGAATATCGCCCGGCTTCATCCGGTCGAACTCTTCAGGACCGTGAATCACACAGGCTGGGCCGGTCACCCTCCCTGGGCTGGCACCAATTCCTCTAATGGTGCTGCTTGCCGCCTGGCTACTGCGCGCGGGCATCCAGCGGCTGAGGTCCAGGCCGAAGAAGCGGGCGCCCCCCTTAACAGGCAGCACGACAGGCGGCGTGACACCATGCTCGCGCCGCCAGGTCTCGCGCCGCTCCGCCATGGCGCGACGATAATCCTCCGCGGCCTGACCGGCATCGAGTAAGCCCGCTGCCGCCTCTACCTCTTCCCACTTCAGCCAAAACACCTCGTCGCATTCCGCGATTCCGCCCGCCGCAACCATGCGGCGTCCTGCTTCGCGCAAGATGCGGCGCAGCACCGGCCATCCCAGGCCGACGTCGGCGAGCGCATCCTCGCGCAGTGGCGCCGAACGTTGCGCCCAGCGGAGCACGCGCCTGAACAGTCGAAGGCGCAGCCCGCTCAGGCGCACGAGCAACGATTCGGCAGCCTGTTCCCGCGCGGCCATAGCCGCCGCCTGCCTCTCATAGGGGTTGCGGCCTTGCCCCACAACAAAGTATTTGAGCGTTTCGAGCAACGACGCCGGGGCCTCGGCGGGGACGCTTTTGGCGAAATCCAGGTCATAGACGGCGTGACCAAAACGATTCAGATGTTCCGTGAGGCGTCCGGTGAATTCGCGCCAGCTTTCTCCGCCGGCTATAGGCGCCGATTGCGATTCGTATGCCGCCGCAATGTCCTTGCCGCTCGTCCGCGCAAGATATCCGGCGAGCTCGTCTTCGCTGCGCGCCCACATCGCGAGATCGTAGAGCGACTTCTCCGCGCGGATCGGCGCGCTATCGAAACCCAGCAGGAAAGTAAGTGCCGGCGGGTCGCTCTTGCGCTTGATGAGGCGGTTGTAGACACTTGTAAAAATGGCTTCGCTCAAATTTGCGACTGCGAGGACGAGTTGGACGCTCACATAGTAGCTTGCCGCCGCCTCCACGATCTGGTGCGCGCCGGCGAGCAATTCCAGTGCGGGCGTCGCGGCCAGGTCGCGCCCGGTCCACTCGCTGACCACGTTCGCATAACGCGGGTGTGCTTCATCGGCCCACCGCGTCCGCGCCGTGCGCAGCATCCTGACCATCCTGCGTCCCCGCACCGTCATTGTGAAAAGCAACCGCGCCGATTGCCGGGCCGTCAACGCCATTTCGTAATAGGCATACTCATGGATCGTCAGGAGCGCAAACGAGTCGCGCTGGAGCCCCATCGCCTGCGCCATAATTTTCTGCGTCGCCTCGTTCCACAGCGGCAAGGCCAACGTCGCGAACAATGGTGAGAGGGGCTCGGGCAGCAATTCGGCCACGGCGTTTCGGAAGTATCGCGCTCCCTCTCGCGGGACCTTCCATTCGAGCGCCGCGCGCGATTCGGGCAGCGCAGTCACCGGCCGCGCCTGCACAATTAAGATCCGCCCATCGCACATGGCCCATTCGATGTCCATCGCCTGGCCGTAGAGTTGCTCGATCTTCACGCCCAGCCGTGCCAGTTCCGCGGCTTGTGCCGGCTCCAGCGCGGCTCGTTTGCGCTTGTCGACCGGGACAGGCTCTTCGCGCGTACCCAAGTCCAGTCGCACCGTCATGATTTCTTTGCTGGCGATTTCCTGTGACGCAATCGCTCCCGTTTGCTTGTTGATGACAATCGTGTCGGGCGTAACGCGGCCACTGACGACCGCCTCGCCCAGACCCCATGCCGCATTGATCATCAGTTCGTCGAGCGCGCCCGTCACCGGATTCGCAGTGAAGGCCACGCCTGCGACTTCGGCCGCAACAAGCTGCTGCACGACGACGGCCATGCTAACGTCTTCCGGCCGGATCCCCTGTCGCTGGCGGTAACCGATCGCGCGCCCCGTCCACAGCGATGCCCAGCACCGTCTGACCGCATCGATCACGTCATCGCAGCCGCGCACGTTGAGGTAAGTATCCAGTTGGCCCGCGAACGACATGCCCGGCAAATCTTCCGCCGTTGCCGACGAACGCACGGCCACGGGAATATCGGCGCCCAGTTCGCCGTACCACCGCCTTATCATGTCGGCGATGTCGCCAGGTATCGTGCCTTGTGCGAAGAGCGATTGAATCTGTGCTGACGCGCGGTCGAGCGTGGCGGGGTCGTTGACTTGTGCCTGTGCTGCGGCAGACTGAATTCTTTCACCGAGATGGTTCTCATCCACATAGCGGCGATAGGCTTCGGTGGTGATGTGAAAGCCGGGCGGAATGGGCAGGCCAGCCGCTACCATGCGCGCAAGCGATGCGCCCTTGCCGCCAACCCGTTCGAGTGTCGCCTCGGGGCTATCCAGATTGAGAATGATGGGACTGGCTGGAGGTGAAGCCATTTTTGGTCTCGATCCTGTCCAAAGCCCGCCTCCCGTGCGCAACTGATCACCCGCGCTCGGTTCTGCCACAGTGCACCATAGCCTAACCTCGGTGCCGTGATACTCGCAACTTGTTAACGTTACGCGCCATGCGCGGTGGTGTCACCAATTTCCGTATCGCCGGCCCATAGCAGCAGCCGAACGTTCGGTTTTGTCCGGATGACAGGGAACCCGGAAGTTGCACCTAGTAGCACTAGCATCGGTGCATGGCACAGACCGGGAAACGCTAGCTGGCGACAACAGCCCATCAATTAAACACACTTCGGCCCGTGCGACTCAAGTTGCAGTTCACGATCGCTGGACGACCGAAATGCAGGTTCAATTCGTGCCGAGACGAAATTCAATGCGGTCATTCACTGCTTGACCCAGCTTCTGCTTGCACCCAATGTACCGCTCGGTCGTTTGTACTGAGGCATGGCCCAGCAGAAACTGGATCGGTTCGATTTCCCCTCCTGCCGCGTGGCACATACGAGCGCAACTTCGCCTCAAATCGTGTGGTGCCAACTTTTCGATCCCAGCACGCTTCGCGCAGTTCTTCACCACGTACCAGACGACATTCTGGGTCACGCCCCTTCCCCACAGTACGCCGTTCTTCCGGATGGCTCGAAACAGCCTACCTTCGCCAAGGCCTGCAGCGGGGCTCCAACTGTCGATGGAAGTTTTAACCCAAAGCGGCACGGGCACCGTGCGCACGTGACCGGCTTTGCCTACCAGATCGACAATCGCCCAATGTCCGTCTCGACGTTGAATTTTCTCGATCTCCAGGTTGGCCACCTCAGATCGTCGAAGGCCGCAACCAAGCAAGAGACCCAGCATAGCGGCGTGTCGTTTGCCGCGGAGCGTGTCGGTACGCACCGCGCCCACAAGCTGCTGACCCTCCTCGGTCGTCAGCCAGTTGCCAACCTGCTGTCCCAGCCGTTTCACGCCTTTGACCCGACGGATACCCGCCACCAGCTCGGGGCTGAGCAAGCCATTGTCCGACGCCTCGTAGGCAAGCCTGCGAATCGCCGCCAGCCGACGATTTATGGTTGCGGGAGCCAGAGGGATGTTTTCCAAGTGCATGCGATAACGCAGGACGACGATTCGGTTCAGGGCAAGCCTGGGTTCGGAGCAATACCAGGCGATGAATTCGTCCATCGCGTGCTGATAGGAGCGACGCGACTGCATAGAGCCAAGCGTGTTCAAAACGGAAGTCTTAGATTGCGCCAATTCTGGAAGGGTCAAATGTCGGGGCTTATGATTCGAGCGCCGGGGACTCTGCTTTATCATGGAAGCGGCCTCCTTAACCGCTTCCCCCAGTTGTAAGCCGTGGGCACCGAGTATGGGCGGGTTTTGGGTCTCAGCTCATGGATAGGGGATTTGTCGCCAGGAACCGGCGGCAGTGCCACCCGTAAACGCCGCGCCGTTAATCGTGGGTAGCCGCTGACGACTGACTCGTCTGCCGGAAGTCGGCGCGACGACCGGCACTTCTGCGTGTAGCGCGTTTACCGGCAACTTGAATTGTAGGGGGCTAGAGGCGGAGATTGCGACTGCGCCTTCGTTAGTGAATGCCGGGCGCTAACTTTAGTTGATGAACGGTAGGATTCCTCGCCAAACAGGCTGCGACAGGCCCCGCTTGTCCTGACCAGGAACACCGTTCGCACGCAATGAAAGGAGCATTGATTTGCACTCGCCCACCCGGCCCGCCTGCCGTTGATGAAAACCAGTTTCAGGCACCGCGGCAGACCAATTCACGGCACCTTTGCCGCCAGGACCGCTGCCGCAGAGGTAGCCGTTGCGCCGTCAGGCATGTTCGCGTAACCGCCCAGGTACTTTCCTTTACGAAAGAAGCAGAGCCAACTCAGATACTTGTCCTGCGCCTGTAGCGCCTCGTCCGCGACCTGTGCAGGCTGCGCGGATGGGTAGCGCTGGCGGAGTTTGGCCATTACCGCCGCCGCCGACTCCGCCGAGTTTTCAAGCACCAGAAACGCCTTGCCCTGACTGTACTCCGCCACGTAGCCGCGCTTGAGCAGCCGCACCCCCAATACGCTCTCGGGAACCAGACGGGCGCTTACCAGATTATCTGATGGAAACCAGGAAAGTATCTCGGGCGGCGTGGTGCTGCCTTCCAAGAGCTTTTCCATGGCGGAAACGAAGGCCGTTACTGCCGCGGTGTGATCAAGCTCGGGGCTGGCGGAAACTTCGACGTAGTATTGCCCCTTCGCAAAGGTCCCCCGACGCGACATGATTTGTCCTCCCATGCCAATCTTCTGCAAAGGATGATTTGGGTCGCGATTGCCGCTGAAAATTCCGTAGGCGGCATCGGCATCGATCATTTTCGAGATGTCGATCACCAGAGTATTCTCGCCGGACTTGCACGTCACTCCATTCATCTCGATGAATCCGTAAGCAAAGTAGCTTTCTGAATTTCCGTCCATGTACTCATAAAGATTTTCAGCCGTGTAGTGACGCAACGCGCCGTCTTGCCGCCAGCCAGGAACAAGCGAACAATTGAGCGCTTCCGCAGCCCAAGTGAGCTGGGCTGGTAGGACGGTGCAAACAAGTAGGAAAAATATGAAGCGACGTTTCGGCGATGAAGTGTTCATGGATGACAGAAGTCGAGAGTCGACAGTTCACAGTCGAAAGGTTGCGGCGGGGCCGGATCTAATTTTCAACTCTCGACTGTCAACTGTCGACTGTGGACTGCTCTTCCCTACCCAAACATTTCCTGTGCGAGACTGACACGTTCCGCAACGTTCACGCCAAAACGGCAATTTACCGTGCACACCGTGCAGTCACCACAGCGGACGGCCGCCAATTTCGCAGGCAGTTTTCTGAAGTGATCGCGGCCCAGTTCGAATTCGCCGTATCCATCCGCATACATCACGTAGCGGAGCAAGTCGGGCACAGGCAGGCCCTGGAAGCATTTCCCTTCGCACTCGCCGCACATCCGGCAATAAAGCGGGGTGATGAATTCCAGTTGCTGGGCCAGGACCTCTTCTTCCTTGGGCGAATACGTTTCCGTCATGGCCCTCAAATTTGTTTCGAGCTGATCCATGTCGGTCATGCTCGGAATCGTGGTGTGGATGAAGCGGTCCTTCAACACCCACTTGAGCGCGCCCAAAACCGCGGCCTCGCGCTTTGTCTTGTTGCCATTCGGATCCGTGAAGGTTTTGCGACGGAAACCGCCGGCCATTACTTTCATGGCCACCACGCCCATGCCCGCTGCATCAGCCTGCGCCATGGCGTCTGATGCGGTCTTGTCCATGGTGAAATTGTACGCAGCCAGCACCACATCGGTCGCGCCTTTCTTGATGAGGAACGGAACCATTTCTTTAGAGTTGTGGGTGCTGACGCCGGCGAAGCGAATCTTGCCTTTCTGCCGAGCGATTTGCTGTGCCTCAAAAAGTTCATCCGGCACATTGTTGGGATGATCTTTCCCGTGCAGGTACCAGATGTCCAGGTGGTCAGTCGCTAATTCGCTCAGCGAGGTATCCAGCTCCTTGAGCGCGGCCTCTTTCGTCTCGCCATCCGCCTTGCTGGAAAGCAAAACGTTTTGCCGTTTTCCTTTCAGGCCTGTGGCCACCAGGCGCTCGTTGTTGCCGTGCTGATAGCTCCGGCAGGTATCGAAGTAATTGATGCCCACGTCCGCGGCGCGCGTGATCACACTCGCGTCAGACGTAACCATGCACCCAAATCCCACGCTGGTCACTTTAAGTCCGGTCTTCCCCAAGGTGCGGTAGCTGAGGCCCGGCGCAGAACTCAAATTCGCCTTTTTCAAAAGAGTGTTAGCTGGAACGAAGCCCGCCACCGAGGTCAGCAGCCCCCCGGACAAGAAATCCCGACGAGTAGCCATTTGATTTTTCCTTTCTTGTGAACATTGACGAGCGGGCGTCGTCGACGATTGGTGATATCATAGGCCCAACGGGGGTGCTAATCCAGTGTTTTTCTCACGTCGCAGGTTTCTGCAATCAGCAGGAAGCGGTCTTCTTCTTGCGCCGGCGCGCCGGCTAAGTTCGCAGGCTCCGCCTGCTCTTCCGGTTGAGCCGGTAGTGAATGAGTTCCCGGGGATATCGCGAGTTGCGATTGTAAAGGGTGATGACCGCCGCAAGAACGTTTCGGCGGCTCTGACTGCCATCGATGACCAGATCCTTCCCAAGCTTCGCCGGAAGAAGTACGTCGTCATCAAGCCCAACATCGTCAACACAGTGAATCAGCTCGCCTCCACGCATGCCGACGCGCTGCGCGGAATCATTGACTATCTCGCGCCGCGCTTTCGCGGCCCTGTCGTGATCGCCGAATCGTCAGCCGGTGACACGCTGGAAGGTTATGAGCACTTCCATTACACGCGATTGCAGAGCGAATTTCGCGCCAACGCGGTGAGCCTGATTGACCTGAACCGCGAGGGAAAGTTCGAGACGATTCCGCTGATTGATTTTGACCTGCACGTCGATACGGTGCGCCTGGCGGCGCGGCTGCTGGATCCGGACGCTTTTGTCATCTGCTCGGCGATTATGAAAACGCACAACTGCGTAGTGGCGACGCTCTCCGTGAAGAACATGACCTTGGGAGCTCCGTTGCACAGTTCGCCGCGGGAGAAATACTGGAACGACAAGAGGAAGTATCACGTGGGCGTGCGCCAGAACCACTACAACATGCTGCTGACTGCGCAAAAGCTTCAATCCAACTGGGGCGCCACGGTGATTGATGGCTATGAGGGAATGGAAGGCGACGGCCCCAATTCTGGCAATCCGGTGGCTTCGCGCCTCGCCATTGCCTCTACCGATTTGGTGGCGGCCGATCGCGTCGGACTCGAGGCCATGGGTATCGATGCTTCATGGGTAGGTTACCTGGTTTATTGCGGCCAGGTGGGAGTGGGGAATTACGACCTGAAGATGATTCGCATCGAAGGCGCGCCCCTCGAATCCGTGCGCAAAAAATATCGCCTGCACCCGGATATTGAGCGTGAACTGCTGTGGATGGGACCGATGGAAGACTTGCCACCCAAGCTGGGTTTTTACGGGACCGGCACGAAAGCAGATTACAGCTGAAGTGCTTCCTGCACCTAGACACGCGAAATTGAACGGCCTGTCAGATCTCTAATAAGCTCCAATGTTAAAGGGACCAACGCGCCAAGGCACAAAGAAAAATCCCTTTAAGAGCCCGCCACATGACGATAAGTCGGCTAACCTGAGATGTGGCCCGCACGGCCACGGAATGGCTTCTATGAAAACAGGTCTTGCCTGGTCGGCCAGCGTTTACCAATAACTGTTGGGAACAGCCGAACCCACCACCTAAACCGGATTTGGAAAGAACGCCCTTCTCAACCAGGATACAACCCCTACCTCAACGCAGTGGGCAGTGGACGGCTGGGCGACTTTCCAGGCCGAATCCAAGTTGAGATCACGCGGATACCGCCAAGGCGACTTACGGGCACGTTAAGCCCGGCGGTCGAGCTGTCCTCGGATCGCTTTCCCCGGGCGCCTTCCCAAATGAGGCGCGAAGCCTTGTGGAGCACCACCTCAGGACCACGACCCAGCGCTTTAGAAAAGTTGAAATCCGTGATATATCAACCCGTCCTAAAAGGACCTAGACCCCGACTTCGATCGTGCGCTGGCGTCGGCTTAATGCGCAGGGTTAGGATCCTGTTGGAAGGAGGTTGGTATGGGAATCGAGCGGCTATTGAGAGTGTTGCTTGTCATTTGCTGTATTGGGTGCGCGGCTATGGCCGCGTCCACGGGACCCGACGACCGTCCGCTTACCGATCCCAAATCCGTGGTCTCGGCGTCAAACCCCGCCGCCCGGCCTGCGCCCATCGACGACCTCTATTACACACGTAGCGTGTTTGGCGCTGCTTGGTCGCCTGACGGGCAGCAAATTGTCTTTACCACCGACATCTCTGGACGGTCCAATCTCTGGAAGGTGCGCGCCTCAGGGGGATGGCCAATCCAGCTGACGCAGTCGGACGACCGGCAGTACAGCGCCGTCTGGTCACCGGATGGCAAGTGGATCGTCTACCAGCAAGATCGCGCGGGCAACGAACTCTGGGACCTTTACGCGGTGCCGAGCGAGGGCGGCGAAGTGATCAACCTGACCAAGACGCCCGCGATTCGCGAGCAGGATCCGCATTGGTCGCACGATGGCAGCACCCTTGCTTTCGCCTACAAGCCCAAGGAGGGCTCGCAGTACGACATTGCTCTACTCAATTGGAGCACCCGCAAGGTTCATAAGCTCACCAACGAGCAGCAACCCGGTTACTCCTGGAACGTGGTGGCCTGGGGCAGCGACGACAAGACCCTCTATGCCGATCGAGTGAATCCTCCTTTCACTGATGCGGACGTTTACCGTATCGATGTGGCGACCGGGAAGCTGGAGAATCTCACTGCTCACCAGGGTACGATTCGCTATCTCGCCTCATCACTCTGGCCCGATGGCGGGACGGTTCTGCTGAGCTCGGATGCCAAAGGCGGCTACATGAACGTCGCCCTGCTGGATGTCGCCACCAAGAAGGTCACCTGGGTCACCGATCTGAAATGGGAAGCCTTCTCGGGGAATTTTTCGCCCGACGGCAAAAGCTACACTTACACCGTGAATGCAGATGGGCTGATCGATGCCTATCTCGCAGATCGCTCAAGCAACCACGCGAAAAAGCTTGACCTGCCGCACGGTCTCAATTATTTCTCCGGTAATCCCAACGAGTTCGCGCCGCAGAGCGACCGCGTGATCGTTTCCCATGAGGCCTCCAACCAGCCGGGAGACCTTTGGGTCTACAACCTCGCGAGCCAGCACGCCGATCAGCTGACCTTTTCCGCGGTCGCCAGCTTGCGCGCCACACCGCTTCCGCCATCCCAGATCGTCCATTACAAGGCCTTTGATGGCAAAATCATCATGGCGCTGCTGTGGGTGCCGTTTAATCTGAAGCGGGACGGGAGCAATCCCGCTCTCGTCCTGCCGCACGGCGGACCAACCGGCCAGATGGTCGATTACTGGAACACGGATGTGGCGGCGCTGGCCTCGCGCGGGTACATCTGCATCGCTCCCAATCCGCGCGGGTCCACCGGCTACGGCCTGGACTTCCAAAAAGCCAACTTTCAAGACCTGGGCGGCGGCGACTTGAAGGATGAGATCGCCGGGGTAGAATTCCTTAAAGCCACGGGTTACGTCAATCCCAAAAAGATCGGCATCACGGGCGGGTCCTACGGCGGCTTCATGACGCTGATGGCCGTCGGTAAAGCGCCGGATATCTGGGCGGCGGCCGTGGAAGAGTACGGGATCATCAACTGGTCGACAATGCTGAAGAGTTCGGACCCGTCCCTGAACGAGTATCTTAAAGCGTTGCTCGGCAACCCGGAGGAAAACCGCAAGATCTATGACGCCGACTCGCCCATCACTTATATTCGCAACGAGAAGGCGCCGCTCTTGGTGCTGCAGGGCGACAATGACCCCAGGGTGCCGAAGGAAGAGGCGCAACAAGTCGTCGATATCCTTAAGAAAGAGGGCGGCACGGTGGACGTTCACTATTATGCGAATGAGGGTCACGGCTTCGTGAAACGTGAGAACCAGATCGACTCCATCCGGCGCACGATCGCCTGGTTCGACCAATATCTTATGGGGAAGAGGATCGAAACCGAGGCCCCGACGACTCAGCGAGAGCGGTGACGCACGCTCGTTCGAGTCGGCATACCGTTTACCTAGTCCGCTGTGTCACCTTTCGAGGCTGTGCCTGGATCACACCGAACGCGGAATTATCCGCCAATCCCGGTTGGCCGAGGCCTTCAGAATCCTGCCTGGGAAACCACAGGTTTCTATCGGGAGTGCTCGGGCGGCGAGAAAGCCGAGGTGCAAACGGATTCTGATCGCCCGAGCATTCCCGATAGAAGCGTTTGTACTAAGCCGCTGCGCTGAGGCTATGGT
>Ga0116124_1002132_pt1 | contig 12856 bp, 14 predicted proteins | sample June2015DPH_13_1_2_FD_89728 | JGI IMG/M metagenome (GOLD analysis project Ga0116124, IMG submission 89728) | Peatland microbial communities from SPRUCE experiment site at the Marcell Experimental Forest, Minnesota, USA - June2015DPH_13_150 | ecosystem: Environmental > Terrestrial > Soil >... | reverse complement strand
GGCGTGATGGCCTACGAGCTGCTGGTCGGCGAGCTGCCGTTCAAGGCGTCCACCGCGATGGGCTGGGCGGCGGCGCATCTCCGGGACACGCCGACGCCGGTGCACAACCGCCGCGCCGATCTCTCGCCCGAGGTCGCGCACCTGGTGGACCGGTGCGTTGCGAAGGACCCGGCCGACCGCCCGCTCGCCGAGGAAGTCTCGCGCGGGATGCTGCCGACGCTCGCCTCCGAGGTCGAGTGGCCTCCGCCGGGAATGCATTGGCTGCACGGGCGATCGCGGGTCCTGAGCCGGCTGGCGCTGGCGACGTTCGCCGGCGCCATCCTGACGCTGACGGCGCTGGCTTTCACCCCCCAGATCCTGCGGCCCCATTCGAACTGGCTGTTCCAGTTCCAGACCCCGTCGAGCCGCGACCCCGTATCGGTGACGCTGTTCCTCTGGCAGACCGAGCTGATTCTGGGGGTGGGCGTGCTCGCGCTGAGCCTGTTCGCGTTCCTCGGGCTCGGCGTCGGCGTGCTGCGCCGCCTGGTCCGGCTGCGCAGCGCCGGGTGGCACTGGGGCACGCTGCTCGACATCGCCGCGGACCACGATCAGCGGAGCGGGCTCATCCTGAGCGGGGCGCGGGAGTTCGCATCGCTCGAGAGGTCGCGCCGGGAGGCGATCCTGGCGGCGCGGCGGTGGCGCGCGGGCGCGCTGTTGGGCGCGGTGATCTGGATCCTCCTGGCCCTGGGCGTCTGGGGAGCGATGCTGCTGGCCGGCTTCCTGACCGCCGTGGGGATCGCGCAGATCGTGACGCCACGGGTCTGGCTCGCGGCGCTGGGCCCGCCGGTCCTCGGCGTCCTGGCCGTCGCCATCGCGCGCATAGCCGAGCGCCGCCTCACCGGCCCGCTCGGCCGCTCGCGCCGGATTCGCCTGGCCGACACCGACGCCACCGCGTGGTACGAGACGGTTCCCGGGGGCGGCCGCGTGGCGCCGCCCGCCCGCCGTTCGCTCAGGCGCTGGGCGCTGGCGGGCCAGATCGTCGGCGCCGGCCTCGCCCTGGTGCTGATCGTGACCATCGCCGAAGCCGTGGCGGCCAGCGTCACGGCCGTGATCTCGATGCAGCGCCTCGGGCCCAAGACCGCGCAGCTGGTGGCCGACCAGGAACGGTTCGAGACCTCCGATCCGCTGCGCGCCGCGCGGGTGGCGTGGGTCGCCCTCCTCCCCGCGACCGACACCGCCAGCGACAGCACCGCGCGCAGCTGGGTCGCCGCGCTCGCGGGCACCGCTGGCGCGCCGTCCGATCCGCCCGCGTACGCGCCGAAGCCGTCGGACGCGACCGGCCACGGGAAGTCCGTCACCGATCTGTTCAACGACGCCGCCGCGGGCGCGCTGAGCCGCGGCCTGCTGGACACGCTCGCGAAGCTCGCCGCCCACCCGCGCACGGAGTTGTTCCGCCGCATCGCCCGCGCGACGCCGACCCCCACGCTGATGGCCGGCCTGGCGGCCGCCTCGGCGCCGACCACGGCGCTACACGAGGCCGCGCTGGCCAACACCGCCGGCGCGATCGTCGCGGTGAGCCGCCGCGACTTCCGCACGGCGACGGCGCGCATCGGCGAGACCGCGGCCTTCGCCGAGCAGATGCTGCGGGCCCCCGACGTCAAGACGAATGCGCTCGCCTTCCGTGTCCTGTCGAACCTGGTGGTCGAGCCGCTGTCGGTGCTGGCGCGGCTGGGCGCGCGCGGCCTCGACGCCGAAGTGGTGCGCGACGCGGCGCAGCACATCGACCAGGCGGTGCCGGACCTCTCGGGCGCCGCGGGGCTCGCGGTCGATCCACGCGACATCATCCAGTTCACCGCGGCGATGCAGAACTCTCATATCCCGCCCGGCTACCGCGTAGTCTGGCTGTACGACGGATGGGCGGGGCTGTGCGCCAACCCGTGGGAGCTGCTCACGGGCCCGAGCGCGCTGCGGAATCAGGCGATGCTCGCCGCCGCGGACGTGATGACGGACGTGCCGCGCGCCCGGGAGCTGGCGACCCTCGACGGCCTGCAGTGGGAGCTGGGCGCGGGGCTCGGACTGACCGGGCTCCGCCGCGAGGTCGTGGAGCGGGGGCCGTGGGGATTGCTCTGGAGAATCAGGATGTGCTCACAAACTCTGTAAGTGAGCGGAAGGAAGTTCCACGCGCTTAGTGAAGTTGCCAGACGGCAAGGAGGAAGTGGTTACCAGTTGAGAGCGGCAAGAAGCCAGACAGGTCGCAAGTACTGGCAACCGGTCTGGCCCCCGAGCGCTGCGCAACTGGTAACCACTTCAGTACTTCGCCGTCTGTCAACTGTTCCGACTTCTAGAGACTGACCTCTCTCACAGCCTCGACGAATCGCGCCACTTTCGCTTCGTCCAGCTTCCCAGCCGTTCGAACGCCACTACACACGTCCACGCCGTACGGCCGCACCGCCTGGATCGCGCTCGCGACGTTATCGGGCGTCAGGCCGCCCGCCAGCCAGACCGGCACGCCCACCGCGCCCCGGATCCTCCGGCTCGTCGTCCAATCGTGCGTGCGGCCCGTCCCGCCCAGCTCCTTGACCCTGAGCGCGGGGTTCCCCGAGTCGAGCAGGATCGCGTCTGCCTCCGGCGCCGCGGCGACCGCCACGGCCACCGCCTCCGGTCCCGTCACGTGCACCACCTGCACGATCCGCGTGGCCGGAAGGAGCCTGCGCAGCGCGGCGCGGCACCCCGCCTCCGGCCGATCGACGATCTGCACGGTCGTGGGCGCGAGCCGTCGGACCTGATCCGCGATCGCCTCGGCGCTCCGGCTCGACGTGAGGAGAAAGCTGGCGACCCCCACCGGCACCGTGGGGATCAGCTCCGCGATCAGCTCCTCGCTGATGGGTCCGACCCCGCTCGGCATGGCCGACACGAAGCCCACGGCATCGGCGCCGTAGCGCACGGCCAGCGCGATCTCCGCGGCCGATTGCATGCAACAGATCTTGATCCTCGGTGACGCTGTTGAACCCATCCGACGGCCTCCCCGGAGCTATCAGACGGCAGTGTACGGACCCAGTGTAGTTGCCAGACGGCGAGTACTGAAGTGGTTATCAGTTGCCAGTCCGCGGAAGGCAGACTAGTTGTCAGTACTGGCCACTTGTCTGGCTTCTTGCCGCTCACATCTGGTAACCACTTCCCCCTTGCCGTCTGGCAACTGACCGGTCCCCTGGCCTCTCACTCCCGTCTTCTACTATGGTACATCCATGCCCGAACATAGCGGCACGATCGACACCTACCTCGAACACTGGCAGGACGAGGCGGACGCGGCGTTCCTCTACCGCCTCCTCGCCGAGGCCGAGCCGGTCGCCGAGCGGCAGGACGTGTACCGCCGGCTCGCCGCCGTCGAGGACCGGCACGCCACGCTGTGGAAGAAGCTGCTCGCGGACGCGGGCGTCGAGTGCGGAACGGCGCAGCCGTCCCGCCGCGCGCGCTTCCTCGCCTGGACCGCGCGCCGCTTCGGCCCCGGCATCCTCACCAGGCTGCTGCTCCGCGAGGAGGGGCGCGAGGTCAAGGGCTACATGGACCTCTATCGCACCACCTCGCCGGGCGCGGCGAAGGACATCTCGCTCACGCTGGCGAAGGAGTCGGCCGAGCACGCGGAGACGCTGGGCGGCCTGGCCGGCAAGAGCGGCGAGCCGTGGCACCAGATGGAGTCGGGCGGGTTCCTCCGCAATGTCGTCTACGGCTTCAACGACGGGCTCACCGCCAACTTCGGATTGGTCGCGGGCGTCATCGGCGCGAGCGTCGCGCCGCACGTCGTGCTCCTGTCGGGCGTGGCCGGGATGGTGGCCGACGCGCTCTCCATGGGCTCCTCCGGCTACCTGGCGGCGAAGAGCGAGCTGGAGGTGTACGCGCACGAGATCGCGATGGAGGCGGAGGAGATCCGGCTGATGCCGGAAGTCGAAACCGAGGAGCTGGCGCTCGTCTACGAGGCGAAGGGGATCGCGCGCGAGGAAGCGCGGCGGATGGCCGCCGACGTGATGAAGGACCCGGAGCGCGCGCTCGAAGAGAAGGTGCGCGAGGAGCTGAAGATCGGCGCGCAGCACTCCACGCCGCTCCGCGAGGGGTGGATCACCGGCACGGCTACGGCCGTCGGCGCCTTCATCCCGGTCGCGCCCTTCCTCGTGCTCCACGGCCTGTGGGCGATCTCGACGGCGTTCGCCCTCGCGATGGTCTCGCACTTCGGCGTCGGGGCGGCGCGCAGCGTCTTCACCGGGCGCGGCATCATCCGCAGCGGGCTGGACATGTTCGTCGTCGGCCTGGGTGTGGCCGGCGTCGGCTACCTGGTCGGCAACCTCATCGCGAAGCTGCTGTGACCAGGACGCTCTGGGCCGTGCTCGCTGTACTCTGCGCGTGGGGATTCATCACCATAGTGCGGCGGATTTCGGAAGAGGAGCAATCAGAACAGTTGCGAGACGGCAAGTTGGACAGTGGTTACCAGAACGAGAGTCTGAAGGACTCCATAGACTGGGACGAGCTGGAGAAGGCCGAGGACGAAGTGAAAGGCATCGATCCCCTAGCGAAGCCGGAGGACGGCTTCGAGGGCGACGACTGGGGGCCCGGCGCCGCGCCGAAGCCCCCGGTCGCCTAGTAGCGCCCCGGCGTCACGACGTACGGCCTAGTCGGCCGGCTCTGCCTCGGACGCGCTGACCTTCCGCAGCGTCACCGCGACGACGCCTTCCTCGACGGCGGCGATCACGTCGCACACGTCCACGTCCTCGGGCAGCTCCACCGTGCGGTACATCCGCACGCCGCACGCCGCGCCGACCGCTTCGCCGCTCCGGCGCTGGCCCGCGATCGTCACCCGCCGCGGCTCGACGCACACCTCGACGTCGCAGGCGTCGAAGCCCGGCACTGCCGCCTCGACCGTGAGGCACGGCCCTGCATCCGACACCGTCACCGTCAGCGGGAAGACCAGCTCCGATTCCGCCTGGCGCCAGTCCTCCTCGTGATGCCCGTCTGCCCTGCCCCGCCGCTCGAAGATCTCGTACGCCCGCCGCGCCACCGCGTCGGTGATCTCGTCCGACCGACTGCGAACCAGCTCGCTGCTCACGATCCGCGGCCGCGCCCGCGGAGTCGCACGACTCGATCCACTGCTTCGCGTCTTCATCGTCGCCTCCCTTGACCGCTGGCCGGGCGGAGGGAACCCGGTGCGCGTCCACTATGCAGCCATTCCCCGGAAAAGCAACACGAAGCAGAAAGGGGAATGGCGTCGCAGGGAATGCGTGGCGCGTGTGGACCGCCGCTTCGCGCAGCGCCGCGAGTCGGCCTGGCAACTCGACTTCGGCTCGGGGCGCGCCGGCGCCGTCAGCTCATCGCGCGCCGCGCATCCCCTCCGACACGTACACCAGCGGGTTCACCAGCACGGCGTACTGACGCCTTTGCCTTAGACGCCGACCGGGCGGCACCTGTGCCCATGGCCAAGAGACCGACCTTCGGCGGTCGCCGCGCGCCGCCGCCCCAGAGGCGTTATGAGGGCCGATCACCCGCGCGCGCCCCCGAGTTGGCTCGTGGCTGGGCGCCGACGCATGGGGCGACCCTCCCGTGGCCCCCGTGGCCATCTCCCCGCCCCCGGCCCGGGCAATTCATTCGGCAGCGAACAAATTGCGCGGCGCACTGCCCCGCATCCCGCGCACGGCTGACGCTCGCCGCACGTGCCATTGGCCATACCTCATCTTCGCAGACGCCGGCCCGTATCTTTCCCGCATGCGACATGAAGCCGACGAGTTCGCGAAGGCTTTCCGGCCGCCGCCCGAACTCGAGGGCCTTTTTCGAGAGCTCAACCGCCGCGACTGGATGAGCCTGGGGCAGGCACAGCGTTTCGTGGACCGCCGAATCGCCCAATACAACGCCACGCCCCAACCCGACCTGGGCGGGCTCTCGCCCAACCAGGCGCACCTGCTGTTGTCCGATCGCTGGGACGGCACGGGCCCCCTGCGCATCGCGGAAGACCTCGCGCTCTCCGACTTCGCCCAGGCGAAGGCGCTGGCAGTCGTCAACGGTCAGCGGGTGCTCGCCTGGCTCGCGGAGCACGGCCCCATCGCGCTGACGCCCGCCGGCTATCTCCCGCGACGCGTCGTCGCCGAGCTGATCGAGCGACTCGAGTGGGCGCCAGGCTTCATTGCCGGCGTGCGCGAGTATTGCCGCGTGATCAACGAGCTGGACGTCCACCCCCTGCACGTCAACCGCGTGGTGCTCGGGCTCGCGAGGCTGCTGCAGCGCCGCAAGGGGCGCCTGGGTGTCACACGCTCCGGCCGGGAGCTGGGCGACCCCGCCCGCACCGGCGAGCTGGCGGCCCGGATGTTCCGAACCCACTTCCACGTATTCGACCTGCGCTATGGTACTCGCGGGTTCGGCGGCGAGGAGTTCCAGGCCCTGCTGCCGCTCACGCTGTGGCGCCTCTCACGTCTCGACACCGAGTGGCGCTCGTCCGAAGACCTGGCCCTCGCCGTGACGCCGCCGGACGTGGGCAGACGCTACGGGACGGAAGTGCCGGTGGCTCTGGGCGCGATCATGGCGGGCCGGATCTTCCACACGCTGTGCGACTACGGGCTGCTCGAGACCGACCTCGACGCCTGGTCGCTGGACAGTGAGCGCTTCCGCCGCACCGGCCTGTTCGGGCGGTTCCTGTCGTGGCGGTGGCCGTGAGGGAGCCACCAGCCTGATCGGGCGGATGCGCCCGGCTGCGCGTGCGAATCGGGTAATCTGTTTGTGATCAACGTGTTGATGCGCGAGATCGGTTTGCATTCAGTTATTGACAATTGTCGGCGACCGTATTGCCAAACGCTGCCCTCTGCAGCCATCAGGCCAGCGCGGGAGGCGGCAGGCTTCAAGATGTTGGCGACGCCCGGAACGAGGGCCGCCAAGCCGTTGCGTTGGTCCCAATGGCGAGCGGCCGGAGGTGTCAATGGGTCAGGCCAGCTTTTCGACGCCCCTCGCCGTGACGCGCGACGCGATCAAGGGCAGCGGCGCCGCCTTGCCGTCGCCGATCTCGATGGCCGCGTCGAGGGCGCGGCGGCCCAGCTCGATGCCGGCCGGGTCCTTCGCGAAGATCGAGGCCAGCGGCTCCGAGGTGTGCACTTTCTGCCCCGGCCGCGCGGTGATGACGAAGCCCACGGTCGGGTCCACCGCATCCTCCACCTGGCGGCGCCCGCCGCCCATCTCCACCACCGCGCGCCCGATCGTCCGCGGCTCCACCTTGAGCACGGTGCCGGCCTTGCGGGCGTAGTGGACCTCGACTTCCTGCGCCTGCGGCAGCAGGGCCGGGTCGTCCACGCATGCCGGATTGCCGCCCTGCGCCTCGATGATCTTCTGGAACGCCTCGGCCGCCTTGCCGCTCTTGAGCGCGCCCTCGAGGCGCTGCTTCGCCTTCGCCCGGTCCTTCTCGCCCGCCAGTACGAGCATCTCGACGCCGAGCGCGATGGTGACGTCGTGCAGGTCCTCGGGGCCCTCGCCCCTCAGGCCCATGATCGCCTCCTCCGCTTCGAGCGCATTGCCGCAGGCGCGGCCCAGCGGCCGGTCCATCGCGGTCAGGAGCGCCACGGTCGGACAGCCGCGGTCGGTTCCCAACTCGATCATCGTCTTGGCCAGCAGCAGCGAGCGGTCGGCGTCCGTGATGAACGCGCCGCTCCCCTGCTTCACGTCGAGCACGAGGCCGGTAAGTCCCTCGGCTAACTTCTTCGACATGATGCTGGCGGCGATCAGCGGGACGCATTCCACCGTCGCCGTGACGTCGCGCAGGGCGTAGATCTTCTTGTCCACCGGCGCGATCTCGGGCGTCTGACCGATCATTGCACAGCCGATGCGCTCGATCTGCGCCTGCGTTTCCTGGAGCGAGAGGTTGGTGCGGAAGCCGGGGATGCTCTCGAGCTTGTCGAGGGTGCCGCCGGTGTGGCCGAGGCCGCGCCCGCTCATCATCGGAACGGCGACGCCGCACGCGGCGACCAGCGGCGCGAGGATGAGGGAGACCTTGTCGCCGACGCCGCCCGTGGAGTGCTTGTCGATCACCGGCCTGCCAAGGGAGGAGAAGTCGAGGCGGCTGCCCGACGCCATCATCCCGTCCAGGAGCGCGGCGGTCTCCTCGCGCGTCAGGCCCTTGAGGAAGATCGCCATCAGCAGCGCCGACATCTGGTAATCGGGCACCTGGCCGGCGGCGTAGGCGCCCATGAGTTCCCGGAACTCGTCCGGGTTGAGCGCCCCGCCGTCGCGCTTGCGCTCGATCAGGCCGGGGACGAACATTACGCGACCTTCACTCCGGCGGAGTCCCACCGATGCGCGCTCTGACGATCGCAGCCCTTCCCGCGCTCTTCGTCCTCGCCGCCGCGCCCGCGGCCGCGCAGGACGTCAAGACTCACATCGCCGCCGGCGACGCCGCGCGCTGCGAGCGCAGCATTGCGGGCGCGCTGGGGCACTTCCGCGAGGCACTCGCGCTCGACTCCGTCAACTACGAGGCCAACTGGAAGGCGTCCCGCGAGCTGGCGGACAGCGGGAAGCTGATGCCGGACAGCGTCAAGGCGGCGCGTCAATCCGTGTATGCGGAGGCGCTGGCGCTGGCCAGGCGCGCGGTGCGAGTGGACTCCAACGGCGCGGACGGGCATTACATGGTCGCCGTCGCGGCGGGACGGGTGGCGCTGACCAAGGGCCAGCACGAGCGGGTCCTGTCGGCAGGCGTGGTCCGCGACGCGGCGCTCCAGGCCATCGGCCTCGACTCGCTGCACGACGGCGCGATGCACGTGATGGGGCGCTGGAACGCGGAGATCCAGCGGCTGTCGGGCTTCCAGAAGTTCTGGGCGCGGACCTTCCTCGGAGGAGGAGTCTTCAAGGAAGCGAGCTGGCGCAACGCCAACCGCTACTTCCGCGACGCGATCCGGGTCAATCCGCGGAACATCTATCACCACCTGGACTTCGCCGAGGCGCTGGTGGACCAGGACAGCACGGCGGCGGCGCGCTCGGAGCTGGAGCAGGTGGCGCAGCTGCCGCTGGGCTGCGACGCCGGCGATCCGACGTACAAGCAGCAGGCGGCGGCACTGCTGGAGAAGATCAGCCAGCACTAGTGTCGTCGTGCCCCCGGCGCCGGTGCTCGCGCGCCTGGCGCAGCTCGTGCCGTGCCTCGTCGTAGCGCTCCCGCGCATCCGCGGCCAGCCGCCGCGCGCGCCGGGCGATCATCCGCCGCGTCTCCTCGCCGCTCGACGGCGCAATGAGCAGGGCGATCCCCGCCCCGACGAGCGCGCCGATCAGCAGCCCCGCGGCGAACGTGCGGACACCGCTGTTCCCGCCTTCTCTGTCCATCCGATCCTCCCTGTCCTCCCTGGCATCACCGGCCACTCTGCTCATGGTCCTTCCCCCTCGGGCCGGAGAACGTATCACCCCGCGCCGAGGCGCGGCAACTTGCTGGCGGGTTATAAGAGAAGGGTGACAATCAGTTCTCCCCCCTCTTGAAACACGAACAGTGGCGCCATTCGTGCCGCCAAAGGCCACAACAATGGCGTACTTCAGCCATTTCTTGAGGTATGGCGCCGCGCTTTTGCTTTGGCTTTTGCTGTTCCGTTTTCCCGGGTGCGAGGGGCGAATGACGCTGACCTAACGCCTGCAGGTTAGCGTGTGCATGGTATGTGAGAGCGCGCGGGCTGGCGCCGGCCGCGAAGGCGCGATGCGTTAGGCGGTATGTCGACCAAGATGGGAACGCCCTTTGTCTTCCAGCCCTATCTGTCGCGCGGCAGCGCCACGCCGTGCGTCGCCCGTACCATCCCTCAAACGAGGGACTTGGTTCAGGCCTTCCTACTCTCTGAAGAGAAGCGGAAGGCCATCATTGAGATCAGCCACGAAGTGATGCTGCGATTGATCGCATGCTTGGATCAAGCCGACTACGTCGTGGCCCAGGTGGAAGCGGGAAGGAAGGAGCTGCTGGAGAAGGGGGTCGTCTTCAATGAAGGCCACACGGCTACGCAGTTGCCGGCGGTTGTGGATTTGAGGCAGCACGTTGAGTTGTTCCTGTATGCGGCCAAGGGCGCCCTCCGCGATATTGGCGCACTCTTCGAGGTCTTCTACGACAAGCGCTTTGAGCACAGGTTCGATAAGGCGCGGGAGTGGCTGGAGGCTACCTATGGACCGGATGACCAGCTTCTCGTCGCCCTCAAGGCCGACGCATCCTGGATTGAGCAGGTCCTGAACATGAGGAATGCCGTCGATCACCCTGGAACTCCCAGCGTCGTCAACGTCGACAACTTCAAGCTCGTCTCCATCAGCCCTCCGGAGGTTGCGCCACCGACGTGGCGCCTCGATGAGGGTAGCAGGACGGTGATCGCTAACGATATGCCAGTCCTCGTCGACAACCTCCTCACACTCTTCGAAGACATTCTCGCTGACGGCCTGCTAAGGCTGCAACCGACTGGGCCCTTCGTCATCTACGAGGTCCCGGAGGAAGAGAGAGATCCGGCAATGCCAATCCGTCTGCGCGTCGGTCTCGCTAAGCCAATTCAGTCTGCATGAGCCCTAACCCACTCTTGCGGCCGCCGGCACGGCCAGCTAACGCGTCCCTCACGCCTGGTATATAGGTTGGGCAGGTGTTGTGTGGCTGGCGGGCGTGAGGCCCGCCGCTGAGGCGAACTTCGTTAGGCGTCCCCGAGAGTGCTCTCATGGCGAAGGTCGCAAGGAAGTTCGGACTCACCTTCAGCAACATCCCAGTCATAAACATCCGGCTGGAATACGAACGCTATGGGAGGTACCTCGAGTCCGGTGGCCTGCTCGCAGATCTGAGCCGCGAGCCGGGCTATCTGCACACCCCCTACATGATCTGGCTCTCCTTCCCAGAGATGTTCCTGACCGTGGTCCTGCAGCGTACGCTGTCAGGGCTTGAGGCGTACCTCTCCTACGCCGTCAGGGTCGAGATAGCGAAGCGAGGCCGCATAACTCGTTCGACTAGCGACGAGATCGAGCTCTCAGTAACCGGCACCCGAGGCGGCGCCGCCGAAGGCCTCTTCAATGCAGCTCCCGCTCTCGTTGATTCTTCGCTGGCGATGAGGCGCAGCGACCGCGGACTTTGGGCGACCACGAAGCTATTCTACGAGACTGTGCGGAACCCAGTCTTCCACGGCCATCAACTTGAAGCGTCTAGCATTCGCCAGTTCCCAACGGCCTACAGGCACATGGGCGAGATCTACGATTGGATAGATGGCTGGCATGACCCAGAGCAGACGCTCCCGGGGTTCTATGAGATGCTTGGACGCCCAAGGCCCGGTACTACTTAGACCGCACCAGCAGCCGGCGGGCGCGTGTGGACTGACGCTTCCGTCGCGGCAGGGGGCTAGATTCGGCAACTGTTGTGCGCCTGGCAAGCGGGTCGCCCGCCGCTCAGGCGTCTTGCTAGCCGCCGGAGCGGCGGATACGGAGACCATATGGCACGTTGGAGCGTCGAGTACAAGTCGCCGAGGGGCGATAAGGACTCAACCGTCGTAGAGGTACCAGACGAATTCAAGACGGCCAAGGAGGTCGTATCGGCGCTCGAAAGCGGCAGGGTCCCTGATGCCTACTTCGCCGCTGGAGCCATCATCGCCGTTATCCGGTTCGACCCCCCACCTTCTTCGTTCGAGGTGGTACGTGGCTAACGCGTGACTGCGTTGGTGGAGTAATGACTCTTAACGCGGTGAGCTGAGCATGCCGGCGAGCCCTTTCGAAACAGAGCTACAAAGCATCGTGGATGACTACGATGCCGTGCGTAAGAGTTCGAAATATCCGGACGGCTCGGATCTCATTGACAGACAGAGCTTGATGACTTTTCGGACGCGGTGCGTGGCAGCGGTCGAACGCGCGTCTGGCCGCAACTCACAGTACGCGCGACAAGCTCAGGTTCGTGAACCAAGAACCGGCATGAACGATTGGGACGAGTTGGCGGGACAGGTAGGCGTGGTGCGCGCCTTGCTGCATGACATGCAGAAGGGCTACACAAGGACATTGGAGGAACTCGTCCGGGGCGACCTCTTTAGCGACTTCCTCGAAATGGCCGAACACCTGCTCAACACTCACTACAAGGACGCGGCTGCCGTCATCGCTGGCAGCGCATTGGAAGCGCATCTCCGGGCGCTCTGTGCACGGCACGCAATTCCAACCGACCTAGACGGCGTTCCGAAGAAGGCCGACAAGCTCAATGCCGAACTGGCGGCAGCCGGGGCTTATTCAAACGCTAAACTCCAACAGAAGTCGATTACCGCGTGGCTCGGATTGCGCAACGACGCTGCACATGGCAGCTACACGGCCTACGACGAGCAGCAAGTGAGGATGATGCACGACGGCGTGAGACACCTGATAACGACACATCCGGCCTAGCTGGTAGCAACCAGAGTCGCCAGCTTAAGGTAGAGACTCAGAGTTGTCGCAGTCACCGGCGAGGCCGCCCTCACCCCAGCCTGCACCACACCCGATTCGCCATCCCGTATGGAAGAACAGCTATGACCTTGATGGAGTCTTACAAAGCTATCAAGAAGGCCATAGTGGCCTTCTGCCCCAAGTACCTACCTCTCGACGCAGAGTCGGGTCCTCCGCTATTCCCCCCCATTGTCGGAACTGGCTTCATAGCACGTGAGGATGGTCTGGTCATCACGAACGACCACGTTGTGCGCGCATTTCAGAAGCTGTACCGGCCACCAGGAACGCCCGAGAGCGATTGGGGAGTCTACGCGCTCTTGCTCCATCACACGGCTGCCGGCCAAGTCGAGATTCTGGAGTTGCCCCGCTTTGGTGGACAGTTGACGGCTTGGGTTTCAAGCCGCAGTTGAGGTGTCGCACTCGTACTGGATCGGCGACCGCTGGCCGAGCGCGGAGTGCCGGCGGTGCGGGTTGT
>Ga0116124_1002127_pt1 | contig 12885 bp, 14 predicted proteins | sample June2015DPH_13_1_2_FD_89728 | JGI IMG/M metagenome (GOLD analysis project Ga0116124, IMG submission 89728) | Peatland microbial communities from SPRUCE experiment site at the Marcell Experimental Forest, Minnesota, USA - June2015DPH_13_150 | ecosystem: Environmental > Terrestrial > Soil >... | reverse complement strand
GCTCTTCATAACTTGACGGAGATTGACACGTCCAAAATCCGCCCATTTGGTTATCGCCCCAAATCTCTTTGCTACGTGGACCAACCGGCGCTTGAACAAGCCGGTCTTCTTCGATGCATCATAAACAAGTGTTTGAACATCCCTCCTCGCAAGTCCACGAAGAGTCTGCGCAACTTTTTCCCCATTAGCGGATCCGGATGTTTGAACAACGATTCTGTATGCGTCTTGCTGGACCCCCATCGTAGTCCCGATTTCCTCTGACAGAACATGCCCGACCAAGCGCGCCAGCGTCCTATTGACCAACAATCCGAAGTGAGCGTTGATAATGACGAAATCTTCCCAGTCCTCTATTACTACGCGCCTATCTGTTGGAACATGGAGGCCTAGCGAGATTTGTTCGAACGTTTCGCTCAACGAGCGGTCTATCGTTTCAGAATCGGCTGGATAATTCTTGCAGAGCTCTTGAACAAGCTCGGAACCGCTTCTGCTCGCTCGTACGCCTTCTTCTATTCGCCGTCTTATTGCGCCGACTTCTTCGGCTATTTCGAATGGGACCGGGATTTCTTCACCTACCCAACTTGGGATTGAGCCAGTGGGGTCTCGAATAGACTTGACGTAGATCTTGTCTCCTCGGATGCTCATCATTCTCCAAGGGGACCCGCGGACTATGAATTTCCGTCCCGGCTCCCCATACTCGGCGACGAATGCTTCGTCGAGAACCCCGACAGCTTCATCGTTTCCCTGGTCAATAATCAAGTACTGCTTCTCATCGGGTATCATGGATAGCTTACCAAAGTAGTATGTAAAAAGCGCATTCAGCCTTCGCGGCCTTAGGATTACATTGTCTTGTGGCGAATACCAAGCCAGCCTTGGAAATCGGGTGTGCATGTAATTGATTACGCCAATCAAATCTTGCTCAGTCAAATCCGCGTAAGGATAGGCTTTGGTGAAGATGTCCATAATCTCGTTCACATACCACCTTCCTTTCTGTATGAGCAAGCCGACTAATTGGTGGGCTAGGACATCCAAGGGTTTGTATGGAATTGAAACAGGCTCAAGGCTCTCCTCGAGAGCACGCCGGGCGATCACCATCGCCTCCAAAGTGTCATCCGAGTCTGATGCGACAATTATTCCGTCCGCAAACCGCCCAATCCTGTGACCGCTCCTACCGACACGCTGGATCAGCCTAGTGACCTGGCGCGGGCTCATGTATTGAATCACGAAATCAACACTCCCTACATCAATCCCAAGCTCCAAGGACGAAGTGGCAACGAGCCCTCGAAGCTGGCCATCTTTCAACCCCCTTTCCGCACTGATGCGAGAAGGTTTGGCAAGTGAACCGTGGTGGATTGAGACTGGGAAGTCAACATCCCAGACCTTCATTCTGCTAGCAAGAATCTCGGCAATTGCCCTAGTGTTAGTAAATAGTATGACCGACCGATGGGACTCTATCAGCTCCCGCATGAGCCTTAGGCGTGCCGCCACGTCCGGGTGGGTATAGAGTCGCGAAGCCAAGGCCATGTCTTTGCCTTCGGGTTTTGGACATGTAACTTTGAGACGAATCTCCCTTCCGACGGGAACGTGAACTATACTGACTTCTCTACCGACTCCGACCAGATATTGAGCGACTTTTTCAGGCGTCCCTATGGTCGCAGATAAGCCGATCATCTGAAAATCGTGCATAGTTGCCCATCGAAGCCGCTCTAAGGCTAGAGCGAGTTGGCTGCCTCGCTTTGATTCGGCTAATTCATGGACCTCATCAACTACAACGTACTTTACGGCTTGCAAATGCCTCTTCATAATGCGCCCCGTCAAAATTGCTTGAAGCGTTTCAGGGGTTATGATCAGCATATCAGGCGGGTTCTTTGCCTGAAATGTTCTCTCCTTCGTTTCAGTATCGCCATGCCGAACTGCAATTCTCAGGTCAAGCCTCTTCCCCCACCACTCAAACCGTTCGAGCATATCTCGGTTCAATGCGCGAAGGGGCGTGATGTATAGTATCTTGATTCCCCGGTCCTCTCCACGATCTGTAATGTACCTGCTCAGAACGGGCAGAATCGCTGCCTCAGTCTTGCCCGAGGCCGTCGGTGAAATCAAGAGAACGTTCTTGCCGGCTAGGATTTCGGGGATAGCCTTGAGTTGCGGATCAGTTGGTGAGGTGAAACCGCGTTCTTGGATAGCCTCGCGTATGGGTTTCGCGAGTTCATCGAAGATGTTGGATTGAAGTACCATGGCGGCGGAACGCCTGTCCCACGTACCCACCCGGATGTAAAAAGCTCAACGAACCAATGTACCGGTTGGGTGGTTCCCTTGAGGCACCAGTCTCATCTAATGTTCCTTCTCAACCGGTTCAGATAACCCTCAAGTTTCTTCTTAGCAGTCAAGGTTCCAAAGCAACTGGTGACAATCATTCAGAATGCAAGCGTCAGTTCAAGTCGTTAAGTCTTTGTCTGCATCCCCATTCTGCCTTTTTTGGATCGTCCACGATCTTATACCAGAAGGTGTATTTTCCATGCTTACCGAGGTCATTGTGGTCGTGTTCGACTTCGACAAGCCATGCGTTCCCGATTTTCTTGCTTAGCGGATTCGGATTTGGCGTGAGAGCCTGAGGACACTGATGGCCCATTTTTAGAAGCGCATAGAAAACTACATCATCTTTCTCCAAAAGAGACCACAATCATAACTATCTCTAAGCGCTCGACTCATTCATTTCCCTCCCTAAAGTCCAAGGAAAGAGTCGACTGAAAGTAGGCCCGCTCCAAGCACCAAGAGAGCAATGGCGAGCATGAGATATGTTATGTCAATCTCATACGAATTTTGACCCATGTAGGGCGCCTTCATCTTAGTTTTCTTCAGGAGTATAGCACCGACCATTTCCAGTGCGATGAAAAACCCAACAATTGGCACAATGAATCCAATGATCAAAGATAATCCACCAAAGAACTCCAGAACTATGGCAAGGTAAGTCGCAAGAGTTGGAACTCCTAGGCTTTTAGTCCACTGAAGCGTCTGTTGCCTACCCTTGCCGAGCTTCGGATAACCGTGAGCAACAAAGTTAACTCCAACCCAGACTCGCAAAAACAGCGAAAGATAACTCGTGTATGACAAGAGAACCCCAAACAACCAAGTCATTGTACGAAGAGCACCTTCACCTAATACGCCCTGCAGCACGCCCTAGATATAGACTCCCTATCTCCTAACCCAGTTTTTCGGCTGGCGTTCCTCTCATTCAATGCCGATTGTGGCATGTGAAGTTGCAAGTCGGCACAGCGATCCAACCGCTAAGGTAGCTTCCGAACTCTTCACTTGGTGAGTTTGCCATTTTGAACGATTGTGTTTCCGTCGATGGTTAACGTGGCCTTTGTGAGGACTCCTGGGAAGTAGAAATCAGTCTTGTTTGCTCCGCCAATATCATCGTTGCCGCCAATTGCAACGGTGACTGCGCCTGCAGTTATGCCGTCCTGCAGGAAGCCTGCTCGTGCTTCAGGATTCAAGCCCACACCAATGGCTGCAATCCTGTTCTTTTCGCCTGACGCTTTTTCGTAACTTGTCTTGAAGTGGTCAGCGTTTTGGCGCGCTCTGTAGTTGACCAGTACGCCGTCTTTGAAGTCTAGGCGGATTCCGCCCACCCACTTGCCCATGTATGGGGTCGGCCTATCAAAGACAACTGCTCCCTCAGCAAACATTTCATCCGGACATACTAGGAAGTTGCCGCCGGGTATGTTGGCTACGTTTCTTCCATGGTCCAAATCGTCAGCGTCAACTATGCAATCCTCTGAGTAAGCTTCTCGGCCTGCCAGTCGGAGGGTCAAGTTTGTTCCATTGGGAGAAGTAATCTTAACTTCGCCGTTCTTCATTGAGGGAGTGAGTTTCGTTATTTGATCTCTCAACCCCGCGAAATCAACGGTAGATGCGGCGATTAGCATTCGCTGCCAAGCGGCGAGTGGAAGCCTGTATGAGCGGGCCCGATTAGGGCTGGCATAGCCTAAACCGATCCGGGCTGCTTTCAGCCGATACCGTTTGGCTCTTTCATACCATTCCTCATTGTAGCTTGTAGACGCCCTGAACTTTGAAGGATTCTTCCAGACCTTGGAGAACTCATCAGGTCCAGGGATGAAGATGTATCCCTTAGCTTTCTCCATCGCAGCCCATTCATGTTCACCCACTTTGCCCAGCTTATCTTCTGGAAGTGATTCAACGGATTGCCAGAATGTTTTCTCATGCTCAAACAATAACATTGGGCGCGCGCCTAGCTCACGCAGTCGGTAAATGAAATTCGCGGCGATAGGCAAGCCATGATCCCAAGTTTCGACAATGACACCATCACCTGACTCAATCGCGAGCGTTTTAGAAAGAACGTTACGCACTAGACCATCATAATTAGCCATGATCCACAAGCAACCGAACACCCATCATTAAAGATTGGCATGAAGATATCGGAAAAATGGACCCACGGATCGGCAGGAAACAATCTCCCCTTCAAATTTCACAGGAATATCCAACAGCTCAGTCCTGAAACCAACACCATTTCTCTGGGCGGTCGGAATTTTGGAATGGTCAAAGGTCCACGACCAGGTTTGAGATGGGTTGTAACGAAAGACACATCAGATAAGTTCAAGCCGGTCGGCTTGAGCTTTCGGTTTCGGATCAAGTCTGGGCACAGAAGAACTGTTTTTCAATCTGTATCTTGAGGAGGCAGCGTGAAATATTGAAGATGGGATGTAGGGTTTGCAAGGCGATGCGAATTGAGCAATCTGATTCTAAGCAAAGCGAACACGGGCCTAGTAGTCATCGACCTCCAAAAGGGAATCACGTTGATGTCGACTGAGCCGTATGACACGAAGACTGTAATATCTAACGCTGTGAAATTGGCTAACGCTTTCAGGGAGAAGAAGATGTCTGTCTTCCTTGTGCGTGTTGCCTTCTCAAAGGAGACAGCTCTCCAACCGATCGCTGACCTTGCAATGCCTTCACGAGGAGAGATGCCTGTGGATTGGGCGGACATAGTGCCAGAGCTAGGACCTGCTCCTTCTGACGTGGTAATAACCAAGCGGCAGTGGGGAGCGTTCTACGGAACTGACCTTGATCTTAGACTCAGACGCGGAGGGATTGACACAATTGTGCTTGCAGGCATTGCAACGACTTACGGTGTCGAAAGCACCGCAAGGTTCGCGTATGAATATGGCTACCAGCAAGTCTTCGCTGAAGACGCCATGTCAGACCGTTCCACGGAAGCCCATAAGAGTTCCATCGAATTCGTCCTGAAAAGGATTGGAAGAGTCAGGAAGACAGCAGACATTCTGCAAGCGCTGAAATGATGGCACATTACTCTAGGTGGGCCTAATGATTCGGGCTTGCCGGCCGTCGGCCGTTAATGCTCGAACACGACGCTCTAAACACCATGAAATGTGTATCGGAATTGAGGAGAAACATTAGTGGAAAATACGATGCAAACAGTGTCCTCGGAGAGGATCCCTCAGGTCGCCGCCTTGAGCTGCCGAGATGCGATTCGACACTGGAACGGTATTTTTTTCCTTGTGGTTCATCATGATGGAGCTAATCGAGTTGGCGTTGTTTCTCCTGTTCCTCCTCCTGTTCCTTTCTCGGGGATTGTACTGACGTGCCAGTCCAAGAACCCCTTTGACTGTGCTCAGACTTCGAGCCGTCCATTTTCCACCAACCTGTCGTATAGTGGATGATTCATCCACTCTGCTTATAAGTGGTGAACTACAGTGCGTAGTTCGAATGAGTTGAGGAAAATGCAGAAAACCATGAAGTATTCGCTCATCGCTGGAATCCTCCTGACATTGACTGTCGCAGGGGTTTGGGCGACAACCAGCAATGCATCAGCGCAGGCAGTCTCGGGCTCTTTCAACCCACAGACACAGTTCCCGGTAGGTTCCACAGTCACCATTACCTCAGTGTACGGAATAGCCACGGTTCCTGCACATCCGTTCAATGCAAGCAGTATGCCGGGTCTAGGAAACCGGAACTGGAACCAAACCAACAAGAATCACAACTGGAATCAAACCATTAGAAACCACAAGAACCTGAACCAGACCACGATCAACCACAACTCGAATCAGACCTTCATGCATCCCTGGAATGGCACCGCCCAACAATACGTAAAAACGTACAGCACCTCGGTAACGATAAGCGCTCAAGTAGCAAATGATACTGCTAACGGCGGAATACAATGGACAATTCAAAGCGGCTCGATCGTTGTCAACGGGAACACATTCACCATAACCGGTGGCAAAGGCCAGATGAGCAGCCTTGGTCGACTGGTCATCGGCGGCACAGCAACCGACTCTAACGGAAATACACTCAGATGGCAGTTACAAGGGCTCGCAGCCATGTACAACGGCACAGTCATCGCAGACCTGAACGGCGGTAGCTTCACAACCGCGAACAACCCACTCGCACACGCAAACCTAACCTACCTCGCGACTATAAGTTAAGAACACCAAAGACAAGCGCCCCTTCCACTTCCATCCCCATCCTCTTTGACACTTGCACGAGCGCTTAGCCACAGAGGAAGATACACGGTGGCGACTCCAAGACCGTCGGATACAATTTCCAGTGCCCCTTCTGCTCTTGAAATTGCGGCGACTTGAATGGAACTATCCGGCAAAAGAAAGCCAGCCAATCATCGACATGTGCTCACTGAGCGCGATAAGATGCGCTGCTGTCCCCACTGCCATGACGGGTATTGTGAGGTGTGCGGCATGACGAGGCCGAAGGGGACTTGGGCTTGAGCGACAGTACGTCAAACTGGAGACCGTTGAACGTAGTCTTAGCTGTCGCTCTAATTGCCATAGCGATTGTAGCTATCCTTGAGCCAATCTACTTCACATTGAATCCTCAAGTAGTTACTACGACAGTGACAACTACAAGTACATCCTCAACGATGAGTTTGATTTCGACAACAAGTACCACGACCTCGGTAACTACGTCAACGCTCTCAATGACCTCAACCGTCACATTACCAGGGCCCACCTACGGTGTCCCTACTTACGGTGGCAGTTCATCATTCAACATGAATAGCCCTGCATGCCAATACCCACTCAATCCCTACCTCTGCAATGAGGGGCCTCCGGTAACCATTATTGGAATGTTCCTCAATGAAACGAGTTGTCTAACGGTGTACGGAACAGTGACAACTGCGAGCGGATACTCTCAAGAGCAAACATTCGTCGTTTGGTTCTATCCTTCAGCGCCATCAACAATTCCAACTAACACCATAGTGCAAGTCTTTGGGTACGTCTATCCAGACTGGCCGGCCGGAGTTCCCTTCCCGCCGTATCCCTTTCAGGGAACAATATGCACAGGAATACCCCTAGCCTCTATTCCGCCTTACTACAAGATTGGAGGTTAAATCAAGTGGGTGAAAATGGCTCAATGAAATTGGAAATCTGGCCTCCCGGACATATAACACAGGACGAAGAACAATACCTTGAATGGGCCAATCTTCTGGAGCGGCTCATCGAATGCGCCACGCGCACGGATAGGTGATTGCCGCGTTCAAACCAACTGAAAAATGAAAGGAGGTGAAGAATCAGGATGGCCATCTACGTTGGAATAGACGTCCACAAACAATTCTGCCAAGCAGCCTTAGTGGAACCATCGTACGTGAGTTGAGATTCGACAACACCATGGACGGCGCCTCAGACCTAGTCAAGCTGGCCAAGTCCGTTAACCCAGACGTGAAGGCGGCCCTAGAACCTTCAGCCAACTACTGGCTCGAAGTCTACGATAGGTTGGAAGACGAAGGCGTTTCTGCGAGCTTCGTAGGAACGGGTCTTTGCTGCATAGTGAACTTCTATTGTCCCAATCGACTAACTATGATCCTCATATCTTTACAGATCACACAGTACTTGGTTGGACCGTAGTAGGAAGTGGAGATGGTAGCGAGATGACCGCAATCTAACGTCACAAGGCATTTCGCTCTACTCAGTTAGTCACTCTCCTTGACAGGATCACGTGTAGGTCCGCGCGTCTTTTCTTTCAATACGTTTCTTGTCAATGACACCACAGCCCCAGCCCCACTCGTTTCTCTTGTGTGTGGCTTTATGAAAGATGTTCTTAGTGTGTCTTGGCGGGTTAGTCCGTGCGCACGCTGGTCCAAGTGACCGAGTGTGTGACTGGGCCGAATCCTGAGCTGCTAAAGAACTGGGCCGTGGCGCCCGTATCCGCTGTTAGCCAGGAGCTGTGTAATCTCAGTTATTATTAGCTCATTTTCTCGAAGTGGGCGAATTATTGCTTCAACCTTTGCTTTCCCCGGACTTTGCGGCTCGAACTTTGGAATTACACAATTTTCGCCATGAGGCTACCCTTCCTCGATGTTCCCCATTTGGGTAGCCCCATTCCTTGTAGGACGTATATTGTGCCCTTACGCGTCCTAGGCAGCATACGAATTAATGCAGTTGAACCATCAAACGTGCGGATTGCGATTTCCCCTCCACGCCTCAATTTGTTAATCGAAACGGGGACCTCACAATAAATGTCGTCGACAATCCTGCGGAAAAGTTGATGGGGTCTCATCATGATCCTCACGAAAATGTTTCCCCCAAAATTTTTGCCTGCCGCTAGTTTGAACTGTGCACCTTCCTCAACACCCGGAGGAATCGTAAACGAAATGTCTTCCATCTTTTCTGTTACACCTTTCCCCTTACAATGTTTGCACGGGCGCTTCCATTTCATTCCATGGCAAGATTGGCAAAGGCTTCTCCGAGTCACTGAGATAGTCTTTCTTGCTCCTGTTGCAACTTCCCTGAGTGAAACTTCCAATGCAAAGTTGACGATTCCCCTCTGCTCTTCTTCCTCTCTAAGTATTCTTGTCCCGTCCCGGAGGTCAAGACCAGGTTCCTCAGGCTCTGCAATGAATGTCGGGGTCTGGTCCCATGCTTCTTCCTCAGTGACCAACCCTCGATTCTGCAGAGCCTCACATGCCTCAGCGTAGGCCTGTGAGATTTCCTTGAACCTTTCCAGTGCTGCGGGATTCTTGTTCCTATCGGGGTGGTATCGGAGGGCAAGTCGTCTATAGACTGCTTTCACTTGTTCCCTTGTGGCGTCTTCCGGAACTCCCAAGACCTCATAATATTCTCTCATGTTTTCCGGTCCCGGTCACACTTTCCACGTACCGTTCCTTTTTGAATCGTGAGTTATCAGTAACCATAGGGCACTATTCGTATATAGATTTGTTCACTAAAGTTAAGTGGACTCTCAGCATCTTCAAGACGAACTGGCACGCATAAGCGCTCAGTTGCAATTCATCTTTGGTTTTGATTGAACCCACGAAACTGGGTATGCTCCTTCTTAGTCGACATTACATTGATGACGGACGACGTTTGGTTTACAGAGAGTGACAGAGTTGTAGAGTCAGGTGGTATGGTATGAACCAAGGATCTAGAAAACCTGACAGGTTGAGACGAAATGATACTGTGGCAGTTCTCTCTCCATCAAAGGGACTTCCCAGCAGATTTCCTCAAGTTTACGAGCTTGGAATAAGAAATCTCGAAGAGAATGTTCAAGGACTTGGGACCGCCTTGCTGTCCCGTGTTTCGCTGGAGGAAACTGCTGGGAGAGCTCTGAGAGGAAAGCCAACGCTCCGAGCGCCCACATCATCCCAAGATCCCGACCTGGATGGACCTTTTTACAATCCTTGCGCGAAATTCAACGAAAGTTTAAGGGGTTAACATTCGTGTAGTGGTTGTCAAAAATGCTTGGGTGTGAGAACGTTGACGCTGCGCCAGCCAATCGTCGTAGTACTCGGTCATGTCGACCATGGAAAAACAACCCTACTCGATAAGCTGCGGGGGACGACGGTTGCGAAGCGAGAGCCGGGCCAAATAACGCAAATGATTGGCGCCAGCCTACTCCCAAGCAAGACAATTGAACAGATCTGCGGCAAGCTTCTGCAGCAGTTTCATTTCGAGCTTAAAGTACCTGGGCTTCTCTTCATTGACACTCCTGGCCATGAGACCTTCTCGAACCTCAGGCGAAGGGGTGGTTCCGCAGCAGACATTGCCATCCTTGTAATTGACTTGACTAAAGGAGTTGAACCCCAAACAGTAGAATCACTAAACATTCTGAAAAGCCGGAAGACACCGTTCATAGTGGCAGCGAACAAAATCGATGCGATAAAGGGCTGGAAATCTGCACCTGAATCATCTTTCATGACTTCACTCAAAACTCAGTTTCCCGAAATACAAACCGAGCTTGATAATCGAATATACACGATCATGGGAACTCTCTCTAGGCTTGGCTTTCGGGCGGAAAGGTTTGATAGGATTTCTGAATTCACGCAGAACGTCGCGATTGTCCCTGTGAGCGCAAAAACCGGTGAAGGCATACCGGAACTTCTCGCCATATTAACGGGCCTAACCCAGGCATACTTGTCGGATGAACTCCTAGTCACTTCCGGGCCGGCAAGAGGCACCGTTCTCGAGGTAAGAGATGAACCTGGCCTCGGCACAACCATCAACGCAATCATCTATGATGGATCCTTGAAGGTCGATGATACGATAGTCTTAGGCGGCCGAGACCATCCGATTATCACTGAAGTCCGCGCGATTTTGGTCCCCAAGCCTTTAGATGAAATTAGGGACCCACGAGACCGGTTCACAAGTGTGAAGAGGGTTACGGCTGCATCGGGAGTAAAGGTTGCGGCTCCTAACTTAGAGACCGCGCTTGCTGGCTCTCCACTTTACGCCGTCGTGAAGGGTAAGAATGCGAAGGAGTATGTTCGGATCGTTGAGGATGAGGTTGAAAAGCTTCGAATAAAGGCGGAAAGGTCGGGCATCGTACTGAAGACCGACACATTAGGTTCACTTGAAGCTGTTACAGAAGCTCTCTCGCGACACGATGTCCCAATTCGCCTAGCCGACATTGGAGACGTTTCGAGGCGTGATGTCGTTGAGGCGGAAGCGGCAGGCCAAGAGGACAGGCTCGTGGCAGTGGTGCTGGCCTTTAATGTGAAGATATTGCCCGATGCCGAGGAAGAAGCTAAGACTGCAAGGATACCGATTTTTCAATCTGACATAATCTACCACATGATTGAGGATTATCTGAGATGGAGCGAAGAGCAACGTACGACGGGAGTAAAAGCCGAGCTGGACCTCCTTGTGCGACCTTGCAAAGCGAAAGTTTTGACTGGACTTATCTTCAGAAGGAGCAAACCGGCGATAGTGGGCGTGGAAATACTTTCTGGCAGGCTCAAGCCGAAATATCACATGATCACATCATCAGATAGGAAACTTGGCGAACTGCAGAGAATGCAAGATCAGGGGAAGGACATTCAAGAAGCCGTGGCCGGCATGCAGGTTGCCGTGTCAATAGAAGACGGTGTGGTGGGACGCAATATTTCCGAAGGCGATACACTCTACACTGATGTTCCTGAGAGACACTTGAAGACGTTCATGACCAAGTTCCCCTCTGAACTTACGGAAAGCGACCAAGAAACGATTAAGGAACTAATCCAGATTAAAAGAAGACAGAACCCAATTTGGGGCTTCTAACCTACTTTAAAAGAAATTGACGTTCCGTCGGTTTCGAATACTTTGCGAATTCATTTGTTTGGAAGAAAATGGACATTTCATGTTTGGCGTTGTCTAACGAGTCCGCGGCATGAATGGCATTTGGGGTGATTGAGAGAGCGAAGTCCCCTCTAACTGTGCCAGGCGCTGCGTTTAGTGGGTTCGTAGCACCCACCAAACCCCGAACCACACTGACCGCATTCGGCCCTTCCCAAACCATGACGAACACCGGACCTGATGTCACATGCGAGACAAGTTCTTGGAAGAACGGCTTTCCCTTATGTACCTCGTACAGTTTTCCCGCCTGTTCCGAAGACATCTGAATGAGTTTGGCCGCGATTAACACTAACCCCTTCTTCTCGAAACGAGAAACGATTTCACCGATGAAGCCTCGCATCACGCTCTCGGGTTTGAGAAATGAGAAGGTTTGCTCAGCCTGCAAGAATCCTTCCCTCACTTGCCTCTTTCCTTCTTTCCGTGGTAAACTGTCCACTTTAGTTTTCTAGGATCCCTTCCGTAAACCATGAGGCTCTTTCGGCACTTCGATGAGCAGAAGTACAGAATTGACCCGTCATTCTTGACGTACATTATTCCGGTAGCTTGCGGAAAGTCCTTTCCGCAGAACGAGCACGTGAATGTTCTCGGCAAGTTGCAGGCGCGACTCCCTACCTGATTTTCTTGGCTTCTCTTTCAGTTTCCCGCAGCATCAATACGTCGCCAGTTCTAATTGGCCCCTTGATATTCCGGGTAATAACTCGGCCTTTATCGCGCCCCTCCAAAATTCGGACGCGGACCTGAATTACTTCTCCAGTTACGCCGGTTCTTCCGATAATTTGGGTCACTTCGGCGGGGGTTATTGCTTCTTCCGTACGTTCCTTCGCGCTGCTCATGCCTGTCCTTTGGCTCCGCCCTTTCTAAATTCCTGCGTTGCGTCGGCCACTTCCTTCAGAGCCTTAGAACCTTCACCGCCATCAAGAACGGAAACCGCGGCACAACCAACATCAATTCCTGCAGCCCGACCTAGGTCAAGTTTACTCGGAACAAAAAGGAACGGTATCTTCCTCTCTTCACACAATATCGGTAAGTGCGCAACGACCTGTGGAGGGTCAACGTCCTCCGCTATCAGGACGAGCTTTGCAACAGCACGTTCAATGGCTTTGGTACTCTCATTCGTTCCTTTCCTAATCTTTCCCGAATCCTTAGCCACTTGCACAACTTGAAGTGCTTTATCGGCCAATTCCTTTGGGACTTCGAACTTAACGTAGAACGATTTTGGCATTCGCTTCACCGCACATTTGCCAACTGACTAGCACTTGTGAGCCTTTTATGAACGTTTCTGCGGAAAATG
>Ga0116124_1002126_pt1 | contig 12886 bp, 10 predicted proteins | sample June2015DPH_13_1_2_FD_89728 | JGI IMG/M metagenome (GOLD analysis project Ga0116124, IMG submission 89728) | Peatland microbial communities from SPRUCE experiment site at the Marcell Experimental Forest, Minnesota, USA - June2015DPH_13_150 | ecosystem: Environmental > Terrestrial > Soil >... | reverse complement strand
CTACCTTTACCGCGGTTACGGCCGGCACAGCGACGACGGTCCACGCGACGATCGGCGGCACGGCCGTGACCTCAACTCTGCCCACGATCACAGTCACCCCGGGCGCGGTTTCGACGAGCCAGTCCACGGTTTCGGTGTCGGCTGCGAGTGTGGCTGTGAACGGAACGGCGGCCCTGACCCTTCAGGCCAAGGACGCCAACGGCAACAACCTGACCACAGGCGGCCTCACCGTCGTCTTCACGGCGAGCGGAGGCACGAGCACGGGGACGATCGGTGCGACGACGGACAACGCCAACGGCACCTATACGGCCACCTTCACAGGCGTTACGGCCGGTACGGCGACGACAATCGGAGCGACGATTAACGGCACCGCGGTGACGAGTACACTGCCCACCGTCACAGTCATCAGTGGGAGCTCCCTCTGGCCGAACCAGCCGGCGGGCTTTACGGCCCTGGAGGAGCGCGCTTTCAACTCGCTGGGGTTGCTCGGCGCTTCTGGCACACCTGACGGCAGTCCCGATTCCTGGTCGTACATCACATACGGGGCCTATCAGTCCATTGTTACGGATGCGAGCGCACCGAAGTCCCCTCCCAACGTGTGGCAGTCGTTGTACCCTGGCCCCGCAGATGGCGTGGTGGTCGCTGGCACTGGTGGCAATGGCGTGTTTACACGCACATCTGGGACATGGACTGCGGGCGCGGAAGTGGGCAAGAGCCACATCCTTTACACCGACACGCCAGGCATTGGCGGATTGGTTGGCCTCTTCGTTGTCACCAGCAATGACGCAACCCACATCTACTTTAGCGGCAATGCCACGGGCGCCACAAACTCCGACGGGTGGCCGGGGGGTGCCGAACCCACGAAGACATGGGTCTACTATGGCGCGCCGACGACTTACACGCAGCTCTACGTGTCCTTCTGGGTCAAGCTCTCATCCAACTGGTATCGCGGGTCGAGCGGGGGCGGAAACAAGATCTTCTTCTTTAATAACAACGGCACGACGCATTCGGGCACTGTGATAGCGGAGGCGTTTGGCGGTGGCCCTGATACCGCGGGAACCGGCGCCCTGTTCGTCGATGTCGCAACCCAGTCGTCCCCAGATCCGAACAATTGGTCTGCCCACAACGTCAGTTCGGTCCGGATTGTCCGCAACACCTGGCAGCGGTGGGAAGTCCTGCTAATCGATCCTGGTGCAGGAATCAACAACTGCACCATCAAGGTCTGGATTGATGGCGTGGCGGCACTCAACGTCACGAACGCCTTCTTCGGTGATGCCAGCTACGATCACCACTTTTCGGGGATTGAGTTCACGCCTGTCTGGGGTGGAAGCGGCAACGCCAAAGTACCGGCCGACCAGTACTTGTGGGCGGACCATATCTATGTGAGCGGGCATCCTTGAGATGCTCCGGCTCTAGCGGTTGACTTGGGGTGCCGTCAGCCCGGGATTAAGGGCGATGAGCGGGGAGTGTGGCGAATCTCTATGGCTGCGGAGTAGGTCCGTCCGCCTATGAGGCCGGCGAAGATCGCGGCGGTGAGCCCTCGGATTCGTCTGCTATGGCAGAGCCGCGCAGCATGTTCGCAGCGTGGTGCCTGTCCACGAGCGCGGCCAGGGTGACGACGCCCCGGGCGTCGAAGTACAAGTGATAGAGGAGTAGAGCGGCTGGCAGGTTCTCGAGTTTCCCGCCTTGCATGAGGCGATACAATACTGCTAGCAGGGGCATGAGCGTTTGGCCGCCTACCGCCAATAGCACCCTCGCCGGAGCCGAAAGCCAGCTGCCGAACAGCGCCGCGGCGAGCGTCGCTGCGCCGCAGATCAGATGAGTGAGGGCCATCGCGGTGGGTTTGTCGAGCTTTGCCGCGCCGCGCCGCCTGCTCCCGATACTGTGCCACGCTTCCCTTCTGACAAAGGCCCGCAGCGACCTTGGGTTCCCGTGGTGAACGGCTGCTATGTGCGGGTCTTCCTTGAACCGGAAGCCATGGTTCACAAGGCGCGCACAGAAGTCAACGTCTTCGTCGGTGATAAGGGCTTCCTGGAATCCGCCTACGCGGCAGAATGCCTCACGCGTCACCACTAGATTCGCACCATTGATGTACTTCGGGCGCGGATTGGGGCCCTGTTGGTGGAGGCGGTGCCACACCCTCTCAATCCAGTGCGGCGAGGGTGGCAAGGCACACAATGAACCCGAGGCTACCCAGTCTCCGGAAGATAGAGACCTCTCCACTTCTCGGAAGTACTCCCTCCCTACCTCGCAGTCGGAGTCAATAAACGCGAAGTACCTGCCCCGGGCCAATTCTGCTCCCCGGTTGCGGACGGCCGCTACGGTCACACCCGGGGCCTGCAGTGCGCGGACCCACTCGCACTGCCTGAGTTGGACCTCGCCCCATGTTCCGTCCGTCGACCCATTGTCCACGACGATGACCTCGACGGCGCCGTGGTGTTCCGCTGCCGCCAAGACGGAAGCTAGACACGAGTCGAGGAACCGCTTCGCGTTGAATGTCGGTATTATGGCGGATACGACGTAAGCGCGAGTGTCATCTCGCAGCGGCCCGATCCCACCGGTGGGCTCCAATCCCGGCGACGGACTCACTGAACGACGTGACCTGCCTTGGATCGGCCGCTACGGCTAGCGAGCGGCGGCTCACGCACCTTCGCCAGACCTACGGCAAGGCCTGCCAAAGTGTACAGAATGGCGCTGTATGTTTGCGACAGGAAGAACCCCGCCACAGCGAAGCCGACAAGAGACGCCGCGCCGGCAAACGCGAGCCCCCCGACTTCCCGCGTGGGTTGCTCCTGCCTACGGTGAGCCCGGCCACTAGCGCGGAGGAACGTGCGGAGAACCTGATAAAGCAGGACAGTGAATACCACTAACCCTGGAACACCGAGTTCGGCGCCCGCTAAGACAAACGAGTTGTGCGCGGTGGACCACTTCCAGCCTCTCCCCTGAGCGGCGAACTCCTCGCTGATGGCGGCGAGCTTCCCTTCGGCGCTCTCGAAGCATGCCGCCCCGACACCGGTCAGTGGCCTGGAGAGCATGTAGCCAATGCCCCGCTTCCAGATCTCCACCCGGCCCGTCGGACTGCTCATGTTGTAGTCTTGGCTGGGGTCGCGAATTGTCCGCATCTGTTGCCAGTACCAACCCGTTCCCAGGACCGCCCCGAGACCGACCACGGTCCCAACAAGGGCGATGCGTGCGCGGCGACTCACGGCGCGATTCAGTAAGCCGAAAAACACGAGGACGACGAAGGCAGCGAGGAAGCCGCCTCGCGAACCGGTCTTCACCAAGACCAAGGTGCTCGCGACGAGTGTGTAGATCCCGAGGAGTCGCGCGGGGAGCCGCCGGGCGCTCGCGACGCCGAAGAGGGCAAACGGCAGCGTGCTTACGACGAAGAGCGCGATGTCGTTGGGATCATACGAGTAGCCGCGGGTCATGCGCTCGGCGCCGACGCCTCCCGTCCTGACAATCAACACCGTGCAGTAGATGGTAGCTGAAAGCAGGAAGACGAAGGACAACCGTCGCACATCCGCATATGACCGCACGGAGCCTGCGACAACGAGGAACAGCACAACGGTCTTTGCGAAGTCGTCATAGAGGAAGGTCAGGCTGAGTCGGGGGTAGATTCCGAACGGGACGGACAGTGCCACCAAGGCCAAGAGCGTAAGCGCACACCACGTGATGGGGTGTCCCAACCGCCCGACCGATCGGCGCCTGTCACTGCTGAGCAGAAAGAGAACGATGCAGAGTATCCCCGCGATCAGCGTCGGTCGCAGCGGCTCGAGTGCCGGAAACAGCTGCTGAATGCGCCCCACCGAGGTCAGGATGTAGAGAGAGACCGCGCCGAGGAGAGGATCCCACGGAAGGACGGAGTCTCCCTTGGGGCGTTGGCCGCTCGCGCTAGAGCTCGTCAGAGCCGCGCGATAGCCGGCCCCTACCGCCGGGCGATCTGTGGCGCCCGACAGTTGGGTGCCTCGGCGATAGGTTGGCACGCTGCTCCTCAGAGTTTACCCAGATGCGAATGGCCGATAGCTTGTGTCATGCTAGCATACTACCACGGGGTTTCTTCAGCAAGCGGATCGCGTCAGCCGATCGACGAGACTGAACAGATCGGTTTCGAGCGAAGGCGCTGAGGCGGGTCATGCGGAGACTTGCGAAGACGATTCTGGAGCGCGCCATGCTCCGCGTTGCCCGGGCGAGTCTGCTTGCCGGAAACCACGGCGCGTATCGAGTGATCCTAGCCTACCACAACGTCATTCCGGATGGACGGCCGTCGGTAGGCGAGTCATCGCTTCATATCTCACGATCGCGTTTCTGCTCACACTTGGACGTTATCCAGGAGCTATGCGTCGTGTCCGACCTTGGCGGCCTCATCGCGGGACGGCAGAGCGATTCGCGCCGGCCGGTGGTGGCAATCACATTCGATGACGCGTATCGGGGCGCCGTGACCATCGCTGCCGGGGAACTCGCTGCCCGTGGACTGCCGGCCACATTCTTCGTGTGCCCGAGTCTCGTGGGGACGCGGGCGTTCTGGTGGGATCGAGTGGCCTCGTCGGGCGATAATGAGGTGCCATCAGGTTGGCGGGTGAATGCCCTGAACGGCTTGGGAGGTGACGCCGCGTCGATCGTGGAGTGGGCGGGAAGCCGGGCGGCTGCAGCGGAGGAAATTCCCGAAATCGCGGTCCCCTGCGGCGACACTGATCTGTCCGATCTAGCGCGCCAGCGGGGCATGACGGTGGCGTCCCACTCATGGTCCCATCGCAACCTCGCTATTCTGCCCGCAGGTGAGCTTCGTCAGGACCTGGTTGCCAGTCATCAGTGGTTGTTAACCAGGTTCGGCGCGGCCTATCTGCCCGTTCTCGCCTACCCTTATGGGTGCTGGTCTGAGGGTGTCGGCCAAGCAGCACGCGCGGCGGGCTACATCGCGGCCCTCCGCGTAGAGGGCGGGCGTTTCCGTGAGCCGGCGGCAAACAGGTTCGCGGTGCCGCGAATCAGTGTTCCCGCGGGACTCTCAAGGGAAGGCCTTGCCCTCAGGCTCCTAGGCGTGCTTTCCGCGTGATGAGGCGAATTGTCATCACCGACGCAGAGCAGCGCGCTGCTCTCGCGGTCGTGCGCTCGCTGGGCAACGCGGGCTGGGAGATTGCCGCGATAGGATCCAAGGCGCGGCCGATCGCGGCCGCCTCTCGCCACGTTTGTCGGTTTGTACGGACCTCGGATCCAGTATCTGCGCGCACGGAGTTCGTCGCGCAGGTAGTCGAGTTCTGCGGCGCATTCCGCCCAAGTGTCGTGATCCCTGTCGCGGATGCATCGCTTCTCGCGCTGCTTCCTGCAAGGCAGCTTCTTGACCCCGCGGTGATACCATTCCCGCCGGAAGACGTTGTTCTCGCTGCTGGCGACAAGGCCCACGTACTTGAGGTGGCGCGTGGCCTGGGCATAGCGACTCCACAACAGTTGGTACTTCAGGGCCCGGAAGCGCTTGCCGATGCCGCGCCTCGGTTTCCTGTAGCGGTCAAGCCGACACGGTCGTTTCCGGCCAAGTCCGGCCCGCCCTCTGCTCGAAGGACGGCGTACGCGAATGACGCAGCGGAGCTTCGTCGGCTGGTAGAGAGTTACTCCTCCAACGCGTTCCCGCTCCTCGTGCAGGAGCGCGTCGAGGGGCCTGGGCTCGGCATCTTTCTCCTTCGCTGGCGGGGAGTGACTCGTGCAGTCTTCGCTCACAGGAGAATACGCGAGAAGCCCCCGTCGGGTGGGGTGAGTACGTGCTGCGAGAGCGTCCCCGCTGAGTCTTCGCTGGTCAGTCAGTCCACCGCCTTGCTCGATGCACTGCGGTGGGACGGCGTCGCGATGGTGGAGTACAAACTCGACCGCCGGTGCAATGTTCCGGTGCTCATGGAGGTGAACGGCAGGTTCTGGGGGTCTCTCCAACTGGCAATCGATGCGGGGATTGACTTCCCATCTCTTCTGGTTGATGCGGCACTTGACCGGCCCGCCGAGATCTTGCCGCCCTATCGGGTCGGCGTGCGAAGCCGCTGGTGGTGGGGCGACGTGGACCATGTGCTCGCCCGGCTGCGGCGCCGCCGGGGAGAACTAGTGCTTCCCCAGGATGCCCCCAGCGTTGGTCGCGTGCTCATCGACGTGTTCCTACCGCGCCGCGGGCAGCGGAACGATGTCCTCCGGCGCGACGACCCTCGCCCGTTCTTCGCTGAGACTCTGAACTGGATTCGCCGAGCGTGACGGGCCTGACGCGCGTGGTCCACATCATCCAGAACCTCAACTACGGGGGCATGGAGCGTCTCCTGGCGGATATTGTCGGCCGGCTTGATCGCAGCCGCTTCGAACCCAGAGTCCTGTGTCTTCAATACGCGGGCCGCTTCGCGAGCGAAATCGAGGGGGTCGCGCCCGTTGGTGTGGCGCCGCGCTACTCCCGTTTGTCGATGCTTCGCCCGACTGGCTTGGCTGCCGTCATCCGCTCGTACGCACCGCACGTCGTACACACGCACAGCGGCGTCTGGTACAAGGCTTCGCTTGCGGCACGTATGGCGGGTGTGCCGCGGGTCGTCCACACCGAACACGGCCGGGCGCGTCCGGATACCTTGCCGCATCGGCTCTTGGATGGGACTGCCGCGCGTCGCACCCACGTCGTGGTGGCGGTGTCAGAAGCGCTGGCCGGGGAGCTGCGGGATCGCCTTCTGGTTCCCGCAGAGCGTGTCGTCGTCATACACAACGGGGTGGACACACAACGCTTCCGGCCCCGCGCGGACGCGGGCCGCATCCGAGCAGAGATCGGGTTGACGGCGGGCAGCACCGTGATCGGTAGCATCGGACGCCTCGAGCCGGTCAAGGGCTACGACGTCGTTCTGCGGGCCTTTGGAGCACTCCCGCTAGCCTGGCGGCAGGGGCGGGACGCCGCGCTCGTCATTGCCGGCGATGGATCGGAGCGGGGTCGCCTCCAGGCCCTTGCGCAGGAACTTCGCATTGACGACCGAGTGTTCCTTCTCGGTTGGCGGGATGACGCCGAAGACCTGCTCGCGACTTTCGCGCTGTTCACCATGGGCTCCCGCAGCGAGGGCACATCCGTCAGCCTCCTCGAGGCGATGAGCAGTGGTGTCTGTCCGGTCGTCACGTCCGTGGGCGGGAACGCGCACGTGCTCGGGCCGCCCCTTGGTCACCGCCTTGTGCCGCCCGAGGACCACGCTGCCCTCGCGCGGGCCTGGCAGATGGCGGTGCAGGACGATGCCAGCCGGTCTCGGGATGGCCAGCTGTCCCGACGCCGCGTGATAGACGCATTCAGCATAGATGCGATGGTTAGGGCGTACGAGCGTGTCTACGCGGGAGCGTGACGGGCAGGGTCGCCTAGCGGCTGGCGGCGGCAGGCGAGGCTGCCTCCTAGCCCGGGAGCGCCCGGCCGAGCGCCGGCAGGATTGCGGCAGCGGCGGTTCGAGCGGTCTGCAGCGCCTCCGATTCAGAGGTGCGCACCGGCACCACGATCCGCACTAGCGCCTCATCGCTGCGTCGCCTTACGGCAGCGTCCTTGAGCAGGTTCCACTTGACCCGGTACTCGTTCCACACCACACGGCCCCGCCCTTGGTACCAGTAGAAGACCAGCGCCCGCTACTGCCCGTTCTGAAGCAGATACCGATTCACGGTGACGGCGCCGGTCGGGGTCATCACCGTTTCAGGGCTGGACGCTAGTGGCTCCCACCCCGCGCCCGGCAGGCAGTTCTTGGGTGAGTGGATGGTCTGACCCTGGGTCTGCTCGTCGTAGTAGCCGACGTAGAGGGAGAACGCCAGCGTACGTGCGCTGTCCGCACTCTCGTAGTTGCGGGCTAGATACGACGTCACGGCGGCGACCCGCGCCTCGGCTTCGGAGAGCGTGACGTCCCGGCTGCGCAGCCCGTTGATCTCCTTCGGGACGGCCTGGGCGAGCGGCACGCGCAGCGACAGGGCCCGCTGTGCCTTCACCCCCACCGTGGCAAGTGCCGCGCCCACCGCCAGCACAGCCGCCGGCGCCCACCCGAGCCGCGGGATCACGCCAGCGCCCCCCGCAGCCGCCGCTCCAATGCCGCCAGGGCGAACGCAAAGGCCCCCAGGATAGCGAGCGCCAGCACGAAGATCACCCACCCCTCGCTGAGATGCATGAAGCCCTCAGCGAGCCGCGGATCTACGTAGTAGGTCAGGAACCCCGTCAGGAAGACCCGTAGGGCATTCAGGGCCATCGCGACCGGGATCGCCAAGAGCATGAGAAGCACGCGGCCCCAAGGGCTCCTCAGCCAGAGGCCGCCCACCAGCACGCCCAAGGCAATCAACGCGGTCAGGGATCTGAGCCCGCTGCACGCCTCCGTGACGAACAGGGACCGCCCCGGTAGCTGGATCACGTTCCCCTCAAGGCGCACCGGCACGTGGCGAAGCTCGAGCAGCGCCGCTCCCCACTGGGATGCCTTGAGCTGTAGCGGCAGCGCGAGGCTGCCTAGCACTACGACAGGCAGGGGCACCGACAGGAGGATCAGAAGCCCCGGGAGCCACCAGCGGCCGACCTGTCGCACGCCGTAGGCGTACACGATCAGCCCGATCGCCGCGCCGAGCAAGGACATCCGCATGGTGAACAGCTCGGCGGCCAAGCCTGACAGATACCTGAGTAGGATGGCGCCCAGCAGCAGCGAAAGCCCCAGCAGATGCTGGGGCTTGGGATCCAACACAAGACCACGCTTCCAGGCTAGGTATAGCGCGACGGGGAAGAGCAGCAGGCCGTGGCCCGCGTTGGGGTCGGTCCACCAGTCGCGGCCCAGCGTGATGATTGGCTGAGCGAAGCACACAAGAAACGCCAGCCCCGCAACCATCACTGGGGCTGGCGCCTTATGTGACCCTACGCGGACGCCGGCATTCGTCACTGCCATGCGCGCTACGTTACCACGCTCCGCGCCGCAATGCCACCGTGGGGACGGTCTTCAACATGATCTTGAGGTCCTCCGCCAAGGAATGCCGCTCCACGTACTCCAAGTCGAACGTGACCTTCCGGCGGACGTCCTCGAGGCACGTGTCGTAGTGCTGGTTGACCTGTGCCCAGCCGGTGATGCCCGGCCGGACCCGCTGCCGTTCCGGGTAAGTCGGGATCTGCTCGCGCAGCGAGGCGAAGATGGTCGGCTGCTCGGGCCGCGGCCCCACGACATTCATGTCGCCCCGCAGCACGTTGTAGAGCTGCGGCAGCTCGTCAAGCCGGTACTTACGCAGCAACCGGCCGAGGGCGGTCACGCGAGCGTCGTCCGGGGAGGCCCAGCGTTCGTCCGCTTGCTCCTGGCCGTCGCGTCCCATCGCCATGGTGCGGAACTTGTAGATCGTGAACGGCCGGCCGCCGTAGTCCACCTGCCGGCGGTGGTTGCCGCCGAACCTCCGACGCCGGTCAATGCCGATCCGCGTCTGCTTATAGATGACGGGACCCGGCGATGTCAGCCGGACGGCCAGGGCGATCACCGCCATCAGCGGCGCGGACGCCACCAGGCCCATGGCCGCCACTGCCACGTTCAAGGCGCGCCGCGCCTTCTCGCGGCGCGCATGATCGATGTGATCCAGCCACCCCGTACTGCTGAGGGCTGGTGAGAACGTGGCAGCGGCGATGTCCGATGGGGGCATGTCGGGGAGTTAGTAAAGCAAGACCCATGCGAGGCCACGGCACGGTGTGCCGCCGGCGGAATCGGTTGTGGCGCAGTCGGTTAGCGGATCACCACAATATCGATCGTCCAGGCCGCGGTGTAGCGAGGCCGAGGCTTGTGTGGAGTGCGCGCCACACTACGCACAAAAGGTCCAGCGCGTACCTTGACATGACAAGTACTTTGCGTTACAAAGTTAGTTCGAACTTCGGGCTGCGCTGCGACGATCTCGTACGCGGCCATCGAGAGACGGTGTACTGATTGAGCGGAGACGCTAGATTACCGAGCTTGATGAGCGACAGTTCTCCAGATCAGCCTGATTCTCCGCGTGCCCTGCCTGCGGCCTCGAACACAACGCAGCCAGGCTCTTGGGGTGACGGACCGCCAGATGAGGGGCAGCCGGTCAACTTGCGGCGTTACCTCGCCGCGCTGGCGCGGCACAAATGGCTGGCCGGATCGCTGGCGATCGTCGGCATGGCGCTGGGTTTCGCGCTGTCACGGCTCGTGCCCTCCGAGTACGTGGCTCAGGCTACGTTGTGGCTCCAGGAGGGCGACGCTGGGGGCGGCGGCCGCCAGACAGGCCCGATCCAGCCCGCCGGCCTGCTTCAGATGTCCTCGTGGGTGGACCTCCTGCGATCGTTCGTCGTGCTCGACGAAGTCGTCCGCCGCCAGCGGCTTTACCTTGAGCTGGGCAACGATGCGGACAGCGCCGTTTTCGCGGGATTCCAGGTCAAACCTGCCATGGCGCCAGGCGAGTACCGCTTGGAGGTATCGCGCGACGGGCGCACCTTTGTGCTGACCAGGAGAGAACAGCAGGTTCAGCGTGGTGCCGTGGGGGACTCGGTCGGTGCGAGCGTCGGGTTCGAATGGCGACCCAGTGCAGCGGAGCTGCGCGCCGGGCGCTCGGTCCGCTTCCGCGTCAGGACGCCGCGCGACGCGGCGCTGAACCTCCGGGACGACCTCAAGGCCAACTTGCCGCAGCAGGCCAGCTTCCTGCGGCTCGAGTTGACGGGCACAGATGCCTCGGCCGCCGCGGCGACGGTCAACGCCGTTGCTGACCGATTCGTCGAGGTGGCAGCCGAATTGAAGAAACAGAAGCTCACCGAGTTGAGCGCGATCCTGCAACAGCAGCTCAACTCCTCGTACCTGGACCTGGGGCGCGCGGAACGCGCCCTCGAGGGCTTCCGGGTGCACACGATTACCCTGCCGTCCGAGCAGGCGTCGCCGGTGACGCCGGGCCTCGAGCAGACGCGTGATCCGGTGTTCAGGGCGTTCTTCCAAATGCGCGTCGAACGCGACCAGCTGGATCGGGATCGTCAGGCGATCGAGCGTGCGTTAGCGCCTCCTGACTCTGCCGATTTGTCCATGGAGTTGGAGGCGATTCCGGCGGTGCGCGAATCGGCTGAGCTTGTGCAGGCGCTCAGCACCCTCGCCAGCAAGGAAGCGGAAGCCCGCGCCATGCGTCTTCAGTTCTCGACTCCTTACCCGCCGTTGCAGCGCCTCGAGGCGGAGGTCGAGGAGCTCCGGCGGCAGACGGTGCCGGGGCTGGCGCGAAAGCTCGCCGCCGAGCTGGCTTCGCGCGTGCAGGACACCGACTCGCGCATCGGGTCGGCATCACACGAATTGCAGGAGATTCCGGCCCGCGTGATCGAAGAGGCGCGCTTGAGGCGCGACGTGGCCATTGCGGAGAACCTCTATACCACCCTCCAGCAGCGCTACGAGGAGGCGCGGTTGGCGGAGGTGAGCAGCATCCCCGACGTGCGGACCCTCGACCGCGCGGTGAGGCCCGAGCAGCCGCTCAAGAACAAGGCAATGATGGTTCTCCTGGGCGGATTGTTCGGGGGACTGGGCGCCGCTGGGGGACTTGTCTTCCTGCTCGACCGGTTTGATCGGCGGGTGCGCTACCCCGATCAGGTCAGCGTAGAGATGGGCCTGCCGATCCTCGGCGTGGTGCCGCGTCTCAAGAACGGCGGCCGGTTGACTGGCGGTAGCGCCGAGGCGCAGGTAATCGAGGCGCTGCGTACCATCCGCCTCAACATCGAGCACGCCTACGGTGCGGCCGGCCCGCTCGTGGTGATGATTACGAGCCCCGGAAGTGGCGACGGCAAGTCGTTCCTCGCTTCGAACCTGGCGGTCTCCTTCGCGGATGCCGGCCATCGCACGCTGGTCGTGGACGGCGACATCCGGCGCGGCAATCTCCACAGGGTGTTCCAGCTGCAGCGGAAGCCTGGCCTGCTGGACTTCTTAGGCGGGGGTGCGTCCCGGGACGCGATCGTGCAGAGTACCTCGATCAAGGGGGTCGAGTTCATCGGCGGCGGGTCGCGCAAGAGTGCGGGACCGGAGCTGCTCGCGTCGGCCGTGATGTCCCAGCTCTTGATCGGCCTGCGCAACGCGTACGGAGTGATCATCATTGACTGCGCGCCGCTCGGGGCCGGAGTGGACCCGTTGATCGTCGGGTCACTGACGGGCAATATGGTGCTGGTGCTGCGCACCGGAGTCACAGACAGAGATTTTGCCATGGCCAAGCTCGATGACGTGAGCCGTCTGCCCATCCGCGTGCTTGGGGCGGTGGTCAACGACGTGAGGCCGGGGCAGGGGTACGGCTCCTACGAGCACTACGGATATCTGGCGGGGTATGAGACGGCGGAGGAGGACGACACCGGAAAGGCAGTGGTGAAACGCCTGCCGGGGAAGGTGTGACCGCGTGCTCAGCGACCTAATCGATTGGCGGTTGCCGGGAATCGGTGTGGGCGTGGCGCTATGCGCTGTGCTCCTGACGCGTGGGGCCGGGGCGCAGCAGAACGGTCCGTGGGACTTCCGCGCCCCTCGTATCACTCGCCCGCAGCTCGAGGAGGTGCTGACGCGCTTCGAGGCAGCGGCCCGGTCAACGGCCTACAGCGAGCGCCTGCGTGCGGAAGCCCGAAGTGAAGCGGACTCGATCCGCGCCCGTCTCAAGGACGGGGACATGCGCGCGGGCGACCGGCTGAGGCTCACCGTGTCGGACCAGCTCCAGCTGACGGATACGTTCACCGTCTCGGCGGGGCCCGCACTGGTGTTACCGGTGGTCGGCTCGGTGGCATTGGGGGGAGTGCTGCGCTCCGAGCTGGAGGGAGCGGTCACGAGCAGCGTGGAGCGCGTGTACCGGGGCGCGGTGGTTAGGGTGGCGCTGCTGACGCGAGTGGCCGTCATCGGCGGCGTGGCGCGGCCCGGCTACTACGCCCTGCCGAATGACGCGCTCGTGCCTGACG
>Ga0116124_1002087_pt1 | contig 13086 bp, 9 predicted proteins | sample June2015DPH_13_1_2_FD_89728 | JGI IMG/M metagenome (GOLD analysis project Ga0116124, IMG submission 89728) | Peatland microbial communities from SPRUCE experiment site at the Marcell Experimental Forest, Minnesota, USA - June2015DPH_13_150 | ecosystem: Environmental > Terrestrial > Soil >... | reverse complement strand
TACTCTTCTGTGCTATAGTCGGCTCGTGTCAAGGGTGTAGGCTCCTCTCTAAAAGAGATTTTGTTGCTCACACAACAAAACCTACACCCTCTCCGTTTTTACACAATCAAATTTACGTCACCCAGGCACGGGGTCGAGCGTAGGCGCCTACGGTAAGGTTGCTTCTGGCGGCCGATGGGTCAGCACGGGAGGGGGCGGTTCGCGTCCCGGCACTCGTGCACCCACGGCGCGGGAATAGACCTCGTCGTAGTCGCGCACATCTCTTCGCACGGAGAGGAACTCGGCTTCGTCGTGTGGCACGAATTCCGGAGGTGGCAGGGGGGGGAGAAGTTTCTCCACATTCTTCCGTCGATCGCTCACGCGCGGGTGCGTGGCCAGGGCGCCGCCGGACTCCACTCCCTGGGCGGACTGCTCCTCCTCCAGCCGCGCGAACATGCTCACGGCGGCCCGGGGATCATAGCCCGCGCGCACCAGGTACTGGACCGCCACGCGGTCGGCCCGGCGTTCCGCGGAGCGGCTGAAGCGGGCCCGCGCCACGGGCGCCACCCAGCCGCTTGCCGAAGTGAGGGCAATCCCTATGGGTCCCGCCAGAGCCACGGCCGGGACCATGGCCAGTAACTCGAAAAGGTTGGTCTTCCAGGGAGAGGTCCGCCAATCGCAGGCGTTGACATGCGCAATCTCGTGGGACAGAACCGAAGCCAGTTCGGCTTCATTTTCTGCCGTGCTGATCACACCGGAATTGACCACCACGAACCCCCCGGGGAACGCCTGGGCGTTGACGTCCGGGTTGTAGAGAACGTAGAAGGTGAAATTCTGCTGGCTGCCGCTGCTGCGGGCCAAATTCTGTCCCAAGCGGTTAACGTATTCATTCAGGCGCGCCCCGCCCCAGGGCATACCCGCTGCCAGAGCTTGTTGCAGCATGAGGTGCCCGACTTGGAGGGCTCCCGCCATGTGCTCGGGACCACCACAAACGCCGTTCGGCAGGGACGCATCTCGCGGCCACGCGTGAGTCGCAGACGCGAGACACACCAGCGCACACGCGAGCTGCATCACCCGCCAGCTTCTTGGGTGCAGCACCTTCACGGGCATGCCCTCCGAGGGATTCATCGGCACGAACGCAGCGAACTTCAGCGCGCGGCGCGACGCCCGTTTTCACGTTTCTGGACCGGTGCTGTGGAATCACGAAATCACCGCTCGAGCCCTTCCCTCGAAGCTGCTAAACCGGGCCGACGGTGGTAAACTGCACGCGAACCGACGGCGCCCGTAACGATGCAGCGCTTCCCCCGGTTTCGGGGGCGCCTGCGCCGCGTTTGTCTGGGACCCGGTGGAGCCCCCAGGGGCAGCCCGATGATTCGAGCCTTTGCTCCTGGGATCCAATAACTCAACTTCAGGTGAGGACCGCATGCGCACTCCTGCCTTCATCGCCGCAATCACGAAACACCTTTGGCTCACAGCAAGTCTTTTTCTGCTGGTTTCTGCCGGCAGCGCCAACTCCCTGGCCGCGGAGAATTTGATCTGGCGGCTGGGCCAGCGTGATCTTTCCGATCACGAGTTCACGACCTGGCCCAACCCCGAGAAGCATGAGCCGGTGGTCGTCGAGGTGGGCCAAGGTAATGAAGAGAAGCTCTGGCCCAAGTTCCATCCGGGTTCGGCCAACCAGGAGATGGGAGCTCATGCTTATTCTTACACCCTCGTTTTCGGTCTCCCCAGCTCTCCCCGCGGCTTGTACTACCTGGAAGTAGACGGGCTGTTCCGTCACCCGCGCGTCCCCATCCTGCGAGTCGAAATCAATGGGCACCAGGGCGATTTCTACTTCTCGCCGCAAGTGAGCTGGGCCCTCGGCGATGAGAGCGACGCATTCAATCCCATCCACGCGGAACAGGCGAAGCGCATCGCCATTCCCGCGCGCTTCCTGCGCGCCGGCGAGAACCGTTTGACCTTGACCTGCCTGGATGAGCCCGCCACGGTCACGCGGCATATCACCGCGGGAGGCGCAGGCGATTCCGGGTTCTACTACGACGCCCTGAAATTCACACAGGACGCGGAGGGTGCATCCGTCAGCCAACCCGAGGCCCGGCTTGAACCCACCATCTTTTTCCGGAAGGCCGCGGCGGGACTGGAAGAGGAAACCTGGCTGACCGTCGAATACCCGCCGGGCTGGCAGGCCGCCAAGGTCCGCATCGGGCGCGGTGGATTCTCGACGGAGACTGAGATCACGAAGCGCGGGGAGTTTGGCGAGGCGCGCGTGCCCGTCTATATTCCCGACTCGGTCGCGGCGGGCGAGGCACGGATCGAATTCACGAATTCCTGGACGAAGGAAGCCCGAGGGCTCGCGCGCCAATCGTTCACCACAGATTTCAAACCGCAGAGAAAATGGAAGGTATTCTACGCACCGGAAGAGCACCTGGACGTGGGTTTCACGGATTACCAGGCCAAGGTGGCGGAAGTGCAAGCGCGCGTCCTCGATCAACTACCGGAGGTCTTGGCGGCCCATCCCGACTATCGCTTCAACATCGACGGCAGTTGGGTTGTGCAGCAGTGGCTCGGGACGCGCACCGCGGAGGAGGCCACGCGCTTTGCGGCGGCGGCGCGCGCGGGGAAGATCGGTGTGAATGGGTTTTACGCCAACTTGATGACGGAATTGCCGGCGTCCGAGGAGCTCTTCCGCGCCCTGTACTTCAGCAAGCACCTGGAAGACCGCTACGGAGTTCCCCTGGAAGCCGCCTGGGCGACCGACGTGCCCTCCTACGGGTGGGCGGTACCGTCGGCGCTGGCCGCCGCGGGAATCCGATACTTCGCGGGCGGGGGCAATCAAACTCGCGGGCCGCTGCAGACGACCGGACACTGGAATGCGCGCTCGCCCTTCTGGTGGGAGGGGCCCGACGGCCAGCGCGTGCTGGCTTGGTTCTCGTACCATTATCACCAATTGCGCGCTACGTTCGGCGTGCCGCCGTCGCTCGAGGCGGGCGCGAGCGCGCTGCCGATTTTCCTCCAGCCCTATGAGCGCGACGATTACGCGCCGGACGCGGTGCTGCTTTACGGAACGGAGGTTGAGAACCTTCCGCTCGATTTCCTGGACGCAGACCTGGCCGCGCAGTGGAACGCCCGCTATGCCTACCCCCAGATCGTTCCCTGCCGCTTCGCCGAGTATTTCCGTTATGTCGAGCAACACTACGGCGGGCAACTTCCCGTGGTGCGGGGCGATGGCGGGGGGTACTGGGAAGACGGCGCGGGGACGGACGCCGCGGCCACGTCCGTTTATCGCCAGGACCAGACGCGGGCGGTGGCAGCGGAAGCGCTGGTGGCGCTCAACACAGGAATCAACCGCGCGCTGGCTTTCCCTCTTGAAGTGAGCCGCAGAATTTGGAGCAACATCGTTCTTTATGGCGAGCACACCTTCGTTTCTTATCGCGGCGTCAGCCAGCCGCAACACGATGAAGTCACAGCTCAGCTCGCCGTTAAGGAAGGGCGAGCCACGCGCGCTGCGGCGGACATTGACGAGTTGCTGCGGCGCGGCCTGAGCCAGCTCGCCGACCAGATCCAGACCGAAGGCGAGGACCTGATCGTGTTCAACGCCCTCAGTTGGAAGCGTAGCGGCCTAGTTCGTTTCCAGGTGGACGCTGGCACGGCGTTAACGGACGTCGCAACCGGCCAGCCTGTGCCTTACGAGGTCGTCGAAGCGCGCGACCGTTACGCGACCATTCGCTTCTGGGCGCGCGAGGTTCCACCGCTCGGGTACAAGGTGTTTCGCCTCGGGCGCGGGCCGGCCGTCGAGCCCGGACGCTCGGAACCGGAGAGCAACATCATCCAGAACAAGTTCTATCGCTTGACGTTCGACCCCACACGCGCCGCCCTCAAGAGCCTTTATGACAAGGAACTTGGCCGCGAGCTGATCGACCCGGCCAGCCCGTATCTTGCCGCCGAGTATCTTTACGTAACTGGAGGCGGCACGGAGAAAGGACGCGGCGAAGACAGCGAAGCCACGCAACTCACCCACCTGGCGCGCAGCCTGCCCTTCGCCGAACTGAAAATCAATCACCCGAGTGACGGCCAGCTCGTGGCCGTCGAGAAGACATGCTGGGGCCACGTGGTGAAGATGACGGCGCAGGCCCTCAACACTCCCAAGGTCGAAACGGAAGTCTATCTGCCGGACGAGGAGAAGCGGATCGAAATTCGTAGCACCATCCACAAGCAGTTGACTTATGCCAAGGAAGCCGCCTACTTCGCGTTTCCCTGGGCCGCCGCCAACCCCACGTTCCGCTATGAAATCGCCAATGGCTGGGTCGATCCGGAGAAAGACCTGATGGCCGGCGCCTCGGTCGAGTGGTCAGCCGTGCAGGACGCCGTCAGCGTGGAAGACGGCGCGAACTCCGTCACTCTGGCCGTCGTGGATGCACCCCTGGTTTCGTTGGCCGACATCAATCGCGGCCGCTGGCCGGAGCGCTTTCGGAAGAGTTCGGCGTCCGTCTTCTCCTACGCACTTAACAATTATTGGTTCACGAATACGCCGGCGGGCCAGTCCGGAGACATGGTTTTCCGCTACGCCGTCACCAGCGGCGGCCGCTTCGACCCCGTTCAGGCCGCGCGTTTTGGACGCGAGGCCAGAACGCCCCTGGAGGTCTCCGAGTTGCGTGGCAGTGACAAGCTCGAAGGCGCCAAGGGCAAGCTGCCCGCGGGCACAGCCAGCCTGGGTTCGGTCGAGCCGGAGAATCTGGTCATCAACGCGCTCAAGGGGGCTGAGGACGGGCAGGGATTGATCGTGAGAGTCTACGAAGCGGGTGGCAAAGCAGCAGACGGCACGTTGACGCTGCCTTGGGTGAATATCGCTTCGGCGAGTCAAGCCAATGCCGTGGAGGTGAACGGCAAGCCACTGGATGCGGACGCGCATAGCGTGCGCTTCCACATCGAGCCGCACCGGGTGATGACGATTCGGGTGGCGACGCAGTGAGAGCGCTTTGACCGCTGGCAGCTTGAGGGGTTATTAGACAGGTTGGTTAACATAGTGCGACCGTTGGCCGCAACCAAAACGAAGTTCTCCGTGACCTCTGTGCCTTTCAAGCCTTAACACAGAGGGCACAGAGCATCTCAGTGACCTCTGTGTTGAGGCTCTGCTGGTCACGGAGGACACAGAGATTCTGCTGACCGGAGGAGAAATCGTCGCGCGCGGCGAAGAAACTCAGCCTTTGTAGTACAGAGTGAGATTTGCCCTGACCGCAGTTATCCGCCTGCTGACCTGAAGGTCAGCGCTACAGTGATGCCATAGGGGAAGCTACAAGAACGCTCACAGTTCTGTTAGCATATTGCCGATGTACGACGAAACCGCGGCCGTCATCGAAAATCGTGATCTTACAGGCGGCCATTTCCTCCTGAGTCTGGATGCTCCGCGGCAGGCGCCGGCCGTGCGCCCGGGCCAGTTCGCCATGGTGCGCATTCTCGGCCGCTCCGACGTACTGCTGCGCCGGCCTATGAGCATCTTCGACGTCACCTCGAAAGAGGAGCGCGGGGGCGGGCCGGGGAAGGTGCAAACGCTTGACGTCCTACGGCTTCTCTATAAGGTCGTCGGGCGCGGCACCAGCTTGATGGCGGAACTTAAGCCGGGCGACAAGGTTGGGCTGCTCGCCCCACTCGGCCACGGGTTCTTTGAAGAGGAATACCTGCCGCGCGCGCACGCGGCGGACGAAATCCTGCATGTCGCCGGCGGCATTGGCATCGCGGCCCTGCTGCTGCCGGCGAAGCACCTGGCCGAAGCAGGATTCAAGCAGCGCCTCTTCTTCGGGGCGCGGACGAAAGGCGATTTGGTCGGCCTGGAAGAATTCAAGCCGTTGATGCGCGGCTCGCTGTTCGCCACAGAAAACGGCTCGTTCGGATACCGCGGCTTTGTGACCAGGCCACTGGAGGATTATTTCTCCGCGCATACCAACAAGAAGTTTCTGCTGATGGTCTGCGGTCCTTGGGCCATGCTGCGCGCCACCGTGGAACTTGCCAAGCGCTTTCGCCACCCCTGCCTGGTTTCCATGGAGAATCGCATGGGGTGCGGGCTGGGCGTTTGCCTGGGTTGCTCGATCCGAGTGGAGGGCACGGGTCACGAAGCCTACCAGCGCGTCTGCACGGAAGGGCCGGTGTTCTGGGCGGACAAGATTGTTTGGGAAACGGAGAAAAGACTCGGGATCAGGGATTAGGGGTTCGGGGTTCGGAAACACGATGGCGAGGAAAGCCAAGGCGAAACGGCGCGAGCATCACAACGGCGACGCAAGTACCGTTGCCCGGGACGGGGTCTCCGCGGCGGCCCCCGTACACGCGGAAGAATTCACGCCCCAGATTGAAACCGAAATCGCCGGCGTGCGTTTCCAGAATCCCGTGTGGACGGCGAGCGGGACATTCGGCTACGGCAAGGAATTCGCCCACTTGGTCGATCTCAATCAGCTTGGGGCAATTTGCGTAAAGGGCATCTCGCCAGAGCCCATGGAAGGCAACCCGCCGCCGCGCATCTACGAAACCGACTCGGGAATGCTGAACGCCATCGGCCTGCAGAACGTGGGCGCCCGGCGCTTCCTGAGCGAAAAGCTGCCCTTCCTGCGCACGCTCCAGGCGCGCACCGTGGTCAATGTTTTCGCTTATTCCACGGAAGACTACGTGCGCTGCATTGAAATCCTGAATGAGGGCGAAGGCATCGCGGCGTACGAACTGAATATTTCCTGCCCCAACACGCGCTGTGGCGGCATCGTGTACGGCAGCGACCCGCGGCTGACGGAGGAAGTGGTGGCGGCTTCGAAAAAGGCGGCCCGCCATCCGCTCTTCGTCAAGCTCTCTCCCAATGTCACAGACATCACCCTGTTCGCGCGGGTGGCGGAGGGTGCGGGCGCCGACGCGCTCTCACTCGTCAACACTTTCGTCGGAATGGCCATCGACGTTGAAACCCGCACGCCACGGATCTCCAACGTGACGGCGGGGCTTTCTGGACCCGCCATCAAGCCGGTGGCGCTGCGCATGGTCTACCAGGCGGCGCGGGCCGTGAAGATTCCCGTCATCGGCATCGGCGGCATCGCGAGTACTGAAGACGCACTGGAATTCCTCATCGCCGGGGCTCGCGCCGTCGAGGTCGGCACGGCCAATTTCTACGATCCGCGCACCGCGACGCGGATTGTAGAAGGCCTCAACGATTACTGCCGACGCAAACGGCTGCACCTTGGCGATTTGGTGGGTTCGCTCAGAATTCCTGAGGGGTAAACCCCGCAGGCAGGCAAGAGCGGGCCCCCGCACGGGTCCCCCGCCCCCCCCTCCGCGTGTCGAACGAGTTCGACAAAAACCAGGGTTCTAACACCCGAAAAGAAACCGGAATGCACTCCGGGTAACGGGGGTTTGGAATGAGTCTTGCCCTTCTCCCTGGTTGGAAATGAGGGAGGAAGGTGGGAATAATCAGGGTACTTGGAGAATCAAAGGTTTGGGAGGCTGGGGGCAGGCCATGTGCCATCTGCAGGTGACGGTAGTGGAGGGAATTCTCGGCAGGCTGCCGGTATATGGGCACACCCAGCGCGTGCCAGGTTCCATACAAGTGCTTATGGATCAAGGGCATCACTGCCATCGGAGACTTGGATTGACAGATGTCAAAGGCTCTGTTACACTTTAGGGGTTGGTATCTTGCGAATCGCACTTCATGAGAAAGCGAAGATTGGGTTCGGGCTAGTGCTGGCTGCCCTGCTCCTGGCCGCGCCGGGATGTCTGGTCCGCAAGGAAACTCGCATTCGTCCATCGGAATTGCCTCCTCCGGCGCGCGAGGCTACGCTGGCCGAACTCCTTTCCAAGATTAACTATCAGAGTGAAGCCGTTCGAACCCTTACCGCCACGGTCGACCTGGAGCCGACGGCGGGGTCCGTCTACTCCGGGATCATCAAAGAGTATCACGACGTGAAGGGCTTCATCTTGGTGGAAGAGCCCGCACTGATCCATATGCTGGGCCAGGCGCCCGTGGTCCGGACGACGGTTTTTGACATGGTTTCAAACGGCGAGGAATTCCGCCTCTCCATCCCCCCCAAACAGAAGTTCATTGTGGGCAAGACCTCATTCCGCCGACCCGCGAAGAACGCCCTCGAGAACCTGCGGCCGCAGCACATTTTACAGGCCCTGAGCGTTCCGCCCATCAACGCGGAGCGCGAAAAGTGCATACTGGAAGAAGCCGAGGAGGGCGCGCGCCGCTACTACGTGGTGACGGTGGTGGAAGCCCAGGCAGCGGGCGACCTGGTGCTACGCCGCAAAGTGTGGTTCGACCGCTCTGATATGGAACTGACCCGCACGCAATTCTATGAAGCGGCAGGCACTTACACGGAGGACGTGCACTACGCGGCCTACCAGGATTTCGAGGGCGTACATTACCCCACCCACATTGAAGTGGCGCGGCCGGCGGAGGATTACCGGCTGACGCTTACCATTGAGAAGGCCACGTTCAACCAGCCCATCCCGCCGGAGAAATTTGAACTGCGGAAGCCCGAGGGGGCGCAACTGGTGGACCTCGGCGCGGCGACGCAGGAGGAGAATCCGCGTGGTCAATAAGATGATCATCTCCAATATCCTCCACCGTCCCATCCGCACGGGAATAAGCGTGCTGGCCGTGGCCATCGAGGTGGGCATGGTCATGCTGGTGGTGGGGCTCTGCCACGGGCTCGTTAATGAAAAAGCCAGGCGGATAGAGGGCGTGGGCGCCGACATCCTGGTGCAGCCGCCTAACGCCTCATTCCTGCTGGGGCTATCGCAAGCTCCCATGCCCCTCAAGGTCGGCGACCGCCTGGAGGAGATTCCGCGCGTTCTGGCCGTGGCGCCGGTGTTGTTCGTGGTGAATTCGGTTGCGGGGCTGAACGTCATCTATGGGATCGACATGACCAGCTTCGACCGCGTTTCGGGAGGCTTTGTTTACCATGACGGCGGACCCTTCCAAGCCCCCTCCGACCTACTGGTGGACGACGTGTACGCAAAGGCCAATCACACCAAGGTGGGGCAAACCCTAAAGATGCTCAACCACGAATTCCATGTTGCCGGCATCGTCGAGCACGGCAAAGGGGCACGGCTTTTCATTCCCCTGACCACCGCCCAGGATATGCTGGGGGCCCAGGACAAGGCCAACATCTTTTTTGTCAAGTGCACCGACCCCGCTTACAGCGAGGGCGTGACGGAAGCGATCCACAAGCTGCTGCCCAAGCACTCGGTCTTACCCATTAAAGACTATATGTCGATGATGACATCGAATAACCTTCCCGGACTCAACGTATTTATCAGTGCCATGATTGCAATCGCTGTGGGCATCGGATTTCTGGTTATTTTCCTTTCGATGTACACCACCATCACCGAGCGCACGCGGGAGATCGGCATTTTAAAATCGCTGGGAGCTTCAAAAGGGTATATCATAGCTATCATACTGCGTGAGGCTGGACTGCTGGCCGCGGTCGGTATCCTAGCCGGGTGCGTCGGCAGCCTGATCGCCCGTAAGGGCTTTCTGGCGGTGTTTCCCACTCTCTCGGTTGAGCTGTCGCCGGAGTGGGCACTGTACGCCGCACTGCTGGCGATCGCCGGAAACCTGCTGGGGGCGCTCTACCCTGCCCTGCGAGCGGCCCAACTGGACCCGGTGGATGCCCTTGCGTACGAGTAACCATGCAGGCTCAGCGCACGTCTGGCATTGTAGGTGGCAGCGCCCTACCCCCCAAATTCATCGAGCGCCGCGGCCAGCCCAGGGGGAATAGAGAAATCACGTGGAACCTATAATCTCCACGCACGGCCTGAAGAAGATCTACCGCATCGGCAAAGTGGATGTTCCGGCGCTGCGGGGCGTGGACTTGCGTGTGCAGGAAGGCGAATTTCTGGCGGTCGTGGGACCCTCCGGATGCGGAAAATCCACCCTGCTGCATGTGCTGGGCGGTCTGACGAACCCCACGGAAGGGGAGGTCCTTGTGGACGGTAACGACTTTTCCGATATGTCGGATGCCGACCGCACGCGCTTCCGCCGCCACAAGATTGGGTTCGTATTCCAACGATTCAATCTGTTGCCCACCCTCTCAGCGCGCCACAATATTTCCATCGCTCAGCACATTCAGGGCAACGGCTTTAACCCGCACCGTTTCAACGCGATCACCAGCATGTTGGGCATTCAGGAAAAACTGGAACACCGCCCCTTCGCGCTATCCGGGGGGGAGCAGCAGCGCGTGGCCATCGCGCGCGCGGTGATTTGTGAACCCAAAATCCTGCTGGCCGACGAGCCCACCGGCAACCTGGACACGGAGAACTCCCAAATCGTGCTCGACATGTTGCGCGAACTCAACCGGACTTTCCGGCAGACCATTTTGATGATTACGCATAACCCCGAGGCTGCCGCCGTTGCTGACCGGATCATCCGCATGCGGGATGGCCGTGTTGTTTCGGGTTGATTCTTCCCGCATTTCTGGCTATTTTCTTCAAGCTACCCTTTATGGCCCAGAGCACGGACGTTCCCCATCACACTCTCCCGCAGGCCCCGCCCCAGTCGGGGGAAGCAACCTTGCGCAAAGTGGGGGCCACCCTCAAGCTGGTGCTGACGCGCAGTATCTTGTGGGCTTACGAACGCGGCAGTTGGCAATACGATTTGATTGTGCTGGCCATCCTGGCCTTCATCTTTCTGTCCCCTCGCACCTGGTTCAACGACCGCCCCACTCTGCAGTTGACCGACCTGCGCCATCAGCAGGGCGTCGTTGAGATGGGCCGCGTCAACAAGACCGTGCGCTACTTATTGGACGCCCGGTTGGTGGAGTCCCTCGACCAGAAACCCGAGGACGCCATCCCGATCATCCTCCGGCAGCACGTGCAGAAGCCCTTCACGGTGAAATCGATCACCGAGGTCCGGGACCGCCATCAGGTCATCCTTGGCTACACGGTGGTAGTGGAGGAATAACTTAGGCGCTCGCCGGTGCGGGGGTTCCCAGCCGGTCGAGCGTCGGACCGGTTCTTGACATCATGCCAAACGCCCTCAAATCACGGATGTGCCCACTCGTCTTCGCCACCGCCGTGGCCCTGGTGCTGGCACACCCGGCCCTGGGCCGCAAAGGTAAGGCGCCCACGGACCTCGCGGAAATCCTTGCCCGGATGAACGACACGGCCAAGCGCTTGAAAACCGTTTCGGCTAACCTCGAGTACACGAAAGTTACGGTGCTCGTGGACGACAAGTCCACGGAAACGGGCCAGATCCTCTACCGGAAGGGCAAGAGCGCCGAGATTCGCATCGACATCGTGAAGCCCAATCAGCAGACTATTCTGTTCCGAAAAAACAAGGCGGAAATCTACCTTCCCAAAATCAACCAGATTCAGGAATACGACCTGGAACAGAAAAGCGAACTGGTGCAGCAGTTTTTCCTGCTGGGATTCGGGTCGGAAACCGGCGACCTGAAAAAATCCTACCACGTGAAATACCTCCAGGAAGAAGACCTGGAAGGCGACACGACTGCGCTGCTCGAGTTTCTGCCCCGCAAGGAAAACCTCGCCCAGCAGCTCGTCAAGATCCAGATCTGGATTAGTGAGGAATCCTGGCTGCCCGTGCAGCAGAAATTCTTCGAAAGCGATGGGGATTATCTCATTGCGCACTATTCCGGGGTGAAGGTGAATCGCGTCCTGCCTGGCTCCGCCTTCGAGTTGCACCCCGCCAGCGGCGCCAAACGCGTGAAGATGAATTGAAAGAAGCAGCGATCAAATCTTAGCGGTCAGCGGTCAGCTTTCAGCTATCAGCTTTCAGCCTTCTGCTTTCTGCTTTCTGCCTTCTGCTTACTGCTTTCTGCTTTCCGTGGTCCGTGGTTTCTTCTGAGCCTTCAATGGTTGGACCCGCAACCAGAGCGGTCGGGAGCCAAGGCTCGGCGCTTCCCGCTGCTGTCCCCCCCTCTGCAATCTGTTCTCAAGGCGACGGCCTGTTCTGCCGATAACCGATTCGGAGAAGTGTGTCACGTGGCGGGGGCTGGCAATCGGGTGATCCGGTGATCGGGAGATCGAGCCTGCTGGTCATTCGAAGACGGTCCAACTCCCCGTCGATTAGCCGCCTCATGCTCCGGCACAAACCGACCGATAACCGAGGTGGGAAAGTGTGTCACGGCCGGGGCAAGTCGGTTTGGTCAATTGTCCCGCCACACCCTAAGGTTCATGGGTCCATTTAATGGACTCTTTGTCCATGTTATTATCCCCTATGTTTTCATCAACATATTGGCTTGGCATAGTACATGTTGTTTGTTTTCTGTAAGATATTGGCCTGGCGTGGGTCTGAGGCGATTTTCGTGATTTTTGGGCTCTTAACTCATACTATCTCCAGCATTTTCATCAACATAATGGCATTCCATATAAGCTGTGTGTTTTCACAAACATAATGGCCTAATGAGAATTTGTATATTTTCTCCCTTTGTTTTCAATAATATCTTGGGAGCATCCTTCATTTTTAACATCTTTTTGCATGCGGGCTTCCTGTTTGATTTTCATCAATAATCTGGTGGTCCGCCACACTTGTCGCAGGCTCGACTCTTCCCCCCGAGTCATCAGCGCCGCGCGCGGCTGGACCCCTGCCAGAATTTCGTCCCGATCGAAGCGTGCGTGGGGATCGTCAGACTCTTCCTCGGGCCGGAAGATGCGCCTCTGGAGGCTCTCAATTTCGGGGACCAGCGAGTGGATAATTTCCTGGCGCGCCGCTTCTCGCTCCTCCCCTTCCGCCACCGGGATTTCGCCGGCCTCCGCCAGCTCACTCGCCTTAGGATAAAGATCTTCTGCCGGACCGCCTTTCCGCAGGCGCAGGAGAAGCAGCAGAATCTGATTCGCCTTTTCCTCCGGCACGTCGCCGCGGGCTTGCTCGAAAAGCTTCATATCCTGGGGACCGACGCCGCCCTCCCGATCCAGGCAGTCTGCCCCAAACAGCGCTTTCAGGCGCTCCAGCTTTTCGATGAGCGGCATGCAGACGCACGCCTCCAGGCGCTTCTTGGTTTCCAGCGCTCGCTCCAGGTGCTTCACCGCCAGGCTTTCCTGGATGCGGTCAAAGCGCTCCATCCGCCACAGGGCGCGAGCCATGCGCATCACCAAGCCCATTTCCAGAGCATTGGCGGG
>Ga0116124_1002086_pt1 | contig 13091 bp, 12 predicted proteins | sample June2015DPH_13_1_2_FD_89728 | JGI IMG/M metagenome (GOLD analysis project Ga0116124, IMG submission 89728) | Peatland microbial communities from SPRUCE experiment site at the Marcell Experimental Forest, Minnesota, USA - June2015DPH_13_150 | ecosystem: Environmental > Terrestrial > Soil >... | reverse complement strand
CTCAGCAACACCGGCGCCAACAGCAAAGTGAACGTCCTGTCCGCCAACACCATCGTCACCACGCATAACAAGCAGGCGGAATTCGTGGTCAGCTAGCAGCAGCCCATCATCACTGGCACCACCTCCACCCCGAGCGCCACCACCACCAACACCGGGCTGACCACCAGCTCTACCGTCACCTACAAGGACATCGGCATCGACGTGAAGGTCACGCCGCTCATCGGCGACGACGGCAGCATCCAGCTCGAAATTGACCAGAAGGTCGACGATGTCGTCGGCAACGTCACCATCGACAGCAATGCGCAACCCATCATCGGCCATCGCGAGGCCACCTCGTTCGTCAATGTCAGCGACGGCCAGATGATCGTGCTCGGCGGTCTGCAGCAGGCCAAGCACAGCACCAATCGCAACAAGCTCGGCCTGCTTTACGAGATTCCGATCATCAGTCAGCTGCTGGGCGGCCGCAACCACGAGGAGGACCGGACCGAGCTGCTGCTGTTTGTCCGGCCGCACATCATTCCGCCCGGCGAAAGCACCAAGGACACCGCCAAGAGCATCGATGCGCTGACCAACAAGGATCAGGTGAAGCAGTACCTGCAAAACCCTTCGAAGCAGCAGAAGGAAAGCTTGATCAAGCAGTTGACGCAATGAACGCCTGCCGGCGCCTGCTGCCATGAACGCGCTGATCCAGGAAACCCTGCCCGCCGCGCTCGCCGGGCGACTCACCGACGAGCAGCGGCAGACCGTGCTGGAGGCACCCCGCGGCCAGCGGGTGGCCGCGCTGGCCGCCGCCCTCGGTCTCACCGAGCCCGCCGCCTTCGCGCTGGTCGCCGAGGCCACGGGGCTGGACATCGCCAGCGACATCCGCCCCGACCGGACCGCGCTGAGTCTCATGCCGGCGCGTCTCGTGCACGACTACCAGGTCGTTCCCATTGTCGAACCCGGGGCGGGCCCGCCCGTGGAGGCCGATGACGACGCAAAACCCGAAGCCCAAAACTCAAAACTGGATCTGCATCTGGCCACCACCTGGCCGCCCAACGAGGTCATGCTCGACTGGGTCCGCACCTTCACCCCGCGGCCGCTCCGCTGGCACCTGGCGCTGCCCGACCGCGTGCATTAGCTTATCATCGAACACTACGGCGTCGGCTCCGGCAGCCTCGAGGATTCCGGCGAGGAGTTCGCCCCGGCCCAGAATTTGCCGGGCACCGACGAGACGGTCGACGAGGACGCCGCCGTCGTGCGCTTCGTGAGCGACGTCATCAGCCAAGCCATCGCCGACGCCGCCACCGACATCCACTTCGAGCCGCAGGAGGGCCAGCTCCGCATCCGCTACCGCGTTGACGGCCTGCTCGTGCCCGTGCCGCTGCCGGAGAACCTGCTGCGCTTCCAGGACGCCATCATCTCGCGCCTCAAGATCATGGCGCGCCTCAACATTTCCGAGCGCCGCCTCCCGCAGGACGGTCGCATCAACTTCAAGACCATCGGCAGTGCGCTCGACATCCGCGTCTCCACCATCCCCACCATCTACGCCGAGAGCGTGAGCCTGCGCCTGCTGAACCAAAAGAAGGAGGCGTTCACCATGGACCGGCTGGGCATGAACGCCGAGGAGCAGGCCATGGTCATCCGCGTGCTCGACTACCCGCACGGCATCATCCTCGTCACCGGTCCCACCGGCTCGGGCAAGTCGACCTCGCTCAACGCCTTTCTCCGCCAGATCAACTCGCCCGACCTGCGCATCGTCACGATCGAGGACCCGATCGAATACGAGGTGCCCGGCGTCAACCAGATGCAGGTGCGCCCCGAGATCGGCCTCACCTTCGCCGGCGCCCTGCGTCACGTGCTGCGCCAGGACCCCGACATCATCATGGTCGGCGAAATCCGCGACCTCGACACCGCCGAGATCGCCATCCGCGCCTCGCTCACCGGCCACCTCGTCTTCAGCACCATCCACACCAACGACGCCGCCGGCGCCTACACGCGCTTGGTGGACATGGGCGTGGAACCGTTCCTCGTGGCCTCGGCCATCGAGCTGATCATCGCCCAACGCCTGGTCCGCCGGCTGTGCACCGCCTGCGCGCGGCCGGCGCCCGTCAACCGGACCAAACTCCGCGACACGCTGGCCATCCTCGGCCTTGATCCCGCCGGGGCCGACGCCGTCAACGAGCTCATGGCGCCCGTCGGCTGCGACCGCTGCCGCAGCAGCGGCTACCGCGGCCGCATCGGCATCTTCGAAATCCTCCGGCCCAATGACGAACTGCACGATCTCATCCTCAAGCGCGAGTCGGCCCGCGTCCTCACCAAGTGCGCCCGCGAGCACGGCATGCTCACCCTGCAGCATTCCGGCTGGGAGAAGGTGAAGGCCGGTTACACCACGCTGGAGGAGCTGTTGCGGATCATCACGGTCGCGGAGAAATGAGGGGATGGAATTCAGTATCCAGCATTGCCTGGCCACGCGTGGTTCTGTCCTCTGTCTTCTGACCTCTGACTTCTGGTTGCGCCATGCCCCGCTTTAATTACACCGCCCGCGACCGTTCCGGCCAGTCCGTCTCGGCCGGGCTTGACGCGTCCTCGCGCAAGGAGGCGCTGCATGTGCTCGCCGCCCGCGGGCTGACCCCGCTTCGCTTGGACGAATCGGCCGCCGATATTGGAAACCGGAAACCGGAAAGCGGAAAGAAAGCCGCTGCAGTCAATACCTCTCCGGTATCCGGTATCCGAAATCCGAAATCGCCAGCGCACCTTTCCCGCGCCCAGCGTCTGCCGTTCCTGCAGGCGCTCTCCGATCTCACCGGCAGCGGCCTCTCCGCGGGCGAGGCGGTGCGGCTGCTCAGCCAGCGCCTCCAGGAACCGGCGCTGCGCGCGCTCTGCCAGGGGCTGTGGGAACGCCTTAGCGAGGGCCTGCCACTCTCGCGCGCCATGGCGGAATTCGCCGCGGTTTTCGACGACTCGACGGTGAATCTCATCCAGGCGGGCGAAGCCACCGGCAGCCTCAACGACGTGCTGCAGCGTCTCATCCAGCATTTCACCGAGCAGCGGGAGCTGCGCCAGAAGCTGCTCACCGCCATGGCGTATCCCGTGTTCATCTGCTGCTTCGCGATCGGCGTCATCATCTTTTTCATCTTCGGGCTGTTGCCGAAGATCGAGTCGCTGCTCTCGGCGCTGGGCGGCAAACTGCCGCTGGCCACGCGGCTGCTGATCGACACCTCCCATTTCTTCATCAACTACGGCCTGCTGGCGCTGGTGGGCCTGGTCCTGGCCGCCGTCTCCTTCTGGCGCTGGCGGCAGACCGAGGCCGGCCGCGAGCGCACCGACGAATGGGTGCTGCGCCTCCCCTTCGCCGGATCCTTCGTCACCACCGCGACCGTCATGAACTTCAGCCAGACGCTGGCCGTACTGATCGAGAACGGCATCACCACGGCCGAGGCGCTGCGCATGACCGAGCGGGTCATCGCCAACCGCACGCACCGGCGCGCCTTCATCGAGGCCACCGGCCGCGTGCTCGAGGGCGAGGGCCTCTCGCTCGCGCTCGCCCGCACCGGCTGCTTCCCCCATCTGGTGCTCGACCGCCTCGCCGTGGGGGAGAACACCGGCAACGTGGTGCCCAGCCTCAAGGAGATCGCCCGCACCTATCAGAAGGATTTAAGCCACCGCCTGCAGGTCTTCACCAGCGTCGTCTCCACCGGCGTGCTGCTGTTTGCGTTCAGCTTCGTGGGCTTCCTCGGCTACGCGATCTTCTCGGCGGTGTTCTCGCTCAGCGCGAGTTTCAAGTTCTGAGGCGGTGCAGGAAGCCCAAAGCCAAGCGCGAAGTGGTAAGGGCACTCGGCGCCCAGCCCCTGGCGCTCTGCCTTTTCCCCCCGCCCCTAGCTCTTTGCGCCTCAGCGCATGATCTCGACCGAGGAGACGCGCAGCATGACGTTGAGCAGCGCCGGGTTGCCCGGACTGACGGTGAGCGAGAACTGCTCGATGCCGAGGTAGGGCGAGCGCCGCGAGAGCTCGAGGTAGAAGCGTTTGAGCGACTCCCAGTCGGTGTTCCGCAGCGAGAATTGGACGGTGTTGACGGCAAACTGGCTGGTGCGTTCGGTGCCGAGGATTTCGCTTGAGGTATTGCTGCGCACGCCGATCTGGTCGGCGATCATGCTGAGTTCGCCCAGCAGGCGTGGACTGCTGAAGGTGCGCGCGGGATCGAGATGCTCGATGGCCTTGGCCGCAGCCGCCTCAATGCTCGCCCGGTTGTCGAGCCATTGCTGCTGCGTGGCCAGCACGATGGACGTGGCGCGCCATTCCATCCAGAACGTGCGACCTCGCCGGGCGAGGCCTGTCAGCCAAGTGGCGGCGCCCAGGGCCAGCAGCGCGACGAGCAGCAGTTTTTCCCGGAGATGACGGGTGAAAAAGAAGCCTTTCATGACGGGGGGGGCGCGGGCCGGAGCGCCTCCGGTTTGAACGTGACCCTCAGGGTAAAGCGCGTGATGCCACCGCGCTCGGTGGTCTGCCCGAGCTCGACCTGCTCGCAGGCCGGCAGCTCCTTGAGGGCGGCCTGATAGTTGAAGACGTCGGGCGTGGCGTTGGTCTGGCCCTCGATCTCGAGGGTGTAGAGCCCCGTGGTGCTGGTGCGCAGGAACTGGATGTTGCTGCCCTTCAGCTTCCCGCCGACCAGCGTGATCATCTCGAGCGGCAGGAGCCGGCGCGTGGAGAGTTCCTCGATGTGGTGGGCGAGGTTGTGCTTGGTCTCGATGCCCTGCACGGCGGGCGCCCGCGCGGCGGCCAAAGCCGCGCGACTGTCCAGCCAGAGCCGGCCGCCTTTAAAGCCGAGCTGGAGCACGGCGGCGAGCCCGAGCGCCGCGGCGCAGCCCAGAAAAGCCCGCCAGAGGTAGAGATTGCGCGCCCGGTCGCGGCGGCGGGCGGCCAGCGCGGCCTTGTCGCGCACGTCGAGCATGTCGAGCTGCGCGATTTCGAGGCGCGAAGTGAAACTGCCGGCAGTGAATTCCAGCCCGTCATCGCCTTCGCGGGAACGGGTGCCGGCGGCGGCCGCCACCTCCACCGGCGGGAGCAGATTCTTCAACTGCGCCGCGAGCTTTGCTTGCACCGCCGCGCGCTCTCTGGGCGGCGCGTCCGGCGCCACCGGGTGGGTCGCCACCACGGCGGGCACGGCGTCATGCCCGTCCCAGCCGAGGGCGGTGATGAAATCCGCGCCCGTCACGAGCAGCGCGGTGGGGCCGGCGGAGGCGAGGCCCAGCCAGGCGGCGAAAGCCGGCAACACCGCGTCGGCGTCGGCCCACTCCGCCGCGTCGTCCACGGTAAAGCGCCGCCGGTAGGCCGCGTAGACCAGCATCCGGTCCGCGCCGGGCGGATGAAAGTAGCCATAGCAAAGCTGCGCGACGGGGAACGGCGACAACCCTTCCAACGCCAGCTCGACCTGCGCCGGAATCGCGGTCGGGGGCGTTTCGGGCGCCAGCGGCATCACGCGCGTGAAAAAAGCGTGGTCCGGCAGCAGCACGACCTTTTTTATCGCCGGGCTGGATAGTTTGAATTTCTGCACAACGCTCATGCGGACGCGGGTTGGGAAGGCGGGGCGGTTCCGACGATCTCATCATTCTCGCGGATTTCGAGGAGGGTAAAGGGATAATTCAGCGACGGCTGGGTCGAGGTGCTGGTGGTGGAGGTGGAAGTCGTGGCCGACGTGGTGCTGCCGGACGCGTTCGTCCCGGAAGCATTCTGATTTGTGGTGGTGGTGCTGCTGCTGGTCGTGGCGGTCGGTGCGTCGGCCGGCGGCAGACTGGCCCCGCCCGGCGGCGCCACGACGGCGCTCAAGCGAAACGACGTTGGTCCTTCGTGAACCGTTACCGTGATGCGCAGGCAGCGCACCTGCGTGCCGAGCCGCGGTGACATCGCCGCCTGCCCCACCAGCCCCGACACGTCCTGCGACGTGTGGAAATACGCCGGACCCTGCCGGGCATAGGAGCCGAGTCCGCCCAAATAGTCGGTGATCATCTTGATGCTCGTGGCATCGTAGCCGCCGAGCGCGGCCAGCGTGGTGTCCCGCGCGCCGTTGAGGTTCGGCTGGGTGAAGTCATAAAGCGACACGCTGTCGGCAAAGCGCCGCCAGAGGTCGTTGGGCCGGCCCTGGTCATCGTAGAGGAGATCGCGCGCGAACTGGATGGAGGCGAGCTCGGCAAAGGAGTGCAGGGAGCGGGCGGGCGGGTCGTGGGGCAGGGCGGCGCGCTCATAGTCGGTCGCGCGCGCGCTGAAGGAATCGACCGGTTCGTAACCCTGCTGCATCCACACCAGCAGCGCGTCCGCCAGCCGCTCGGCATCGGACTGTTTCAGATCAAACAGCAGGAAGAGATCCCGGAGCGTCTGGAAGTCGACATGCGGCAGCGGGATCTTGCCGCTTTCGTCCTCGATCGCCGCCTCGACCACGAGGCCTTCCGGCGGCGCATAGCCGGCAAAGTCCAGCGGCGTGCCCCACCCTTCCGTCGGACTGTACAACCCGCCGTCCACCGTCCGGAACTCCTGCAGCACCGCGAGCGTGGTCTCCAGCGCCGAATACGCCTCGACCCGCAGCCGTTCGGCCCGGACGTCGCGGGCGTCCGCGAGCAGGTCGACGGTGGTCTTCTCCAAATACTTGGTCAGCGCGAAGGCGGTGAGCAGCAGGGTCATCAACACCAGGAGAATGACCGAACCAGCCTCGTCCGGGTTCCGGCGGGCGCGCCCGCGACCAGTGTTGGGGGTTGGCGGCATGGTCAGAAAAGCGGCAGCGCCTGGCTGGCCATCGGCAGGGTGACGATGGTTTCGCGGGTCATCGTACCGTAGGTGAAACGCAGGCGCAGGCGGGTCGGCAACTGCCACTGGCCGCTGCTGTCGCGCTGCAGCGACGGGTAGTTCTGCCAGCTGTTGAAGCCGGCGTTGTAATAATCGTAGCTGAGCGCCGTGACGAGCGGTGAAAGCACCGTGGCCCGCGGCGGGTCGTCGGCAAAACGGGTCTCGAGCCGCGAGTGCCAGTAGAGAACGAGCCCCTGCTCCGGGTGAACGCCCAGCGCGCAGACGACATCCGGCAGCGGCGCCGCCGGCCACGGCAGCACGCGGCTGCCGGCCGGAAGCTCGAAGGTGAGCAGGGTTTCCGTGGGTCCATCCGGCAGCCGCTGATCCTGGATGGCGAGCGCCTGCACGCCCTTGGCCGACGGCAGCACAGTCGAGTGCAGCGTCTGTTCCATGAACCGCGTGACGGCGCGCACATGCCGGTCGAACAGGCGCACATCCGCGCCGCGGCCCCACAGTTCGCCCATCGAGAAGATGAACTGGTTCATCGCCACGAGCAGCATGCCGATGAGGGCCAGCGAGAGCAGGAGTTCCAGCAGGGTGAAACCGGCGCCGATACCGGAGACCGGAGATCGGAGACCGGATAGATTTGACAGCCCCGTCCGCGCTCCCCTCGGGCGACGAGGGTTCTTTCCGGTATCCGATATCGCAAATCTGCTCTTCATGGCGCCACCCCCTGGATTTGGAGAATGCGCTGCTTCACCTGATCGAGGAGTGTGCTGCGCGCGACGGGGTCGGACCACGTGGGCCGCAGCAGCAGGAACGTCTGGGTCACGCGGTAGGGTTCGCGGCGGGCGGAATCGGTGATCTCGCAGGTCCATGTGACCGAGAAGAGGTCGATGGTGTCCGTCGCGGCGATATCCGCCTGCCAGCGCGCCCGCTTGTTTCCGCCGAGGTCCACGTCACCGCCCTCCTCGATCTTGTCGCGGTCAGGCTCGGTGAGCACCGTGGCCCGCACCAAACGCAGGTCCCCGTCATATTCGTTGCGCCGGGTGGCCGCCTCATAGGCGTTAAGCGCGTTCACATAGGTGGCGCCGAGCACGACCGCGGCGAGCGCGAAGATGGCGAGGGCGACGAGAACCTCCAGCAGCGTGAACGCGGCGCGGCGAGCGCCGCGCCAACCGAAAATTGAAAACGGAAAATGAAAAATCATGTCCCTTTCTCCGTTTTTTCCAGCACCGGGGCGCAGGTCCAGGGGTCGATGGCGAGCTGCCAGGCGTTCGCGCCCACCCGGAACTGCACGCGGAACGCCGTGCACGTGCCATCGGGGTAGAACATGACGCGCGGCACCTCCTGTGTTTCGACGACCTGCCCGGCGACGAGAATCAGGCTGCCCCCCTTGAGCGCCTGCAGAAACTGCACGCCGACCTCGCCGCCCGTGGCATCGAACGACGCCTCGTCGGTCTCCAGACCGTTGCTCCAGACGAGTTTTTTCCCTTTCTCGTCAAAGCCCAGGCTCACCTCGCGCTCGCTCAGCGACGCCAGCTTCTGGGCCGAGCGGCACGCCTGCCAGAACACGTCCTCGGGCGCGGGGTGATCGTTGCTGAACACGCGCGTGATGCCCGCCGCCAGCAGCGCGCCGATCAGGCCGATGAGTGCCAGGACGAGCAGGATCTCCAGCAACGTGAAGCCGCTTCGCCGGTTCCGGCGAAGCGGGGAGAAAAAGTGAAGGTGAGGGGGAAAAACACCATTCCCAGCGGACACTGATGACGGGGTCGGCGTGTCGCCTTTCACTTTTCCCTCTCACTTTCACTCGCAGGCACGGCCTGCGTCACCAGTTCCCGATGTCGTCATCCGTGCCGTCGGTCTTGTCGGGTCCCTTGGACCACAGATCGAAGCCGTTCTTGTTTTTCACGCCGGGATAGCGGTACTGGTAGGGTTCACCCCATGGATCGACGGGCAGCTTGTTGTCCTGCAGGTAAGGTCCCCGCCAGCGATCGGCCCGGTTGGCGGGCGGCGTGATGAGCGCCTGCAGGCCTTCCGCCGTCGTGGGAAAGTCGCCCATGTGCATTTTGTAGGCCGTGAGCGGCGCCTGCAGGCTCTGGGTCACAAACAACTTGGCGATGTCCTTCTGGCTGCCGCTGAAAAGATTGCCCACGTTGGTGACGGCGAGGCTGACCAGCAGGCCGATGATGGCGAGCACGACGAGGATCTCGAGGAGCGTGAAGGCCCCGGTGGCGCGGCAGGCAAAGCGGGAAACACGAGACGCGGGCTTCATGGTTTGAAAGTTAAACGCCGCACGACCATGCTTGTCGAGTCCGGCGCGGCACGGCGCGCGGCTGCCACTTCAGACGCTTTCGCCGCCACCAAGTTTCAACCGCGCTGCGGTACAGGCGATGTATTTCCGCCGGTGAGTCCCGGTGCTTCAGCGCTTCTCCGGCGCTCCAAAGTCCCCGGCCGGCACATGATAACGCGTTATCGCCAGCTCGCGGAGTGCCTGCGCCTCCTGCGGCTGCCTGGCCTGCTCGAAGTTGCGGAAGAGGGCCACACACGCCTCGTTGAGCTGCCGGCGCAGGACGGGATTGCTGTCATCGAGCACGTGGTTCGAACCCTGCGATCCGATGGGTGCCGGCACGAGGCCGAGCGCCGCGTAACACTTCGCGAGGTTGGCCCACGCCTCGGCGTTCGCCGGCTGGAGCACGAGCGCCTCGAGCGTCAGAATCGCGGCCGCATCGTGACGTCCCGCCGCAAACACCGCCGCGCTGACGAGCATGTACCCCCCCATGTCGTTGGGCGCGAGCCGCTGCGCGTAGCGGCCGGCCGTTTCCGCCCCGGCCCAGTTGCCCAGCTGCAGGCAGGACTGCCCGAGTTGCAGATAGATTCGAAAATTGCCCACGTCGGCCAGTTCCTCGGCGGGGCGGCCGCGGCGCAACGACGCCCGGTGCGATGCCTCGTTGACCCAGTGGTCGACTTCCTGCGCCCGCAGCAGGATGTCGACGGATTTCTGGTAGAAACGCCCCGCCTCTCCCGGCTGGCCGCGCTGGTTGAGAAAATCCCCCTTGAGGCGGTAATACATGCCGAGGTCGTAAAAGAGCGTGTTGTCGCGGCGCTCCTTGACGAGCGGCCTCCGGTCGAGCACGGCCAGACCCATCTCGGCGCGCGCGATGGCGGCGTCGAGGGCGGGCTCGTTGCGGCCGGCGTCCCAGAGCGCGTTGGCGTAGCCCTTGTGGGTCTTGAAGCTGTCGGGGGCGGCGGCCACGGCGCTCTTCCACAAGGCGAGATCGTCGCGCCAGTCGGCGTTGCGCACGTGGGTGCGCAACGCGAACACCGCCACTACGAGCATCGGCAGCGCCAGCGCGGCCCGCGGCTGCCAGCGCGGATCCTTCACGCCGAGGCGCGCGAGCGCCCCGCCCATCGGCCGCAGCGCCAGCGCCGCCACGAGGCAGAAGCCGAGGGAGGGCAGATACAGGAAGCGCTCCGCCATGATGCTGCCGATGGACACGAGCAGATTGGAAGTCGGCAGCAGCAGCAGGAAGAAGAACAGCGTTCCCCAGGTGAAAAGCACGTGGCTGCGCCGGACGCGCACCGCCGCCCACACCAGCGCCGCCATGCTCGCGAGCGACACCCACGCGTACAGGTCCTCCCACCAGTGCGCCGCCTCTCCGAAAAGCGGAATCTGGCTGTAGGAATAATCGCACGACAGCGTGCCGGGCAGCACCAGCAGGCCGAGGTAGCGGCCGATGACCTTCAGGGCGGTCATGAAACCCGGGAACGCGCCGGCATACGCGATGGGATTGTCGACAAACGACTGCCCGTAGACCGGCGAGGCGTAAAGCAGCCGGTGGCGCGCCCACAGCAGCAGGCAGACCGCCGGGACGAGCGCGATCCAGCCCTTGAGACCGAACTCGCGGGCCGCCGCCGGCAGGCGCTCCCGCCAGGTCTTCCCGGGCAGTTCAGGCCAGCGCCACAACCAGTCATAGAGCAGCACGAACGCGCCGATCATCACCGCGCTTTCCTTCATGAGCACGCCGACACAGGCAATAAGGGCGACTCCGCCCAACCAGGGCAGCTTGCGCAGGCCCTGCACCCCGGCCGCACGCAGGTAACACCAGCCGCCGGCCAGAATGGAAAGCGCCGCCAGCAGGTCGGCGCGGCCGATGATGTTGGTGACCGATTCGACGTTGACTGGATGCACGGCGAAGAGCGCCGCCGCCAGCAGCGCCACGCCCGGCCGCGCGGTGAGCCGGTGCAGGATGACCAGCACCAGCCAGGCGTTGGCCCAGTGCAGCAGGAAATTCACCCAGTGATACCCGGCCACCCGCGGGCCATTGCCGAGCACGGCGTAGTTGAAGAGGTAGCTCAGCGTGGTGAGCGGACGGTACAGGTCGCTCGCGGTGTAGGGCCACCAGTAGTTCTCCTGGAAAATGAGCCGCAGGTTCTGCCCGTTCCATTCACGGATGCGCGGGTCCTGGGTCAGGACGACCGTGTTGTCGAGGGTGAGGCCGGCCTCGAAGGAGTTGCTGTAGGTGAGCAGGGTGACAAGTCCGAGCGCCAGCCCAAACAACGCGAGCGTGCGCCAAGTGGCGACCGGGCGGGAGGCAGACGCGGATGACGCCCCACGTGGCAAGGTGGCAAAGGGAGCGGGGTCGTTCACGAGAGGACGGTGGAGGCCATCGACTGTGACGGCCGGCCGGGCGCGTGGCAAGGGGGGAGCGGGGCGCCGGCCTCGCTCAGACGTCCTCCGGTGCAAGCCAGCGGAACTGCACGATTTCAAAACGCCGGCCGTAGGTCTGGTTGGTTTCACTGAGACCGGCGGCCGTCTCCGGAGCGTTCGCCGGATCCACGTAATCCGGCACGCGCTGCACCACCGCTTCGCACCAGGCGCAGCTTTCAACGGCGCCGGTCGCCGGGTTCACCGCATCGCCATAGGCGCGCACCAGAAACGTGTCGGAGCGTACGGCCAGCACCGGGCCGATGGCGCCCAGCACGTCGGCCTGCGAGAGCCAGCCGGGCGCCAGCGTGGAGCGGTGGCCCTGCGACGCGGCCGGCCAGGCCAACCCGAGACTCGGGCCCGCCGTCGCCGGCAGGCCGGCGGCGGGCGCGAGCGAGGGCGGCGGATTGACGACCGCGTCGAGCGCCGATTGCAGGAGGCCGCTCAGACGCCCGCCCTCCGTTGGCGCGTCGAGCGGACGGTTGACAAACTCCGCGAGCGAACGGAACGGCCCGTGCGCCCGCACCCGGTCCACGATCGCGCTGGCGAGACTGTGCAACTGCGCGTCGGTGAGCGCGCGAAAACCGCGCCAGCCGTCGTTCTCGCCGCCGTTGACGAACGCGCCGCGCAGAAACGCACTGCCCACGGTGGCGGTGGTGGTGGCGCCGGTCGCAGGATCATCCCAAGCGAGGCGCTGGCCGTTGAACGAGGCGAGCAGCGCCTGCCACGCCTCCACCGAGGTGGAATTGAGGTTGAAGGGTCCGTCGACGAGCAGGTGGGCCGCCGCCGTGTCGTAATTCCGCACGGTGTCCGGGTCGGGCGGCACGCCGTCGCGCCAGTGGTAGACCATCCTGCGGTTGGGCGGCAGCGCACCGGTTTCCGCCGGCAGCGTGGAGAAGAAAAACCGGTCCCACAGCGCCTCGTTGAGGCGGTGGTTGAAATCGGCCGTGCCGTCGGGCGTGTGCGGATCGGCGTAGGAATGACCGACGGTGTAACCCGGCCCGGGACCGGCCGGTTGGAGGTTCGCGTGCTGCAACTGTGCGAGCGAATGCAGATCGGCGCCCGGCAGGTGGAAAAGTGTGACGAACGGCTGCCCGCCGTCGTCCGCGCGGTTGCCCGGTCCCCAGAAAGCGTAACTGCCGTCCAGGATCGTGTTGTCGCCGCCGTCGCGTGGCGTGGCGGTGTTGTACAGTGGATTGCGGTCCCACGCCGGCAACGGCCCGATCACCGGCGCGCGCAGGTTGAAGTCGGCGAGCCAGCGCATGCCGGTGGCGTCACCGGGTGCGTTGACGCTGTCGTGCGACATGCGCAAACCGGTGCGGACCGGAACGCCCAGCAACGGAATCACCCCCGAACACTCGGGAGCGTTGGCCTCGCAGCCGGCGATCTCCTGCAGCGGCCCGCTTCCGGCGAGGGAAAACTCGAACCCGACCGTGCCGCCGGATACGCGCACCAGCATCTCCGGCGCGGTGGGATGAGCGGCGACAACGAGATCATGATAAGCATGGCGGGCGGCGGCACAGCCCTCCGCCATCGTCAGTCCGGTGCCTGGTTCGCAGGGAACGTCGTCTCCGCCCGCCGATGCCAGGGTAAACCCTTTGGCTTCGCCCGGAAGAAAGCCGGCCTG